>Ga0181517_10003647_pt1 | contig 14524 bp, 10 predicted proteins | sample PEATcosm2014_Bin_31_FD_119748 | JGI IMG/M metagenome (GOLD analysis project Ga0181517, IMG submission 119748) | Peatland microbial communities from MTU Mesocosm Facility, Houghton, MI, USA - PEATcosm2014_Bin01_30_metaG | ecosystem: Environmental > Terrestrial > Soil > Wetlands > Peat | place... | reverse complement strand
CGGCTGCCGCTACATTCATCCGACAAAAGCGGTGGCCGACAAGTGCACGCTCTGCTACCACCGGATTACCAAAGGGCTAACGACTGCTTGCTGCGAGTCTTGCCCCACCGGCGCGCGCCAACTGGCCGATTTGAAGAATCCGAACGACCCAATCCACGAGTTTCTCAAGACGCACAACGTGCAGGTGTTGAAGCCGCAGATGGCCACCGGCGCGAAGGCCTTCTACAACGACCTGGATGGCTCGGTGCGGTAGGGACAAAAAGCTGAATGAGTGAGGCGTTATGAGCGGTGTTGAAGGCTACATGTATCCCAACGAAATCACACTCTATTGGAGCGTGCTGATCGTTCTGTACCCGTACATCACTGGGCTGGTGGCGGGCGCGTTCATCCTCGCGTCGCTGGAGCGTGTCTTCCGTGTAGAGGCGGTGAAACCCACATACCGGCTGGCGCTGCTGACGGCTCTGGCCTTCCTGCTGGTTGCGCCGTTGCCGCTGGTTTTGCACCTGGGACATCCGTTCCGCTCGCCGGAGATGTACTTCACTCCGCACGACACGTCGGCCATGGCCATGTTCGGCTATGTGTATATGTGGTATCTGATGGCTGTGCTGGTCTTCGAGATCTGGCTCGACTATCGTCGCGAGATCGTGCTCCTGTCGCAGTCGAGCAAAGGCCTGCTGCGCCTTGTCTACAAGGTAATGACGCTCGGCTCCAGCAACATCAGTGAGCGCTCGCTGGCCATCGACGAGCGGGTGGGCTGGATCGTGACGCTGGTCGGCATTCCCTCCGCCTTTCTGCTGCATGGATACGTCGGGTTCATCTTCGGCTCGCTCAAGGCCAATCCCTGGTGGTCGTCGCCGCTGATGCCGGTGGTTTTCATCTTCTCGGCGATGGTGTCGGGTATCGCCGCGGTGATGCTGCTCTATATGGCGCTGACCAGGCTGCGCAAGCAAAAGATCGACATGCACTGCGTGGACACCATCGCGATGTACATGTTTTATATCTTCATCATCGACTTCAGCCTGGAAATGCTCGACCTGATTCACCGCATCTATGAGGCCGACGAGTCTTTTCGCAGCCTGAATTTCATGGCACACACCAAGCTCTTCTTTTCGCAGATCGTGCTTCAGATCTGCCTGGGCACGATCGTGCCGCTGATTTTGCTGTTCCTGACGCAGGTGGTGAAGCTGCCGGAGATTGCTCGCAAGTATATGTACGTCCTCTCCGGCAGTCTTGCCCTGATCGGCGTCCTGGCTATGCGCTGGAACGTGGTCATCGGCGGGCAGTTGTTCTCGAAGAGTTTTCTCGGCTATACAACCTACAAGATGGCCCTGGTGACACGCGAGGGCCTGTTGATGGCGATTGGGTTGACCCTGCTGCCGCTGCTGTTTTTGTGGGTACTGGTGAAGCTGCTGCCGCCGTGGCCTGAAAAGAACGCGTCGGTCGCGGCTGATTAGAACGCGGCAAGGCTCCCTGCTCGCGGGTGATGCTATGGACGTTCTTCCCGACACACTCGAACGGCTTGCGGACCGGGTGGAAACCCTCGAGCGGCGTGTCATAGCTCTCGAGGCTCTCGAACGCACGCCATCAGCGGCTATGCGGGAACCATCCGCTCCGCCGGCAACCGAGGCCGGCGAAGGATTTTCCCTTGCGCAGGCCGGTGGCGCATTCTCCGTACTGGGCAAGTCCATGCTGGGCATCGCCGGCGCTTATCTTCTGCGCGCGGTAGCTGAATCCAGTTCGCTGCCCCGTCTGGCGATTGCCGCCGTCGCCATTGTCTACGCGCTTCTGTGGCTAGTGGCCGCGGCGCGTGTTCATGAGGAAGAGTGGTTTGCCAGCACCATCTACGCCGGCACCTCAGCCCTGATTCTCGCTCCCATGCTCTGGGAACTGACCCTGCGCTTCAAGGTATTGCCGGCGCCGGGAACTGCGAGCATCCTGGGCATATTTGTAATTGCAGCCACCGCATTGGCGTGGAAGAAAGATCAGACGCCGGTCTTCTGGGTGGCCAATGGAACCGCAACGGCGGCTGCGCTAGCCCTTGCTGTCGCCACGCACGAGCTGATTCCCTTCGTCGCCGCGCTTCTTTTATTGGCGATCCTCAGCGAATACGCGGCTATACGCAACCACCAGCGGAGCGTGCGGTCACTGGCGGCGTTGGCTGCGGATGCGGGCATCTGGGCGCTGATCTTCATTTATGCAAGCCCGCAGAGCGCACGCATGGATTACCCGGCTCTCAGTGCTGCCGGATTGATTCTGCCCGGCTGCCTGCTGTTCATGATCTATGGCGTGAGTGTCGCAGTCCGCACTACACAGCTCGGACAGAAGATTTCCATCTTTGAAACCGGCCAGGCAATGGTCGCGTTTTTGCTGGCCGCGTCGAGCGTGCTCTATTTCGAGCCCGCCAGCGGCAGTGTGGTTCTGGGCTTGGTTTGCCTGCTGTTTTCGGCGGCATGTTACGCGGCGAGCTTTGTTCTGTTGAGCAATAAAGCGGATGGCCGCAACTTCCGCGTCTTTGCCACCTGGGCAGCGGGCTTGTTTTTGGCCGGAAGTCTGCTGTGCCTGCCGCCGTTCTGGCTGGCCGTTTGCCTGGGCCTGGCTGCGATTGCGGCTGCCGCTCTGAGCGCGCGAATCGGCGGGCTTACGCTCAGGTTTCATAGCCTCGCGTTTCTTGTCGCGGCAGCGATTGCGTCCGGACTGCTGGAGTATGCCTTCAATGCTCTGGCCGGAACCCCTCCTGCGACGATCGGCGCAGGGGCCGGCCTGGTTTCAGCCTGCGCGGTGGTTTGTTCCGCGCTCGGCAAGCGCGGCCCGCAAGAAAGCTGGAAACAACAGCTTCTTGACCTCGCAACGGCAGCTTTGGCCGTATTCGCTCTGGCGGCGTTGCTGGTCGAGGGCCTGTTGTTCCTCCTCGCCCCGCACATCACTCCCGATGCTCCTCACATTGCTTTCATTCGCACGCTGATTCTTTGCGCTTTGGCTTTTGCGCTGGCGTTCAGCGGCTCCCGCTGGCGCCGCGTCGAACTGACGCGCATCGCCTACGCCACGCTGGCGCTGGTTGCGGTTAAGCTGCTCTTTGAAGACCTGCGCCACGGTCAATTGGAGTTCATCGCCGCTTCCATCTTTCTCTTCGCCATTACTCTCATCGCGGTTCCATGGCTGGCGCGCATGGGACAAAGAGTGTAAGACGCATCGCGCATTCCAATATTGAGTTCTGAGGTTTCCCACCCTTGCGACAAAGATGAGTCGCAAGGATGGGGCACGGAGCATTTGTGCCTGAGCAGCCCTCGTCTTTGTCAGCGATAGATCTCCGGGTGATAGCGACGCGGCGGCTTCATCGATGCTTCCATATTCCGCAACCGCAGCTTGCTGATGTGCACGTCGTAGCCGGTTCCGGGCAGCAGCGATTCCAGCACAAAAGTTTCCGTGCCGCCGGAACGAAGTTCGCGATAGCGATAGACGCCCACATCGCCCTCACTGGTTTCCGTGCCTCCTGACGGTGCGTCCAGAAAGCGCTGCGCATCGGCCTCGGTGGGAGCGGCGTGTGTCTCTCCCTCCGTCAGGCTCTCGGCCGCATACGAGCGCACCAGCTTGGTCCAGTAGCGGCTGAGAAGATCGGTGTCCTCAAACAGGTCGGCCCACACAATCTCGCCGCGCACGGCCACCACCACGCCGATGGCGCCTTCCTTGCGGAGCTGTGCGAGCACCTGGTCCCGCGATTTCATCACCTGAGCAGCGGCCTCATCCACCTTGGCGCTGACTGTGCTGTCTTCCATGACTTTGGCGTAGCTGGTTGTTCCCATCGAACGCGGATATGCAGAGCCTCCGCCCATCGGCATGTTGGCGGAAGGCGCAGCCGCAACTTCCATTTGCGAGATGCTTCCCCTCACCGAATCCCACACCTGCTGCTGGTCTTTGGCGACCATGGCCCGCTCGCGCACGGTAGGCTGCACCATGAAGCTGTGGGCTGGCATCTTGGCCGCAGCGCCGAAGGTCTCCGAACTCGCGGTCCAGCGGCCCGGCTCGATGCAGAAAACTCCGAGATCGATTGGCTCGCCGCCCGCCGGAACAATGCGGTCCTTGGCGATTACACGGTCCTGCTTGCCTCCTGTGACAATCTCGCCGGCCAGCAGCAGCAGAGGCTTGTCTGAGTTGTTCACCAGCACCAGCGTGTTCACTTCGTCTCCGCGATAGCGCTCCACCTCCGGAGGCGGAGCGCCCAGATCGCCGTTGCCGTGATAAGGCGGAACGCCAACCGTCCCCCTCTGCCGCACCAGTCCCCGCACGCGGCCGGCCTCGGTCACTTCCACCTGGCCGCTCTTGATTCCTTCGTCGAGAGTGAGAAACGGCGTTGCACCGGTTGATTTAGCGTTCGCCCTGACCACGGGAAACAGGAGCAGATTACCGCTCTCAATGGGGGCCAGTACCCGGTAAGAACCATTCGCCGTCTCCTGCGGCCCGCCTGCCGCCTTCACTCCACTCCGCTCGACAAACGCTGTAACCGCCAGCAGCAACACACTCGCCAGCCCCAATCTGCCCAGATTCTTCATCGCTCTCCTCCGCCGCGAAAGATCGCCGGCCTCTGAACCCAGAACGCAGGCAAGCCGTTTTCTTGCAAAGTTTTTTCGCAGGCGGTTTTAACGCGCTTCTTTGGCGTATCTTTGTTGCGTGGGGATTACGCCTTCCCAACCCGTCGAAGAAAGCGCCGTCACCGGCATCGACGCAGTGCCGGAGTCGGGCCAGCTTCCCGTGCCATCGAGCCCGCTGCTCAAGGAACTCTGGCGCGAATCCGGCGCGGCCGTCTACGGCCTCGAACAGCAGGAGTTCAACCGCATTCTGGAGAGCGTTGGAACGGCGCAGAATTACGGCCTGGAGCCCGGAACGGCCGCTTCACGACGGCAGCAAGCCGGCTTTTTTCGCGGCCTCCGGCTCGCCGACCTGACGCTGGCACGAGCTTGCGCTAGCGGCCACGAGGGCGCATGGGAACATTTCATTGCCGTCTACCGCCAGCCGCTGTTTCGCGCTGCCATTGCCATCACCGGCAGCGAAACTCTGGGCCGCGAGCTGGCCGATCAACTCTACGCGGAGCTTTATGGCTTGTCCGCTCGCGACGGCGTCAGACGCAGCCCGCTGGATTCCTACAAGGGAAAAGGCTCGCTGATGGGCTGGCTCCGCACCACGCTTGCCCAGCGCCATGTGGACCATCACCGACGCACTCGCCGCGAGCTTCCGCTCGACAATTTGGCCGAAGGCCATGAACCTCCAGCCGCTGACCCAAAGCCGGGAAAACTTCCCGCCGAATTGCTGCTGCTCGCCAAAGCCGTCGTAGAGACGCTTGAAAAAATAGAAACCGTGGAGCGGTTTCTGCTGGCCGCCTACTATATCGATGGGCGAACCCTGCTGGAGATCGCCCCCGTGCTTCATGTCCACGAGGCGACGGTCAGCCGCAAGCTGCACCGGCTGGTCGACGGTATCAGAAAGCAGATCGTCAAAAGTCTGCTGGGGTATGGGCTGAACAAGCGAGCTGTTCAAGAGATGCTGGGCGCCGATCCGCGTGATCTGGATCTGAATCTGAAGAAAATATTGCAAATTTCGCTACCTGACGCGTTCCAAGAGAAGGCTGCACTGTGAATTCAAATCTCCAACTCGATCTTCATCCCGACGCCGACAGCCTCAGCGCCTTTGCCGAACAGGCGCTTGGCGTGGCGGAGCGGGAGCAGATTCTCGCTCACATGACACGGTGCAGCCGCTGCCGTCAGGTGATTTACCTGGCGCAGAAGGCAGCGCAAGCGGAGGCTCTGGAAGCCCTATCTGCGATGCCGTCGGGAAGATGGTATAGGAGTTGGCGTTTTGCCTGGGTTCCCGCCGCGGCATTGGCGGCTGCGCTGGCGCTGGTGTTCACATTTTATCCAAAGCACACCGCGCCTGCGCCGGAGATGGCGAAGGCCGTGCCGCAAAGTGAGCAGCCCGCGCTTACGCCCGTTCCGTTGGAGCAGGCAAGCGCGGGTGCAGCACTCAAGCCTGCTCCCCCGGTCGCAACAAACTCCGCTGCCGCAGGCGCAAAATTCACGGCGCTTCACCAGCAGCCAAAAGAGCTCGCGCTGGAAACTGCTCCTTCGACGGCGCGTCCGGCTGCGCCGGGCGCAAGCGCGCACCCCCTTGAAGAAAACAATGCGGCCCGGACGCATTCGACGGAGTCTGTGCAAGGTCTGGCGCCGCAGCAGGCTACGGTTCAATACAAACCGGAGCCATCCCTAACTTCCGTGTGGCAACAGCAGCGGATGACCGGCGCACTCTCGGCCAGCGCCAAAACCCCGCAGGCCTCACAAGAGAGAATGCAGGCGACAGTGGACCGCGCCCAGGCCGGCCGGAGCGTACCGGCCTTTGCCGCAGTGTCGCACACGGCAAAGCAGGCCGCGCCGGCCGCCAACTTCGGCATTGGCGCGCAAGAAGCGAAAGCCGGATCGGTCGGCTCGCGCGGCGCAAATCCGCCAAAGATGCCCAGCGGCCTGGCGGCAATCTCAACCGCAACCACCCAGCAGCGCGCGCTGGCAATCGACCTGGCTGGCGCGCTCTTTCTCAGTGAAGACGCGGGCCAACATTGGCAGCCGGTCGCGCGGCAATGGACAGGACTTGCCATCAAAGTGCGCGTGCAAACCGGCTTAAGCGGCGCGGTGTTTCAGTTGACCAACATCAGTGGCTCGACCTGGGTGAGCGCGGATGGAAAGACCTGGACGGTGCAATAGAATTTTCTCTCGCACCGGAACCTGCTCCCGCAAGTAGACAGCAGACTGACCTTAGCGGCGGCATGATGGCGAATGCTCCGTTTCGGCAATGCTTTCGCGCCCGCTATAGGCGCAATCATTAGCTCTCTCTCATCAACATAGACACACTCAAGGAATGTCTCTCCATGCCGAAAAGACAATCACAAGGCATTTCCTCTTTCGCGCGCGATGCGTTGTTCGCTGGCGTGCGGCCTGAGCAGAATGCATGGCGACTCGCGCAAATTGCCTGGTCGAAGGGAGACTCCAATGTTGCAGAACGAGAGGCAAAACGGCGAGGCGATTGTTCCGTCCTGGGCCCATCTCCGCCTTCCGCCTTTTCCTCAGGTCGCGCTCCGGGTTCTGCAACTGGCCAACAAGGAGAACGTGCAACTGCACGAATTGAGCGGGCTGATCTCGTCCGACCCGGCCTTTGCCAGCGAGGTTCTTACCATCGCGAATTCGCTGCTCTATGCTCCACGGTTCCCCGCCAGCAGCATCCTGCAGGCTATCGCGGTGCTGGGCGCCAATAACCTGCAAGGGCTCTGTCTGACAGTGGGCGTGCGCGCGTACATGGGCAAATCGCTGAACCAGCCTTGCATGAGAGCTATCTGGCGCCACAACTTGGCCTGTGCCCTGATTGCCGACCAACTGGCTTCCGTGGGCTTCCTCGACCGGGACGTGGCGTTTACCTCGGGCGTCATGCACGACATCGGGCGATTGGCGTTGGCCGTGATCCGGCCCAAAGAGTTCAGCCTCTTGCTGGGGGTTCACACTGGTTCTCCCGCCAGCATTCTCAAGACCGAGCGGGAGCTCTTCGGATGGGACCATTGCGAGGCCGGCCGGCAACTGATCGCGGATTGGAAGATGCCCTCGGAGTTTGAACCCATTGTCTCGGAGCATCACGCGCCACGGCGGAAGGAGGGCGCCTGGGGCATGGCCGACTTGATCAACGTAAGCTGCCGCATGGCCGACACCGCCGGCTGCCCTGCGTTTCCGGGCTGCGAACTCACACCGTTTTCCGATCTGCTGGACGAACTGCCCGCGCGGGAGCGCAGGCTCTTCCATTCCTCGGTCGAAACCCTGACCTCCGAAATCGCTAGAAAAATCGATTCCGTAGAGGCCGTCTGACCAGAAGAAATCCGTCGCTTTCGACATCGGATTTGAAAGAGCGCGGCTTCAGCCGTGCCGTGGGAGCACCAGATGCGGCTGCGGCTTTAGCCGCCGAGGGAATGTAGGTTGCCGAAAAATACCTCCTCTCAGAAGCTAATGCCCGCTTCTCTTCCTGGCTCTCTGGTGGCACGGTTTCATCCGCGCCCTTTCAAACCACTGCCGGCCATCCTAAGAACGGAAAAAGTTCTTGACCAGAAACAGCACGTTCGCCGGCCGCTCGGCCAGCCTGCGCATGAAGTATGGGTACCAGTCGTTGCCGAAGGGAACATACACGCGCACCTTGTAGCCCTCCTGGATGAGCTTGCTTTGCAGATCGCGCCGAATCCCATACAGCATCTGGAACTCGAAATGACTGGGGTCGATTCCGTGCTCCTTGGCGTAGCTCTTGACTGCGGCAATCATGGCGTCGTCGTGCGTCGCCAGCCCGTGGTACTCCGAGCTCGCCAGCAGCATTCCGCTGAGTTTGATAAAGTTCGTGTCCACGTCGGCCTTGCGCGGAAATGCGATCTCCGCCGGCTCCTGGTAGGCGCCCTTGCACAGCCGCACCCGAATCCCGTTGGCGATCAGCTCCTCGATATCCTTCTGGGAGCGGAAAAGGTAGGCCTGGATTACGATTCCAATCGCCTCGCGCAACTCAGGCTTTGCGTGAAGCCGTTCGACAATCTCCATCGTCACCTGCGTCAGGGACGAATCTTCCATGTCGATGCGGACAAAGCTGCCCGTCTTGGCGGCGTGTTGGGCTACGCTCTCGGCAATGCTCTCGGCCAGTGCGGGTGATAGATTCAGCCCCATCTGCGTCAGCTTCATGCTGATGTTGGCTTTCAGCTTGCGCGCGGCGATGGCGTCCAGCAGCTTGTGATAGGCCTCCGCTGCGGCCCTGGCCTCGGCCTCCGAGGTCACGCTCTCGCCCAGCGAGTCCAGTGAAACGGTCATGCCCTGCTTGTTGACCTCTTCGGCCACGCGCAGGGCGTCGTCGATCTCCATGCCGGCAATAAACCGTGAACTGAGCCGGATTCCAACCCAGGAGCGTTCGCTGAAGCGGCGAAGAGGGCGATTGTGTGAGAGCGCGATAAAGAATGAACGAAGAACAGGCATTTGTGCAATCCTCCCGGAACAGACCATGACTTTCCGGCCAATTTCCGAACCAACTAGTGTCGCACAACAAAATGGGTCGGGGCTGTGACGGGCAAATCCGGCATGCGGGCCGGTGATTCCAAACCGGTTCGCTGCAATTCGAACAGCCATCAGACCGCCGAGAAAGGTTCATCGTTGCAAGCTAAGAACCCTCTCTTATCGAATCTCGTAAACCGTGCTGCCGTGAGCCGGCAAGGTCACGCTGACTTCCTTCGATTCCTTGAAACCGCCTTCATCCCACACATTCAGGGCCAGGTGCTTCTTCCCTTCAAGGCCAAGCTGTGTCCAGGTCGCGCGCAGCGTCACCGGCTTATCGTCCAGGTTGAAAAAGGCAAAGAACTCCGCGTAATTCCTTACGCCCGGAGCGTTAATCGTTGCCCGCCACACCCGTGCATTTTCAAAGCCGGTCCCCAGGCTCGCCAGATCAACGGGATGGCTGTACGTCACATTCTGATTCATGAAGAGGATCGACTGATTGGTGATCAGCGACTTGGTAAACTCGTCCAGCTTGGTCAGATTCGCACCCAAAATCAGCGGCGACCGCGCAATCGCCCAGAGCGTGAACTCGGTCTGCTGCTCGTCGCGCGTGAGGCGCGACTGCCTTGGCTCGCCCCATCCCGGATGCGGCCCCAGCCAGCCCCACGGCAGCATATCCGCGTCCGGCCAGTTGCCCTCCTTCACATACGGAAACCATTTGGCCAGCCGGTCGAACTCGTCCCGCACGCCAAAGGGAAACTCGCTTGTCCCATGGTGCTCAAACGTCCACCCGTCCCAGTGATCGTCGGAGATGCGCCACATCTGCGCCAATTCGGCTACCTCTGCGGCGTGTTCGAGCTGCGTCGGTCCCGGCGAAAGGTTCAGCACAATCGGCCGCCCCGTCTTTCGGATCGCCTCGGCAATCTGGCGAATCTCCGTGGGCCGGTAGGGGTGGTCGCTGATGCAGTCTACTTTGATGTAATCGAGCCCCCAGCCCGCATAGAGCTTCAGCATCGAGTCGTAGTAAGCCTGCCCCGCCGCATTGTCCTGTACCCCGTAGTTGCCGTCGTCCCACGGGCAGGTCTCCATGGTGTCGGCGGCGTCGGTAGCATGAAACTTCGACCCTGCGATGGGCAGATTCTCCTTCACCGCTTGACGCGGAATCCCACGCAAAATATGAATGCCGAATTTCAGCCCCTGCGCGTGAACCCAATCGGCCAGCGGCTTGAAGCCCGCGCCGCCTGCCGCCGAGGGAAACCGGCTCGCCACCGGAATGAGAATTCCGTTCGCGTCCAGCAGATATTTCCTCTGCTCCAGGTTTTCGCCCAAGGGATTCCCCAAGTACCATCCCTCGTCGATCACCGCATACTGCCAGCCAAACTGCTTCACTCCGGCCAGTACGGTGGCGTTGGCCTTGAAGTCAGCCTCGTTAATGGTCAAGCCATAGGCATCCCAACTATTCCACCCCATCGGCGGCGTGGGAGCGGGGTTCTGTGCGTGACTGAGGGTTGTGGCGGCAAGGAAAGAAAAAAGTGCGGCGAAGAAAACAATGCGGCAAGTCATGCGGAAACATATACCACAAACGCCGTCTTCACTGCACGATGGAATCGCACACAACGCAGGGTGCCCATTTCGAGAGCTCTCGTTCCGCTTCGCCGTGAAACATCGTCCCTTTGCGCCTACAACTGAATCTTCACCGGCCAGGTCTTCCAAATCTCCGAGCAGTAGTCGCGAATCGCACGGTCGCTGGAAAATTTGCCGATGCGCGCCACGTTCAGGATCGACATGCGCGTCCACGCTTCCTGGTCTTTGTAGGCCGCGCTGACACGGTCCTGGCAATCGACGTAAGACTGGTAATCGGCCAGCAGCATATAGTCGTCGGCAGTCAGTAGAGAATTCACCAGCGGCTCGAAGAGCGTCTTGTCGCCGTGAGAAAATTCGCCGTTGGAGAGCGAGATGAGAACCTCCCGCAGCATGGGGTTGGCCTCGAAGATCGCGCGCGGGCTGTAGCCTTCACGCTTGCGGCTCTCGACCTCGGGGGTGGTGAGACCAAAGAGAAAGAAGTTCTCCGCGCCCACCTCCTCACGAATCTCGATATTTGCCCCGTCCAGCGTGCCGATGGTCACCGCGCCGTTCATAGCAAACTTCATATTCCCGGTTCCCGAGGCCTCCTTGCCTGCCAGTGAAATCTGCTCGCTCAAATCCGCGGCTGGATACACTCTCTGGCCCAGCTTCACGCTGTAGTCAGGCAGAAACACCACCTTCATCCGGCCCCGCACCAAGGGATCGGAGTTGATGGCCTCGCCCACAGAGTGAATCAGCTTGATAATCAGCTTGGCCATGCGATAGCCGGGCGCGGCTTTTCCGCCAAAGATAAAGGTTCGGGGAACCATCTCCGTATCCGGGTCGCGCTGGATGCGCTTGTAGAGGGTGAGAATGTAGAGCACCAGCAGATGCTGCCGCTTGTACTCGTGCAGTCGCTTCACCAGCACATCGAAGATCGAATCCGCATCGATCGAAATTCCCAGACAGTCCTGAATATAGACGGAGAGCTGCAGCTTGTTGTGCCGCTTGATGGCTCTCCATTCCGCGCTGAACTCCTGGTCGTCGACCAGAGGCTCCAGCTTGCGCAGCTTTTCCAGGTCCCGCACCCAGCCCGAACCCAGCCGCGCGGTCAGCAGTTGCGCCAGCCGCGGATTGCTCAGACGCATCCAGCGCCGAGGCGTCACTCCATTCGTCTTGTTGCTGAACTTCTCCGGCGTCAGCGCGTAGAAGTCGCTGAGCACATGGGTCTTCAGCAGTTCCGTATGCAGCGCGGCCACGCCGTTGATGGCATGGCTGCCCAGCGCCGCCAGATGCGCCATGCGCACGAATTTCTCGCCATCCTCATTAATCAGCGAAAGCCTCTGCACGCGCGCCTCGTCGCCGGGAAATTTCAAGCGCACATTCTCCACATGCCTGCGGTTGATCTCGTCGATGATTTCGAGGTGCCGCGGCCACTGCTCCAGCGCCTCCGGCAGCAGCGTGTGGTTGGTGTAGGAGAGCGCGTGGCCGGTCACGTGCCAGGCCGCTTCCCACTCCATCCCGTGCTCGTCAATCAGCAGCCGCATCAGCTCCGCCACCGCGATCGCCGGGTGCGTGTCGTTCATCTGGATGGCGAAGTTGCGGTGCAGCTCAGCCAGCGGACGGTGCTGCGTGGCCTGAATCTTCAGGATGTGCTGCAAGCTGCACGAGACAAAGAAAAACTGCTGCGCCAGCCGCAACTGCTTGCCCTGGATGCCTTCATCATTGGGGTAAAGAATCTTCGAGATATTCTCGCTCGACACCTTGTCGGCCACCGCGCCCAGAAAATCCCCGTGGTTGAATGTCTCAAAGTCGAAGCTCTCCACGGCCTGCGCAGCCCACAGGCGCATGGTGTTGGCCGTGTTGGTCCGGTAGCCCAGAATCGGCGTATCGTGCGGAACTCCGCGCACCAGCTTCTGCGGAATCCACGTAACGCGCACCCGTCCCGTGGCGTCGGTATGCTTTTCCGTGCGCCCGCCCATCTTCACTTCAAACGCATCCTCGGGCCGCTCCAGCGCCCAGGGATTGCCCAGCCGCAGCCACTTATCGGTCGACTCCACCTGCCAGCCGTCGCGAATCTGCTGGTCGAAAATTCCGTATTCGTAACGGATGCCGTAGCCGATTGCCGGTATGTCCAGCGTGGCCAGCGAATCCATGAAGCAGGCGGCCAGACGCCCCAGGCCGCCGTTGCCCAGTCCCGGCTCCTCTTCCTGCTCGATCAGCACGTTCAGGTCGAGTCCCAACTGCTTCATCGCCTGCTCTGTCTCGCCGTAGATGCCCAGGTTGATCAGGTTGTTCGCCAGGTGCGGCCCGGTCAGAAACTCCGCCGAGAGGTAGCAGACCACACGCACATCCTGCGCCTGGTAGTTCTTCACGGTCTGAATCCACCGCTCCACCAGCCGGTCTCGCACGGTGTGCGCCAGCGCCATATAAAGGTCGTTGACCGTGGCCCGCTCCAGGCTTCGGCCCTGCACGAAGAACAGGTTGTCGAGAAACGACTGCGCCAGCGCTTCAACGCTCAGCGCGGTTCTCCGGCCTTTATTTGATCCTGTCTGCTGCGAGCCGGCTTGTGTTAGCGCTGCGCTTGTTATCTCGGTCATCGGTTCCCTCGCGCTCCTGAATAGGCGGACAGTTCTCCTCGAATTGGGAGCTATCCCAAACATAGAGGCTGGGCAGGCCTTGCAGAGATAAAGAATCGGCCCAGGACGCGGCACAAAGCCGCGATGGACCAATTTGGAAGTTGCAATGCCGTTTTGGTCATCGCAACCGGACCTTTCGGGCGAGCCTGAGCTTGTTTTCGAAGGAGTCAGCCTGGGTTGCCCTCTCGGCCTGATCCGTTCTCCGAGTTAGTCCCCTCTTCGCCCCATGCGATAAGCTGGAGTTGCCAACCAGCAAGGAGCAAACGAACGATGAACGTAGTTTTGGGAATCGACGGCGGAGGAACGCGAACCCGCGCCTCAATCATAGAGGGGGAACGAGTTCTGGCCCACGCGGAGAGCGGATCCATCAAGCGGCTGCGTGTGGGCGCAAAAGCATCCGAGGCCAACCTGCGAGCGCTGCTCAAAGAGGTTTACGCCCAGGCTGGCGTGAGCGGCGTGAGCGCCGCCTCGGTAGGCGTGGCCTCTGCCTCCATGCCCGGCGTCAAAGAGTGGATTTTGGCCGTATTTCAAGATTTTGAAGTCGAGCGTTCAGAGGTCGTCGGCGACGAGGTAATCGCCCTCGACGCGGCCTTCCACGGTGGCCCCGGAATCCTGCAGATTGCCGGAACCGGCTCGAACACTGTGGGCCGCGCGCCCGACGGCAGCCGGGAGAGCGCCGGCGGCTGGAGTTCGCGGTTGGGCGACGAGGGTTCCGGCTACTGGATCGGCGTCAACAGCGTTCGCCGCGCGCTCCATGCGCATGACCGCGAGCAGCCGACGCAAATTCTTCGGAAGGTGGGCGAAATCTGGGGCACTCCCAACTTGGCTGACTTGATCAATCTGGGCGACAGCACGCCCGGACCGGACTTTGCCGCGCTGGCACCGGCCATAAGTGAGCTGGCCCTGGCCGGCGACCCTGTTGCAAAGGCGGTTCTGGCGCAGGCAGCGGCCGATCTGGTCGAGTTTGTGCTGCTGGTGCGCTCCAAGTTGCGCCGCAAGCACGCCATTGAAGGCGAGGTTCCCGCGGCCTGGACCGGCGGCGTCATCGAGCAAATGACCCTGGTCCGCGAGGCCTTTTTTGCCGGCCTCCATGCCGCTGCGCCCCTGATGCCGGTGAGCCGGGAGCCGGTGGTCTCTCTCGAAGGCGCGCTCTGGCGGGCACAGCGGCTGGCCGAAACAGCAGGTTAGCTAACCTGCGCCCCGTTCACAACCGAGCCAACCAGCTTCCCCGCCCGGTCCACGGCCACAAGACTGGCCAGTTGACCCACCGCGACCGAACCT
>Ga0181517_10003646_pt1 | contig 14529 bp, 6 predicted proteins | sample PEATcosm2014_Bin_31_FD_119748 | JGI IMG/M metagenome (GOLD analysis project Ga0181517, IMG submission 119748) | Peatland microbial communities from MTU Mesocosm Facility, Houghton, MI, USA - PEATcosm2014_Bin01_30_metaG | ecosystem: Environmental > Terrestrial > Soil > Wetlands > Peat | place... | reverse complement strand
TCTCCCGGAACTCCCGCATTCCAGAAGCTCACCTGCATCTGCGGATACCGTGTCAGTACGAAGTCCTCCACAAAGCGCGTGTAAAACCGCTGCGCCGTGATGCTGTCTCCATAGAACACCACCCGGTCGCCGTCGTGAATAGCCATCGGCGGCTGCCCTTGGCTCAGCGCACTACCAGCCAGCAAACCCGCAAGCAATGCAGGCAACACAAACATCTTCCTCATCGAACCAATCTCCATCTTCCGTCGGTTAGCTCCTACAACTGGGTGCCCCACCCTCGCCGCGCCTTTGTTTTTGCGGCTAGGGTGGGAGGGAATTACCGCGACATCAGTGACGCCGGGTGTCCCAGGTCCCCCGCTTTTGGGGACCTGGGAAGGCACAGATCTAAACGGTCAAGGTATCAATACTCCACCGCATAAGCCTCCCCACTCAGCGCAATCGGATCCTTCTCCGTCGAGTGGAACCCTATCGTCAGCGGCTTCCCCGGTGCGAGCTTGCTCGCATCGATCTCGCCCAGCGCCCAGCTCATCCCGCTCCACACGATCTTGTCGTAGTCCACCTTGACCGGAACGTCCTTTCCATCCTGTGTCGCCGTCAGCACAAACACCTTGGCCATATTCGCGCCAGATGGAGGCCCGCCCGCCCACGTACGGCGAATGTACCCATCCGGAGTCATCTCGTGCACAATCACGCGCAGCACTCCATGCGTTGGCGCCGCAACCTGCGCTTCAATCGAGCCTGTGCCCGTCGCGTGAAATGCAATAGGGACCGGCGCAATGCTCCGCGGAATCACGACGTCCGCCTGCACGCCGAAATCGTACTTCGCCTGCGCATACGCTCCGTAGCCCACCATCGCCATCTGCCCCGGCCCCAGTGTGATCGTGTTCTCTTTCAGCTGCGGCACAAACCCGGCATCGCGAAACTGAATCCGCCCCGCACCCCGCTCCGCCTGACTTGGATCAAGCTGCGGCATCTTCACCGTCGCAACCGTCTGCCCTGGATTCACCACCACATACGCCGACCCGCGCGTCGTCACGCCGCCGAATCCATACGGCTCCACATCGCCCGGAATCCCACCGAACGTATGAATCCTTCCCAGTCCCTGCAACTCGAAAAACAGCGCCTGTGCCCGCGCCATCCACGCGGCGTCCTGTCCCTGGATCAGCTCCAGGTTGCCGTGCACCGTGTTCACCCATCCGCCGCGCGCCATCATCAGCAGGTATGCGCCCTTCCACGCATTCATGCCCCGATAGTAGATGGTGCCCGTCTTGCCCACCATGAATCCGGTCGAGTCGATCCGCTCCAGCGGAAATCCAAGCTGCTCGAAGCGCCGCACCTGGTGGTCGCCGTAGATATCCATCGAGCGCCAGAAGTTTGCCACCGGCACATCCGAGGGCCGCGGGTCGCCTGTGTACTGCATGGCGAAGGTTTCCATCCAGCGCAGATCCGTGGGCTCGCGGAAGGGCAGCCGGTTCGACGTCATGTCCAGATCGCCGCCGAATCCATTGAACGCGATCAGCACCGCCTCCGGGTTCTTCGCCCGAAACGCATTCAGCGCCTGCCGGAAGGCATTCGTGTTGCGCTCCTTGATCTCCGCCTTGCTCAGCTTCGCCTCGCTCGCCGGCGTGGCCGCGCCCAGATCCACAAAGTCGAACTTGAACATGCGGATGCCATGGTCGTACCAATACTGCATCGCATTCATGAAGTCGGGCAGAAACCCGCCCTCGAAGATCGACATCGATCCGCCGCTCTTGTTCAGCGAATCCTTCCACGCCGGCGCGGCCTCAATCTTCACCAGCGTATTGGTGCTGAACCACATTCCCGGCTTGATCCCGTTCGCCTGGCACTTCCTGATCCACGCATCCGGCCCGTCGGGCCAGTTCGGTTTCCGCCAGCTCCGGTAGCCGCCCGCCGGATCGAACCAGAACGCATCCATCATGTAGTAGTCGAAGCGCACGCCCGCTTTCTTCAGCCGCAGCAACTCATCCAGTTCTTTCATCGCCAGCGTCTCGGTCAGCGGAATGTTGTCCGAAAGTTCGTCGTACGACGACCAGTTGTTATACACCGAAATCGGCGTCGTTAGCGCCGGCGGAACCGGCTCACTCTGTCCATGCGCCGCACAGCACGCCATGCCCAGCGCCAATGCCAGCGCGCCCATCCGGATTCCGTTTTCTGCCTTGCTCAATCCAATGCGCATCGTCTAATTCTCCCGTGCCGAAATCTTCTGCATATGTGCGTACCGCGGAGCGCCGATACGCGCGCGCACCGTTCCGCCCAGCGTTGCCGCGTTCTCAAATCCATGCCATTCCTGCAACACGCTTCCATCCCCCGCGAGCAAGCGAATGGTCCCGCTGGCCTGGTTTCCCTCCGCATCCGAAGTGAACTTCAGCGCCCCGCGATACACGTCGTCGAAATCATCCAGCGCATTCGCCGCTTCGATCCCGTCAGCCTTGCCGCGCAGGTGAACCGCCACAGTCAACTGTTCCGGCGCATATTCTCCCGCCAGGCTGCGCAGCACCAGCAGTTGCGCCCGCGTAGAGTCCGCCATCAGCCCATCCGCATCCAGTTCAAAATCCAGCGTCGCCTCCAGCCGCAGGGTTTCATTCCTGATCGTCGGTGCCGCGGCCTTCACCGTCACGCTGTCCTTTTCCATCCCCGCCGCCTGCATCTGCGCGAGCGTTGCATCGTGCCGGTCGCCGAGCGTGAACAACGCTTCCCCAGCGGTCGCGTAGGTATTTGCAGACGGAGCCAGTTGCGCGTTGCTGTTGTAAATGCGGCTCGCATGCGAGATCACGCGATTGCCCGCAAACACCACCGCATCGCCCTTGATCAGCGCGTCGTTCACAATCGCCGCCGCATCCAGCGCCGGCGGATTCCACTCAATGGTGTTGTGTTCCACGCGAAGATTTTTGATCGGACCGTCATTCCAGGTGTGAATGTACATCGCGCCCTGCAGCGCCGCGAGCCGCGGGCTCATGCCGTTGTCGATGCACAGGTTCTCCCTCACCACGCTGTCGGTAGTCGTGTAGCCTGCCGCAAACACCGCAATGCAATACCCCTGCGTGTCGTGCGCATAGCTCCGCTGCACAACATTGCGCGTATTGTCCCAGTCGATGTCGTAAGCGCCGCCGTCCACGCCAGGGCTGTCGGTCAAGTACGCCTCGCTGTCTTCCACCACGCAGTCCGTGCAGGTCCATGTCCAGATCGCATTGGGAGTGCCCACGTCCTGGGTCGGTTCCATGCCGATCTGCCACGCCGCGCTGTTCGCGATCTTGCTCTCAGCATCGCGAAACAGGATGATGCCATCGCCGAACACATCGTGCGCCGTCGAATTCCGGATCACCATCTTGCGATTCAGGTCCGCTTCGCCCCATTTGAAGTTTCCGCCGCCCAGCATGATCCCCGACCACTGATTGCTGTGCGCCACGTCCACGCCGTCCACCAGCACATCGGTAAACAGCGTGGCCGCGCCGCTCGGCCCCACGATCACCAGCCCGTTGTCCTTGTTCTTCATCGTTCCGCCCATCACATCGTGGACGTACAAGTTCTTCAGGTGAATATGCTCGACCGGCCCCTTGTCTCCGCTCACGAACAGCCCGTAGAGGTTGCCGCCGCTGATATCCAGAGAATCGACCTGCCAGTTCGATTGATCGAACAGCTCCACTGCCTGGCGCGCCTCTGCCGGCGCTGCAATGTGCGGACGCGGTCCCTTCCCGTACGCCGTCAGCCGGATCGGATGTTCCGCCGTCCCGCTTCCCTTGGGTGCAAAGCTGCCCTTGCACTCCGTGCCGCGTGCGAGCGCAATCCGGTCGCCCGGCGCAAACTCGCGCGCCTCGGCCACGGCCAGGCTGTTCCACGGATGCGCAACTGTCCCATCGCCCGCCACCCCGCTCGAGCAATCGATGAAATATGCGTGCTGCGTCTGGCCGCGCCCCGCGATGGGGCAAATCACCATCAGCGAAAGAACCAGGCAACCGATCCGGTCCCGCTTGCGAACCGGTAAATCAGGAAAAAATCGAATCATGAGATACATCTCCAGGCAAAAAATGAAAATTCAAATCCAAAGAAAACCGGCCCTCGCTCCGGTCCGTAAATACAGCCAGATCAAGTTCGCCCGTCATTCTGAGCGAAGCGCAGCGAATTCGAAAGCCTGCCCTGAGCGAAGCCGAAGGGAACCTGCGTCTTCTTCCGGGTGAGCGAAGCGCAGCGAAGTCGAAAGCCTGCCCTGAGCGAAGCCGAAGGGAACCTGCGTCCTCTCCCGTGTCCCGGCAAAAAAATTCGCACAGAACCGCCGCCACTCCGGCAAACGTTTCCTCGAACGCAACTTGCAGACTAGGTTTCCGCCTCGCGCCTGTCAATCACTTCTCAGGCTCGCCGATCAATCCTTTTAAGAAAATGGCGAAATTTCATCTCTTTGGTCGTAATTTCAGGATAAATCCCGCCCGCGCCTGCCCTTTTGGCAGGTCAAAACTGCTCATCCGCCCGGATCTCTACGCTTCGGGCGCGGACCCCTTTGTTCCTCAAACGTTTTCCCAACAGGCCCTTGGCGCCGCGTGTCCTGTCGCAACCAAAGCGCCTACTCGGTCAGGCGAGCGCCCGCCGGACCGCTCTCGATCTGCGGATTCCGCGCGTAGGCGCGTGGCGTGCATCCCGCGTGCTTCCTGAATACCGCCGAAAAATATCCGGGATTGCAGAACCCGCAGCGGCTCGCAACCTCGGCAATCCGCAGCCGCGGATCCAGCAGCAGGCGCTTGGCCATCTCCACCCGCTGCTGAATCAGGTACTCCTCCAGCGTCGTCCCAACGACTCCGCTGAACACCCGGCTCAAGTGCCCCTGCGAGATCTCCAGCTTCTCCGCAAGCAGCTGAATGCTCACCTGCGCCGGGCCAATCTCCCGCGCCAGCCGCTGCGCCTGCAATACGATCTTCTCCTCGCGGCGGCTGAACGTTTCGGCCACCAGCACCCGCATCTGCTCGGCAAAGCGCCGAAACGCATCCGCCATCGCGGCAGAGCTTTGCAGCTCCACAATCATCTGCTCGGCGCGCGCCTTCTCTGCATCCACCCGCTCGCCCTCGATGCCCAGCATGGTCAATTCGCGCGCCAGGTGTTCGCAGGCCCAGGTCAGCATGCCGCGCACGTTGGGCAATTGCGCCACTGTCGCCGACGCCGGCGCGGCCACCATCAGAAAATCCCGTACTGCCCGCGCAACACCCGCCGCCTGCGCCGTCTGCAGCGCCTCTTGCAGCGTCCTCAGCGCCTGTTCCGGGGGATTCTTGCGCGTGATGAACCAATGCACCGAGCCATGCCCCCCGTCCAGTGCGGCCTGCGCCTCCTGGTACGCGGTCCACAGTTCCAGTGCGCCCTCGTGCGGTCCACTGATCCCCGCACGAATATTCACCAGCCCCTGCGCCCTCAGCAGCCGCATCAGTTCCCGCACTATCTCGCCCAGCGCGCTCTTCTCTTCGTCTTCGGTGTCCTGCGCGGTCATCACGCAGATCTCCCCCGGCGCAGCCGTGGCCGACAGCGTATTCGGCCAGTTCCGGCAGCAGTCTTCCACCATGTGCCCGGCGCGCACCCAGGCCAGATGGTTATGGATCGCATTGGAATTCTCTTCCTCGCTCCCCTGCGCCGTCGCCGGTCCCCGCGACTGCATGCGCAGCACCAGCACGCGATTCGGCAGCCTCTTCAGCCCCGCCTTGGCCGCGCGCGCTCGCAGCACATCGTAGCCGTCGCCGCCCCGCCCGATCTCCCGCGAAAGCAGCATCTCCACCAGTTCCCGCCGGTCCAGTGCCTGTTCGCGTTCCCGCACCCGCTGAAACTCGCCCATAATCTCCAGGCGCTTCCATGCGTTCGCCAGATAACGTGCAAACACCTCCAGCGTCTGCACAGTCTGTGCAATCTGCGCGTCGCTCACCACCGGAACCCGATAGTAAGCCTCTTCCAGTTCTTCCAAATTGATCTTCGAATTTCCAGCAAGCGCCTCGCGCACCCGTGCGAATCCCTCCGTGGTTGGCGCTTCCGTCAACACCTGGCCGCTGAACAGCGTGCCCAGGAAGCGCCCTTCGCACACCACCGGAACCGCGATATCCGTCAGGCCCACGTGGCAGGGATATACCTGGCTGACGCCGGTTCCACGGCAGCGCTCTTTGGCTGGCTCGTCGCTGCGCGCGCAGGTCTGCTCTTCCCAGGCGCCAAACCCGTGCACCAGGTCGCAGAAATGTGTGCTCGGTGCGGCCCCGGTCCGCTCGCCGCCACCAGGCATCTCCGGCCCGATCCGCACCAGCGCGTCGCTGGTCGACATCCGCCGCCGCTGCGTCGGATCGAGAAACTCCAGGTCCTCGGCCCACATCAGTTCCACGTTGCGGATCGGACTGGACTGGTTCAGCAGAACGAGCAAATGCGCAAAGAGGTCCAGATCTTTCCTGAATTCCTCTTTCAGTGTCCCGCTCAGTTCCGCGTCCTGCTTTTTCATCCCGTTTGCCTGCCGGCTCCTAAATACAGCATCTATTATCCAGCAGCCAGCGCAGGCTGGCATTGCCAACAGCCAACACTTGCCCCGTCCCCTAATTCCAGCCGTCGGGGTGACCCACCCTCGCCGCGTGCTTGTTCTTGCGCCGAAAGTGCTGAGTCGAAAATACGCAACAAAAAATAGCCTGTCATTCTGAGCGAACGGGGCCCCGAACGTCTTTCAGTTCGGGGGTGGTGAGTCGAAGAACCTGCGGTTGTTCTTCGATGAACTTCAGACTCACTACAATAGGCCCGTGACCGCTTTATTTCGTATTTCCGCTCTAGAGTTTGGGTGCCCCAGGTGCCTCGCTTTTGGGCACCTGGGAAAGCACAAATCTATCCGGTCACGGTATTAGGTTGGCAAGAACAACCTTATTTAACCACCGGCTCAACCACCGTCTTTTCCGGCGCATCGAAAAGAGCGTCTTCGCGCGTCTGCAGATGATCGAACCACGTGAGCTTCAGGATCAAAGAGGTAACCGCAATCGAAGCCGCCGCCATCCCCACCCGCACCCACTCCTGAATCACGATGTACAAGGGCAGCGCCACCAGCGAAACCTGCCACACGATGCCCACGGCGATATTGAACATGTCGCGGCCGAAGTCCTTGTTCTTTTTGAACGTCGGATCTTCCGCCAGCACCTTCTTCAGCACCGGGCCCCAGAATCCCCACGGCCGCACGCGGCGATAGAAGTTCATCAGCACCGCGTCGTCCTCCGCCTTGGTCAGCAGCGTGCCCAGCAGGCAGCCAATCAGCGAGAGCCCCACTACGATCGGGAAGATCACCACCACTTCCATGTTCACGCTGAAGCGCGCCAGCAGATTCTGCACAAAAGGCAGCAACGGGACGATCTTCGGCGCCAGCAACGCCGAGCCGATCCCTGCGAGCATGCCCCAGAAATATCCCCAGCCGTTGAAGCGCCACCAGTACCACTTCAGCACGTTCGAAGCCGTGTAGCCGCCCCACAACCCGGAGACGATCCACACCACCACTTCATTCACCGAGGTCACGTTCCAGCCGAAGAGTACGCCGATCACGATCACGCTGAACGAGGCCAGGTAGCTCAACCGCACATAGGTCTTCGGATGCGCGTGGGGATTGATGTAGCGCTTGTAGATGTCGTTCACAAAATACGGGGGTGCGGCATTCACCGTCGCCGCAAAGTTCGACATGAATGCCGCCAGCAATCCCGCGATCAGAAAGCCCAGCAGCCCCATCGGCACAAAACGTCCCAGCGCCAGCGGCAGCACCAGCTCGAAGTCCATGTGCGTTCCCATGGCGCGCAGGTCGGGACCGAAAAACGCCGCCGCCAGCACCGTCAGACCCATGATGAGAAAGTAGCGCGGAGGCGTCAGCACAATGTTGACCCAGGCGCTCATCATCGAGGCCTCGCGCGGATTCTTGGCCGACAGAACCCTCTGCATGTCGTAGTTCGGCGCAGGTCCGGCCATCGAGATCGGAATGCCCTTGAACAGCAGCATCATCACAAAGAATCCGAATAACTCGTACTTGTCCTCGGCAATCTTCTGCGTCGCCGCCGGCAGAAGCGTGCTCCAGTCGAGCCCAAGGTGCCAGCCAAAGAAGATGTTGTCCCACCCCGCCGGAACCACGCGGTGCAGCATGCCGGGCGCAACCTTGGCCATGGCGATAATGCCCACCGCGAACGACGCAATCGACAGAATGAAGAACTGCACAACTTCGGTAATCACCACGCTGATCATGCCGCCCTTGATCACATAGATCGCCGTGATCGCAATCAGGATCAGCGCGTATTCATTGGCCGAAAGGTGCCAGGGCAGATAGGTCTGGGCAAACTTGCCGATGCCCTTGAATGCGTATGTGAAGAACCCGATGATGCTGACAAACGCATAAACCACCACGATGATGTGCGACAGTTGCGCGCCGCGTCCCGAGCCGAAGCGCGTCTTGATCCACTCCGCGCCGGTCATCACGTTCGACCTGCGCAGCCACGACGACAAGTAAACCATCAAAAAGATCTGGTTGAAGGTCGGCCAAAGCCACGGAATCCACACGCTCTTCATTCCGTAGACAAACATCCACGAAACCAGCAGCATGGTGCCGCTGATGTCGAACATCCCCGAGGCGTTTGAAATCCCCAGCATGTACCAGGGCATCGCATTGCCGCCCAGAAAGTAGTTCTGCATGCTCTGCGATGCGCGCTTTGAAACCCAGTAGCCAATGAATACCGTGCTCAGCAGGTAGGCCACAATAATGACGATGTCGACAACGTGAAGGTGAAGCATTCAATTCCTCGATTTCATGGGCATCGCTCCCCGCTCTTCCCGAGCAATGGAGCGCTTTCGGTCTGGCCTATGACGGCAGGCTGAACAACTCTGGCGAATTGCGGGAATGCCCTGGTCAAGGACTCCCTGCACGGCGCCGGTAAACGGAGGGCAAACTGCATTTCGGCCGCTTTCGCGCAGCTCTTTATCGATCCGGCCCTGGATACAGACTGGGTGCCCCACTCTCGCCGCGCCTTTGTTCTTGCGGCTAGGGTGGGAGAAAACGAACTTACTTTGGGTACCCCACCCTCACCGCGTTTTTTTGCGGCTAGGGCGGGCAACCAACCACCTGTTCAAGGGCCGAATCAATATTGCAGTTCTCCCGCTAAAAGAAACACCAGCGAAGCTTGCCAGTTGAGGCAGACCTCGTTGCTTGCATACGATTCCTGCTGGTCGGCATACATCTTCGCCGGGGGCAGGTCTTTCGCCATCGCGGCCAGCACAACATCTTGGCGGCCCGCATTCGGCCCTCCCGAAAGCAAGCCCGGCCACGGCCCCGGTTGCTTGCCCGAACCGCTCGGCCGGTGGTGTGGATGCTGGAACGGGTGCTCGCCCAGTTGCGTCACCCACGACAGCGAAAACGTGTTCCGGCCCAGCAGGTAATGCAAGTTGTCCCGCGCTGCATCCACAAACGCCGCATCCGGCTCGAACTGGTTGGCCATCAGAAGATACACACCATATTCCGCCGCCACCCCGTTCGATCCCCACACAAAATCCTTTGCCTCCATGCTGATCCGGTAGGGATTCGCCCTGGTCCGCTCGACGACCTTCCGCGCAGCAGCCACAGTCCGCGCGCGGATCGCCGCCACCACAACGGGGTCCGCGCTCTTCCGTCCACTCAGGGCATAGGCCCACAACCCGCGCGCGGCCAGCGACGCCCAGCTCTCCGCCGGTGGCGAGTCCAGACCGCTAAGGTACTCCGCGGAATGCTGCACCAGATAATCGCCGTAGACTTTCTCACCCGTCGTGCGGAACAGCTCTGCCGCCGCCCACAGTTGTTCGTCTCCGCAATGCGCGTCACCGTACTCGCCGGTGCTGACCCCGGCAGGATTGCGAAAGGTCGCATTGGGATTCTTTTCGGCCCATATCCAGGCATGGCGTGCCGCGTCCAGCGCCTGCTTGGCAAACGCAGCATCATATTTCTGGTATGTCCGCGCCGCAATCGCGCCCACCGCCGCCAAATCCGCGCTCGCGCAAGTGCTCTTGTACGCCGGCGCGCCCGTCCCGATCACTTCGCTCGGCAAATGATCGTCTTCGGGAGACACAAAGCCTGAAAAATGCTCGCTGGTCTGCTTGAACCACACGCCGCCGTCCGTGTCCTGCATCTGCAGCATCCAGTTCAGGTTCCAGCGCACCTCGTTCAAAATGTCTGGGGTGCCGTTACCGGTCTCCGGAATCTTCAGTGCAATGTGCTCGATGTTCTTCCCGTAGTTCTCCCAAGCCCACAGCAGTGTGCCGCTGGCAAATGCCGAATTCACAACATACCGGCCATAGTCGCCCGCGTCGTGCCAGCCGCCCTTGTTCACGAGCCGACCCGAAGCACCCGAGCTGACGTGGAACTCCCCGTTCTGGTGGCAAATCGGGTGCGAATACCCCGGAAACTCCGAACCCAGATCCACCGCCGTCCCACAGCGCTGTCCGTAAAACCCGCGCATCGCCAGGTAATAGGCGCGGTCGAATATATTCGAGCCAATCGCAAAGTTCCAGCTCCGCCCTAAGCCAGGAACCGAAACGTAATAAGTCCCCGCCTTGCGGAACCTGGAGAAGTCCGCAGCCCGGAGCTGGTCGCCGCTGTTCGCGTCTGTCTGTGCCGCTTCCAGCTTTCCCTTGAACACAACCTTGTGGTCGCTGGAGCGCCGCAGTTCAAACCTCGCGCCCTTCGCATCGGTAAATGCAACCTTCGTGGCCGCCAGCGGATAGCCAACCTGGTCCACCCTGATCGCCAGTTGGCCAGCCAACTGCGCGCGATCTTCCGCACCCGCAGTTGTGAGCGGAGTCAGAAGCAATCCACAAACGGCAACCGCAACCGGCAATTGCCCACCCCTTCGCACCCCGGAGCACAACCTCGAATAAACTCTCTTCATCTCTGGCTCTTCCCTGGCGCAAGCCGCCAAAAATCGGCCCCTTCCGCTCGCGCACCTACTTTTTCACACTCGCGGCACCTTGCGCAAATCCTTTCCGATTCCCCGCACAAATAATGAACATCCTCTACAAAAACGTTTGATCTGCCTTCCGTCCGGATACTATACTGACGGCACGTTCCTATGAGGGAGTTCGTGCCATGAAGTACGGTTATTTTGATGATTTACATCGCGAATATGTGATTACCCAGCCCGATACCCCCCTGCCGTGGATCAATTACCTGGGCTGCCAGGCGTATTTCGGCATCATTTCCAACACGGCCGGCGGATATTCTTTTTATCGGGATGCACGACTGCGCCGCATCTCCCGCTATCGCTACAACAACGTCCCCATGGACTTCGGCGGACGCTATATCTACCTCCGCGACGACGACTCCGGCGAATTCTGGTCCCCCTCCTGGCAGCCCACCCGTCACGAACTCAAGGACTACAGTTGCCGCCACGGCATGGGCTACTCCGTCATCGGATCCACTTACAGCGGCATCGAGGCCCACACCCGCTACTTCGTCCCCATCGACGAGAACCTGGAAATCTGGCAACTCACCGTCACCAACCACCGGGACACCAAAGCCTCCATCTCTTCCTTTGCCAGCATCGAATTCTGCCTCTGGGACGCCCAGGACGACGCCACCAACTTCCAGCGCAACTTCAACACCGGCCAGGTGGAAGTGGAAGACGGCGTCATCTACCACAAGACCGAGTACCGCGAGCGCCGCGATCACTTCGCCTGGTTCGCCTGCTCCGAGCCGGCTGCCGGTTTCGATACGCAGCGCGAGGCATTCCTCGGCAAGTACCGCAGTTGGGACAAGCCCGCCACCGTCGAGGCCGGGCAGTTGACCAATTCAATCGCCCACGGATGGCAGCCCATCGGCGCGCACCAGGTCAAGCTGGAGCTCGCTCCCGGCGAGTCGCGCCAGCTCGTCTTTGTCCTCGGCTACCACGAAAACCCTTCTGCCCAGAAGTTCGATCCGCCCCATTCGCAGACCATCAACAAGAAGCTGGTCAAGCCCACCATCGCCCGCTATCTCGACCTCAACAATGTCGAGGACGCCTTCCAGAAGCTTCAGCAGCACTGGAACAACCTGCTCGGCGTCTTCCAGGTCAACACCCCCGACGTGCACACCAACCGCATGGTCAACATCTGGAACGCCTATCAGTGCATGGCCACCTTCAACATGTCCCGCTCCGCCTCGCTCTATGAATCCGGCATCGGCCGCGGTCTGGGCTTCCGCGATTCCAATCAGGATCTGCTCGGCTTCGTGCACATGGTTCCCACCCGCGCCCGTGAGCGCATCCTTGACCTTGCCGCTACGCAGCTGCCCACCGGCGGCGCATACCACCAGTACCAGCCGCTCACCAAGCGCGGTAACAACGACATCGGCGGCGGCTTCAACGACGATCCCCACTGGCTCATCGTCGGCGTCAGCGCCTACCTCAAGGAAACCGGCGACTGGAGCATCCTCGACGAGCCGGTCCCGTACGACAACGAGCCGGGCAGTGAACAGCCGCTCTACGACCACCTGCAACGCAGCTTCAACTACACCCTCGACCGCCTCGGACCGCACGGGCTGCCGCTCATCGGCCGCGCCGACTGGAACGACTGCCTCAACTTGAACTGCTTCTCCGAGACTCCCGGTCAGAGCTTCCAGATCACTACCAACAAGGATGGCAAGGTCGCCGAATCGGTATTCATCGCTGGCCTCATGGTCTACTCCGGCCAGGAGCTAGCCGCCATCGCCAGCCGTCGCGGCCTCCACGCCGAAGCCGAAAAGTACCGCGGCGAATCCGCCCGCATGGAAGCTGTCATTCGCGAACACGGATGGGACGGCGAGTGGTTCCTGCGCGCCTACGACGATTTCGGCAACAAGCTGGGCTCAAAGGATTGCGACGAGGGCAAAATCTTCATCGAATCCAACGGCTTCTGCACCCTGGCCGGAATCGGCCTCGAAGACGGCAGGGCCGCCAGCGCTCTGGCCGCCGTCGGCGAGCGTCTCGCCACCAGGCACGGCATCGTCGTCCAGCAACCCGCCTACTCCAAGTACTACATGCAGTGGGGCGAAATCTCCTCTTACCCGCCCGGATACAAGGAGAACGCCGGCATCTTCTGCCACGTCAATCCATGGGTGATGATCGGCGAAACCCGCCTTGGCCACGGCGATCTCGCCCACGACTACTACAGCCGCATCAATCCCTCCGCGCGCGAGGAAATCGGCGATCTGCACCGCTGCGAGCCTTACGTCTATGCCCAGATGATCGCCGGCAAGGACGCGCCCAGCTTCGGCGAAGCCAAGAACTCCTGGTTAACCGGCACCGCCGCCTGGAACTACTACGCCATCGTGCAGTGGATTCTCGGTATCCGCACCACTCTCGACGGCCTTCAGATCAGCCCTGTCATTCCCACCAACTGGCCTGGATTCACCGCCACCCGCAGCTATCGCGGCGTCACCTACCAGATCACCATTGACCGCGCCGGCCCAGGCAATTCCATCGCCCTCACCATCGACGGCCTAACCATCGAAGGCAGTGTCGTGCCTCCTCCCACCGACGGGCGGAAGGAAGTCACCGTCAAAGGCGTACTCAGCTAGAGCCTCTTCGGCGGGGTGGGGCCAACTTCGGGTGCCCCACCCTCGCCGCGCATTTGCTTTTGCGGCTAGGGTCCTGAATCCGAGACAGGCAACACAAAACAGGCTGTCATTCTGAGCGAACGGGGCCCCGAACGTCCTTCAGTTCGGGGGTGGTGAGTCGAAGAACCCGCGGTTGTTCTTCGATGAACCTCACACTCACCACAATGGCTCCCTGACCACTTGATTTCGTATTTCCGCTTACTGTCTGGGTGCCCCAGGTGCCTCGCTTTTGGGCACCTGGGAGAGCACAAATCTATCCGGTCACGGTATCAGGGCGGCCACAAATCCCAACCCCGGCCGCAATCGGTTCAACCGAAAATTCCGTGATACTTTTCCGGCAATGTTTCGAAAGGGCGCGGCTTGACAGGCTGCGGAAAAACTCGATTCAGGGTGGCTTTGTAACAGGGCATGGCTTTAGCCGTGCCGATAAAGCCAATCAAATGAGCCGGGCTTTAGCCCCTGCTAAAGCCTATTTCAGCTCTTAACTCGGATTCGGGCCTTTTTCCGCAGCCTGTTGAGCCGCGCCATAAATGGCGCAGAAAAAACATGCGCTTTAGCCCCGGCGGGATTGCGCGATACGATGATGAAGCCCGCGCAGCGGGCTGACTCGCTGCACCTCCAAGGAGAACCACCTTGTACATCGCCAACGAACAGCGCTACGACTCCATGCTCTACCGCCGCTGCGGCCGCAGCGGAATCAAGCTGCCCGCCATCTCCCTCGGCCTGTGGCACAACTTCGGCGGAGTCGACACCTTTGAGAACGGCCGCGCCATGGTCCGCCGCGCCTTCGATCTCGGCATCACCCACTTTGACCTCGCCAACAACTACGGCCCCCCTCCCGGCAGCGCCGAGTCCAACTTCGGCGAAATGCTGCGCCTCGACCTCAAGCCATACCGCGACGAGCTCATCATCAGCTCCAAGGCCGGTTGGGATATGTGGCCCGGTCCCTACGG
>Ga0181517_10003644_pt1 | contig 14544 bp, 14 predicted proteins | sample PEATcosm2014_Bin_31_FD_119748 | JGI IMG/M metagenome (GOLD analysis project Ga0181517, IMG submission 119748) | Peatland microbial communities from MTU Mesocosm Facility, Houghton, MI, USA - PEATcosm2014_Bin01_30_metaG | ecosystem: Environmental > Terrestrial > Soil > Wetlands > Peat | place... | reverse complement strand
TGCACATTGCCGCCGAAGATCTGTCGCGCGTGAAGAGTGCTGCTTCAGGCGTGCTGGCGGAAGTGGTGACAGGTTCCGATATGGCGGCGGTGGTGGCGTTGTCAGGCGCCGTCAACAGCGGGCTGACGCGGGATCGCGAGAAGCTGCAGGCATCGCTGATGAGCGTTCAGGCGCGGGGTCCTTATCGCATAGACAAAGGCGAGTGCCCGAGGATCGAGTATTACCAGGCGGACCTGATCGTGAACAAGAACGATTCCACGGCTCTCGATGACCTGACGCGGCAGGTTTTGAACTGCAACCCCGGCATCGATCCGAAGCGAGACCTCGAAATCGCGCAGAGGCAGGCCGATTCGATGGCGAGGCAGGCGGTGCTGATGGGGCGGCAGGATATTGAATCGACTTACGCGAATCTTGGCGAGTTTGTTCGCCGAATGTCGAAGCTGCCGGGACAACGGACGCTGGTGGTTGTGTCACCGGGCTTTGTGCCGCTGGAAGCCGATGGGCTGACGCAGGAGTCGCAGGTGATCGAGATGGCGGCGCAGTCGAATGTGACGATCAGCGCGCTTGATGCGCGGGGGCTCTACACGACGGAGCTGGATGCGAGCAAGCACAGTCCAAATCTGAGCACGCAACAGCTGCAGGGCGACTACAGGCGCATGGGAATGATGATTGCGGGGAACGCGATGGGGGCGCTGGCCGATGGGACCGGGGGAACGTTCTTCGACAACAGCAACGATCTGGCGGCGGGATTCAGAAAAGTGGCAGAGGCGCCGGAGGTGGTGTATCTGCTGGAGCTATCGCTGGACGGGGTGAAGGCGGATGGGGCGTATCACAAGCTGAAGGTGAGGGTGGATCGGGAGGGCGTTGTGGTGCAGGCGCGGCGAGGATACTTTATGGCGAAGGTGGCGAAGAAGCCTTAGAGGTGCGGGCTGGATCGCTGCGGCGAGGTTCCGGGCCGACTTGAGTATTCGGCTGAGACAATCCCTCTCTCTCATTTCAATGAGAAGCCTCCACGTCCCACTGGAATACCTCGCTCAGGGGCACATTGAAGGCATGGGCGATACGGAAGGCGGCCTCTAATGACGGCGAATATTTCCCGGCCTCGATCGCGGCGATCGTCTGGCGGGTTACGCCGATGCGCTCACCCAGCTCGGCCTGCGACATCTCGCCACTGTGGAAACGAAGGATGCGTATTCGATTCGAGATCGATCCTTTAATCATGCCTGTCTGCGGTAGCTGAACACGATTACACCGTAGTGAACGAATTCTGCAGCGATAATCATGAAGAGCGCGGCGTTGATGATGCTCCATCCGCTGGAATTGAATGGCATGACGCAGCCGACAAGAATCATACCGCCAATAAGAACGTAATAAGCGGAGCTGACCGAGCGCCGCATGATGGCCTGATCCCGCTCATCGAGGGGCACGCGCGCCTCCTGCGTTGAGCCGCGCCGGAGATAGAGATGGCCGATGCCCAGGATGAACAACTGGACGATTGCTGTAACAGCAAATAAGCTAAGCTGGCGCAGGTTCGGCATCGGCTCACTCGGAAGTGCGCGCGTGGCAACCAACGTGAAGTAGGGGCCAAAGGTGACAAGCATGGCGAGCAGCGAGAGCCAGGCAGTTTTTTCTCGATACGGCATTCGGTACCTCCATCCAACGGACTTCAATGTAATTAATAGCGAACATGATGTCAATAATAATTAACATAGAAGGCCTCGATGCCAGCGCCCACGGACAGATCAATCGAGATTTCTGGTTGATTTCGCCGGGTTTCGCAACGGCCTTGATTACTGGGGCGGAGGTGGAGCGGGCGTGTCTGGGCTTGTTCCGCTCGGGGTCGAACCATCTGGATTGGGCGGATTTTGGGGGAGGATGCGGACGGTCGAAGCGAAGCGGTGGTAGTTGGTGAAGAGGGTGTCGTTGAGCCACTCGGTGGGGGCGTCGTCGGCGATGGTCTGAGCGTTGGTGGCGGCGCTGGACCAGGCGACGCTGTGGATGGGACAGATGAAGTTGGCATCGCCGATGCGGACAGGGCCGTACTGGACGAGGATCGCGGCGCGGTTGAGCGATTCGCTTTTGAGGTCGGCCTGGATGGTGATACGGAGGATGGTTCCGGTGGCGGGATCGATCAAGAGCGAGCCGTGATACTGAGACGCGGTGCGGAGAAAGGTGACGTTGGAACCGCCGGCGGGCCTGGTTCCGATGCTGGAAATACCGCGGCCACCGCCGTTGGGAGCGTCGTAGGTTTCTGCGGCGCGCTGGTGCTCAAGAGAGCTGATGACTTCAAAATGCGAGGCGGAGCGGGGGACTGAATATTGAAAGACGGCGGCCTGGCCTTCGGGCGTTTGTTCCCAATGGCTCCAGGAAATTTTGCCCTGCGCGGTATCGGTGAGGATCATGCCGAGGGTAGCGCCGAACTCGCCGCCGGAGATAAGCCCACCCTGCTGATGCCAGATGGCGGAGCGCTGGCCGGGGAGTTTGCTTTCGCGTTCGTCGCGGATGGAGATTTCCTGGCTGGTGCGGTCGACGAGGTGCAGGCCGGCGCGCGAGGGCCATTGGCCTCTGCTGGCGACGTAGGGACCGTCGTCGTAGTGGAGGGTGGCGCGTGTGGCGAGGAAGTTGGGCAGGCGTGGCAGGGTATCGACGACATATTGATGGGCGGCGTTGAGGATGCGCTGCTGAGTGGTGTTGTCTGGAGCCGGCGTGGAGGGCAGTTCGCTGGGCGGGGGATCGAGAAAAGAGGATTGGTCGGCGAGTAACTGCAGGGCCGCCGCGACGGGGGTGCCGATGAAGTGCGCGCCGATACGATCGAGGGTGGTTTCGGTGAGGCGCTCGGTGAGTGTCGTGGCGGCGAGTTGGCGGACGATTTCGGCGTCGGAGTTGTGGGCGGCGATGGCGGCGATGAGGGACTGTTCGAGTTGGGAGACGGTGAGGCGTCTTTCCGATACGGCGGGGAGGGTGAGCAGCGCCAGGACGATGACGACAAAGAGCCGACCTTTATGTTCAGACACTTTTGAGCTCACGCGCTAACATCGGTCATCATCGCATTTTACGGCCTGGTAAGTACACGGATCATGGCAGTTCGACGGTGAAGGGAGGGTTGATCAGCAACACGCCGAGCGCGGCGCCTGACCCGACGATTAAGGAGAACATCACGGTGAGCCCGGGGCCGACTTATACGGGAACGGTGAGTACCTCATCGACGCGAGACTTTTCGATTCGCGGGTGGGTGAACACGTCGCACGGGAAGGTGGAGACGACGGTGACGCAGAAGGTGGGGTTCACGAACGATCAGACGTTCGATGTGTCGCCAACGACGGACGTCCAGAACGTGCAGCAGCTGACGACGGTGGATTCAACCAGCGTAACGAAGCAGGGATGGTGGGAGACGACGACGGAGGAGCACTTCCGGTATCCGCTGACGATTGACTATTCGTTTGTGGTGAATTCGGACGGCAGCGCGGACCAGACGACAACCGTTGCGCAGGGATACGACACGCACGAGAAGACGAGCCTGGGGGGATGGCCGGTGTATGAGAGCAGCGTGCACAACGAAGCGAAGTCGACGGATACGCTACCGTTCGATGCGAGCGGGAATTTCCTTGGGGCCAATGGGGAGCAAGACCTCGCAGACTTACACCTGGAAGGATCCAATGGAGCTTGCTATAGCCGGACGATCAGAGCGGCGGCGCAGGCGCTGTCTTCGGTGGAGGACGGTCAGAAATGCGATGACTGGTGGCATTGGTAACAGTTGCGGGCACAAAAGGGGCTCGGGAGATTTTTCCAGGGCCCCTTTTTCATTGCGGAGTCAGGAGAGGGGGAACTCGACTCGAAACATTGTGCGGAATCCGGGAGGAAGGAAGTGGTTTTGAACGGAGATGCGGCCGCCATTCTTGTCGGCGAGGTCCTTGGTAACCCAGAGGCCGATGCCGGTGCCGACATCTTCTTTGGTGGTGAAGAAGGGTTCGAAGACCCGCGTGAGGTTTTCCGGGGAGATGCCGATGCCGTTGTCCCGGATGGAAATGGAGGCAGTTTTGTCATGGCGGACGATTTCGATTTCGATGATGCCGCCAGATGGAGGAAGGGCATCGCAGGCGTTGGAAACGATGTTGGTAAGGATCTGGCGGAGATCGTCGGGAGGCATGGGGAGGGTGAGCTCGACGTTGCTGCGGATACGTATTTCGGCGCCACGCGCAGTGCAGCGCGGCTGGAACATATCGACGACGGCCCCGACGGTATCGATGACGTCAACCGGGCCCGCGGATGATTTAGGCCGGACAAACGTGAGGGTGCGGCGGGCAATGCTGGCAAGACGGGCGAGCTCCTGGTCGGCCCGCTGGAGGTAGTCTTTGGCTTTGGGCGGCAGACCCGGCTCGGCCGTTGCCAGGTAAAGGAGGTTTGTGACGGCTTCGAGGGGGTTGTTGACTTCGTGCGCGACGGTGGCGGAGAGGCGCCCGATGGCGGCGAGCTTCTCCGAACGAACGAGGGCAGCTTCTGCTTTTTTGCGATCGGTGATGTCGAGAGTGACGCCGTGCCAGATTTTGGGGTCGGCGGCGGAGGGAGTGCCACGGCTTTCCAGCCAGTGGAAGTGGCCGTTGGGCCATTGGACGCGAAACTCGGAGTGAAAGGCGCGAGAAGTGGCGATGGCGGTTTCGTATTCCCTCGAGAAGCGGTCCCGATCTTCTTCGTGGATCACGCTGAGAAATGCGTCCAGAGTCTCTTCGTCAGAGAAAGGGCGACCGAGGACGTGGGCGCCTCCTTCGGCCCAGTAGAGGCGGCGGTCGCCGGTCGAGAACATCCATGCGGCGGCATTGCTGGCCTTCTGCGCTTCCATCAGGGAATCGGTGCGTGCCTGCAGGGACCGGAGGGTGGCCTTAAGGCGGCCGCCGATGATGCGCTGACGCTCGAACAGGAAAGCGACGATGAAGCCGATCAAAAGAATGGCGGAGGTGTAAATGAGCGCAGCCGGCCTGAAGGAAAGAAAATGCGGAGGCGCAAGAACGAGGTGATTGAAGGAGAGCGCAGTCGAGACCGCGGCTACGATGCCGGGTCCGAGACCGCTGAGCACGGTGATGAGGGCCAGCAGGACGAAGCTGAGGGCAAGAGGTGTACCGCGCAATACGTGGCTTTGCAGACTCAGCTCGGCGGCGACGGCGGGAAGGACGAGGGCGGCGGCGTATCCGAGGAGCAGGACGAGCCACGCGGAACCACGGCGAGGAGTGGGGGATGGAAGCATCGCTGGAGCCGTCCCTCGCGGAGGATCGCCGGGCTGAGGAGCAAAAAAATGCGGAGCCAGGCAATACGAATTAAGGATACACAACGACTAGCATGTCGAGGAGCACGAGCTGCGCGCCGGAGCTACGTGCTGCGTTCTGGTTCGCGGAGACGGAGCCAGCAGTAAAGAGGCCAGGCGTGGGAGTGGGCGCACCAGGGAATCGCTGAGGCGAGGCCGTTCGTTTTGAGGAGAGAGGAGTCGATGGAGTCGGCGGCACTCCATTGACCGGTCCAATAATCAGGAAAAGCGCGGGCGTAGTTGGCGAAGGTTATGCGGCGAAGAAGATTTTCGGCGGCGGGCGGGTCGAAGGTGGCTACACCGAGGACGAGAGGGCCGTACAGGGCATACCAGAAGCCGCCGTTTTCGCGGGCGCCCTGGGGCGTGCCGGGGCGGACGACGGGAATTTCGACCTGGCGGGCGCCGAGGGCTTCTCCGGTGATGAGGCGGTGCTGAAGCTCGGCGAAGAGGCGGCGTTTGCGTTCAGCGGGAAATTCGGGCATGAGGAGGGTGAAGCCCTGCGGCTCGAGCCACATTTCGTCTTCGCCGAGGGGCTCGTTGAACCACATCCAGGCGCGGCGGGGAAAGGGACGATTGCTGAGGTCGCGCAGGAAGGCATCCTGGAGTTGTGCGCGATATTCGCGCATAGCGCCGGTGAGCTCGGCCGCATCAGGTTGGGCGTTGAGAAGGTCAGCGAGGTCGCCGAGGACGACGATGGCCATGGCGGCATTCATGTGGCTTTCAGAGACGTCGAAGACATCGTTGTAGGGATGCGGGGAGGGCCACCAGCCGAACATGTCGTTCCAGTCGGAGTTCCAGCGGAGCGGGATGCCGTGCGGGCCCACGGCGACGCGGTCTCGGAAGAAGCAGAAAGCCTGGCGGAGATGGGCGAAGCCCGTGTCGTGACCGGAATTTTCGAGCGGGTAGTAGCCTACGGATTCACTAAGGACGGAATAGTCGTGGGTGACGCGGAGGTATTCTGCGAGGAGCATGAAGAAGTAGAGCTGCTGATCGCTGGTTTGCTGCGCGCCGGAGGGTGACCAGCCGAAGCCGCCGTCGTTGAGCAGGATATTGCCGTCCGGGAGGGTGCGCTTCATGATGAAGCGGAGCGTGGAGCGGGCGATGGCAGGATTGAAATGGCAGAAGGGCAGCGCGTGCTGGGCCTGATCGCGCATGGAGCCGGTCCAGCCCCAGAGGTAGTCGTACATGGTGCCCTGGGGCATGATGGTTTCGTCGTAGTACTCGCGCCAGTTAGCCATCTGTTCGAGGACGGCGGCGTTCCAGCGCATCTCACGGCGGAGGATGGGGTCGGGCTCGTTGGCGAATGCGGGGACGACTTTGGTCCAGGCGTCGGCGAAGGAGGAGGCGATTTTGTCTGGCGCGTTAGAGGGCGGCTGGAGTTGCTCCGCGATGCTCTGGATGGATGAGGCCGAGGGGTCACGCGTGTAGCCGATGACGAAGGCGAGGGTGCGATCTTCTGCCGGCTGGAGGGCCCCGGACCACTCGGCGCCGAGCCAGGGATTAACCGCGGAGGTGCCGGTTGAGTCGTTGCGAGAGAAGAGCTGGCTATTTGTATCCGTGAGAAGCACAAATAGAGCGGGAGGGAACTGCTCGAGGCGAGACATCTGGCCTTGAGGCGGGAAGGCCATGCGACGCCGGGGGTGGGGCGTGAAATGGACGACGAGGGCGTTGCCTGTTTTTTGCGGAGGGATGGCCTGGTAGGAGACTTCCCTGGCGTCATTGTTCCAGGGCGCGAAGATGGGACGATAGCGGGCGAGGATGGATTCCTCGTAGCGGAGGTTGAGAGGCTGCCGGCCGGTGTTGCAGAGACGGACTTCGACGAGAAAGGCGGAGGTGCCCTCGTTGAGCCTGGTGGAGGGCGGGACCGAGATGCGGCGGGTGATGGATAACGATGGGGTGAGGGCGTAGTCGTAGCGGGCGAATCCGACGCCGAAGCGTTTATTGGCGGCGAGGGCGGCGGGGGAATCGAGGCCGGTGAGGGGGTGATTTGTGCCGTTGATGGTGACAGATGACTGATAAGCACCGGTGAAGCTGGACGATTGCTGCGTGGGGTCCTGGTTCACGAGGGGCTGATTCATGCGGCCCCAGGCGCGCTCGCCGGTGAGAAGCTGAAGAGCGCCGCTGGCGTGGGTGAAGACGGTGAGGCGGTAGTTGCCGAGGAGGAAGTAAGGATCGTCCGGAAGCATGGGCGCCTTGTCGTAGACGGGGCTCGATGGGAAGCGGAGTGGTCCTGTGTAGTGGTAAGCAGGCAAGCCATGGTCGTCTTCGATCCATCCTCCCAGCGCGGACCGAACGGGCGACGCGGATGATGTGGCGGCGGAGAGCGCACCTGGCAGAAGGGAGCTTGCAGTGGCGGCAGCGGAGGCGGCAAGAAAATCCCGGCGCGTAGGGAGATTGTTGTTGGATGGCATGAACGAGGTCTCGATTCTCTTGGCGGATGAATTCTACAGGGCACGGGGGCGTAATGTTATGGAGCCCTTTGGAGTGGGGTTTCATCGAACGAAAAGAGGGAGGAAGTGAATGCCGAAGATTGTTCGTTTTTATGAATTGGGTGGACCGGAGAAGCTGAGACTCGAAGACGGGCCGGCGCAGGAGCCGAAAGAAGGCGAGGTTCGCTTGCGGGTGCAGGCGACGGGGCTGAATCGCGCGGAGTTGGTGTACATGGCGGGGCATTATTTCGAGCAGCCGAAGCTGCCTTCGCGCATTGGATATGAGGCAGCGGGCGTGGTCGAGGCGGTGGGTCCTGCCGTGGACAAGGCGCTGATAGGGAAGAAAGTCGCGACGGTGCCCGGCTACTCGATGAACGATTACGGCGTGCTGGGCGAGGAGGCGGTGGTGCCGGCGTGGTCGCTGGGTGAATATCCGGAGAAGCTTTCGCCGGCGGAGGGCGCGGCGATCTGGATGCAGTATTTGACGGCGTGGGGTGCGCTGGTTCATCTGGGAAAGGTTACGAAGGGAGATTTTGTGCTGTTGCCGGCAGCGTCGAGCAGCGTGGGGCTGGCGGCGATCCAGATTGTGAAGGACGCGGGGGCGACGGCGATTGCCGCGACGCGGACTTCAAAAAAGAAGAAAGAGCTGCTGGAACTGGGCGCGGACGATGTGATCGTTACCGATGAGGAGGATTTGCCGGCGCGGGTGAAGGAGATCACGGGGGGCAAGGGCGCGCGGATTATCTTCGATCCTGTGGCAGGACCGTTTGTGGAGAAGCTGGCGGAAGCGGCTGCGCCGGGCGGGGTTATCTATGAGTATGGTGGGTTGTCGGGGCAGCCTACGCCGTTCCCAACGCGCGCGTCAATGACAAAGGGGCTCAGTTTGCGCGGGTATTCGCTGATGGAGTTTCGCGCGCTGCCTGCGGTGATTGAAGGGGCGAAGAAGTACGTCTACGACCGGCTGGCGGATGGGCGGTTCCAGCTGAAGATCGCAAAGACCTTTCCGCTGGCGCAGGCGCGGGAGGCGTATGAGTATCTGGCGTCGAACGAGCAGGTGGGGAAGGTTGTGATTACGGTGTAAGTTGAGGATCGCCGGCATCATGGCGGGCTTTGCCGGCATTCGCTCAGTCCTGGATGACTTTATAGTCCGCCGGAATCTGGAACAGCTCAGGCGCAGGCTCGTCGCGGTTGAGATCCTTCATCTCCATGGTGGTTTCGCCGCTGCGAGGATCGGTGGTCTTGCGGAGGACCTCAATCCCGAGTTCGCGGGAGCGCCAAACATCCTGGACAGTCGTGATTTCGCGGTCGTTGCCCATGCTCCCGGCGGGAATGACTCGCGTGATGCGGGTTCCCTCGACATAGAGGCCGTCAATGGTCTGCGGGGAAAGCTTCTCTAATCCGGGAGGCGGAACAAGCGGGGTGGACTGGACCTCTGGCGGGGCCGCTGCGGAAGGTGTCGTGGAGCTGCTGGGGACCGTGCTGTTGATGATGACGGACTGCGGCGGGGCCTGTATGGGTACCACCTTCGCGGTCTTCCTGCGGGGGTTCAGCGAAATGTGTTGCCCGGTGGTGGGATCGAAGATCATGACGTTGATGGGTTCATCGGGATTCTGATCAGGCAAGCCTTCCTGGACAAAAATCTCCATACAGGTGCGGCCCTTTGAGTCGCGCGCGCGGAATTCCCTTTGCACATGGGTGATGGTGGTACCGTCGGCCAGGGTTTGTACGCGAGTGGTGATGAACGTAGCGCTGTAGGGAAGGTTGGTCGTTGAGCGCGGACCGCTCATACTGGTGCTTCCGGATACGACTCCGACTGCCTGGCACGAACAAGCGGGAGTCAGCAGCGCCATCGACAGGGCGGAGATAGAAAGAAACGAAGGCGAGAAACTCTGGAGTAACATGCGACCTTCTCCTGAGCGGCACGGACAGTATCCCGCACAGGGCGAATTACAGCAATGTTTCCGTAGACGGTGGAGAGCAGTCGCGGATCCTTCCGTCTCGTAGCCGAGACTGTCAGAATGACAGCGCTTGAATGGCGGAGAATCGCGGCATCATGAGGGCACGGTTTGCCAATGTCCTGATTGCGCGGAGGCTAAGATGGCTTCGATGACGGCCATGTTGGCGATGGCTTCTTCGAGGGAGACGGGGATGGGGGTGCCTTCGAGGATGGCGCGGGAGAAAGCGTCGCCCTGGAGGGTGTACTGGTCGGTGGTGGGGAAGGTTTCGGTTTCGATGCCGGAGCCGAAGAGGTCGCGGCCGTCGTCGATGAAGAGGCGGGTGGGGCGGTCGGGCGGGGCGTTGAAAGGGATTTCGATTTCGATGCGGCCCTTTGTGCCGAAGAAGTGGACGCGCTGGTGCGGGACGAGCTGGGTGCTGCAGGTGAAGATGGCGTGGCCGGCTTGGAAATCGAGGAGCGCGGAGGTGAGGCGGTCGGTGCCGAGTTGCGGGTCGCGGTCGATGAGGCCGCAGACCCGGGTGGGTTCTTGTCCGAACGCGTAGCGCGCGGCGTGGATGCAGTAGCAGCCGATGTCGTAGAGAGCGCCGCCGCCGGTTTCCGGTTGATTGCGGATGTTGGCGGGATCGTTGTTGAAGTAACTGAAGAAGGCGGCGACGGAGCGGAGTTGGCCGATGCGGCCTTCGTCGATGAGGGCGCGGACGCGGAGCCATTGCGGGTGGGAACGGATCATGAAGGCTTCGCCGATGAGGACGCCGGTGCGTTCGCGGACGGCGAGGAGGGAATGGGCCTCGGCGAGGGTCATGCTGAGGGGTTTTTCGCAGAGGACGTGCTTGCCGGCTTCGGCTGCGCGGATGGTCCAGGGGACGTGAAGCTGATTGGGGAGTGGGTTATAGATGGCGTCGATGTTGGGGTCGGCGAGGAGTTCTTCGTAGGAGCCGTAGGCGGTGGGGATGTTGAGCTGGGCGGCGATGGTGCGAGCGCGGACCGGGTCGCGGGAGGCGATGGCGGCGACGGTGGAGAGCTGGCCGCGCTGCATGGCGGGGAGGACTTTTCTTACGCCGATGTTGGCGGTGGAGAGGACGCCCCAGCGAACTTTTTTCGTCATGGGGAGAATGATACTGCGCAGCCGGTAGCCGGGAGCTCGTAGCCGCGTACCGAGAATCAGAGTGAGTTTTCTTAACTCAACGTTCCTCGTCTACCGTTGTGCGAGGGCTTTTCGGACGGCGCGATCGATGGCTGCGACGGAGCCGGAACCGTAGCCAACCTCCTGAAAGACGATCATGCCGTGGCGATCGATGACATAGGTTCGCGGGATACCGCCGTTCGCGAGGTGTGAATAGACGGCTCGCCGCGGATCCCACGCGAGCGGGAAGGTCAGGCCGGGATGGGTCTTCTGGAAGCGGTCGACGGTGTTCTTATCCTGCTCGCGGGCTATCGCAATGAAGGCGAAATCGGGCGACGATTTGTACTTCTGCCAGACTTGCATTTCCATTTCGGGCATTTCGACCTGGCAGGGTTCGCACCACGTGGCCCAGAAGTTGACCACGACGACCTTGCCGGTCTGACCGGCGAGCGAGAAGGCGCGACCCGAGTCCTGATCGACAGAAAACTCGGGCATCTTGTCCCCCACCTTTGTGTAGTTATCGATGTTCTGGCCGGATGCGGCACTCGCCGGTAGAGCGAGGAGCAGCACTGCCAGCGAAAGGAGAGCACTGCGACGTCGTGGATTCATGGCTTCCTTTGTAGCCGATGTCGGCCCTGCGCGGCAGGGAAATCCGATTCGCGGAAGAATAGAACGCGGGCGGGACGAAGACGGAGCCGCGGGCCGTTCGGCCGTGTCAGACGCCGGCCTGGGTCATCATTTCGCGGATGTGGCCGCGCCAGCGCTGGAGTTCGACGCGGTCGCCGAGCTTGAGTTGCTGGGCGGCTTCGCCGAGGGTGATCCGGCGGGAGTAGAGCTCGTCGGTGACGCGATCGGCGAGGTCGGGAAGAAAGAGGCTCTTGCCGCCCTGCTGCTGGATGGTTTCCGGCATGGTGCTGGACTGGTAGAGTTCGAACTTGCTCTGATCGCCGAAGTAGCCATTGCGGATGACGTGGACGACGCCGGCGTTGACGGTTTCGAGGTAGTTGTGGAGGAGCTCGAGGGAGTCGCGCTGGCGATTAATGACCCAGAGAGTGATGAGGGGGCGGGCGAGTTCCTTGAGAGAGTCGAGCAGGATGGCGGCGTGTTCTTTGACTGCGTCATTATTGCGGGCCGGGGTATTAACGACGATGGCTTTGAAGGGGTTGGCGTCGCAGGTGTTGACGAGGTTGATCCAGCCTTCCACTTCGTCGAGGCTGGCGACTTCGCCTTCGACGGTGCGGCGGTAGGCCTTCCAGACGTCAGGATTGGTGGTATCGGCCTCGAGCAGGCGGACGTAGCGATGCTCGGTGGTGAGGTAGTCGAGGACGGCCATGGTGGTGAGGGATTTGCCGACACCTCCTTTGCTGCCGCTGACGAAGATAATTGGTTGATTCATGCAATCTTTCCTGGGGCAAGGTCAGGGTTCGCGGGGTGGGCAGAAAGGGCACCCGCGGGCAATGGGGACGTTAATTCGAGCGAGCCAGATCCCAAAGCATCATTCCTGATTCTGCTCTACGCAGAGGGAGAATCTGAGGAGGACCTCAGCGATTCTGAGAGTACACGGGTGTAGTGGCTGGGGCAATGAGAAATCCGGGTAAGAGTGCTTGCCCGGTTACGTGGAGCGGCTTACTTGGAGTAGGGGGAGGGTGAGGAGGGTGTGCCGCCGCCGACGAAGTGGACGATCTCGAACTTGTCGCCATGGTTGATGGAGGTGGAGGTCCAGGCGGGGCGGGAGACGATGGCCCCGTTGTGCTCGACGGCGATGCGATCGGGCTTGAGGCCGAGGGCGGTGAGGAGATCCTGAAGGGTTGCGCCTGGGGCGAGATCGTGGAAGGAGCGCGGCTGGCCGTTGATTATGAGGTCCATGTCAGGGTACAGGGTACAGGGTGCCGGAGCAGGTGACCGGTTACGGGGGTACCGAGATGACGGGGTTGATGATGATCCTACATCCCACCAACAAAAGAGCCATTCGACTCGCTCCGCTCGTTCGGGCCAGGTTGTGGGGCACCCGGATTTGTGATGGCAAGCGATCAGCACCGGGATCGTTTTGACAGGCTCAGGGCAAGTTGTGTCCCACGTTGGGATCAGCGGAGCATTTTCCAGATTTGCCAGCAGAGGCAACCGAAGATTGTGAGGACAGTTTGGAGAAGCAGGCCAAAGGCGAGACCGCGGAAAGCTCCGACGTTGAGTTCGCCGTTTGCCTCGGCGGCGGTGATGAAGCGGGCGTGATCTTCCGTTTCTACGTCGAAGTCTGTGATGTCGAGTGATGAATTGAAGTAATGGACGGCCATAAGTCCCCCTCGTAGAAACGGTATCGACTGGGGACAGCCAGTACTTGAGCAGATGCGTTAGAAAGAGCGAGGGTGTTCCAGAAGAGGACAGGCGAAGTGGGGCGAATCAAAATGGGAAGGCCCGGATTTGGAGATCCGGTAAGCCTTCGGGCGGGGATGACCCACGTTGGGAGAACGCTGCGCTATTTGGCCGTTGTCTGGGCGATTGCCAATTCGGTGACCGTTGTGTAGCCATGCTCGACGACTCTGGCGGCACGGGCGCGGTAGATGTCGGGGTCCTGGGGCGCCCAGGTGCCGAGGCCATCGACGTAGCGGTTGCACATGCAGAAGACGGCGGCGATAAGGACGGTGTCGTGGATCTCGCGGTCGTTAGCGCCGGCCCGGCGGGCGGCGGATATGTCTTCTTCGGCGACATGTTTGCCACCCTGCTGCACTTTGCCTGCGATGTTCAGGAGAGCTTTCAGCTTCGGTGAGATATCGGCATGGAGCCAGTCGGTTTTGACTTTTTGCACGAGGGCTTCGTCGTGGTCGAGTTGAGCCGCCGCGATTGCGCCGTGGATGGATTGACAGAAGAAGCAGTCGTTGCGCCAGGATACGTGAGTGGCGATGAGCTCGCGTTCGCCAGGAGAGAGAGTGCTTTCGCCGCGCAGAAGGATGTTGACGAGCTGATTGATGGGTGCGGCGGTTTCTGGGCGGAAGGTCATGGGCCCGACAATGCCGGGAAATTCGCGGCCGAGCTCGGGGGCGATGGGGAGATCGATGTAGGCCATAGGGGAAGCTCCTCGTGCGATGGCGGAAGTGTCCGGGGATGACGCATGGGAATGGTACGGGCTGGCGGCTGCGGGGCGCATCCGCCAAAGGGTGGAGATCAATTCCGAACTGCGTGCGGTTGTGAGGAGCGAAGCGGGACGATGATAATCGGGTCGCTTTTCTGATGCGGTTTCCGGGCCGGTCCCGATGTCGGCCCTAATTCTCAGGACTGAATAGTGCTATTCCGCGCGGTTACGCTGGCGGCTGCGTTCGCGATGGTGGTGTTGCCGCGTACCGATTCGCTTCGTACAAGGCGGCGCCGGGCGAAGAGGTGGAAGACACATTGCTGAGCGCGTGAACGAGTTGGTAATTCCAGGAGGAAGACGATGGCGCATATTGCGATTGAAGAGGGTGTACCAGGGATTGTGGGGGCGTTTGCTTTCCGGCCGGATACGGCGAAGCCGATGCGGGAGCTGGCGGAGATTTTGCTGCGCGGCGAGAGCACGCTGACGAGCGCGGAGCGCGAGGCGATTGCGGCGGTCGTGTCGAACGGGAACGAGTGCCGGTTCTGCCAGCTCTCTCACAGCGCGGCGGCTGCGGAGCATCGCGGGGGACGCGAGGCGGACTACAAATGGATTGAAGAGGTGAAGGCAAATCCTGACTCGGCGGACGTTTCGCCGAAACTGCGCATCCTGCTG
>Ga0181517_10003642_pt1 | contig 14546 bp, 8 predicted proteins | sample PEATcosm2014_Bin_31_FD_119748 | JGI IMG/M metagenome (GOLD analysis project Ga0181517, IMG submission 119748) | Peatland microbial communities from MTU Mesocosm Facility, Houghton, MI, USA - PEATcosm2014_Bin01_30_metaG | ecosystem: Environmental > Terrestrial > Soil > Wetlands > Peat | place... | reverse complement strand
GTGGAAGCGGGCATCGACTTCGCCGACGAGGGGATCGAGGCAATTTCGCAGGCGAATGCCCGGCACCGACTGACGCAGTTGCACAGCGACCTGCGTGAGCTATTGGAAAGCAGCGAGCGTTTCGAGCGGATCGGCGGCGTCCCGTCGATCGTGCTAGTGGGCAGGCCCAATGCGGGCAAGAGCACGCTGCTGAATGCCTTATGCGGCCGGCCGCGAGCTGTCGTGTCCAGCACGGCTGGGACCACGCGCGATGTGCTGTCGGCGGAGGTGCTGCTCAAAAGCGGCACGGCCCGCCTGCTCGACATGGCGGGGATTGATGATGCGCCCGATGCGGTGGGGGGCGAGGATAGCGATCCGGCGATGCGCCGGATCGAGCGTCGCATGCAGGAGCTGGCACAACAAGCGGCGGCGACGGCGGATGTGGTGGTGCTGGTCCGCGATGCCACCGACGGCCGCGAACCACTCAGACTGGATCGCAGGGCCGACGTGATCGTGCGAACGAAGATCGACTTGCTAAACGCCATCGCTCTTTCCCCCTGGCCCTGTACCCAGGGAGAAGGCAGGGGTGAGGGTTCTTACGCTGCGGCGCAACTACAAAATGCGACCCCCACCCTGGCCCTCCCCCTGAGTACAGGGAGAGGGGAGAAGAGTGAGGCGGAGCGAGCCGGCGCTGTGGATGTAAGCGCGCTTACCGGCGCGGGAATAAACGCCCTGCGAGATCGCCTGGATCAGGCCGCTTTCGGCGAGAGCCGAACCAGCGCCGGCGATGGCGCAATGGCACTGAACGCTCGGCATCGGCTGGCGATCGAGTCGGCCGGGGCGGCGATAGAACGGGCGCTGGAGCGGGTGGATACCAGCGAATCGGAATGGGTGGCGGCCGAGTTGCGCGCGGCGCTGGATGAATTGGGTTCGATTACCGGGGTCGTGTCGCCGGATGATATTCTGGGGCGAATCTTTTCGACGTTTTGCATTGGAAAATAATCCAGATGGCTGTGGACGAGAAGAAAAATCACGGTGTTTACTAAAGCTAGGCATTTGTCGTAATATGCCGATAGAACGTAAAGGATGGCCGGATGACCATGGATCCCGCTCAAAAGGTGCTGCGTCTGATCCGCAAGGCCGGCGTGCTGCGTCCGCGGGATCTGGGTGAACAGGGCGTACCGCGGCAATACCTCTCAATTCTCGAAGGCCGAGGCCTGATTCACCGGATAGGGCGCGGTCTGTACGTGCTGGCGGACGGCCAGAACGTCACCGAAAACCATACGATCGCCGAGGCATGCAAACGTGTGCCGGAGGGCGTCGTCTGCCTGCTGTCGGCCCTTCGTCTGCACGGCCTGACCACGCAGGCGCCGTTTGAAATCTGGATGGCAATTGACCGCAAGTCGTGGCTGCCGAAAGTGGATCATCCGCCAATCCGTTTCGTTCGCTTTTCCGGGGCGGCCCTCACCGAGGGCGTGCAGCGCCGAAAGATCGAGGGCGTCGCAGTCCGGGCCTACTGCCCCGCCAAGACGGTCGTTGATTGCTTCAAGTACCGCAACAAGATCGGGCTGGATGTCGCCATGGAATCGCTGCGCGAGTGCCATCGCCTGAAGAAGGCGACGTTCGACGAATTGTCGTATTTCGCCAAAATCTGCCGTGTCGCAAATGTCATGCGGCCGTATATGGAGGCGGTGGCGTGAGCGAGAAGGCGAGGAACATGCCGGCTTCGGTTCGCCAACGGCTCCTCAACCTCGCACGCGAGCGCAAGGACGAATTCCAGCTTGTGTTGGTTCGGTACGGAGTGGAGCGATTGCTCTATCGGCTCAGCGTATCGCCCGATGCCAGCCAGTTCGTCCTGAAGGGAGCAATGCTCTTTGAGCTTTGGACGGGTCGGCCGCACCGCTCGACCACCGACGTGGACTTGCTCGGGTCCGGTGATGACGACGTGAATCGGCTTGTGACGATGTTTCAGAGGGTTTGCTCCCGGCGTGTGGAGGATGACGGACTGGCTTTCTGGCCCGAAAGTATTCACGGCGGGCTGATCCGGGAGGACCAGAGGTACGGCGGCGTACGAATCGAGATGATGGCGACGCTTGAAAGATCCCGCATTCCGATCAAGATCGACATCGGCTTCGGTGATGCCATCACGCCGAGCGCCGAACAAGTGCGGTATCCGACCCTTTTGGGGCTGCCGGCGCCGATCGTGCTGGCATATCCCAAGGTGACCGCTGTCGCCGAAAAGTACGAAGCCATGGTGAGCCTCGGAATAGCCAACAGCCGGATGAAGGATTTCTATGATGTCTGGGTGTTGGCGCGGGATTTCGATTTTGACGGTAATCTGCTGGGGAAGGCCATAGGCGCGACATTTGCCCGTCGACGTACGGTATTGCCCGGTATTCCACCGACGGCGCTGACGTCCGATTTTGCAAATGACAAGGCGAAGCAGTCTCAATGGACGGCGTTCGTGCGGCGTGGGCGGCTTGCGGTCAGCGCGCCGGCATTCGGGCATGTCGTGGAACTGCTGCACTCGTTCCTGTGGACTGTGAGCGAACGTATGGTCCGTGGGGACGGTGTCGGCCTGACGTGGGTTGCCGGCGGGCCGTGGAAGCAACTTCACCCCGAAAGCGATGACCCGAATCGGCGTGGCTAGGAGATTCGGCGCATGTTCGGTTCCCATCTTTCCATCGCCGGCGGAATGCACAATGCGCTCATTGAGGCGGACGGCCTGCATTTTCAGACTGTTCAGGTGTTCACCAAGAACCAGCAGCAATGGAATTGGCGGCCGTTGTCGGATGACGAGGTCGCCCAGTGGACGGCCCATCGCAAACGGCTGGGGTTTTCCGCGACGGTCAGCCACGACAGCTATCTGATCAACCTGGCGTCGCCGGATGAAGCGCTGTGGAAGAAGAGTATCGGGCTGTTTGTCGAAGAGGTTCGGCGATGCTCGCTGCTGGGGATTCCGTATCTGGTGACTCATCCGGGGGCGCATATGGGAACGGGCGAGGAGATTGGGCTGGCTCGCGTGGCCGAGGCTCTAAACATTGTGCATGAGACGGTGGGGCCGGCCGATGTGGTGACGTGTCTGGAAATCACGGCCGGGCAGGGGACATCGCTGGGATATCGTCTGGAGCATCTGGCGACGATCATTGAAAAGGTGAAATCGCCCAGGCGGCTGGCGGTGTGTCTGGACACGGCGCACCTGTTCGCGGCCGGATATGATTTTCGCGGGCGGCGCTACGGCAAATTCCGGAAGGAAATCGACGCGACGGTGGGGCTGGAGCGGATCAAGGTGTGGCACCTGAACGACTCGAAAAAACCGCTGGGCAGCCGGGTCGATCGGCACGAACACATCGGTCTGGGCACGATCGGCGAAGAGGGGTTCCGGCCCATCGTGCGCGACCGCGATTTCCGCTCGGTCCCGAAAATCCTGGAAACGCCCAAGGCCGCTCATACCGACGGCCGGCCGTGGGATGCCGTGAATCTCGCCGTCTTGCGCCGCCTGGCGGGATTGGCGGATTGACCGGCGACTTCTCCCCGCTCACGCCGCGCCCAGGCGGTCCGGGTTCAATCCCGCAAGTTCCGGCCGGGTGAAAATACCGTCCTTGCGCACGATTTCCCCGTCGAAGCGGATTTCCCCGCCGCCGTAGTCCGGCCGCTGGATGCACACCATGTCCCAGTGGATCTGGCTGTGATTTCCATTATCGGCATCGTCGTACGCCTCGCCGGGGGTCATGTGAAAGCTGCCGGCGATCTTCTCGTCAAAGAGGATGTCCTTCATCGGCTGGAGAATCTGCGGATTCATCGCCAGCGACCATTCCCCGATATACCTCGCCCCCTCGTCCGAATCGAGAATCGTATTCAGCTTGGCCGTCTGCGCCTTGCCGTTGCACGACGCGTCAACGATCTTGCCCGCCTTGAACACCAGCCGCACATTGCTGAACAGCGTGCCGCGGTATAGCGTGTCGCAGTTGTACTGCAACATCCCTTCGATCGAATCGCGCACCGGCGCCGTAAACACCTCGCCGTCGGGAATATTGCTCCTCCCAAAACACGCGATCGCCGGGATGCCCTTGATGCTGAAATCCAGCTCCGTGCCCGGCCCGGTGATCCGCACCCGATCGGTCTTGCGCATCAGCTCCACCAGCGGGTCCATCGCCTTTTCCATCCGGCCGTAATCCACCTCCGCACACACCCGGAAATAGAAATCCTCAAACGCCTCCGTGCTCATCCCCGCCGCCTGCGCCATGCTCGGCGTCGGCCAGCGCAGCACCACCCATCGCGTCTTGCGCACCCGCACATCCTGGTGCACCGGCGTCCACCAGTTCCGCTCATACAGATTCATCTTCTCCGGCGGCACATCCGACAATTCCGTGATGTTGTGGCTCCCGCGCACCCCGCAATAACACTGCATCGCCTCCATCCGCGCCTTTTCCACCTGACCCAGCAGCGTCATCTGCTCGGCCGTCGCCGCGTTGAACAGCGCCCGCAATACCGGCTGCTGATACGTGGTCGCCAGCGGCAAGCCGCCGGCCGCATGCACCTGGCCAATCAACTCGGCCGTAAAATCCGTCGGAATGTCAAACGCCTCGATCAGCACCTTGTCGCCGCGCAGCACGCGCATGGAATGATGAACCAGCACACGCGCCAAAGCCGAATAACGGGGGTCTTTCATGATGGTCTCCTTGGGCGGCGTCATGCCGGCCGCACGGCATATATAAGGCGGATCGCCGCGCCTGCCAATCCGCTTCACAAAATGCAATTGAACCGCCGGGGCGCTGTTGGGTTGAATCTGACAGGGTGACAAGGTGACTGGGTGACAGGGTGACAAGGTGACAGGGTGACAGGGTGACACTGTAAAAGAAGCGTCCCGGTCCTGCTCTTGCTCCTTCTCCTGCTCTTAATCATCTTCATAATCCTAATCCTCATCTTAATCCTGCTCCGGCCACGCGCTCTGGAGAGCAGGATTAAGATAAAGATGAAGAGTAGGAAGACGATTTAGAGCAAGAGAAGGATCACGACCACCCGTCACCCAGTCACCCTGTCACCCAGTCACCCTGTCACCCAGTCACCCAGTCACCTTGTCACCCTGTCACCCCGTCACGCTACCCCACTCCAGCCCTTGGAGCACGAAATCCCCGCCCGACTGCATTTTCCGTCTCCCCCATCGCACCCCCGCTGGACATCCTGTACAATGGAGAGGCCGGTAGCGGACTAGGACCAGCGGAAAAGGGGCTGGATAAAAGGAATTGCCGATGGGGCACCATCGAACGGACCGTCATTCGCAACGCTTTACCCGATCAGGCTTTACGCTTGTCGAACTCATGGTGGTCATCGGCATCATCGTTGTCCTGGTCGGCATCCTCATCCCCGTCGTCTCCCGCGTCCGCATGAGCGGCTACGCCGCCAACACCCAGCAGGAAATCTCCGTCATCGAAAACGCCATCGCTCGCTACTACGACGATTTCCACGCCTATCCCGGGCCGTTCCCGAATTCACAGATTGCCCTTGGCAACGTCCATGGCGGAGCCCAAGTCTACGATCAGAATCAGAATACATATCCCGTGACGATGTCCGAAAACTGCTTCCTTGGCCTCGTGGGGGCAATAACCTCCACTGACGCGGTGACCGGGCCCGCTGTCGGCACTGGCCCGCTGTCCCTCAATCCTCTCGTACCCAAGCGATACGCTCCCTACATCGACGGTGTGACCTTCTCCAGCAACTCGATCGCGTCATATACCGCCGACGCCCAGGGCAACCCGCTGCCGCTCAGTACGGTCGGCCTGGCCGGCGCCGGCATGGATTCCCCTGTTCCCGAATTCATGGATCGCTTCCCCATTGCCCGGCCCATTCTCTACATGCGAGCCAACGTCGGAGCAACCGGCGTCATCTCAAAACTTGGCTCCACAATGGCCGGCCAATACCAATACGATCTCGGGCAAATTTCGGCCTACACCACCGGCACCACCGGTTCCAACAACGTGGTGCATCCGCTGAGCGACTTGGGTGCTAACAAATACAACACTCCCTACACGCTATGGCCATCAGGCACGGCCGCGAATTCGCCGGATGCGATCGTGTACTTCACGGCCGAGTCCGTCGTGCCCACGAACCTCAACGACCCCAACGCCACCGGCACGCCCCGCGCCAAAGACGGCTACATCCTCATCAGTGCCGGCCCCGACGGCCTCTACGGCACCTACGACGACATCTGCAGCTTCGGCCCGGTTCAACAATGACCCCAATGACCGACACCACCCCAAATACCGATCCGCTTCTTTTCCCCTCTCCCTGTAATCTGGGAGAGGGTAGGGTGAGGGCCTTCCCCCGCGGCTTCACCCTCGTCGAACTCCTGGTCGTCATCGGCATCATCGTCATCCTGATGAGCATCCTCCTCCCCGTCCTCTCCAACGTCCGCAAGAAAGCCGCCATCACCGCTCAGAAAATGGATTTCCAAGTCATCGGATCGGCCCTGGAACAGTACAAAAGCGATTTCAACGTCTATCCGCTCAATTCCGGATTTGCGCTGAGCGCAACCGGCCAATATACCATCGGCCCGCTCGCCGCCGCCATGATCGGACCCGGCCCGGCCGTCACCGACGCCAGCTACCACAACGGCGACGGCAAGGACGGACCTGGATTTGTCGCTTTGGGAAGAAAGGTCTACGGCCCGTATCTGACGCCCGACAAGTTCGCCATCGCCTGGCTGCCCAACGGCAACGGCTCCATATTGGTCCCCTTTATCCTCGACCACTGGGGAACCCCCATCGAGTATTTCCCGGTCTACAACCCGCCAATCTACACCATTGCCAACGGCACCGCGGTCAATCGGACCCTGATCGGCACGGCGGCCAACGGCGGCGCTGTTTTCGACCAGCGCGATTCGGTCAACATCCTCAACACGATGGCGGCGACGAATCCTCCACAGCAGCCGGGGCAACAAAATGCCCTCCTCTTTAAGCTCGGTAACACCGGCCGCTCCAACAGGATCACCCCTCCCGAAACTCTCGCCTCATTCAACGGCTATCTCCTGATCTCCGCCGGCCCGGACGGCTTGTTCACCAACCTGGCCAACGCCGGCTCGAGCGACCCCTCCACCTACATTAACCGCGCCGACGATGTCTATAACTTTGAAAACTAGCCCAAATTCTGACAAGGTGACAAGGTGAAGGGGTGACAAGGTGAAATTGATCCCCAAAACCATGAATTTCTCACCAAGTCACCCTGTCACCAAGTGACCTTGTCAGTATCACCGGCCGGTGGACAAACCGAATAATTTGCCAATGACACTCGCAACCGCCCACCTTTCCCCCGCTCCCCCTCTCCGCCGCTCCCGACGCGGCATTGTCCATTGTCCATTATCCATTATGCATTGCCGCCGTGGCTTCTCCTTCACCGAAGTCCTCTTCGCCGTCATGCTCCTTGGCATCGGCTTCATCATGATTGCGGCCGTGTTCCCCGTCGCCATCCAGCAAAACCAGGCCACCCTCCAGGAAACCACCGCCCAGGCCGTCGCCAACGACGCCATCAATCAGCTCCGCAACCTGTCGGTCACATCCACCAACACGATTTTCCCCGGCACCAATGGCCAGTACAAAGCGCTTAACGTGCCGTATTGGTCGCAGAACTTCAGCCTGAATTTCATCAACTCGGCCGATCCCCGTTTTGCCTGGGTCGCCTTCTACCGCCGAGACAATGATAATTGTGCCAAGCTCATCATCCTGGTCCTTCAAAACCAGAACTCCACGGCCGGCATCCCCGGCGGCAACCTGTTTACACCGACCGCCCCGGGCGTGGGCCTGCCGATCGTGCCGGGCACCCTCGTCTATATTCCCAACCCCGCAAATCAGGCGTTCTATGCTCCGGCATCAATAGTGGTCAGCGCCCCGATCGTCGCATCAGTTTTCTACAACGCCGACGGTACCAGTTCCATCGCCATGAGCGCCTCGGATGTGACCAGTCCGGGCGGTTTCATACCCGTGTCGTGGGCAGCGCCGGGCGCATTCGTGATTGTGGGCAGCGATCCCGCCGGCTCGATGGCCGGCCGAGTCTTTCGGCTCGGGCAAAAGCTTTTCCCAGGCGATGCGCAAACCCCAGGCGATCCACAATGGCGGCTGCAATTCAACCCCGACGCGACGCAACAGACGGGATTCCAGCTCGTTCCCGGCTTTGATCTGCGACAGGATCAAAGCGAATACCGCGCCACGATTACAAGCATCCCCGGTGTTCCGCCGACGCCACCGCCTCCCTATCTGACACCCGGCCTGAACGTGTTCATCGTCGGTACGCCGACCAGCCCGCCAAGCACGACGCCGCCATTGCCCATCCCCGTGCCCAGTACCTCGCCGCAGCAATACGAAGTCGTCGGCTCCGCCACCGGCACGGCCCAGGATATCGCCGTCTTTACCGCCACCATCCCATGCAAATGAGCCACAAGACAAAGAAATTTTCACCGCAGAGACGCCGGGATCGCAGAGCGTTCATTCTGACGCGATCGGTCTCTCCGCGTCCTTGGCGACTCTGCGGTAAACATTCTTATTCCCCCGGCTTCACCCTCGTCGAGGTCATGATCTCCATCGCACTCATGCTCGTGCTCATGATCGGGATCAACCAGGTCTTCAAAGCCACCGGCCAGGCCATCGGCGCTGGCAACGCCGTCGCCAGCATCGCCCGCGACGCCCGCGAATCCTCCACCAATATCTTCGACGATCTCAACCACGTCTCCCCCGATTGCCCCATGTTCTTCATCAACGAGACGGCCGTCGCCCAATACAAAAACCAGGCCGACTACGCCTCCAACGCCTACGGCCCGCAGCCGCTCAACCGCACGGATGTGGGCAAAACGGTCTCCCTCCTGATGGACCCCGACCGCGGCCACTACGCCGCCACACTCGGCTTCTTCGCCTCCGGCAATTTCACCCGCCATACGGCGCCGGATGGGGCACTCTCGCCTGCTTTCAACGGTGCGGCTCAGGATGCGTTCGTGTGGTATGGGCACGTCGCGCAGCCAGCGAACATCATCATCAGCAACTCCGCCAAAGATACGCCGGAGAATTACGTCAGCCCGCAGGATTTCAATACAACATTCGATCCAAACAGCGTACAGGGTCTATTCGCCGCCGACTGGGTTCTGGGGCGGCAGGTCACGCTCCTGAGCGGCGGCGCGGAGGCGGCAAATCTGGCGGTGGATCCCGGCTTCCCATTTCAACCCGTCGCCAACCTGCAAGGCACACCGGCCCCGTTCGGTTCCACGCCGCCCAATGTCACACCGCTGGGTTATGACGTGCCGCTTATCTCCACCTCCTACAAGCCTCCCGCGGGCACTCTCTTTCCCTATTGGGACAGCCAGCAATCTCGTTGCGATCTGGGCGCGGCCACTCTTGACCAGATGCGCAATCGCATCCGCGATGCCTACGTGGCCGACAATAACAGTGCGGGGATACTTACCGCCCCGTGGTGGGCGCCGTTCGTATTCACAACCGGTCCTTTGAATTGGCAGGGCTTGGGGGCTAGCGGCGGTGCGTTCGTTTGGCCGTCGCCCCAGGCCGGCTACCCGCCCGGTCCGCCAGTGTTCCGTTACGAGATCAATACCCTCTATCAGCCGCCGGTGGATGCCACGGCCATGGCGCGCATCACGCCGTATCTGATGGCCCATGCCTCACAGTTCATTGTCGAATACGCCGGGGATTACGTTCAGCAGAACCCCGCCGGCGGCGCTCTGACCGGCGCTGGACCTGATGGGCAACTCGACTACTTCTACGATGCCACCGGCACCAAGCGAATCCGGTGGTACGGCCTGCCGCGCTATGATGCGGCCGTACCGCATACGTCCGCGACGATCGCCGGCGGCGGGCTAGGCCTGAACGGGTATTTTCCGGATGTCATTCCGTTGCGTGATTTTCTGTACATGATGAGTCCGTTTGGCAATGGGACCAGCCCCGGTTACTACACACTGCCGTTCAGCCCGGAGAAATACGTCAGCTTCCCGGTCGCCGCCGATTACGCCGCCGCATTTACATCGCCCAATTACGTTGCCGGCACGACGGGCGACCCCATGTACACCTGTGTCTGGACGAACAACACGCCGTGGATGATTCGGATCTTGGTGAAAGTGGACGATCCCAACGGCCAACTGCAGGGCGGGCCGTGGTTTGAATACATCTTCACGCTCAGGAAGTAGCCGGGGGAATTTTCACCGCAGAGGCGCCAAGTACGCAGAGGAAGCCATGCAGAATGTGAAGTCAAATCCGACTGATAACACTAAACCAGCGAGGCAATTTGCGCATTGTTCGTTGATCGGACTCCCCCAATCCTCCGCGTCCTCTGCGCTCTCCGCGGTTATAATGCATTCTTCCCGCCGCCGGGGTTCGGTTCTCATTCTCGTGGTGGTGCTGCTGGTGCTGCTGGCGCTGATCGGGACGGCCTACATCTCCAGCGCCCGCACCGACCGCGTGGCCTCCAACACCAGCCTGCAAAACCTCAACATCAACCTCCTGGCCGACTCCGTCGCCGCCGCCGCCGAGGGAATGGGCGTACAGGCCAATACCAGCATCAACGGCCCCGCGAACCCCGTCTCCAGCGCCACCACCGGGCTGGCCGACCGCGTGCCGTCCTTCGGCCTGGGCGTCGCCTTTCCCGGCGGCGTTGCTTATTGGGCATCGCTGACGAACGCATTCCAAGGCGGCACGGCCTTTGAAGACCCCGGTTACTCTCCAACGCTGTGGCAAGCCCTGCCCCAATCCACGGCGGCCCCCAACGCACCGCCGTCGAACAATGGCGTGCTTGATCTCTACGCTCCAGTGACCGGCCAGCTATATCCCGACGTGGTCTCGCCATTCAACCAGATATTGGTCAACCGGCCGCAGAATGTCGTGCCGACGTTCGTTCCGATCTATCGCGGCCCAACCCCGCCAGCGATCAATCCGCTGCATCCGGCGTTACTCATCAATCTTGGCGGCACCTACGTTCCGGTCCTAGCCGGCGACGCCGACGGCGACGGGATTGCCGACTGCCTGCTATGGCGAATCCCCAACGGCTACATCAACGGCGTGCAGTATTACGCCGGCGTCCGCATCATCGACAACAACGCCGCCGTCAATGTCAACACCGCCTTTAGTCGGGATTACGACTATGTCGCCGGTGGGGCGTCCCCGCCTCCTGTGGCGCCAAATTACGGGTTCTTCCGATCGGGAACCGGACTGTTCGAGTTGCTGTCCAGCTATGTTCCGGCCGGTCCCGTGCAAGCGCTGCCAACCAGCGAGATCGACAAGCTGACCAGCTATACGTGGACCGGCATCCCGAGCCCCGCCTGGCCCAACGGCATTCAGCCGTTGACAATAGGGGATTACGGGAAGTTGATCCTCGCGTCCCGGATTGGCAATCCGCTAAACTGGAATGGCGATGTGGCTCAGGCGATTCCGCGCAGCGACAGCGCTGAACTGGCCAACGGATTCTGCGTTGTGAGCCCGCAGACCAGCGCCGGACAAAGAGCGTCCTTGCTAGAGGCGCTGCTCGCCCCGTCGATCGTCGCCCCGGAGCATGTCGGACCATATTCGGCGGATACGAGCCTTACGTCGGTTTCAAGTTGGTACGCCAACAACTTCGCCGGGATGAATGTCCCCACGACGCCGTCAGCCGTGTCCCCGCGTCCGATCCTGACCACTCGCAATCCCACATCGAATGCCATCAACCCGAAATTCGAGTCGACGGGGACCGTCGGTGGTCCGACCTCGCCGCTGGTTCCGGGCATGCTTCCTTATGTGGCCAGCACCAAGAGCATTCCCAACTCGTACGGCACAACGACAAACGCGGCACCGGGATGGCAACAGGGGACGCAGTACAGCCTTAACGACATCGTTTCCAGTGGCGGCATGACGTACATCAGCGTCGCGAACGGCAACACGGGCAACAATCCGTTGGACACGGTCCCGGCCGACAAAATGTATCAATGGTGGAAACGTCAACCCTGGCATCCCATCGCCGGCAAAACCAGTGTGAACACGGCCACGTTCCGCGACCTCTGGCGGGCGTATTGGATGGCGATGTGCAATCCCAGCGCGCCGAACCAGCCCGCAGTCAACCTCGCCCTCGGGTATAACAGTAACTCCACTGCGTCGCAGAATTACGATCCTTATCAGGTCATGTCGCCCGTTTCCGGCGGCTACAATCCGTTCTACAGTACCGCAATCGTCAAGGCCGGGGCGCAATCATCCACACTGACCCAGGCCATGTTCCGATCCAGCTTGCGCGATGATCGCTACACCGGGTTTGCCGTCGGCGGCACAAACTCGATCAATGGCCCCGGCGGCGCGAGCGTCAATCGGTTCGATCCGCAGAACATGATGCTCCTCCGCGCGGCGCTGGCGGCCGTCAATACTCTGGCCATGCGCTCCGGCGGGTACAACAAAGATCTCAACGCTCCGGCCGGCACGCTATTTCCCGCCGTCGTCAGCCGCACGATCACGCTCAATGCCAATGTTGACCTGGTTGCTCTTGCGGCCGGCACTCCGCAGACTCCGACAAGCCCCGGCGGAACGGCCGTCATGCCGGTCACTGTTCAGGTCTACAGCACCGCGCCCCAGCCATACATCACCGAGGTTTTTGTCGACACGGATGAGACGGCCGGCGCCCAGAACGACCCCAACTCGAACGGTACCAGCGGCAACCCAAAGGGATACATTGCCATTGAGTTGTACAACCCCTGCTCCGCGCCGGTGAATATCAACGGCTGGCAACTGGCGGTGCTGGATCGCCGCGTTGCTTCCGGGACTCCCGCGCCCTCTCCGGCGATCGGGGTCACTTCGACATACCCCAACATGACAATTGACGCGAATCCGGCTTCAACACTGGCCGGCCAGTACATCGGCGCGCTGGCGCCGACGGCGACCGGCATCGCGGCGGGCACACCGGAAACGACTATTCTGCCGTATCACTATCTGGTTCTGGAGAACTTCAACCCCGCCGGTTCCACTGGCAACGATGCTCAGTTTCGTCCCAACGTGCTGCACCTGCCCACAACGGGCACGCTTCAGAATGCGACCAACGTGACGAACTACCCCAACGCCGCCTCACTTTACGTGCCCAATCTCGACTACGCGATCAACGATACGACCACGCGGACACCTGCCGTGAACGTCCCCGGCGGGGAACTGGTCCTCCTGCGGCCGCGCATGAATGATCTGGGCGGCAACCCCGTCTATACCAGTTGCGACGATCCGGACAATCTCTACAACGAAGGCACACTGAGCGCGCCCAATCTTTGCCAGATGGTTCCGGTGGATTCGTTCGATTTTACTGGCATCTCGCAGATGACCAGCAAGACGGCCCCCAATTACAGTTACATCCATTACGTGCGCGCCACAGACAATCCCACCGCCACGACGCACTTTGGATATTGGCGGTGCGTCTGGCCGGGTCGCTATGACGGGACGCAGGGATCGGGCACGACGATCACCCCGCGACAGGAGACGGTGGATTTCAGTTCCAGTGAGGCGGCTGGTGATACCACGCAGACGCCGGCAGTGCCCTGGGCTCCGATTACGCTGACCACTCCCGCGGCCTTCGGCGTGCCCGGATATCCGACCAGCTACAACGCCTTTGCGCCGATGATGTTCGGCGACTACCGCATGCCGGGGCCGAATCCGCTGACCAACGGCACGGCCGCGCAATTCCCGTACGGCGGCTTTGCCCGCGACGGCGATTTGCTTCAGGTTCCGTTTGTCGGGGCTTACACGGTCTTCCTCCCCGGGAATTTCCGCGGCAACGTCATGGGGCCGGCGTCGTTTCTGGAAATGAACTCGTTGCCGATGGATGTCAGTTTCTCCGATGACTGCGATTCGCTGGCCGGCGCTTCCGATGACCCGGTCGAGAACGTCGGCCGATTCTGCCCTATTTTCAACAGCAACGGAACGCCCGTGGCGTTTGCCGTCGGCCAAACGCTCGGGCAGCCGTCGACTACGCAGATACCTGACCCCGCGTACCGATTCGAGACCAATCAGGGCGGCAATACGTTTAACGGGTGGGGGATCATGATTACCGGAGGGAGTCCGGGCGCGGGCGCCTTCGGCAAAATATCCGGTTACAACGACGCGGCCGTTACCCCTAGTCCGAATACTCTTCTCATGTCAACGCAGCCTTTGAACAGCACATTCGGCACGCCTGGCTCCTATATGCTTACGCCGCCGGGCGGCACAAACGGCGCCGCCTACTACTGGACGGGCAACATTTTCAGTTATCTTACGGTCACAGACCCGTCGGACGACTATCTTCCCAACGTCGATCCAGGGGCCAATGTGCAGTCGCCCCAATTTGGCTCTGCGGCATACACGCTGACCCTGCCGACTATCAGTTCGCCGTTCCCCGTGAACAACGACGATTTCACGAAGAATGGCGATCAGACGCAGGAACACACGATCGGCGTGGACGGGCTGATTAACATCAACACGGCGTCGGCCAAGGTGTTGTCGATGCTGCCGTGGGTGCCCGGCGACCCGAACGGCATTGACGAAACGATCGGTCAGGCGATTGTCGCCGATCGCGCGAACGGGCCGTACAACAACATCATGGACCTG
>Ga0181517_10003635_pt1 | contig 14566 bp, 14 predicted proteins | sample PEATcosm2014_Bin_31_FD_119748 | JGI IMG/M metagenome (GOLD analysis project Ga0181517, IMG submission 119748) | Peatland microbial communities from MTU Mesocosm Facility, Houghton, MI, USA - PEATcosm2014_Bin01_30_metaG | ecosystem: Environmental > Terrestrial > Soil > Wetlands > Peat | place... | reverse complement strand
GGTCGCCAACATGCAGGCGCGCGGCGTGCCAATGGGCTTCGGCTTCTGGGACGAGACCGCCGGCTTCGACGTCAACCAGTCGCTCATTCCCTATTCGCCGCTGTCAACCTACGGCCGCGCATTCTGGGTCGGCCTGCTCAACACATTGCTGGTCGGCGCGGTCAGCATCGTCCTGGCGACGCCGCTCGGCTTCGCCGTCGGGCTCGCGCGGCTCGCGCCCAACTGGCTGCTGTCGCGCCTCGCGCTGGTCTATGTCGAGCTGACGCGCAACACGCCGCTGCTGTTGCAGCTGTTCTTCTGGTACAACGCGGTGTTGAAGACGCTGCCGTCGCCGCGCCAGTCGCTGAGCGTTGCCGGCGTCTTCTTCCTCAACGATCGCGGGCTCTATCTGCCGCGTCCGACATTCTACGACGGCGCCGGACTGGTCGGCGCGGCTTTGGCGTTCGCCGCCGCGCTCACTGTGGCGCTGACGTTTGCGGGGCGTCGGCGCCAGGCGGCGACGGGCGAGCGGTCGCAGGACCTGTGGACCGCGCTGACGCTGATCGTCGGTCTGCCAATGGTCGCCTATTTCGCCGCTGGCCGGCCGATCGGCCTGGAGTCCGCCCAGCTTTCCGGCTTCAACCTGCGCGGCGGAATAGAGATTCATCCCGAGTTCGCCGCGCTGACCTTTGGCCTCGTCACCTATACCGCCGGTTTCATCGCCGAGATCGTGCGCGCCGGCGTGCAGGCGGTGCCGCGCGGCCAGAGCGAGGCGGCGGCGGCGCTCGGTCTGCATCGGCCGCTGGCGCTGCGGCTGGTCGTCGCGCCGCAGGCGCTGAGGCTGATCACGCCGCCGCTCACCTCGCAATATCTCAACATCGTCAAGAACTCGTCGCTCGCCGTGTTTGTCGGCTATCCCGACCTGGTGCTGGTCTTCGCCGGCACGGTGCTCAACCAGACCCATGCGGCGATGCAGGTGATGGCGGTGACGATGGCCGTCTACCTGGCGATCTCGCTGGTCGTCTCCTTCGCGCTCAATCTGTTCGACGCGCGCAACGCGCTGAAGGAGCGCTGACGGTGGCCGCCGTCGCCTATCTGCGGGCCACGCCCGGGCCGATCCTGCCGCCGCCGCTCGCCCGGCGCGGCGCGATCGGCTGGCTGCGCGCCAATCTGTTCTCGTCGTGGCCGTCGACGGCGGTCACGCTTCTGCTCCTCGCGTTCTGCCTGTGGACGCTGCCCGATCTGATCGCCTGGGCGACGACGCGCGCGATCTGGCACGCGCCCGACGGCGCGCTCTGCCGCGCCCATCAGGACGGCGCCTGCTGGGCCTTCGTCGCCCACAAGCTCGACTATTTCCGCTACGGTTCCTATCCGCAGAGCGAGCGCTGGCGCGTCGACGTCGTCGAGGGCGTGGGCGCCGTGTTGATCGTCTGGCTGTTGTGGCCGCGCGCGCCGCGCCGCGGCTTCGGCGCGATCCTGTTCTTCGTCGTTTATCCGATCGTCGGCGTCGTGCTGCTGCGCGGCGCTCCGAGCCTCCGCCTGCCGCTGGTCGATACGCAATTGTGGGGCGGGATCTTCGTCTCGCTGCTGACCGCGCTGGTCGGCATCGTCTTCTCGCTGCCGCTCGGCGTGTTGCTGGCGTTCGGGCGCCGCTCGCGGCTGCCGATCGTCAGGGCGGCGAGCGTCGTCTTCATCGAAGGCGTGCGCGGCGTGCCGTTCATCGCCGTGCTCTACATGGCCGAGAACATGTTGCCGCTGTTCCTGCCGCCCGGCTGGAACCCCGATCGCTTCATCCCGCCGCTGGTCGGCGCCGCGCTGTTCGCCGCCGCCTATCTCGCCGAAGAGGTGCGCGGCGGGCTGCAGACGCTGCCGCGCGGGCAGTACGAAGGCGCGATGGCGCTCGGCCTCGGCTATTGGCGGCTGATGGGCCTCGTCATCCTGCCGCAGGCGCTGACGCTGGTGATACCGGGCCTGGTCAACAACTTCATCGGCCTGTTCAAGGACACGACGCTGGTCTCCAGCGTCGGCATGGTCGACTTTCTTGCCGCGATCGACAACGGCCTGAAGGACGCCGTGTGGAGCGGTCCGACCCTGCTGCCGACCGGCTACGCCTTTGCGGCGCTGTTCTATTTCGTCTTCTGTTATGCGATGTCGCGCTATTCGGCGGCGATCGAGCGGCGGCTGGCGCAGGGGCGACGGCAGTAGGGAGCGGCGGCGCGAGCCGGGGAAAGAGTCCGATGGCGAGCGGTCCGATCATCGAATTCATCGACGTCCACAAATGGTACGGCGCGTTCCATGTGCTGCGCGCGATCAATCTGACCGTCGGCCGCGGCGAGCGCATCGTCGTCTGCGGCCCGTCGGGCTCGGGCAAGTCGACGCTGATCCGTTGCGTCAATCGGCTCGAAGAGCATCAGCGCGGAATCATTCGTGTCGACGGGGTCGAACTCACCCGCGACTTGCGCAGCGTCGATGAAGTGCGGCGCGAAGTCGGGATGGTGTTCCAGTCGTTCAATCTCTTCCCTCATCTGACGGTGCTCGAGAATTGCGCGCTGGCGCCGATCTGGGTGCGCAAGAGGCCGAAGCGCGAGGCGGAAGAGCTGGCGATGAAGCTTCTGACGCGGGTTAAGATCCCCGAGCAGGCGCTGAAATATCCCGGCCAGCTTTCCGGCGGCCAACAGCAGCGCGTCGCCATCGCCCGCGCCCTGTGCATGAACCCAAAAATCATGCTGTTCGACGAGCCGACCTCGGCGCTCGACCCGGAGATGGTCAAGGAGGTGCTCGACGCGATGACTGAGCTCGCCAACGAGGGCATGACGATGGTCGTCGTCACCCACGAAATGGGCTTCGCCCGCAATGTCGCCGACCGCGTCGCGTTCATGGACGAAGGCGAGATCGTCGAGGTCAACGCCCCGAACGAATTCTTCGCTCATCCGCAACACGAGCGGACGAAGGCGTTCTTGAGTCAGATTTTGAGGTGAGGGCGACTCTTCTCCCGCCGACGTGAGAAGGTGGCGCCCCGAAGGGGCGGCGGATGAGGGCTCGTGCCGATCGGGCTGCCGCCGGTCGCTATCGGCAGCCGAGCACACTGAAGAGGATGCGAGGCGGTTGAACCTGTGCGGACGGCAGCGCCCGGGTTGAGCCGCAGCTAGGATTGTGGGGCTACCCGCTTCGTGAACGGCGACAATTCACGACAGTAGCAGCTCGATGTACCGTCGACCGGGTCCGGTCGTGGCCCACTTGACGGCATCTTCCTTTGTGAAGACGCGCACCGAGTTTGGCGGCGCGGTTACGACTCCGCTAAACGCGAAGAAATAGAGCGCGACGTCGCGCGCGACCTCGGCGGCGTGAAGAAATTCCGCATCAATTTCGACGGCTCGGCTGTCCTTCTTGCACTGAGCGTAAACACGGCCTCCGGTGGAGTGATTGCGACCCACGAGGTCGAAGACCGCCAGAGTGCGGCCTGGCGACAGTCCTGTGAGGACAAAGTTCTCCGTCGCGGCGAGGTAGGCCAAACAAAAAGTCTCCCAACCTGCTGGACCAAGAACATCCAACAGTGCCGACAAGTCTAGCGTCTTCAAGTGAGCGAAAATTTCCCCCGGCGTGTCGAAGTTCACGAGCAACGCGACATGCTGTTGCATCGAGTGAAGCTCATACACGTTCGATCGGCCCTGGGCCGGGAGAAGCTGGAAAGCGTCCGGCAACTCGTCTATCCGAAAGAACTTCTTGTTCGTAATCTTGCGGAACTTGAAGACCTCGCCGTCGCGGTTAAGGAAATGCGAGTCGCTGGAGAGCAGCGGCGACGCAAGTTGCGCGAGACCGAGGCAACGCCTCGTCCTCAGATAGACGAGAACCCAATCATTTTCTGCGATGTCGCGGAAGCGTATCGAGGTGCCAAAATAGGCGGGGGTGACATCCCACCCCAATTCCTTCTGCTTGTCGAGTTTATTGAGATCGCTCGCTGAAGCGGCGCCCTCGAATTGGTCGGGGGTCCATGCGCCGTACCAGATGCCAAGTTCGCCGGTATCCCAGCCATCTTCCGTAAAGTCCTTCTCAAAGGCGCTCATTCTGAGCCGCCACGTTCGCGACTCTGTCTGTTGTGTGGCCATGTAAATGATATTCGGTCGCGGCGGACCCGCGGTCAACGTCGCAGGAAAATGGAACGCATTTCGTTCAAGCTTTGACGAGCATGCGCGACCGCGCCGGGCGCTTGCAATGAGCGACGCGCATTGCGGCGCGACCCGTCATCCGGCGCTTCGCGCCACCTTCTCCCGCGAGCAGGAGAAGGGGAGGCGCGTCAGCGCACCGGAATCTCGATCAGCGTCGGCCCCGGCCGCGCGAACGCCTTCGCCGCCGCGGCGGCGATCGCCGCGCGACTGTCGGCGCGTTCGGCCGGCACGCCCATTGCGGCGGCGAGCGCCAGGAAATCGATCGGCGGGTCGATGACGTCCATGCCGACGAAGCGGCCGGCGAGCGCGTTGGCGCAGCCAAGTTGGCGCGCGACGTTCTGCAGCACGCCGTAGCGGCGGTTGTTGAAGACGATGAACAGCACATGCGCGCGCTGATGGGCGGCGCTCCACAACGCCTGGGGCGAGTACATCGCGCCGCCGTCGCCCACCAGCGACACGACCGGCCCGGCGTGCTGCAACGCCGCGCCGACCGCCGCCGGCATGTTGCAGCCGAGCACGCCGCCGCGGGCGAAGAAGTAGCGCCCAGGGCGCGTCGCCATCAGTTCCTGCACCGCGCCGAAGGTCGCCGCCGAGTCGTTGGCGACCAACGCGTCGTCGGGCAGAGCGTCGAACACGGCGAGCACCGCGGCGTCTGAGGTCAGCGCGCCAGTCGTCGACGCGGCGAGGATCTCGGCCCGCGTCGCTGCGGCGTGCGTCGCCCTGAATTTGGCCCGCGCGGCGATGCGCGCGGCGACGGCGGCCGAGTCGACCTGGCGGCGGAGCGCCGTCGCCGTGTCGCGTAGCGTCGAGGGGATGTCGCCGAGCAGCGCGAGATCGGCGGCGTGCTCGCGCCCGAACGCTTCCGGCGCCTCGGCGACGTGGAAGATCTTCACCCCCGCTGGGACCGGCTCGCCGGCGCGATAGGGGTAGGCGACAAAGGCGCGTCCACCGACGAGGACGAGCGCCTTGAGGCCGGCGAGGCGAGCGCGCATCTCGACGAAGTCCGGCTTCAGCACGCCGGCCCAGCACGGATGCGCGGCGGGGAAGGCGACGCGCGAGGTGAGCTGAGTGCCCCACACCGCGTAGCCGCCGGCTTCGGCGAAGGCGACCAGCGCGTCGGCCGCGGAAGGCGCAAGGTCGTCGCCGAGCACAACGACGACATCCTCGGGGCCGTAACTGGCGAGCGCCTCGGCGAGCGCCGTCGCGTCGGGCGAGGGGCCAAGCCGCGCCGGGGCGGAGCGCGGCGGCGCCGGTTCGCTCGCCTCTTCGCCGAGCACGTCCATCGGCAACGACAGGAACACGGGCCCGCACGGCGGCGTGCGGGCGATGGCGAAGGCGCGCCGCAGCATCTTGCCGACGTCGGCGCCGCGCCGCGCTTCGCCGGCCCATTTCATCGCCGGCGAGGCGAGCGCGACGAGGTCGCCGGAAAGCCACGGCTCGCTCGACAAATGCCGCGTGTCCTGCTGCCCGGCGGTGACGACCAGCGGCGTCTCGCTCGCCTTGCTGGCGATGAGCACGCCCATCGCGTTGCCGAGCCCGCCCATCGCGTGGAGATTGACGAAGCCGACCTTGCCCGAGGCGAGCGCCCATCCGTCGGCCATGGCGACCGCCGTCGCCTCCTGCAGACCGAGGACGTAAGCGATGTCGGGCGCGTCGACCAAAGCGTCCATCAGCGGCATTTCGGTCGAGCCGGGATTGCCAAAGACATGGGTGACGCCCTCGTCGCGCAGGACGTCGATGAGGACATGATAGGCGCGTCGGGTCATGGAAGAGGCCGCTTGGCGCGAGCGGCGGGGCGCGCCGACGTCGCTCCGGCCAAGCTAAGCCGAGCGCGGCGAAATCGGCGCGCGTTGTGCGCCGCGCAGCGACGCTGTGACGCCATCCAGCGTTGAATTTTCCCGTAATTGTGGCATTGGATTGCGTATGGACGAAATAGACCGCAAAATCTTACGCGAGCTTCAGCAGAACGCCGCCATCGCCAACCAGGAGTTGGCGGCGCGCGTCGGCCTTTCGCCCTCGCCGTGCCTCCGGCGCGTGCGCGCGCTCGAAGCGGCCGGAATCATCCGCGGCATTGTCGCGCTCGTCGACGGCAAGGCGGTCGGCGCCGGTTTCGTCGCCTATGTCGAGGTGCGGCTGGAGAAGCAGTCGGAGATCTTCTCCGCGCGCTTCGAGGCGGCGATCCTCGCCCGGCCGGAGGTGCTCGAATGCGCTTTCGTCACCGGCGGCTACGACTATCTGCTCAAGCTCGCCGTCGCCGACCTCGACGAGTTCCATCGCTTCCTCACCGAGACGCTCGGCCGCATCGACGGCGTCGCCAACACTCGCACCACCATTCCGGTCAAGCGGATCAAGGAGACGACGGCGCTGCGGGTCAGCGCGGGCGAAAAGCGCGTCGCTTCGCCACGCCGCGGGGCCGCCCGGATCTGAACGCCCGCGCTTGCACTAGGAAGGCGTGTCCGCGCGCGAGTTCGCGCCATAACGCAACCCGTCGACGAGCAGGGCGACCATGCGCTGGGCGTGCGCGGGCCGCTCGTCGTGGGTTTGCACACAAAGCCTCGCGACCGCGCCCAGCAGTTCGTCAGGCTCGATATCGGCGCGCATCTCGCCCGCCGCGGCCGCGGCTTCGAGCAAGGTTCGTAGCGCCGGCCGAAGTCGCATTTCGAAGTAGACCGGCAAGGCGTCGTACGCCGGATCTCCCGAATGCAGGGCGGTCGCAAGGCCGCGTTTGGCGGCGATGAAGGCCGCGTAGCGTTGCATCCACCGCGCCAGCGCCTCGCCTGGCCCATGTTCGGCCGCCAAGACCGGCGCGGCGTCGGCGCAGGCGTCGATCTCGCGGCGGAAGACGGCCGCGATGAGGTTGGAGCGCTGCGGAAAGTGGCGATAGACGGTGCCGACGCCGACGCCGGCCTTCTCGGCGATCTCCCGCACCGGAGCGTCGACCCCAGAGGTTGCGAACACCGCCTTGGCCGCCAGGAGCAACGCGTCGATGTTGCGCTGCGCGTCGGCGCGCAGGCGCCGATCCGCATCGATGCGAGGCTCCAAGTCCTTGCCTGGTTCGTCCGCCTTGTCGCGCACCCGATCCCTCTTGCCAAGCGGAACATTGTTCCGTATAAACTGGACGACCGTTCCGTTTGCGTCTTATAGCGCGGCGAGGCGGCGTTGGCCACGCAGCCATGCTCAATCGGAGATCGCCATGCAGGACAAATCCGTCGCGCTCGTCACCGGCGCCAACCAGGGAATCGGCCTTCAGATCGCCAAAGACCTCGCGGCCCATGGCTTCACCGTGCTGGTCGGTTCGCGCGACTTCCAGCGCGGCAAGGCCGCCGCCAAGGCGGTCGGGCCGGACGCCCAAGCGCTCCAGCTCGACGTGACGGATCAAGCTTCGATCGCCGCCGCGGCGGAGCGAATCCGCAAGGAACTCGGCCGCCTCGACGTGCTCGTCAACAACGCGGCGATCTCGAATACGCGTAAGCGGCCAGGCCAGTCGGTCGAGGAATACGCAAAGACCACCCGCCCGAGCGTCGTGTCCATCGATGAAATGCGCGCGGTGTGGGAAACCAACGTGTTTGGCGTCCTCGCCGTCACCCAGGCGATGCTGCCGCTGCTGCGCGAGGCGCCGACGGCCCGCATCGTCAACGTGTCGAGCGGCGTCGGGTCGCTGACGGCGAACTCGGACCCGGCTTTCCCATGGCGCTCGATCTTCGGTCCCGTCTACCCTGCGTCCAAGACGGCTCTCAACGCCTTGACGGTCGCCATGGCGATCGAGTTGGAGCCGGAGGGGATCAAGGTCAACGCCGTCTCCCCAGGCTTCACCAAGACGAACCTCAACAACTATGCCGGCACGGAGACTGTCGAGGAAGGCGCTCACGAGGCGGTGCGCGTCGCGCTGCTCGGTCGGGACGGCCCGACCGGGAGGTTCACGCGCTGGGAAAACCAGACGATCCCGTGGTGATCGGTAAAGCCGAAATCATGCCGGCCAGCGCCCTCTGCAATCGCTGGGTAAGCCGTGTGACGCTGGCGACAAACGCCCGAACAAAAGGAAAATAGCCATGCAGTACCGCACGCTCGGCCGAACCGGCATCAAGGTCAGTCCCTATTGCCTGGGCGCCATGATGTTCGGCGCGATCGCCAACCCCGATCATGAAGACGCGATCCGGATCATCCACAAGGCTCTCGACGCCGGAATCAACTTCATCGACACCGCCGATTTCTACAGCCGGGGCGAGTCCGAGGAGATTGTCGGCAAGGCTCTCAAAGGTCGCCGCGACAACGTCGTGCTCGCCACCAAGGCGCATTTGCCGATGGGCGACGACCCCAATCAGCAGGGCAACTCGCGGCGCTGGCTGACTCGTGCGGTGGAGGATTCGCTGCGCCGCCTGCAGACCGACGCCGTCGACCTCTACCAGATCCACCGGCCGGCGCCGGACACCGACATCGAGGAGACCCTCTCCGCCCTCACCGACCTGATGCGCGCCGGCAAGGTGCGCGCAATCGGCTCGTCGACGTTCCCGGCGTCGGAGATCGTCGAAGCGCAATGGGTCGCGGAGCGGCGCGGGCTGGCGCGATTCCGCGCCGAGCAGCCGCCTTATTCGATCCTCAACCGTGGCGTCGAGCGCGAGGTGCTGCCCGCCTGCCAGCGCTACGGCATGGGCGTGATGGCGTGGAGCCCCTTGGCGATGGGCGCGCTCACCGGCCGCTATCGCAAAGGCCAGCAGCCGCCCGACAGCCTGCGCGCGAGATATTTCCCCGGGCAGATGAGCGACGAACGCAGGCTGGACGCAGTCGAGCGACTCATCCCGGTCGCAGCAGAAGCTGGGCTGACGCTGACGCATATGGCGTTGGCTTTCGTGGCCTCTCACCCCGGCGTGACGTCGGCGATCCTTGGACCGCGAACGATGGAACAGCTCGACGATCTGCTTGCCGGCGCCAAGGTCGTTCTGACCGACGAGATCCTCGATCGGATCGACGCGATCGTTCCGCCCGGAACCGATGTCGGAACATTGGCCGCGGCCTACAACCCGCAGGCGATTACGCAGGCGGATCTGCGCCGCCGTCCTTTCGCCGAGCGCGCCGCCGCGTGACCTGGCGTGAGGGGCCGAAAACTCTGAAACTCGACCCCTCGCCAACAGCCCCACTTCCGAGCAAGCGGATCGCGGACGAGAGCAGGCGAGGGTCCGCCTTCAAGCTTCGCCGATGTCGTCCCGAAGGTCCGCGGTGGACGCAAAACACTCGTTCGAACTGACTTGCTCGTCTTGACGCGCGCTCTTGACTTGGCCCGCCGCGCGAGGCTTTTGGCCGCGCATGCCCATCGCGTGCGGAGGCTCGCATGACCGTTTCGCCGTCCGTCCATCGCGCCGCCGCGACCGGCTTTGGCGCCGCCGCCGAGGCCTATCAGCATGCGCGGCCCGACTATCCCGCCGCGCTCGCCGACTGGTTGCGTGACGAGCTTGGCCTCGCGCCTTGGCGCGTCGCGCTGGATCTCGGCGCCGGCACCGGCAAGTTCACGCCGTTCTTGCGTGCGACCGGCGCGCGGGTCGTCGCCGTCGAGCCGGTCGAGGCGATGCGCGCCGCGCTCGTCGCCGCCCATCCTGACGTCGAGGCGCTCGCCGGAGAAGCCGAGCGTCTGCCGCTCGCCGACGCGTCGGTCGACGCGATCGTCTGCGCCCAGTCGTTCCATTGGTTCGCCAAGCCTGCCGCGCTCGCCGAGATGCGGCGCGCGCTGAAGCCGGGCGGCGCGCTCGGGCTGGTGTGGAACGTGCGCGACGCGCGGGTCGCCTGGGTCGCCGCGCTGACCACGATTCTCGACCGCTATCAAGGCGATGCGCCGCGCCACGAGAGCGGACAATGGCGCGCGCTCTTTCCCGCGCCGGGCTTCGGGCCGCTCAGCGAACGCCGCTTCGCCCACGAGCACGTCGGCCCGCCCGAGCGCGTCATCGTCGAACGCGCGCTGTCGGTCAGCTTCATCGCCGCGCTGCCGACGGACGAACAGGCGCGCGTGGCCGACGAAATCCGCGCGCTGATCGCGGCGACGCCTTCGCTCGCCGACCGCTCCACGGTCGCGTTTCCCTATGTGACCCACGCCCACGGCTGCCGGCGGCGCGACTGAGGTTCGGACTTTCGCACGGCAACGGTCAAGGGCGCGCCTTCGCGCCCGCGAATGCCGGCTAGCTTCGGCCGCCTTCACGCAAGAACGTCTCGAAGGCGCGCAGCGTCGCCGCAGACACATAATGCTCGATGCCTTCGGCGTCCGCCTCGGCCGCCTCGCGCGGCGCGCCGAGCGCGAGCAGCACATCGACCACCAGGCGATGTCGCTGATGTACGCTCTTGGCCATGGCGAGTCCGGCCTCGGTGAGGAAGATCCCGCGATAGGGACGGGCCGTGACCAGTCCCTCGCGCTTCAGCCGCGCGATGGTCTTGGAGACGGTCGGGTGCGCGACGCCGAGCCGGCGCGCGATGTCGATCATGCGCGCCTCGCCGTCGGCGGCGATCAGGTCGGCGATCAGTTCGGTGTAGTCCTCGAGCGTCGCGGCCGAGCGTGCGGTGCGCGCCTTGCCGAAGCGCCGCGCCTGCGCAGCCTCGGCCGTGATTTGCGCGTCTTCGGCCGCCCGCGCCCTTCGACCTGGCTTCGTCGCCAAACCGCCCTCGCTCGTTTCGTCGCGATCGCGAATAGCAATCGGCGGCGACATAATATGATCGCCGTCGCTAATATGCAGCCATAGCTGTAAAGTACAATCGGCATTTTGTCGCAGCGATCCGGTCAAGCCGTCACGCCATTTCGCAGCCCCTTGACTATGATATAGCAGAGGCTATATTCTTCATCCAAGGCGTAAAACATTCGAAACATGTGCGAGGGCCAATGAGCGACGTTGCCGCGCCGATGGGGCTGACGGATCGGACCGTCGAAGGGATACGCGAAGTGCTGGCGGGCAAGGCGGGCCGGTTCCGCCCGTTGCTGTTCGCCGGGCCGGCGGTGATTGCCTCGATCGCCTATATGGACCCCGGCAATTTCGCCACCAATATCCAGGCCGGCGCGAAATACGGCTATGCGTTGCTGTGGGTCGTGCTTTTGGCCAATGTGGTGGCCATGCTGTTCCAGGCGCTGTCGGCCAAGCTCGGCATCGTCACCGGGCGCAATCTCGCCGAGCTGTGTCGCGAGCAGTTTCCGCTGCCGGTCGTCTACGCCTTGTGGGTCGTCAGCGAGGTGGCGGCGATGGCGACGGACCTCGCCGAATTTCTCGGCGGCGCCATCGGCCTTTCCCTGATCTTGCACATACCTCTGGTCGCCGGCATGGGCGTCACCGCGGTTCTGACCTACGGCATTCTGACGTTCGAAGGACGAGGGTTCCGTCCGACCGAACTGATCATCGGCGCCTTGGTCGCCGCCATCGCTCTTTGCTATCTCGTCGAAATGTTCGTCGCGCCGATCGATTGGGCCGCGGCGGGCCTTGGCGCGATCGCGCCGCAATTTCCCGACGCTGGCGCCCTGACGATCGCGGTCGGCATCGTCGGCGCGACGATCATGCCGCACGCCATCTTCTTGCATTCAGGCCTGACGCAGAATCGCGCGCCCGCGCGCAACGACAGAGAGCGCCGCCAGTTGGTGCGCTTCTCCAACATCGAGGTTCTCATTGCGCTGGCGGTTGCCGGTCTCGTCAACATGGCCATGGTGGTGATGGCGGCAAGCGCGTTCCACGAGGGTCACAGCGACGTCGCCGAAATCGAGACGGCTTATTCGACGCTGACGCCGCTGCTCGGCGCCGGCGCGGCGGGCGCGTTCCTGACTGCGCTGCTGGCGTCTGGGTTGTCGAGCTCCGCAGTCGGCACAATGGCCGGCCAGATGATCATGCAGGGCTTTGTCGGCTTCCGCATTCCAGTCGTCGTCCGCCGGTTGGTGACGATGATTCCCGCTTTCGTCGTTGTCTGGCTGGGGGTCAATTCGACCGACGCGTTGGTCGTCAGCCAGGTGGCGCTGAGCATCGCCCTGCCGGCGCCCATTATCGCTCTGCTTATCTTCACACGCCGCAAGGACATCATGGGCGCCTTCGTCAACAGCCCGCTGACCGACTTCGCGGCGGTCGTCGGGACGATCGCGATCCTCGCCTTGAACATGATCCTGCTGCTGCAGACCTTCGGCGTCGGAATTCCCGGATTGCCGAGCAGTTGAGCTGGGGCCCGCCGCCGTCGCTCGCCGGCGCGCTCGTCGCGATCTATTTCGCGGCGGCGCTTACGGCCTCCGCCTGCGCGACGGGCGTGGCGAGCGCCTTTTGCACGCGGCGGCGCAGCGGCTTGTCGCCGTGCGCCGGGTGGCTGGGATCGGCCGCGGCGGCCGCCATGCGGCGCATCAGATCGTAGTCGTGCTCGTCGCGATAGGGCTTGAGATCGAGATCGTCGGGTAGTTTGGTCAGCCGTTCGTCGCCCATCGTCTTGACGTACTGCTGCATGAAACGATCGTAGGCGCGCCATGAGATTCCGTCGGCGCGCACCGCCGCCTCCTCGGCGCGCGTCGCAATCTGGTGGGCGTGCTGGTAGTGGAGATCGAGATGGTCGATCAGCGCCTTCTCGACCTCCTCGTGCAGCAGCAGATAGCGGTCGACCGCGACGTCGCGGCCGCGATGGCGGAAGGTCAGCGGCAGGTGACGGTCGATGTAAATGCGTTTGCCGTCGAGGCTGTAGCCGGCGAGATAGGGAATGTCGTGCGCGCGGTCGATCGAACCGGTGCGGCGCGCAAGGGCGTCGAGCGCGCGGTCGAGCATCAGGCTCGAAACGTAAGTGTCGGGAATGCGCAGCTTCTGATGCGCGGCGATCGGGTGGCAGCAATCCTGCGGCACGGGCGCCTCCGAATGTGAAAACGCCGCTCCGCCCTCAAGGACAAAGCGGCGCCGATCTTGGCGGCGGCCGACGGGCGGCCGTCAGCGACGGATCACTTCGGCTGTTCGCCCTTGGCGGCGGCGTTGCCGGCCGCCTTGGCTTCGGCTTCACACATATAGGCGCCCTGCTTGGTCGTGCCGTAGCTCTTGTTGCCGGCGAAGTGGTACTTGTGCGACTTGGTGTTCAGCCAGACGACGGTGTCGCTCGGGCAATGCGCCTTCGCCTCGGCCTCGGCCGCGAACTGGTCGGCGCCGGTGGCCGCCGCCGCGGCCTTCTTCGGCTTCGGCGTCGCGGCGGCGGCCGGAGTCATCGCCGGCGCGGGCGCAGGCGCAGCGGCGGGGGCGGCCGCAGGAGCGGGAGCCGGAGCGGCCGCCGGCGCAGCGGCTGCGGCCGGCGCGGCCTCCTTCTTCTGCGCCTCGCAGGTCTTGAGGAATTCGTTCCAGGTCTGGCCGTTGGTGGTTCCGGCGGCCTTGGCCGCCTTCCAGTCCGCGCCGCATTCCTTCATCACGCTCTCCGCGTTGGCCGCGGTCGCCGCCAGGCTGAACGCGCCAGCCAGCACCATGGCCGCCAAGCCAAGCGCGAAACTCTTGTTGTACATCGTCTGTCCCCTTGTCATCCGCTCCGCGCCGCCGCTTCGCTCAGCGTCAGAGTGCTTTTGCGCCGCGATCCGCCGCGGCTACGCGATCTACGGCTTTACGCCGCCGAACTTCCGACGAACAGCTTCTTGAGCCTTTTCAGCCGGGTCGAGAAGCCGTGCCGGTTCTGCTCGGCGTCGACGACGGCTTGCGAGGTGACCCAATTGAGTTGGATGGCGCGCCGCTGGCCGGAGATCGGCTTGTGGCCATGCCAGGAATTGTCGGCGCGGCGGAACGCCAGCAGCGTGCCGCCAAAGGGCGGCACTTCAGCGACATAGTCGTCGAGGTTGTCGGGTCCGCGCAGCAGCCGAAGGCGTCCCGCGTCCTCCTGCCAGCGCTCGTTCATATAGAGCAGGACGGTGATGATCTTGGTCTTCGAGTCGGTGTGGATCGCGCCGTCGCGTTCGCGCACATAGCCGCGCACGGTGTACATGGTTGGCCGGCCGGCTAGGTCGATGGCGAACTTGCGCTCGATCGCCGCCTGGAAATCCGGGCCGCGCAACTCGTCGATCAGCGCGCGGAAATGGCCGCGGATCTCGAGCTCCGCGGGCGGATGCGAACCCGGACCAGGAACCTCAGGGTAATCAGCAAGAACGGCGGGGAAGTTCTCGCTCCGCAGGAAGTCTGGAACAACGACAAAGTCAAACGGGTCGCGCTCGAGCGGCGTGCGCTCCAGCCCGGCGAAATCGCAATAGCTCATGGCCGCTCCAGCTTGGCGCCCGTCAGGCCGCGCGCGGTTTCGGGGCGAGCCTATAGCAGATCGCCCGGACGCCGCCAAGAATTGGAGCGTTTCAATGTCGGTAGCACACGATATGTCCGGTTTAGGTAGCGCACGATCTGTCCGGTAGCGTCTTGCCCTTTGAGGAGGGTTTTGATGCGCCGGTCAGCAGCCCTTCAGGGTGTGCGTTTGATGAGGTT
>Ga0181517_10003631_pt1 | contig 14571 bp, 13 predicted proteins | sample PEATcosm2014_Bin_31_FD_119748 | JGI IMG/M metagenome (GOLD analysis project Ga0181517, IMG submission 119748) | Peatland microbial communities from MTU Mesocosm Facility, Houghton, MI, USA - PEATcosm2014_Bin01_30_metaG | ecosystem: Environmental > Terrestrial > Soil > Wetlands > Peat | place... | reverse complement strand
CCACTCATCTGAGCATCAAAGCCGGCGCACCACCCGGAGCTTGAGATTGGGGTCGACGGGGGCATCGAGCGGGGTTGGCCCCTCTGTCCGCAAACGGGACCAGGCGGTGGCGCCGATCATGGCGGCATTGTCCGTGCACATGGCCCGGGACGGTATAAAGCCAGCGCGGCCGTCTTCCTGGCAAATCAGTTCTACCCGTTCTCGTAGGGCGGTGTTGGCGGCCACCCCGCCGCCGATGCAGATAGCCTTCGCTCCCATTTCGGCCGCTGCCTGGCGGGTTTTGATGGCCAGCACGTCGACCACCGCCTCCTGGAAGCTGGCGGCTACGTCGGCCAGGTCGGCGCCGGGATGGGCCCGCACGTAGCGCACCACCGAAGTTTTGAGACCGCTGAAGGAAAAGTCATAGCCCTTCCCGGCCAGGCCGCGCGGAAAGGCAATGGCATCAGGCGACCCTTGGCGGGCGAGCCGCTCAATGGCCGGGCCGCCCGGGTAGCCGAGGCCGAGGAAACGGGCGACCTTGTCGAAAGCCTCGCCGGCGGCGTCATCTATCGTCTGGCCGAGCAGGACGTACTCGCCCGATGTGCGGTCCTGCATCAATATCAGCATCGTGTGGCCGCCCGAGACCAGAAGTACGACCATTGGCAACGACAGCGCCGCGTCCTCGAGGAAAGCGGCGTGAAGGTGGCCTTCCATATGGTTGACCCCGACGAAGGGGACGCCCCAGGACCAGGCGTAGGCCTTGGCTGCGCTCACGCCGACCAACAGAGAACCTATGAGGCCCGGCCCGATGGTGGCGGCCACGGCAGAGAGCTCGCCCGGAGCCGTCGCCGCCCGGGACAGAGCTTCGCCCACCACCGGGGTGATCAGGTCCAGGTGTGCCCGGCTGGCAATTTCCGGCACCACGCCGCCGAAATCAGCATGGATCTCCGTCTGGCTGCTGACTACCGACGACAGGACGCGGTAGCCGTCCTCGACTACGGCGGCCGCGGTTTCGTCGCACGACGTCTCAATGGCGAGGATCTTCACCGACTTTACTCCAACTCGTCCAAGCGCCCCTGCACCTCGGGCGACAGAAGGTCATAAAGCCACATTATGAGCGCGTCCTCACCGGTCTCGGGGTAATAGTTGCGCCGGATGCCGGAGCTCACAAACCCGAAATTGCGGTACATCTGCTGGGCGGCCATGTTGCCCATGCGGACCTCGAGGGTCATGGCCACGCAATGGCGCCGGCTTCCCTCACGAGCGAGGTGCGCCAGGAGCCGGCTGCCGAGGCCCTGGCGGCGCAGAGAAGGGGCAATGGCGATATTGGTCACGTGGGCCTCGTCGGCGACGAACATGATGCCCCCGTAGCCCGCTATCTTGCCGTCCGTCCGCAGCACGGCGTAGTAGCGGGCGTCGCCCTGGGCCAGCTCACTGTTGAAGATGCCGACCGTCCAGGGCCGCGGGTGCGCCCCGTGCTCGATGCGCATGACGGCGGGCAGGTGACGCCGGTGCATGGGCCCTATGGTCACCTCCGGGCGTTCCACCGGCAATGTGCGCCGCCTCATGAGCTCAGCTTGGGACGGACGGCTCCCGAACCGGCGGGCCATGGCGGCCCCGGTGCTGGCGGAGCGGTACCTGTCACCCGGCCACCGACCTGCTCCCAGCCGATGCGCACGTCGGCCTGGCGCAGGTAAACAGGCTCGGGCAACGAGCCCGTCAGGCGGCCTGTCAGGCGGGCCATTAGACCGTCAGCGCCGATCTCGGCCACTACCAGGGGCGACGGCGACGCCTCGGCCGGACCGGCCACCTCGGCGCCGGCGGTCAGCAGTTCCCGGTAACGCCAGGCGCCGTCCCCGACGGCCAGCGGGCGCTCGCTCAGGGCCGCCAGCTCGGCGGCCAGGTCCTCGGGGCTGGAGATGCGGGCGGGGCGCCGCTCCTCGAGGGCCCCTCCCCCGGCATAGACCGCCGAGTAGACCTCTCCTCTCCTGGCGTCGACGACCGCGGCCACCAATCCGGGCCGGCGGCGGTGGGGATGGGCCAGGGCCTCAAGGCTTGTCACGCCGGCCGTGGGGATGTTGCAGGCGGTGGCGATCGCCCTGGCGGTGGCCAGGCCGACCCGAAGACCGGTGAACAGCCCAGGACCGACGTCCACGACCACGCCGTCTATGGCCGAGACCGGCACACCGGCGTACCGGCACAAGTCGTCAATGGCCGGCATGAGCACCTCGGAGTGGCGTTGGGGAGCCACCAGCACAAACGAAGCCAGGGGGGCGCCGTCGGCCCACAAGGCGCACCCCACGGCGCCCGTGGCAGTTTCGATGGCCAGGATCTTCATGACGCCAAGGCCGTTTTCAACCCGGCCATCCGCTGCTCCCAGTTCGGGCCCAGGGCCCGGAAGACGACACGGCGGGCCCCCCCGGCGCCGGCATTGTCGTCGGGGCACGATTGCTCGTCGGCGAAGCCGATGGCCACGTGCAGGCAATCAGGGCCCAGGGCCGGGGCTGCCATCTCGCCCCACTCGACGACCGCCGCCCCGCCGTCCTCGACCTGCTCAGGCAGGGCGAGGTCGATCACCTCCTGTAGTTGTTCCAGGCGCCACACGTCGGCGTGCAGGAGATCCCAGCCCGCAGCCGTCCTGTAGCTGTGGACGAGGACGAACGTCGGGCTGGTCACGGCCTCCTCAATTCCGAGGGCCGCAGCCAGGCCCTGGACGAAGGTCGTCTTGCCGGCACCGAGTTCCCCGCCGAGGAGCACCGTGTCGCCCGAGCGCAGCAGCCTCCCCAGGACAGCCCCGAGCGCCTTCATGTCGTCCGGTCCGGCGGCTATTGCGGAAAGGGTGACCGAGGGGCTCATCCCGCTGGACGCGGCAGGGGCGCCGCGGCCAGGGCTTCCTTGGCCCGCACGAGGTCGGCCCTGATCTGGGCCACCACACCGCCTCCCCCCCGGAGCGCGGCCGAGGGGTGGAACGTAGGGACCAGGTATCCCAAGCGGTAGGGATAGGTACGGCCCCGCAGCTTGCTGATGCCCTCCGTCCGGCCCAGGAGCGAGCGGGTGGCGAAGTTGCCCAGGGTGACCACGACTCTGGGGTCGACGAGGCTTAATTGCTGGTCGAGATAGGACCAGCACGATTCGATCTCGTCGGGCAGAGGGTCGCGGTTGCCGGGCGGACGGCACTTTACGGTGTTGGTGATGTAGAAGTCGTCCCTTGTCAGGTTCATCTCCTCGAGGATCAACCGGTCGAGGAGCTGGCCGGAACGGCCCACGAAGGGCAGGCCCTGGAGATCCTCCTGCTCGCCCGGGCCCTCGCCAACGAACATGAGAGCCGCCGTCGGGTTGCCCATGCCGAACACCACGTTGGTGCGACCATCGGCCAGCCGGCAACGCGTGCAGGCGGAAGCCTCCTTGGCCAGTTCGAGCAAGGCAGGAACGAGGGATGGATCCCGGGCGATATCGCGGCCGGCGCCCACACGAGCAGGGTAGTACAGGCCGTCACTGAGAGGTGTAAAGGCGAGGCAGGCGCGGCGACAGGCCGCAGGTCACCTCGTAGGCGATCGTCCCGAGACGCTCGGCCCATTCCCAGGGCGAAATTTCGGCGTCGCCTTGGCGACCGAGCAGGACGACCTCGTCCCCTCTGGTGACCTCGCTCCCCGGACCGCAGTCGACCAGGATCTGGTCCATCGTCACCGCGCCGGCTACGGGCCGCCGGCGGCCGCCGATCAGCACCTCCCCACCGACCATGAACAGGCGCCGCGGGACCCCGTCGGCGTAGCCGACCGGCACGGTCGCTACTACCGAACGCTGGGACAACCGGTAGTGAAGGCCGTAAGAGAGGCTCTCGCCGGCGCCCACCTCCTTCGCGTAGGAGACCCGTGCCTTCAACGACAACGCCGGCTGGAGCGACGCCATCAGGGGGGCCGCCTGCAAAGCGGCGGCCGGGGCCTGCCCGTAGACGGCCATGCCCGGCCTTACCATCTGGTAGCGGGAACGCGGATGGCACAAGGCGCCGGCCGAGTTGGCGGCGTGGAGCATCGACGGGTAGATGTCTTCGGCCGCCAGGGCCCGGACGACCCCTTCAAAACGGTCGAGCTGCTCACCGGTGAAGGGGTCGTCGGGCTCGTCGGCCACGGCCAGGTGCGTGAACAGGCCCTCCAGGGCTAGAGCGGGATGGGACGCCACCCGTCGAGCAAGCCCGACGATGGCCGCCGGGCTGGCCCCCACGCGGTGCATCCCCGTGTCCAGCTTCAGATGGACGGGGACCGGGCGTCCCCAGGTGCCCGTGTCCCGGCCGCCCGTGTCCCGGCTGGGCCGGGCCAAGGCGGCCGCCTCCAGCAGCGCGGCCAGGCCGTCGTCTGTGTAGATGGTCGCCGTCAGGTTGTCCTCGACCACCAGGCCCATGGCTTCTGCCGGCGGTTCGGAGAGCACGAGGACGGGGACCTCGATCCCCGCCTGGCGTAGCTCGTGGCCCTCTTCGGCCAGAGCTACCCCCAGGTAGGCAGCGCCTCCGTCCAGCGCCGCCCGGGCAACAGGCACCGCCCCATGGCCATAGCCGTCCGCCTTGACGATGGCGCAGACGGCGGAGGGGGACACCGCAGCGCGGATGTGGACGACATTGGCCGTTATGGCCGAGAGGTCGACCTCGACCCAGGCCGGCCGCAGCCATCCGGCAACGCGCTGGGCCGCGACGAGCTGAGCGGGTTCGAGCCCACTCATGGCCGTGGGAGCTCCGTGAGCCATCCCGCCACCAGGTCCGGCAGGTCGCTGGCCACCAGGCCCTCGCGGTAGCCGGTCCGTGCCGCCCGGCCATGGACATGAGCAGCCAGGGCAGCCGCCTCGAAGGCGGGCAGGCCCCGAGCCAGGAAAGCGCCAATGACGCCGGAAAGGACGTCCCCCGTGCCCGCTGTGGCCAGCCGGGCGTCTCCCGAGGCAACCAGCAAGGCGCGGCCGTCCGGGGCGGCGATGACCGACGTCGAGCCCTTCAACAGCACGATGGCCCCGCTCCGCGCCGCCGCGTCACGGGTCTCGGCCAGACGGTCGGGCCCCGGGGCATGCCCGGCCAGTCGCGTGAGCTCGCCGTCGTGGGGCGTTATCACCGTGGGCTGGCGACGGCGGGCCACGATGGCCGCCAGGCCTTCCAGGCTCCCTATGGCATTCAGGCCGTCGGCATCGACGACGGTGGGCACGCCCGCCGCCGAAACAAGCAGGCCCACTTCGCCTCCGGGCAGGTCGTGGCGCTCAGGTCCGGTGCTCGGTCCCACCACAGGGCCGAGGCCGGGCCCGACGACGAGGGCTTTGACCCGTGACAGCTCCTCCAGCACCTTGGCGTGCCAGCCCGACGCGGGGACCGGGAGGTGGACCAGCTCCCCCGGAGGCAGGACGGAGGGGTCGACCCCGGGCATGGAGAGGCGCACGTACCCGGCGCCGGCGCGCAGGGCCGCCCGGCTGACCAGCCAGGGAGCACCCGTCATGCCTGGCGACCCGGCCACCACCTGGACTGCGGTCTGCCACTTGTGCCCGTCCCGAGGCCGGTACGGCAGCAGCCCTGCCACATCGGCGTCGCCGACCAGCCAGCACTGGGCGACCGCGTCCACCAGGGCACCGAGGCCGATGTCGACCACCTCCACCTCGCCGGCCAGGTCGGGACCGGCACCGAACAACAAGCCGGGTTTGAACGATGCAAAGGTCACCGTGGCCACGGCCCGCATGGCCCCGCCGCCCTCCAGCACTTCGCCCGTCAGGCCGGAAACCCCTGATGGGATGTCAACGGCTAAGACAGGCGAGGCCCCCGGCGAGGGCGGGGAGTAAGCCCGCTGCAGACCGGTACCGTAGGCGGCGTCTATCACGAGGTCGGCGGAGGGTAGGGCGTGCCCGGGCCGGATAGCAGAAGCCTCCAGGACCTGGACTTGCGCTCCCTGGCCAGACAGAAAGGCAGCGGCCGCCCGGCCGTCGGCACCGTTGTTGCCCTTGCCGACCAGCACCACGATGCGCTTGGCGTAGACGCCCGAAACAAGACGTGCCGCCCGGTGGGCAGCGGCCGCACCTGCCCTGCCGATGAGGACCTCAACGGGCTCGGCGGCCTGGCGGTCGACGAGCGCCATCTCCTCGGGGGCCAGGACGGGGATCATGCGGGGACGGGGGTCATGCGGTGACGGGGGTCATGCGGGGACGGGGGTCATGCCAGGGCGATCACGACGGCGGCCGCCGCCGAGTCGGTATGGGTGAGGGAGATGAGCCATGCCTTTACGTCCTGCGCGGCGGCCAGACGGGCGGCCCGGCCGGTGAGGACGAGGGCCGGTTCGCCGCTCGCTCGGCGCTCGACCTCCACATCGGCGAAGGCGAAGGCTCCTAAGCCCACGCCGAGCGCTTTCATGACGGCCTCCTTGGCCGCGAAGCGCGCCGCCAGTGAGGGAACGGGGTTAGCCAGTGTGGCGGCATATGCCCGTTCTCCCTCGGTGAAAAGACGCTGGGAGGCGGAGGGACGCCGGGCGAGCACCGCCCCGAACCGGGCAATGTCGACGAGATCGAGGCCGAGGGCGACCGGGGCACCGCGGACTGGGCCACCGGCGACTGGGCCACGGGCGATGATTGGGGTACCGCCGCCGAGGCCGCTTTCGTCCAGGGCCACGAGCGGGCCCGGCTCAATCCGACCAATACCGGGCCAGGACGGCGACCGGTTCGGTCAAAAGGTCGATCATGGGTACCCGTCCGAGGACGGCGTCGTCGAAATGGGGTTGGGCTTCGGTGACGGCGTCCACGAGCGCTGTGTACCGCGCCTGGTAGGCCTGGAGCACGGCCTTGGCCGCCTCGGGGGCCAGCACCGGAGCGAACCGGAGGTGCAATAGGGTCATCCCGGCCACCTGGCCGTCCTTCACCTCGGGGACAATGACGCCGGTCCGGCCGTCATGGAGGCCCTTGAACACGGTGACCGCCCTCTTTTCGGCGGCGCGGTGCTTGGTGCCCCGCAGGGTGTTGTCGGTCGCCGTGCGGGAAGGTATACCGGTGGAAATGCCGCCTGCGTCCACGACGTCTATGGTCGCCCCGTCGAGGCTCCCGCCCGCTGTCACCAGGCCGGTCGTCCGCACCCGGTAGCGCGTATAGCCCTGTACCTCCTCGACCGCCGCGCCGAGGGCCGCCAGCGTCCGCAGGGCGCGGTAACCAAGAGACTCCACGGTGGGCCCGGCAGCCAGCGTCTCGGACACCAGAGGAGCTCTCAAGAGGGCGTCTTCGCTCCGCGAAATGCCCACGGTCACAGTCTTGGCCTGATGTTTTATGGCGTCGATGGGACGGGTGAGCTCGTCGATGGCGCTACCGAGGGCGACAACGAGGTCCGCCGCGATCGCGCTCGGGGTACCAACCTTGCCCATCTCGGCCTCGTAGCTCTCCACGGGCAGCGCCCCGGTGGCGTAGCGGAGCAGGGACGTGAGCCGGGAGGCGGTCGACGCGTTGAGCTGGCCGTCATAGGCACCCTCCCGCAGGCCGGCCAGGGCCGGGGCGGCAGCGACCTCGAGCGCGGGCGCCATCTGTTCGAGAACGGGGGCGCCACCACCCCGGGTGGCGCTCTCGACAACAGAACGGGCTTCCCGAAGGGGACGGGCCTGGGCGTCGATAGCCAGGGCGGCTTCGTAGCCAAAAATATGGCCCGCCATGGCGGCCAGGACGAAGGCGAGCTCAGGATGGCAAGCGGGTACGGCGATGATGTCGACATCGCGGTTTATCGCGCCCTTTTCAGCTTCGGCCACTATGACGACCGGAGCCGCTTTGTGAGCGCGGAAAATCTCGACTTCTTTGGCGATGTCTCGGACATTGGGCCCGCGCGCGCTCGGGGCCATCACGAGGACGAGGGGCTCGGCGGAAAGGTCTATATGTTTTTTGTCCTCGACACCGTCCAGAGCGATCGCCTTGTAGCACAGCTCCGAAAGCTTGATCCGCACCTCGGCGGCAGCCACACGGTCGGGACCGCTGCCGACCACGGCCCACGAACGGCGGCCGGGCGCCCGAGCTGACGCTATCCGGCCTATTTCCTCCCGTTGCGCCAGGACTTTCTCCAACAACGAGGGCATTTCCCGCCAGGCGCTGAGGATCTCGTCGGACCACGCCGCGCCGGCCGTCCCCGCCACCGCGGCCAACCCGCAGGCCAAAAGGTGGCCGGCCGCGACCTGGGAGTAAAACGCCTTGGTGGAGGCCACGCTCATCTCGATGTCGCGGCCGTCCGAGGTATAGAGCACGCCGTGGGACTTCTGCACGAGGTCGCTATTGCGGCGGTTCACGATCGAGATGACGTGGGCCTGGCGGGCACGCACGAGGTCCACCGTCCGATTGGTGTCCGTGGTCGTACCCGATTGACTTATGGCGACCACCAGGACACCGGACATGTCGTCGGGAAGACCGGCACCGGAAAGGCCCCAGCCGGAGAGTTCCGTGCCGGGCATGGCCCTCACCACGACGTCGGGCAAAGCCTTGACGATGGCGGCCGCCACCGCCTGCCCCGCCACCGCCGCCGTTCCCTGGCCGACCACCAAGACGAGGTGGATCCGGCCGGACGAGAGGTCCTGGCGCAAAGCGGGCGGTATCACGTCGTCGCCCAGGCGGGCAAAGAACCGGTCGTCCTCTCCGCGGACGAGCTTGCCGCGCAGGGTCTTGCGCACCGAGAGCGGCGATTCGGAGATCTCTTTCAACAGGAAATGCCGGAAACCGCGCCGGTCCACGTCCCTGGTCGTGATCTCCGCGGTTTTGATCTCGTCCTCGGAGACGGGTAGTTCGGTCCCGTCATAACGCCAGCGGGATATCCCGCCCAGCGTGCCGGCGCCAAGACGCGAGCACCGGACCACCTGCCCGCCGCCCTCGCCGTTCATGCGCAGGTACCGGCCCGTTTCTTCGACCAGCCCGTACGCCTCGCTGGCCACGACGAAGGCATCTTCCGCAAAGCCGATGTTGACGCTTTGGCCGCTGCCCCGCAGGGCCAGGAAGATCTCGTCGGGATCACACGCGGCATTGGCCACGATGCCGACCGAGCCGTCCAATCGCTCAACGGCGCGGCGGAACGCCTCGGCCATGTCGAGGCCGGCACCGAGGTACCTGGAAACGACGACCGGGATGATCTTGGCATCCGTGGTGACCTCCGGCGGTACCTTGATGCCTTCGAGGACCAGCAGTTCGGGGTAATTGTCGACGTCGCCGTTGAGCGCGCCCACGACGTAGGGCCCCGGGGCCTTCGCACCGGCTTCTTCGCCATTGAGCGGGTGGGCGTTGGCCTCGGAGATGAGCCCGACGCTGGCCCACCGGGTGTGGGCCACCACTGTGGCCCTGACCCCCGGAGAAGCCAGGGCGCGGGCTAGAAGGGGGTCGGTGCCCAGGGCGTGGCGCAGGACGGCTACGTTGTCGCCGAGCTCGCCGATCTCCGCCGCGGCTTTGTACACGATGGACAGGCAACCGTCCGCTGCCCGTGCGGCGAGAGAAGTAAAAAGTGGGTCGTCCGCCCTGGCCCCGATCAGGCCCCGTATTTCCGGAGCGGACAAGTCGAGGCCGTGACCGCTCAGCATGAGGTGCAGGCCGGCGGAGTCGCGGCCCCTTACCTCGAGGCGGTCGAGCGAGCTGAAGGCGACGTGGACGGCCCACAGCGCGCTTAGAGCGGCGGGACCGGGCCGGGCGCCCTCGCCGAACAAGCCGAGCGAGGCCGCCAGCGACGACACGGACCGGGCCGCGCTGAGCCGGTCATGGCCGAGGGCCCAGATGGCATCGTGCAGGCCCACCAGAGCGGCGTTGATCTCCTCGAGCTGCTCCGTGCTCACGATCACGTCCCCGGCCTCCAAGGCCATCTCGAAGCCGGCCACAACCTCGTCCAGCTCCTTGGCGCCCCTTCCCAGTGCCCCGGCCGTGCCACTGTGGCCGATCAGGCAGGTCAAGCCGGGCACACCTTGTAGCGAGGCGCTCAAATCGGCCAGTGCGCCGGTGGCAGCTCGAAGAGCGCTCAGCTGGTCATCAGGACTGGCACTGCGCTTGAGGACCTCCAGCTCCGACAGAGCGAGGGCGACGGCGTCTTCGACGTCATGCGGCTCGGGGGGCCGCCGCGACGAAGGTTGCGCCAGGACGGCGACGATCCCACACATGTAGACAAAGGGTAGCGGCGAGGGCCGCCTAGGGACTGGTTACGCCTCCCAGGGCGGTGTGCAAGGCGGAAACGATGCGCTCAGCGGCCGCCTCGGCCGCCTCCTGGGTCGGGGCTTCGACCATGACGCGGACAAGCGGCTCGGTCCCGCTCGGCCGCAGGAGCACCCGCCCGTGTTGGCCCAGGCCCCGCTCGGCCTCCTGGACCTCCTCCCACACGGCCGCCGCCTCAGCCAGCCCGTCCCGGTCCGCCACAGCCACGTTGCGCAACACTTGCGGCCATCGCCGCAGAGCGGCGGCGGCCATGTCGGCCAGGTTGGTATTGCTCCGGGCCACAAGGTCGGCCAGCAGCAGGCCCGACAGCACGCCGTCCCCGGTCGTGGCCAGTGTACGGAACACGATATGCCCCGACTGCTCCCCGCCCAGTGCCCAGCCTTTGGCGTCGAGGGCCTCGAGCACATAGCGGTCGCCTACCCCGACAGTGTGGACGTTTACCCCGGCGGCAGCCATCGCTTCATGGAACCCGAGGTTGGTCATCACGGTGACCACGACGGTCCCACCTGCCAACAGGCCCCGTTGGGCGAAGTCGGTGGCGAACAGCGCCAACAGACGGTCCCCGTCGACGACGTTCCCCGAGGCGTCGACGGCGATCACGCGGTCGGCATCGCCGTCGAAGGCCAGGCCAAGGTCCGCCCGTTTGCTCACCACGGTCTCGGCCAGGCGACGCGGGTCGGTCGAGCCGCAACCGTCGTTGATGTTGGCCCCGTCCGGCTCGGCTGAAAGGACGCTCACTATCTGAGCGCCGGCGGCCTCGAAGACCTGTGGCGCGCTCGCATACGCGGCACCATTGGCACAGTCGAGTGCCACCCGCATGCCCCCTAGGCGCCGGCCCTCCAGGCAGCTCAGTACGTACCGCTCGTAGCGCGGCAAAGCGCCGGCGTCCGGGCTGATGCGCCCGACGCCGCTCCCGGTTGGGGCTCCCGGCCGGTCGTGCGTCGCCAACAGAGCGTCGAGCTCGGCTTCAAGGCCTTCCTCGACGTCGTCCGAAAGCTTGGTGCCACCGGCGGCGAAAAACTTGACGCCGTTGTCGCCGTACGGGTTGTGCGAAGCCGAGATGACAGCGGCCGGAGCGCCCTGCTCGGCCGAGACGAACGCCACTGCCGGCGTCGGCAGCACGCCCACGTCGACCACGTCGACGCCTTCGCCGGCCAACCCGGCCGACAGGGCGGCCTGCAAGAGAGGCCCGGACCAGCGCGTGTCACGACCGACGATAAAGCGCCGTCGTCCCTCGAGGGGAGCGCCGCCCAGAGCCCGGGCCGCCGCCCGGCCCAGAGCAGTGACGAGCTCCGGGCTCAGCTCGGCGTTGGCCTGGCCTCTTAGGCCGTCGGTGCCGAAACGCAGCATTCGGGGCGTCCGAGGAAGAGCGCCGGCGTGGGAAGGGACCTCAGCGCTTGGAGTACTGGGGCGCCTTGCGGGCTTTCTTCAAGCCGTACTTTTTTTGTTCCTTCTCTCGTGGGTCACGGGTCAGGAAACCGGCTCGCTTCAGCGGCTGGCGCAGTTCGGGCTCGAGCACGGAGAGGGCCCGAGCAATGCCGAGGCGCAACGCACCCGCCTGCCCCGACATCCCGCCTCCGTCAAGGGTGGCATCCACGTCGTACTCGGTCGCCTTGTCGACGACCCTCAGGGGCTCGGTGAGCACCATGCGGTGAGTTGCCGAGGGGAAGTACTCGTCGACGACACGGCCGTTGCATGTGATCTTCCCATCCCCAGGGCGCAGACGGACACGGGCGATGGCAGTTTTGCGCCTGCCTGTGGACTGGATTAGGGGCTTGGGCACTGACCGTGTTCTCCTCTTGGCACCGGTTCTGTCGTGACGACTTGTCGTGATGCTGCCGACAGGCTGCTCAGGCTACTCGGTGAGCCGAGTGGTCGAGGGGCCAGGGCTTGGGGGTCTGGGCCGAGTGACGGTGCTCGGGCCCGGCGTAGACCTTGAGCTTGCGCAGCATCTGGCGTCCCAGCGGGCCCTTGGGCAACATGCCCCTCACTGCCATGCGAACGACCTCTTCGGGCCGCTTGGCCAGCAGGTCGCTGTAGGACCGCGTCCGAAGCCCGCCCGGGTAACCGGAGTGCGTGTAGTGGAACTTCTTCTCGGCCTTGGCTGCGGTGAGCACCACCTGGGCGGCGTTGACGACGATCACGTGGTCGCCCATGTCGAGATGGGGCGTGAACGTAGCCTTATGCTTGCCACGCAGGACGCGCGCCACCTCGGTGGCCAACCGGCCGAGAACGGCGCCGGAAGCGTCGACCTCGTACCAGACGCGATGGATTTCAGCAGCTTTGGGAGAGTAGGTACGCACGGGCCCCTCATGTTAGTGGGCCCGGGCCGGATTGGCCAGCCGCCGGCCTCGAGGGGGCTTGCAGGGCTGGTCCGAGGGGGCTTGCAGGGCTGGTCCGAGGGGGCTTGCAGGGCTGGTCCGAGGGGGCTTGCAAGGCTGGCGGGGCCCCGTGATAGGGCCGCCGAGGCCGTCCGGCGGGGCCGGTAGCCCGGGCCCGGCGGCCGTAGTGGTTCGGGCTGCCTACCCCGGTTTGTTTGGAGGCCCGGAAGCCGCTCTAATGTATGGCCAGTGCACGACACGCTTCTAGCCTCCGTCCTCCGCTGGGGCTCGCCTGCGGGCGTGACCCAGCAGGATTCGAACGTCCAGCGGCTCTGGAACGTCACCTACTACATCGCCATCCCCCTGGGCGCCGTCCTGATCGGTCTGATCGTGTGGTGCGCGGTGCGCTACCGGGTGCGGCCGGACGAGGACCAAATCCCGCCCCAGGTCCAGTACCACATCCCGCTCGAGGTGTTTTACACGATCGTCCCCATCGCTTTGGTGGCGGTCCTGTTCGTGTACACGTACCAGGCGGAGAACAAGGAGGACAACGTGTCCCCCAACCCCGCTCTGGTGGTGCGGGTGGACGCTTTCCAGTGGGGTTGGCGCTTCACCTACCCCAACGGCTACGAGGTCGTCGGCAGCGTGGCGACCGAGCCCAGCATCAACAGCACCAGCCTGCCCATACTGACGCTGCCTGCCGGTGAGACCGTACAGATAAACCTTTACTCGGACGACGTGAACCATTCGTTTTACGTGCCCGCGTTCCTTTTCAAGCGGGACGCCATCCAGGGCATCAACAACTCCTTCGACTTCAACATCGACCCCAGCGTGGCCGGACAACGGTTCGTCGGCGAATGCACGCAGTTCTGCGGGACGTACCACCCCTACATGAGGTTCTGGCTGCAGGTGATGGCGAAAAACTCCTTCAGTACGTGGCTCTCGCAGCATCACGGCCTGAACACGACGGTTTCGGAAGGGTAGCTAAGCGAACATGACCCTGCTCCAGGAAAGGCCCCCGCAGCATGAGGCCCCGGAACGCCGGCTGGTCGAGATCGTCCCCGGGCCGAAGAGCAAGGGGCTGCTCTCCTACCTGACCAGTACCGACCACAAGCAGATCGGGCTCAACTACATGGTGACAAGCTTCATCATGTTCCTCATAGCCGGCGCCATGGCGGTACTGATGCGGGTCCAGCTGGCCGTGCCCAACAACAACTTCATGAGCCTGGAGACCTACAACCAGCTCTTCACCATGCACGGCAGCATCATGCTGTTCCTCTTCCTCGGACCGTTCGGTTTCGGCATGGCCAACTACCTGGTGCCGCTGCAGATCGGTGCCCCCGACATGGCCTTCCCCCGGTTCAACGCCTTTTCCTACTGGCTCTTCCTGGGCGGCTGCATCACGATGACGTCGGGCTTCCTCACCTCGTCGGGCGCCGCCGACTGGGGCTGGTTCGCCTACGCCCCCCTCACCGAGGCGATCCACTCGCCCGGGCCGGGCGGCGACCTGTGGCTGGTGGGGGTGGCCCTGGCCGGCTTCTCCGGCATCTTCACCGCCGTGAACGTGATCACCACGGTCTTCACGCTGCGTGCCCCCGGCATGGTGATGTTCCGCATGCCCATCTTCACCTGGAACCAGCTCGTCACCGCCTTCCTGGTGCTCCTGGCCTTCCCGGTGCTGACCGCCGCCGTCGTCCTGATATGGGCCGACCGGCACCTGGGCACGCATTTCTTCGACCCCACCCACGGCGGCCAGCCCATCCTGTGGCAAAACCTTTTCTGGTTCTTCGGGCACCCCGAGGTCTACATCCTGGCGTTACCCTTCTTCGGGATGGCCACGGAGGTCATATCGACCTTCTCCCGCAAGCCCGTTTTCGGTTACAAGGGCATGGTTTTCGCCACCCTGTCCATCGGTGCGCTTTCCATGGGCGTCTGGGCCCACCACATGTACACCACGGGCGCCGTACTGCTTCCCTTCTTCGCGGTGATGACCCTGCTCATCTCGGTGCCGACGGGGATCAAGTTCTTCAACTGGATCGGGACGATGTTCCGCGGGTCGGTGCGGCTGGACACACCCATGCTTTTCGCTCTCGGTTTCCTCGTCTGCTTCCTG
>Ga0181517_10003630_pt1 | contig 14575 bp, 14 predicted proteins | sample PEATcosm2014_Bin_31_FD_119748 | JGI IMG/M metagenome (GOLD analysis project Ga0181517, IMG submission 119748) | Peatland microbial communities from MTU Mesocosm Facility, Houghton, MI, USA - PEATcosm2014_Bin01_30_metaG | ecosystem: Environmental > Terrestrial > Soil > Wetlands > Peat | place... | reverse complement strand
CGCGCCTGTGGAAATGTGGACAACGCTGACGCGTTGACCACATTCCCACAGGAGAACAAAAGCAGAAGAAGCGGACAATTGATGTGCTACCAAAACCGGACACGTTAATTCGCTATCGACAGTCCCGCCGTCAGCTTGCGGCTAGCTCATCATCTGTTCGGTCTGGGAACTGCCTTTTGGGAGGCGGCGGGCGTTACGGCGCTCCGCCTTTTCTGAGATGTCTTCACAAGCCGGGTGGCGCAGACGGCGAGGTTTGTCGCTTTCCGCGTCGGCCGAATTGCGGCGATCCCTCCGCGACGCGCGCGCCTCGCGGCGACGCGCGTCCGGCCGTCCACCCTTCGACTCACGCCGGCAGGTCGAACAGCAGCGCTTCCGTTCCGGCCGCGCTCGCCGCGATTGTCACCGTTTCGGCGGCCTCGATCGCCACGCCGTCGCCGGCTGAGACGGCGGCGCCGTTGACGGTCGCGCCGCCCTCGACGATCTGCGCCCAGGCGAGTCGGCCGGGTTTCAGCGCATGGGCGACGGTCTCGCCGGCTGCGAGCCGCGTTGCATAGAGCTCGGCGTCGACGCGGGCGGTGAGCGAGCCGTCGCGCCCGTCGGGCGAAACGACCAGCCGCAGCTTGCCGGCCTTCTCCGCCGCGGCGAACGTCTTCTGTTCGTAACGCGGCGGCAGGCCGTTCTCGTCCGGCATCAGCCAGATCTGCAGGAAGTGCGCGGGCTCGCGCGCCGAGTCGTTGAACTCGGAATGTCGCACGCCGGTTCCCGCCGACATCAGCTGCACGTCCCCGGGGCGGATCACCGAGCCGTTGCCCATGCTGTCCTTGTGGCGCAGCGCGCCGGAGATCACGTAGGAGATGATCTCCATGTCGCGGTGGGGGTGGGTCGGAAAACCGCCCGCGGGCTGGACGCGGTCTTCGTTGATGACGCGCAGCGGGCCGAAGCCCATGTGCCGCTCGTCGTAATAGTCGGCGAACGAGAAGGTGTGGCGGCTGTCGAGCCAACCATGCTGAGCATGGCCACGCTCGGCTGAGGGTCTGACGATAACGGACATGGCGAAGTCTCCAAAATGAAGAACGGGCGCGGCGCGCCCGTTCGATCTCACAGTCAAAGTCGAATTCAGATTCGACGCGGGTTCAGATTTCGCGGCCGATCAGCGCGTCGACCGAGTAGGCGCCGCCGCCGCGGAACACGAAGGCGAGCGCGACCAGGCCCCACATCAGCGGGTATTCAAGACCGCCGGTCATCCAGAAATAGCCGATCGGCAGATGGACCCAGATGATCGCGACCGCCATCAGCGCGAACACCAGCGCTGCGGCGACGCGGGTGAGGAAGCCGGCGGCGAGCGCGAGGCCGCCGAAGACCTCGATGAGGCCGGCGAGCAGCGCGAACGAGGCCGGCAGGCCGAGCTTGGCGGCGAAGAACTGGCCGGTGGCGTCGACGCCGTAGCCGCCGAACCAGCCGAACAGCTTCTGCGCGCCGTGCGGCAACAGCATCAGACCGGCGGCGACGCGCACCAGCGGTTCGGCGAACGGCGACAGCGCCTGCTCGAGCGCGGCGACGCCCGGGATGAACGGCTTGGCGGGGGAGGGCGAGGCGAACGACATGGACGGCTCCTTGCGATGAATGACACGCGGCGCCGTCGCGGCGCCCGCTGCGGTTCATTTGGATCTTTGCTATCCTGGCGACAATCTGGCGCTCCGGCACAAGACTATTGCGAGATCAGCAACAAAGCGGCGCGTTTGGCCGCGGGCGCTAGCCGAGTGCGCCACACGTCTCTTGGCGAAGCGCGTCCGCGGACGCCTGATCCGCGCTCGGCCGCCAAAGCCCGTCGCGAGACGGGCGTCCTTTTGGACGCCTTCAGCCAGGCCCGCCGACGCCCGCGCTTGCCGCGCCAAGACGGCTCGCTGATACTGGAGCGGCCGTGAACGCCCCGGCGCGAAACGCCGGGAGGGAGGGGCCATGGGACCAATCGCAACATTCGCCCTCGTCGCAGCCGGCCTGACGGCGACGACTGGCGCGCGGGCGGAAATCCAGTTTTGCAACAAGTTCCCACAGAATGTGTTCGTCGCGATCGCCTATTCGCAGGACGACCAAAGCTGGATCTCGCGCGGCTGGCTCGAGATCGACGCCGGCGACTGCGCCGAGTTCGACTCGGCGCTGCATCCCAGCACGATCTATTACCGCGGCCAAAGCGCGCCCTATCGCAACGCGTCGGGCGCTTCGGTCACGCGGGTGTGGAGCAATTCAGCGCGCCAATTCGCGATCTGGGAGAAGGACAACTTCAATTACTGGAATGCGCAGCAGCGGGTGCTGAAGTCGACCCTCGCCGACTTCTCGTTGCTCGGCGAAGGCCTCGCCGCCGACGCTTCCGTCTCCGTCACCTTCGAGCAGGACGGCGTTCACACGACGACCACGGTGAACGCGCCGCATTCGCATACGTCGAACTGAGACTTCGTCGAACGGAGACTTGCGCCGGAGCGGATCTTTACTCGGCCGGACAGATGGGCTGGCCGTCAGGGCCGATCCGTCCGAGCGGCTCGCCGTTGCGCCGCCATAGAATCGCGCGCGCCTTGACCTTCAGTCCGTCGAGGCTGGCCGCGCGGGCCGTCTCGATCCGCTCGGCGAGTCGCGCGGTCGCCGCGCGGGCGCGGCGGGCGGCGAAGCGCGCTTCCGGCGTGTCGTTGCGCTTCAACGCGATCAGCGTCGCGATTTCCTTGGCCCAGGCTCGCTCGAACGCCCGGCCCCGTTCGAGCAGCGCGGCGTCGAGCGCGCGCGGCGGGGCCATGACCGCGCTGGGCGCGTAACGCCGGCGTCGCGCTTCGAGCCGCTCGACGCGGCCAAACAACGTCCCAAGATCGAAATAACGCGGTTCGCGGATGCGCAGGCTGCAAGACAACCCATCGTCACCGCTGAGACAAGCTGAGATGTTCGTCAAGAGGATCACCCGCAATTCTCAAGGCATACGAATCTGCGCGCAGTATTACGTTGTGTCAACTCTATTATTCTGGAAGAATTTGTTAACCGGAACGGTCGTTCAAATACGACGACTAAATTCAACTTAAATTGTGTCTATCCGTTTCCGCGCGCCTTTGCAGCGGCGCGTTCTTCCTCTAAATCGTCGCATTGCGGCATTTCGTCGCAACGCAGGCGCGGTCGGCGCCGGGAGAGCCAGAGCGGAATGGAACATGGCGCAGGCTCCGAGACACCCCCCGCGCCTGCGGCGGATTTCGCGCCGACGGTCGCCGGCGGGCCGGGCTTCGGGCCGATCGTCGTCGATCCGGCGACCGGCGCGGCCGTGTGGTCGCAGCCCGCCCGCGCGCTGTTCGGCCTCGATCCGCGCGCGCCGGTTGACGCGGTTCGGCTCTCCGAACTGGTCGATCCCGAGGATCGCCCCGCCGTCGAGCGGGAACTCGCGCGCTGCGCGGCGACCGGCGACGACCTCGACGTTTCGTTCCGCGTCCGTCGCAACGGACAGCCGCATTGGCTGCGCCTGCTCGCCGCGTCGGCCGGCGCGGGCGCGTCGCGGCGCCTCTCCGGCGGCGTGCTCGACGTCGACTCGCAGATGCGCGCCGAGGAGGCGCTGAGCAGCCGCGAGGAGCACCTGCGCTCGATCCTCGAAACCGTCCCCGACGCGATGATCGTCATCGACGCGGTCGGAACCATCCAACTCTTCAGCCGCGCCGCCGAGCGCATGTTCGGCATCTCCCAGGATCAGGCGGTCGGCCAGAACGTGCGCGTCCTGATGCCGGAGCCCGACCGCGGCCGCCATGATTCCTATCTCGCCCGTTATCGCGCCGACGGCGAGCCGCGCATCATCGGCGTCGGCCGCATTGTCGCCGGCCAGCGCGCCGACGGTTCGACCTTCCCGATGCATCTCTCGGTCGGCGAGGCGAAGTGGGGCGAGCGGAGCTATTTCACCGGTTTCGTGCGCGACCTCACCGAGCAACAGCGCACCCAGACGAGCCTCGAGCGGATGCAGGCCGAACTCACCCACGTCTCGCGCCTGAGCGCGATGGGCGAGATGGCGTCGGCGCTCGCCCACGAGCTCAATCAGCCGCTCGCGGCGATCAGCAACTACATGAAGGGCTCGCGCCGGTTGCTCGTCGACAGCCCCGACCCGAACGCCGACAAGATCGAGGCCGCGCTCGATCGCGCCGCCGAGCAGGCGATCCGCGCCGGCCAGATCATCCGCCGCCTGCGCGACTTCGTGCTGCGCGGCGAGTCCGAACGGCGCATCGAGAGCGTCGGCAAGTTGGTCGAGGAGGCGGCGGCGCTGGGATTGGTCGGCTCGCGCGAGCAGGGCCTGCAATTGCGATTCGCGCTCGATCCGACCTGCGACCGCGTCGTCGCCGACCGTGTCCAGATCCAGCAGGTGCTGGTCAATCTGATGCGCAACGCGATGGAGGCGATGGCCGATTCGCCGCGCCGCGAGCTTGTCGTCTCGAGCGGCCCGGTCGCCGACGGCCTGGTCGAGATCGTCGTCGCCGACACCGGCCAGGGCGTGCCGGAGGCGGTGCGCGCCAATCTGTTCCAACCATTCTTCACCACCAAGGAGGCCGGAATGGGGGTCGGGCTGTCGATCAGCCGCACCATCGTCGAAGCGCACGGCGGCAAGCTGTCGGCCGAGGACAATCCCGCGGGCGGCGCGACATTCCGCCTGACCCTGCCGGCGGCGGCTTAAATGGCGTCAGCGTCGCAACCCGAACTGGCCGTGTTCGTCGTCGACGACGACGACGCGATGCGCGACTCGCTCGATTTCCTGCTGTCGAGCGCCGGCTGCGCGGTGCGCACGTTCGAGGCGGCCGAGCGCCTGCTCGAGGCCTTGACCGACAGCAATTGCGGCTGCGTCGTCAGCGACGTGCGCATGCCCGGCGTCGATGGGCTCGAGCTGCTCAGGCGGATCAAGGCGGCGCGTCCCAACCTGCCGGTGGTGATCATCACCGGCCACGGCGACGTGCCGCTCGCGGTCGAAGCGATGAAGCTCGGCGCCGCCGATTTCGTCGAAAAGCCGTTCGACGACGAACGGCTGATCGGCGTCGTCCAGGCCGCGCTCGCCGGCGCGCCGCGCGAAGTCGACCCCGCCAACGAGATCGGCGCCCGTGTCGCCTCTTTGAGCCCGCGCGAGCGCCAAGTGCTCGACGGCCTGGTGACCGGCCTCTCCAACAAGGCGATCGCCCGCGCCCACGACATCAGTCCGCGCACCGTCGAAGTCTACCGCGCCAATCTGATGGCCAAGATGCAGGCGGCGAGCCTGTCCGATCTCGTTCGCATGGCGATGCGGGCGGGCCTGCTGCGAGATTGAGTTGCGTCAAGCTCGCCCCTCTCGGTCCGCGCTATCTGTCAGCGGTCGTCAGCAACGCCCCAGCGAGGCTGGGCGCGCGGCGGCATTGACGGACGGGAAAGTGCGACAGGCAACCATTTTCGTCGTCGAAGACGATCAGGACGTTCTGGTCTCGCTGCGGTTCCTGCTTGAAACCGAGGGCTTCAACGTTCGCACCTTCGCCAGCGGACCGGCGTTGCTTGCCGAGGGTCTGCCGGGGCCGGGCGACTGTCTGGTGGTCGACTACAAGATGGCCGAAATGGACGGCTTCGAGCTGATCGAGCGGCTGCGCAACCAAAGGGTGTCGGCGCCGGTCGTCCTGGTGACCGCCTATCCTGGCCCCGCCGTCAGCGCGCGGGCCGAATCTTCCGGCGTGCGCCACATCGTCCTCAAGCCGCATATCGAAGACAGCCTGATCGGCCACGTGCGGGCGGCGATAAACGAGGCGCATCCCGCCTGAGCGGCGCCTCCGGGAAGGCCCTTAGGGCTTCATCCCAAATTTCCTGGCCCCGACGACGCCCCTAGATTGCAGGTGTCGCCCGTATCCAGGAGATGACCCGATGCTCAACCAGTCGCACGCTCCCACGCCCGTCCGTCAGTACTGGGGCCAGCCGCTTCCGGGCGACGCCGCCAACAACGCGCTTCTTTCCGGCCACCCCGAGCTCATCGCCACCGAATTCACCTACGGCCGCGACGAATGCATCTTCGGCGAGGGCGAGCCGTCCGAATACGTCTACCAGGTCGTGCGCGGCGCGGTCCGCAGCTATCGCCTGCTCAACGACGGCCGCCGCCAGATCGGCGCCTTTCTCTTGGCCGGCGACATCTTCGGCCTCGAATCCGGAGCCAACCACCGCCTGACGGCCGAAGCGATCGTCGAAACCACGGTGCGGATGGTCAAGCGCCGCAGCCTCGAAGCGGCGGCCAAGAGCGATGTCGCCGTCGCCTGCAAGCTGTGGGCGATGACCGCCGGCGAGCTGCGCCACGCCGAAGACCACATGCTGCTTCTTGGCCGCAAGACCGCGGCGCAGCGCGTCGCCACCTTCCTGCTCGAGATGGACAAGCGTCTGGCGGTCACCGGCCAGTTCGCTCTGCCGATGTCGCGCTGCGACATCGCCGACTATCTCGGCCTGACGCTTGAGACCGTGTCGCGCACCGTGTCGCAATTCAACGACGAGGGCGTGCTCGCGCTCGCCGGCGCCCGCCAGATCCGTCTGCGCGACCGCGCCCGCCTCGCGGCGATGGACGCGTGAAAGTCGCCCGCCAGCGCGCCGAGCGCGTCGGCGAGGAAGCGAGTCGGGGCGCGATCGCGTCCGTCTGCGCCACGGTCAGCGTCCAGTCCAAATCGGCGGACGGTTCTCGGCGAAGGCGCGCGGACCTTCGCGCGCGTCTTCGGAAGCAAGCGCCGCAGAATAGGCAGGAATACGCCCCGACCGCATCGCCTTGAACATCGCTTCGATCGACAGGCCTTCGCCGGCGCGCGTCAGCGCCTTGATCGCGCGGGTCGATAACGGCGCTTTGGCGGCGATCGTCGTGGCCAGCGCGCGGGCCGCGCTCATCAACGAACCCAGCGGAACGACTTGATTGGCGAGCCCGAACCGTTGGGCCTCGGCGGCGTCGATCCGCCGGCCAGTCAGCAGCAACTCCATGGCCAAATTGGGCGCGATGCGGCGCGCCAACCGCTGCGCGCCGCCGGCGTCGGCGACAAGACCGAGCCCTGCCTCGGGCAGGGCGAATTCGGCGTTTTCGGCGGCGACGATCAGGTCGCAGGCGAGCGCCAACTCGAAACCGCCGCCAATCGCCAAGCCGTTGATCGCGGCGATCACCGGTTTCTCCAACGCAAAATACTCGGTCAGCCCGGCGAAACCGCCGGGGCCGTGGTCGGAATCGCTCGATTCCGCGTTCTGGGCGGCGGCCGCCGCCTTGAGGTCCCATCCGGCGCTAAAGAAGCGGTCGCCGGCGCCGGTGAGGATTGCGACGCGGGCGTCGGGGTCGTCGCTGAAAGCGCGGAAGGCGACGAACAAGGCGCGGCTCGTCGCCGCGTCGATCGCATTGGCCGGCGGCCGGTCGAGCGTGACCTGATAGAGTGCGCCGTAGCGTGCGACATGGACAGTCTGCGGCATGACGAGGCTTCCCGAACGGCGCCTGCGGGCGCGATTCCACCTCGTCAGCTTGCGTCATTCGTCGCTCGCGCACAACGCGGCAAGCCAAACGGGATTCGCGCCGGCGACCGTCGGCGCGCTGAGCGTTCAGGCGGCGAGGCGCAAACGCGCGCGCGCCGTCTGAAGCGCGTCAGTGATCAGTCTTCTTCGGCGTCGTCGGGACGATCGCCATTCGGGGCCATTTCGTGCGGCCCCATCATCATCCCACCGCGCTCCATCATACCGCCCGGTCCCATCATTGCGCCGTGACGCCGACCGTGTTCGATCAATGTCGCCATCAGCGGGCCGAAATGACGCCGCTGGGTGTCGTCGAGGCTGTCGTAGAGCGGCTTGGCCGCGGCGGCGATCGCCTTGATCTCGGTCGAGGCCTTGGCGAGGTGGTCGGCCATCGTGTTCATGCGCTCGATCGGCGAGGGGCGTTCGTCGCCGCGCCCGGCGTCGCGCATCGCCCGCATGGCGTCGCGACGCGCCTGGGCGGCGTCGCGCACCGAGGTTTCGAATGCAGCCCAGTTCTTTTCCTGGTCCGGCGTCAGCTTCAGCGCGGCCTTCATGCCGGCGAGATGCGCGTCGAGCATGAAACCGCCAACTTCGCGGGCGTCGCCGGGCGGCGGCGGGTCCCCGGGAGCGGCGGCGGCGCCGAAAGCGAGAACTGAGCCGCCCAGAGCCGCGACGGCAAGGGAAGCGACGATGAATTTCTTCATGGCGGAACCTTTTCTGAAGCAGAGACGCCGGCGAAGGCTCAGCCCCATTTGGATTAAACTCAAGTTACAAGGAATTCATCCGCGCGGCGGTTTGGTCGATTGACGCGCCGACGCGCCTGTCCGAAAAGCGCGCTGCGCGTGAATGGGGAAGCGACGATGAGCGACGGCGGCGTGATCGGCAAACTGGTTCGCGGATTGGCGGAACGCCGCGACGTGCTCTCGGCCTGGGTCGGCGTCAACGACGCGGCGGTCGCCGAGGCCCTGGCGCGCGAAGCGTTCGACGCGGTGACGCTCGATCTGCAGCACGGCGGCGTCGACTTCGTCGGCGCTTCTCAGGCGATCCTCGCCGTGGCGCTCGCCGGCAAACCGACGATCGCGCGCATACCCGTCGGCGACTTCGCGCTCGCGAGCCGGCTTGCCGATTCCGGCGCGGCGGCGGTGATCGCGCCGATGATCGACGACGCGACGACGGCGCGCCGCTTCGCCGAGCACATGAAGTTCCCGCCGCTCGGCCAGCGCTCGTGGGGACCGCGCGCCGCCCAGGCGCTCAGCGGCCTTGTCGGCCCCGGTTACCTGCACGGCGCCAACGCCGTCACGCTGGCGATCGCGATGATCGAGACTCGCGAGGCGCTCGCCTCGCTCGACGCGATTCTGGCGACGCCGGGAATCGACGGCGTGTTCGTCGGCCCCAACGATCTGTCGATCGCGCTCCATCGTGGCGGCGCCATCGATCCTGACGGCGCCGAGGTCGATCGCGCCCTCACCGAGATCGCTGCGCGCGCCGCCGCGCACGGCAAGTTCGCAGGTCTGTATTGCCACGACGGCCGCCGCGCCAAGGCCGCCTTGGCGCGCGGATTCGCGTTGCGCTCGGTGTCGAGCGACCTCAACCTGTTGCGCGCCGCCGCGCGGGCCGAGCTCGCCGCAGCGCGTTGAGAGAATCCCTCTCGGTCATTGCAAACGAAGCAAGGCCATCCCGCGTTCGCGAGGTTGGGCCCTCTGGATCCTGGATAGCCTGGTTGCGCCTGCCTTTGCGATGAAGGCGACTTAGGCGGAAGCCTTCGACCGTTTCGGCGGAGCGGCGCCGATGTCGCGCGCCGCCTCGTCGGAGTCGAGCTGCAGGCTCTCGCCGCGCAGCACGAAGCGGGCGCCGGGGCCATTGTCGTCGACCGTCAGGCAGAATCCGTGCAGCTTGGCGACGGCGGCGACGATGCTCAAGCCCAGCCCGTATCCTGGGGCCGCCCCGTCGCGCGCGCCGCGATAGAAGCGGCGGAAGATGTCCTCCCGATCCTGCGGCGGCACGCCGCAGCCGCTGTCGCTGACTTCGACCGTCGCCCGCCCGTCCGCCGCTGCGGCGGCGATCAGCACGCGCCCGCCTTCGGGCGTGAACTTGATCGCGTTGTCGACCAGGTTCGAGATGGCCTCGCGCAGCAGGTCCTCGTCGCCGCGCGCCAGCGTCGATCGCGGCGCCGCAAGAGCGATGACGACGCTCTTGCTCTGCGCGAGCGGCTCGTAGAACTCGAACAGGCCGGCGCAAACCGCCGAAAGGTCGACCGGGCCGAAACTGCGCTCGCGCCGGTCGCTCTCCATCGCCGAAACGCGCAGGAAGGCGCTGATGGTCGCCGCCGAGCGATCGAGATGAACGAGCGCCTCCGCCATCGCCGCGCGCAACTCGCCAATCGTCGAACCGCGCTCGAGTCCGCGCTCGATCTTGGCGCGCGCGACGGCGAGCGGCGTGCGCAGGTCGTGGGCGATGTCGTCGCCGATATGGCGGAGCTGATCGAGCAAGCGCCAGATTTCGTCGAGCATGAGGTTGACGCCGCGCGCAACGCGGTCGAGCTCGTCGACTTCGCTCGTCACCGGCAGGCGCTGCTTGAGGTCGCCCTTCATGATCTCGGCGATGGCGGCGTGAATGGAGCCGAGCCGGCGCTGGGCGCGGCGGGCGAAGAAGGCGCCGATGACGAGGATGAGAATCGTGGTCGGCGCCAGCGCCAACGCGAGCGATCTCGCCACCGTTCCGCGCAGATCGTCGATCTCGGAAAGGCTCCGGCCGAGGACGAGGATCGAGCCGTCGGCGCGGCGAACGGCGACGAAGATCGCCTGATCGGGACGCCCGGCGTCGCGCACGGGACCCGAGGCGACGAGATGGGGGCGGCCGTCGGGTCGAATCGACGGCAGGCTGGCCGGGCCGCCGAGCAGCAGGGCGCCGTTGGGGTCGAACAGTCCGGCGTAATCGAGGCGGCGCAGGTCGGAAGCGAGGCGTTGCGTGATCTGCGCGCGCAGCTCGCCGTCGCTCTCGTTCAACGCCCGGGTCGCCTCGTCCGTCAGGCGCGCGGCGACCATCTGTTCGGAGGCCGCAGAGAACTGCAGGTAGATGAGGGTGAAAACGACCGTCGCCGCCGCCGCAATCGCCAGCGCGAACGCCAGCGACAGGCGAAAGGCGCGGCTCTTGAGGACATCAGTCGTCTGCATTGAGTTTGAAACCGGCGGCGCGGACGTTGACGATCAGCCGCGGCTCGCCGCCGGCGTCGATCTTGCGCCTGAGATTGCCGATGTGGACGTCGACGACGTTGGTCTCTGGCAGGAACTTGTAGTTCCAGACGTCCTCGAGCAGCATCGCCCGGGTGACGATCTGGTTGGGTCGGCGCATGAAGTATTCGAGCAGTTTGAACTCGCGCGGCAACAAATCGACGCGCCGGTCTCCGCGCCTGACCGAGCGCTCGACGAGATCCATTTCGAGCGGGCCGGCGCGCAGCCGGGTCGCGCGCGAATCGGGGATGCGCCGCGACAGCGCCTCGATCCGCGCCGTCAGTTCGCGCAACTCGAACGGCTTGACCAGATAGTCGTCGCCTCCCGCCTTCAGGCCGCGAATGCGATCGTCGACCGTCGAGAGGGCGCTGATCACCAAGATCGGCGTCGGGTTGCCTTCCTCGCGCAGCGCCTCGAGGATCGAAAGCCCGTCTTCGTGGTTGAGCATGCGGTCGATGACCAGCACCGCGGCGCCGCCGGCGCGCGCGACGCGCAGGCCTTCGGCGCGCGTATCGGCGAGTGCGACCGGATAGCCCTCGGCCTGCAGCTCGTAACGGATTTCCTCGGCGAGAGCGCGCTCGTCCTCTATGACCAGGACGGCGGGTTTGGCGCCGGTGCTGGCGGTCTGCGGCATGGCTGGCGTTCCGGCGTCGGCGCGATGCGCGCGTCGGCGATAGTTTCTCAGAAACGGACCCGGCGCAAGCCGCGGCGCCGGTTGGCGCGGCGCCGTGACGGCCGACCCGCCGACAGTCCAGCCGTTCCCGCGAAATCTTCGTTAAAGACCCGCGTTGTCGTGGCCGCCGCAAGTCTTTTGCCGGTCGAACCGAGGTTGAAATGAGCGAAAGCGGAAATTACGACGAAATAGCGATGTTCGTACATCACTCCCTTCCGCTTTCTGCTGAAGTGAATTCCAGATCTTATTCGCTATTTGATTCCAGAGGCCACAAAGCGCCGCCGCCGTTCTTCTGGGAATCCCTCCTTGGCGTCACAAATCAATGCGCGTCGTTGAGTCCGGATATGGCTGCGAAATTTGAGTTGCGTACATCAATTATTTGATGCATCAATCGCCGCGCGTAGGCGGCGCTATGATCTTTGCTCGCTGGGAAGGGTTCGTCGCGACAGGGGGAATCGCCACCTCGCAAGACGCCGAAGCCGAACAATTCGTCTGGTTCGGCTCGGCTCGTTCGAACAGGACGGTAACGCCCTCGGGGAGGGCATTTTTGGGGGTTTCACCATGAAACTACTTGGATTATTGGCTAGTTCGGTCGCGGCGGCCGCTCTTTGCCTGCCGCTCGCCACGACGGCGAGCGCCAGTTCGGCGAAGCCGGTGATCGGCTTCTCGATCGACGATCTGCGCGTCGAGCGTTGGGCCCGTGACCGCGATTACTTCACGGCGGCGGCTAAGGCGCTCGGCGCTGACGTCATCATCACTTCGGCTGACGCCAACGAACAGAAGCAGGTCAACCAGGTCGAGAACATGATCTCGCAGAAGGTTGACGCGGTCGTGATCGTGCCGATGAACTCGAAGGTGTTCGCCGAAGTCATCGACGAAGCCCACAAGGCCGGCGTCAAGGTTCTGTCGTATGACCGCCTGATCCTCAACGCCGACGAAGACGCCTACATTTCCTTCGACAACGAGCGCGTCGGCACGATGGAAGCCGAGGCGGTGTTCAAGGCGAAGCCCGAAGGCAACTACTACATGCTCGGCGGTTCGCCGACCGACAACAACGCCAAGCTGCTGCGCGCCGGCCAGATGAAGGTCATCCAGGCGGCCGTCGACTCCGGCAAGATCAAGATCGTCGGCTCGCAGTGGGTTCCGGAATGGAGCCCGACGACCGCGATGTCGATCATGGAAAACGCGCTGACAGCCGCCAACAATAAGATCGACGCGGTCGTCGCCTCGAACGACGGCACCGCCGGCGGCGCGATCCAGGCGCTCGCCGCTCAGAACCTCGCCGGAAAGGTTCCGATCTCCGGTCAGGACGCCGACCTCGCCGCCGTCAAGCGCGTGATCGCCGGCACCCAGACCGTCACCGTCTACAAGCCCCTGAAGCTGATCGCCAGCGAGGCGGCCAAGTTGACCGTGCAGCTCATCAAGGGCGAAAAGCCGGCCTTCAACGCCGAGCTCGACAACGGCACGAAGAAAGTGCCGTCCCTCCTGCTGACCCCGATCGCGCTCACCAAAGACAACATCGACACCGTGGTCAAGGACGGCTTCTACACCAAGGAACAGGTCGAGGGTAAGTAACACCTCGCCGCGTCCGGGGCGCTTCGGCGCCCCGGATGACGCTTCCGCTGCGGCCGTCTGTCGCGTCCCCAGCTAAAGGCGCGCTCCGCTCAGAATCGGGGACGCCGTTAGAGGCGCGGCGAGCCATCCCGGTGGCGGCGAATCGCCAATGACCGCGCGCTCGTCCTGAGGACGTTTGGGGCGTGGCCGCGTCGGCGCGCCGGCTTAGGTCTGACAGGCTTGTTTCTCACAAATCTTTGTGGATTGCTGCTGGCCGGCGGCGAGAGGGTTGATTAAACTCAGACCGACGGTGTTGTGGTCGAGATATCGTGGCAGGCGAGGGCTGGGCGGTCGACGCCTGTAGCCGCTTCTTTCGGGATGAGGGTTTATGGCCGAATATCTTCTGGAGATGCGCGGCATCACCAAGGAATTCGCCGGCGTCAAGGCGATTACGAACATCGACCTGAAGGTTCGGGCAGGCGAGATCGTCGGGCTCTGCGGCGAGAACGGCGCCGGCAAGTCGACGCTGATGAAAGTGCTTTCGGCCGTCCATCCTTACGGCACCTGGGAAGGGACGATCCTGTGGGAGGGCAAGGAGCTCAAAGCCTATACGATTCGTGAGACGGAAGACGCCGGCATCGTCATCATTCATCAGGAATTGATGATGGTGCCGCACCTGTCGGTGGCGGAGAACATCTTCCTCGGCTCGGAACTGACGCGGGGCTTCGGGTTCGTCGACTACGAAGCGATGAACGCCAGGGCGACGGCGCTGATGCAGCAGCTGAAGATGCCCGACATCAACGTCGCGCTGCCGGTGTTGGCCTATTCGGGCGGCAGGCAGCAACTCATCGAAGTCGCCAAGGCGCTCAACAAGAACGCCAAGCTGCTCATTCTCGACGAGCCGACCTCGGCGTTGACCACCACCGAGACTGAGACGCTGCTGGAATTGCTGAGAGAGTTCCGCTCGCGCGGCATGGCCTGCGTCTACATCTCGCACAAGATCGACGAGGTGGCGGCGATCGCCGACACGGTGACGGTCATTCGCGACGGCGCGCACATCGGCACCCTGCCGATGCGCGAGCTCGACACCGGCAAGATCATCACCATGATGGTCGGTCGCGAGATGAAGAACCTGTTTCCGCGCGAGGAGCACAAAGTCGGCGACGTGGTGTTCGAGGCCAGAAACGTCTCCTGCTGGGACCCGATCAATTCCGAGCGCAAGGTCGTCGACGACGTCTCGTTCGAGCTCAGAGCCGGCGAAATCGTCGGCGTCGCTGGCCTCGTCGGGGCCGGGCGCACGGAGCTCGCCTGCAAGCTGTTTGGCTACTGGAGCGGCGACCACGAAGGCAAGATCTTCCTCGAGGGCAAGGAGATCACGGTCAAGAGCCCGTCCGACGCGGTCCGCCAAGGCATCTGCATGGTGCCGGAAGACCGCAAGCGCCTCGGCATCATTCCGCTGATGGCGGTCGGCTACAACATGACGATGTCGGTGCTCGGACGCTTCGCGCACAATCAGCTCATCAACGCCGAGGACGAACTGGCGGTCATCCAGGCGGAAATCATCCGCATGAAGATCAAGACCGCGCATCCGCTGCTGCCGATCGCCAGCCTGTCGGGCGGCAACCAGCAGAAGGCGGTGGTG
>Ga0181517_10003627_pt1 | contig 14584 bp, 13 predicted proteins | sample PEATcosm2014_Bin_31_FD_119748 | JGI IMG/M metagenome (GOLD analysis project Ga0181517, IMG submission 119748) | Peatland microbial communities from MTU Mesocosm Facility, Houghton, MI, USA - PEATcosm2014_Bin01_30_metaG | ecosystem: Environmental > Terrestrial > Soil > Wetlands > Peat | place... | reverse complement strand
CTCTTTTTCGGTTTGCTGGTCTACTACGGCCGCATCAATCGTTTCCGCTACGTAGTGCTGGTGGCCTTTGTGATGATCACGTCGTTGATGGTCAGCTACACGCGGGCGCGTGCTGAGGCGCTCATCGGCTCGTGCAAGGTAGGTTTCATGGAGCGGCCGGAGCGCATCGTGCTCATCCTGCTGGGCGCGCTCTTCAATCATTGGGGCGTGATGGCTCCGGTGCTGTGGATTCTGGCCGTGTTCTCTACCATCACCGTTGTGCATCGTGTTGTGTACACCTACCAGAACACCAAGCACCTGGCGCCGATCAGCTGATGGAAACAGGTTTCAGGGTTCAGGTGTCGGGTTTCAGCTGACTGACCCAAATGGGGCAGGAAAGTGCTGGAAGCCAAAGCGCGCTTTAGTGCATCCTAATAATCATGAGCACAGAAAAGGCGACATTTGGAGCAGGGTGCTTTTGGGGCGTGGAAGCCGCGTTTGCGGCCATTCCCGGCGTGACGGCTACGGCAGTCGGCTATGAGGGCGGAAAGCACGACAAGCCCACCTACAAAGACGTGTGCACCGACCAGACCGGCCACGCCGAAGTGGTCGAAATCGACTTCGACCCGGAAAAGGTGACCTACGAGCGGCTGCTCGACGCGTTTTTTGAGCTTCACGACCCCACCACGCTCAACCGGCAGGGCCCGGACTGGGGCACGCAGTACCGCTCCGCTATCTTCTTTCATTCGCCGGAGCAGGAAGCGCAAGCTCGCGCCAAAATCGAGCAGCTGACGGCCGATGGCCGCTGGAAGCCGAAGCGCATTGTCACCCAGGTAGTCCCCGCCGAGACCTTCTGGCGCGCCGAGGAGTACCACCAGCGCTACCTTCAAAAGCGCGGCTTGGCAAGCTGCCATATCTAAAGACCAGTGTGAGTGTGCATGTGTTCGTATCCTGGCGGCGCACACTCGCACTCACACTCCTTGCTATTTCCTACTCTCCGGTTCCGGCTTCCTGAACCCTGATCCCTGTTCCCTGATCCTTGCTTTTCGTCCCCGGCTCATCGATCCACAGGCAGATAATCCACCACACCAGCACGACAAGAAAAATCACGCTGTTGGCGTTATCCAGCTTATTCATCAAGCCCATGATGTGCTGATATTCATCCTGGCTGTGGATGGTGGCGTGTGTGGCAATGTGCTGCAAGGTGCCGCGTATCGCCAACTGCGCGATCGACGCGGTGGAGAGGCCGATGACGATCTGCTGCACATGGCTGCGCCAGCCGGCATTGTAATAACGGCCGAAAAGCGCCACCAGCAAGCCGAGTTGGATGATCAGCACATCGGCCAGCAGGTCGGTCTTTTGCGCGAACAGCTGCATCAGCCGCAGGGTTGATTCCTCCGAGGCGACAAAAAGCGTCTTGAACGAAGGCCACGGGCCCCACAGGGCCAGCACCACTCCGCCCACGGCCAGCAGGGCCACCGTGGCCGCAATCCAAATTTTGCGATCCGCTCCGGCAAAGGCCCGCTGCGCCATCTCCACCACGATGAGCAGAGCGATGATCGCGCCCACATCGGCCAAAGCGAGGAAGATTTCTTCTGAGAGCACCATCGACAGGCGGTGATACAGCAGGCGGCCGGCCAGCATGCGCAGCGCCATCAACACCATCGAAGCGGTAAACCATGGGAAACGGCGCACGCGATCGCGCCCCAGCAACACCACAAGCAGGACCAGCAGCGCCGCAAACGTCAGCGTCCAAAGAATCTGGGCCGTCGAAAAATCGAAATTGAAATGCATTCAAACCCTGTCCGAGCCGGCTCTTTTCTTGCCGCCGGCCCCTTTTCTAGTTTAAATGGGCAAGCAGCAATCGCCCTGCCTGCCATAATTCCATCATGCTGGTTCTCGCTTCCGCCTCGCCGCGCCGCCGCGCATTGCTCACGCAGGTCGGCTACAGGTTTGAGGTGCATCCCGCGCATATTCCTGAAGATCCGCTGCCGGACGAGGATCCCATCGTCTATGTCACGCGGCTGGCGCGGGAGAAGGCCGAGGCCGTTTATCGCGAGCTGACCAATGCCAGTCCAGGACCAGAAAAGAACCTGGCTGTGCTGGGCGCCGACACCACCGTCACTCTCGACAACGCCATCCTGGGCAAGCCCGAGGATGCAGCCGATGCCGCGCGCATCCTGCGCCTGCTCTCAGGCCGCACGCATCGCGTGATCACCGGGATAGCCCTCGTGACCGCAAAGCGCACTGAAGTTGCTGCCGAAGTCACGGCAGTTCGCTTCCTGACCCTTTCAGACGAAGACATTGCCGGGTATGTAGCCTCCGGCGAGCCCATGGACAAGGCCGGCGCCTATGCCATTCAGGGCCGCGCCGCCCGCTGGATTCCCCGCATAGAGGGCTGCTATTTCAACGTGGTAGGCCTGCCGTTGGCCCTGGTCTGCACTCTGCTCGAATCCTGCGACTATTGAAAGCGCTCCGCGCCTTGTGCCGCCTTTCCACGAAAAATGCCGCCGACACAGCCTGGGAAGCAAATTCCGGGGTAGAATGGTCGGAAATTGATTACAGGACAGAACCTTATGAAGAATTCATTCTTCCTGCGCAGTGCAATTCTGCTGCTTGCAGCGTTGTCACCAGCCTTGGTTTACGCGCAATTCCAGCCGCCAAATCCCGATGAACTGAAGATGACCGCCGACCCCAAAGCTCCCGGGGCCGATGCGGTGTTTCTCGATATCGAGGAGATCGCCAACGATCCCATGCATTATCAGACCTACTACGCGCGGATCAAGGTGCTCAAAGAGAAAGGCAAGGAGCTGGCCACGGTCAGTCTCCCCTATCTAAGGGGCAGCTGGAAGGTCACCGACATCAAAGGCCGCACCATTCATTCCGATGGGACCATCATTGCGCTCACGGCAAAGCCGGAGGACCTGCTCGCCGTGAAAACCGGCGACATGGAGTTTGGACGCAAGGTTTTCACCTTGCCCAGCGTGGAAGTGGGAAGCGTTCTGGAATACCGCTTCGATCTGCGCTACGACGACGATGAATGCAGTTCGCCAATTTGGGATATCCAGCGCAGCTACTTCGTGCACAAGGCGCACTACTCGTTCACGCCTTTCAAGGCCTTCATGCCCGACGGCACTCCCGACAAAGGGACGAGCATGTATATGACGGATTCGCGCGGGCGAGTAGTGAACACCCTGATCTGGTGGAATCATCTGCCTCCCGGCGTCGACATGACGACCAGTGTGAACGGCTCCTATAACGTCGACGTCACCGACGTTCCGCCCATTCCCGACGAAGAGTGGATGCCGCCGATCAGCAGCCTCCTGTACAAAGTGCAGTTCTATTACAAGGCTGCCAGCTCCGCGCTGCAATTCTGGATCAGCGAGAGCAAACTCTGGTCAAAGGATGTGGACAAGTTCGCGGAGCCTTCGAAGACCATTCAAGCCGCGGTAGCTGGTCTTGTCGCTCCCGGCGACAGCGAAATCGACAAAGCGAAAAAGCTGTACGCCGCGGTGCAGGCCCTCGACAATACCGATTACTCGCGCCAAAAGAGCGCGACGGAGATGAAGCAGCTCAAAATCAAGGAAGCCCGGCATGCCGAAGATACGTGGACGCAGAAGAGTGGCTCCAGTGAAGACATCGCCATGCTTTACCTGGCCATGCTGCGCGCCGCGGGGCTCACCGCGTATGCGACCAAAGTAGTCGATCGCGAACGGGGAGTTTTCGATCGCACTTATCTGACTCTGGATCAGTTGGACACGACCCTGGTCGTGCTCAATACAGGCGGCCAGCAAATTGTTCTCGATCCCGGCGAAAAGATGTGCCCCTTCTCCACCGTCAATTGGCGTCATTCGTACGCCGGCGGCGTCGGTCAGAGCTCGGAGGGCATTTCGTTTTCGATCACACCCTCGCAGAGCTACAAGGACAATACGGTGAATCGCCTGGCCGACCTGACCCTCGATGCGCATGGCGGCATCACCGGGCACATTCAGATCATCATGACCGGACAGGAGGCGCTGCATTGGCGCCAGATCGCGTTCAGGAACGACGAGACCGAGCTGAAGAAGCAGTTCGACCACGAGCTGGAGAGCCAGGTGCCCGAAGGCGTCCAGGCGCACGTCGACCACTTCCTAAGCGTCGACCAACCCGACCAGAATCTGATGGCGATGGTTAACATCACGGGAACCCTGGGCACCGCGACGTCAAAGCGTCTTCTGCTTCCGGGTCTTTTCTTTGGAACGCGCGGACATGTTCCATTTGTCAACGAGGAGAAGCGGCTCGAACCGGTCGACATGCACTATGCCGATCGCGTCAACGACGATGTGATCTTTCACTTGCCTCAGGGGGCAGCCGTCGAGGGAGCTCCGCAGGATGCTACCGTGTCCTGGCAAGGCCACGCCATGTTCATCATCAAAAGCAAGGCCGGCTCAAACCAGATTGAAATTGCCAGCTCCCTCGCAAAGGCATTCACCTTCGCCAAACCGGAGGAATACCAGGATCTGCGCGGCTTCTACCAGAAGGTGGACGCGGCCGAACAGGCGCAACTTGTATTGGCCATCGCGCCCGCGCCCCCTGCGGCGCCGGCGGTCAAGGGAAACTGATGCGTTCCCCAAGAACAAAGTGGAGGATCGAGAGCTGATTGCATCGTCGCACACGTTCGAGGGACGCTACTATGCGGTTTCATGTTTTTCTGGGCAGTATAGCGCTGCTATGGCTTGCGGCGTCGCCTCTAGCGCTGCGCGCGCAATTCCAGGATCCTACTCCCGATGAGCTCAAGATGACCGCTGACCCCAAAGCGCCGGGGGCGGCCGCGGTCTATCTCTACCGCGAAGAAACCACGGACGATGATCGCCATCTCCACACATACTATGTGCGCATCAAAGTGCTCGCAGACAAAGGCAAGGACCTGGCCACCGTTCGCACTCCCTACGAGCGCGGCGAGTCGAAAGTGGTGCACATCGAGGGCCGCACTATCCATTCGGACGGGACCGTGTTCCCGCTGAGCGTCAAACCGGAAGATCTGGTGGACGTCAAGACCAAGCATCTCCAGGTGGACACGATTGTGTTCACGTTGCCCAGCGTGGACATCGGCAGCATATTGGAGTACCGCCTTCAGGTGCGCTACAACGATGGAATGGTTTCCTCGCCCACGTGGAATCTGCAGCAGCCGTACTTTGTGCACAAGGAACACTTCATGTTCCATCCACTCTGGCAAGGCGACTATTTCATCAGAAATGATCGTGGCCAGACGCTCAGCCAGCTTATGTGGTCCATCATCGGGCCCACTAAAGAGGCGGCGGTGCACAGCGAAAAAAAGTACTATACCGTCGATCTCACTGACGTTCCTCCCGTTCCCGACGACGATTGGATGCCGCCGATGAACGTGATCAATTGGAGGGTCAAGTTCTATTACACGTATGCGACCACTCTCGAGGATTATTGGAGCGCAGAGGAAAAATGGTGGACCCTGGGTGTCAACGCGTTTATCGAGCCCACGAATACACTGAAAAAGGCAGTCGACGAAATCATTTCTCCCTCTGACACCGACGAACAGAAGGCGCGCAAGATCTACGCCGCCGTCGCCAAGCTCGACAACACCGATTTCAGCCGCGTGAAATCGGAGGCGGAACGGAAGAAAGAAAAGCTCAAGGAGATTCACGGCGTCGAAGACATCTGGAAGAACCAGAGCGGAACAGGCAATTCCATCGCCTTGCTCTATGCATCCCTGGCCCGAGCCGCGGGGTTGAAGGCGTGGCCAGCGAGGATCGTCGACCGCGATACCGCGATCTTTGACAAAAGCAATTTAAGCACTGACCAACTTGATGAGTACGTCGTCAGGGTTGTGATCGACGGTAAGAATATCTGGGTCGATCCTGCAGAGAAAATGTGCCCCTTTGGCGAACTCTTCTGGACGCACACGTTGGCTGGCGGCTTGCTTATGCAGGAAATCGGCGCTGACACCGGATATACACCCGCGGCGACATACAAGGAGAATGCCAATGTGCGCATTGCCGACTTGAATGTCGACGCCCAGGGTAATGTGAAGGGCGTTGCGCGCATCGAACTCACAGGCTCCGACGCCACCTACTGGCGGCAGCAGGCTCTCGACAACGATCAGGACGAACTGAAAAAGAAATTCGAAGATTCCCTCAACGATGACATTCCCGAGGGTGTCACAGCCGCATTCGATCACTTTCTAGGTCTAGACGACCCGGAAAGAAACCTTACGGCCGTCGTAAACATCAGCGGCAGCCTGGGCACCCCGGCCGGCAAGCGCCTCATCCTTCCCGGCCTGTTCTTTGAGACGCGCGCCAAGCATCCCTTCGTCGCTCAGGACAAGCGCGAAACGCCTATCGACGTGCATTACCCGAAGATGGAGCAGGACGATGTTACCTATCATTTGCCGCCGGGCTTTTCCGTGGAGAGCGCGCCCCACACCAACGACGTGAAGTGGCCTGGTTTTGCAGCGCTGGGGATCAACTCGGTGGTCAACAAGGACGGCACTCTCGACGTAACACGTGTCTTTGCGCGCAATTACACCCTCCTCCGGCCGGAGGCTTATAACGATCTCCACGATTTCTATCTCAAGTTGGCTGCCGCCGATCAGCAGCAGATCGTGTTGTCGCGGGCTGCCTCAAACAAGGGGAATTAACCATGAGCCACGGGTTCTGCTCGCGCTTTCATCCATCATTTGTCCTGGCAGCCCCACTATTGGCCTGCGCCGCCGTGCCCGCGCATGCCGGCATGTTCGGCAAAGACAGCCCCGTGCCGCAGTGGGGATTGGACGCCGCGAAAACTCCCACGCCCTCTTACGCCGGCGACGCCCCTTCGGTGATCCTTTACGACGAATATGTAGAATCCGTCGACGACCAGGGCCGCGCGATAGAGCGGGAGCGTAAGGCGATCCGAATTCTGAAGCCGCAAGCCCGTGATACCTCGTGCATGGTCTCGTACGACGTCGACGAAAAGATCAACTATTTTCGCGAGTGGACCCTGACCGCCGACGGCAAGACCTTCCAGGCCAAAGATACTGACTTCGCCGATGTGGGCGACTTGTCTGAGCCCATCGAGCTGTCTGCCGCGCGCACGCGCATGGTGCACGCTCCGGCGGCCGACGTAGGTGCGACCCTCATCTGCGAGTCAGAGGAATTGCTCAAACCCTACATTCAGGAAAAGGACTGGTGGTTTCAATCTGCCGAGCCTGTGGTGTACGAGGCTCTCGAAATCGATCTTCCTCCGGGCCGCGCGCATACTGAAGCGTGGCACAACCAGGCGCCTGTGAAGGCCGTTGAGGTGGCGCCTCGCCAATGGCGTTGGGAGATTAGAGACGAACACGCTCTGAATCTGCGCGATGTGCCGTCGCGGCCCGTTTGGGAGGCTCTGGCCGCGCGCATGTCGGTACAGTGGGGCGATGCAGCGGTGCCGGGTGATGATAAAGAGTGGCAGTATCTGGGCCAATGGACGACTCAGCTTGAGTCGGATCGCCCCGTCCCCTCGCCGGAAATTGTCGCCCAAACGCAACAGCTGATTTCGAACGCTCCGGATTTCTATTCCAAGCTAGTCGCCATTACCTCCTACATCCAGAAAAACATTCGCTACTTTATAGTTTCCCGGGGCATCGGCGGACTGCAGGCGAACCACGCCGCGGATATTTTTCGCAATCGCTATGGGGATTGCAAAGACAAAACCACGCTGCTGATCTCGATGCTGCAGGTGGCGGGCATCACGGCATATTATGTGCCGGTGGATAATCGCCGCGGCGTGGTGGATCCCAAGGTGCCATCGCTGGTCGGCAATCACATGATCACGGCCATCCGGCTGCCGCCCGACGCCAAGGATCCGCGGCTGATGGCGGTGGTGAACGCGGCCGACGGCAACCGCTATCTGATCTTCGATCCCACCGACGAACGCACGCCCGTCGGCAATCTTCCCTCCGAGGAACAAGGCGGCTATGGACTGCTGGCAGCCGGGCCCTCAAGCCAGATTGTGGAGTTGCCGGTGCTCGATCCCGCAGCCAACGGCACCGACCGAAGCGGAAAGTTTACGCTCGATGCGGACGGCACCCTGAGCGGTTCCGTCGATACGTTGCGCATCGGTCCCTCGGGCGCCGAACTCCGCTCGGTTCTCAAATTCAGCGACGAAAAAGAGCGGCGCGACGCATTGGAGACATCTGTGGCGCTGGATTTGCCCGGTGTCGTGGTCGATTCCTTTCAGTTTGTTGAGCCGGATGCGCTCTCGAAGCCCATCGAACTTCATTACAAGGTCACGGCGCATCAGTATGCGCACGTGGCCGGGCCGCTGCTGCTGGTGCGTCCGCGTGTCCTGGGTTCGGAGTCGTTGCGTTTCGACGACAAGCCGCGCAAGGTTCCATTCGACCTGGACGCCACCGGCCGCTGGCACTCGAGTTACGACATCACGCTGCCCGCCGGCTACGTGGTCGACGAGACGCCCGATCCCGTGGATATTGACATGGATTTCGCCAGCTACCATGCCTCGGCAACGGCCAAGGGCAACGTGCTTCATTACGAGATGGTGTACACAGTGCGCCAGGTGGAGCTTCCCGCGGATCGGGCAGCCGATTTCCGCAAGTTTGAGTTAGCAATCCTCTCTGACGAGAAGGGCACCGCTGTGCTCAAAAAACAGTAGAGCGGTTTTTTTGTGGATGCATCCCTGCGACGCTTTTATCATCCAAGGGATATGGGCGCTCCGCTTTTTTCACCTTTTCAGCTTCGCTCGGTTGAATTTCGCAATCGCATCGGCGTTTCGCCCATGTGCCAGTACTCCAGCCGCGACGGCTTCGCCACTGATTGGCACCTTGTCCATTTAGGCAGCCGGGCGCAGGGCGGCGCGGGCCTGGTCACGCTTGAAGCCGCGGCCGTCACTCCTGAGGGCCGCATCTCGCCAGACGATCTTGGCGTTTGGAAGGACGAGCACTTCCTTGGTTTACTGAACATCGCGGAGTTCGTCCATTCGCAGGGTGCTCGCGTTGGAATGCAGCTTGCCCACGCCGGGCGCAAGGCCAGCACGGCTTCGCCCTTCAACGGCCACGGCCTGGTGTTGCCCGCGGATGGCGGATGGCAGCCGGTGGCGCCCAGCGCGATTGCCTTTGCGCCAACCGGCTACGCCGTTCCCACCGCGCTCAATCTCGCCGGCATCTCCTCCGTGATCGACGCCTTCCGCAACGCTGCGCGCAGGGCGCTCAATGCCGGCTTCGATTTTGTTGAGATTCATGCCGCGCACGGCTATCTGCTTCACGAGTTTCTCTCGCCGCTTTCGAATCTCCGCACCGATGTCTACGGCGGCGGCTTCGACAATCGCACCCGTCTGCTGCTCGAAGTGGTCGACGCCGTGCGCACCGTGTGGCCGGAGCATTTACCGCTGTTTGTCCGCATCTCCGCCACCGATTGGGCCGAAGGCGGTTGGAATCCGGATGAATCCGTCGCGCTGGCGCGCTTGCTGCGCGAACACGGCGTCGATCTGGTGGATTGTTCCTCAGGCGGCAACGTGGCGGATGCAAAGATTCCCGTCGCGCCGGGATACCAGGTGGGCTTTGCCGCCCGGATCCGCCGCGAAGCCGGCATCGCCACGGCCGCGGTTGGGCTCATCACCGAACCGGATCAGGCCAACGCGATCATTGCCGGCGGCGAGGCCGATTTTGTGTTCCTGGCCCGCGCCGAGTTGCGCGATCCCTATTGGCCGTTGCACGCCGCGGAGGCGCTCGGCGAAACCGTGAGCTGGCCCAAACAATACCTGCGTGCCGCGCCTCAGGGTTCGCCCGCGCGCACCGCAGTGGACCGCAAACAACCTCCCGATCCGACGCTCCCGAGCATGTCAGCGTTTCCAGAGTAGCTCTACTCAGGAACCGGGTTGCCAAGTGGCGTTTTCCTTAAGAAAACGTCACCTGTCGCTGAAGCGCATAGAGCAGGTGAACTCTGGAACCGCTCAATTGGGCCTAGTTTTCCTCTGTAAAGGTTGGTTCAAGAGGCTCATTCGCTTCCCAAACTGCTCAAGACCTGTCCTATACTGCGTGTAGTGCGAGGGATTTCCCCGGTCCCTGTGGCTTCCTCGCCAATTGATTATGGCAACGCAACTGAACCGGAAGCGCGCCTACTCACCACCGCCGATCCCAGACCGTCTTTATTTCAAGATTGGAGATGTCGCACGGCTGTGCGGCGTCGAATCGTACGTTCTGCGCTTCTGGGAGTCGCAGTTCCCACAGTTAAAGCCCAACAAGAGCGGAACAGGCCAGCGGCTCTATCGCCGTCGCGACGTGGAACTGGCGATGGAGATCAAACGCCTGGTCCACGCTGAAGGCTACACTCTGTCCGGTGCGCGAACCGTTCTCGAGCAGGAGCATCGCCGCCCCGGCAAACGCCCCAGCGGCACTCTGGATCCCGAGGCCGCCCTGGCTTTGCCCGAACATCCGAACAAGTCGATGGATGCCGTGGCTGCAGTCATCGGCCATGCCCGCGCCGAGTTGCGAGAGATCGCCAGCCTGCTGGCCTCTCCACAGCCGCAGCCGGCACGGCGCCGCAGCCGGCTCACCGCTATTTCGCCTGCAAGCGGAACGCTGTTTCCAACGTAGATTCTCGGCAACAGATGCCGCGTCCAGGTTTTTGATCCCGTCACCGCATAGCCGCCGCGCAAAGCGGCGGCCACGCAGCAGGAGTTATTCCGCTGCTGCTTCTTCCGCAGTCGGCTCTTCCGCAACAGGCTCGGCAGCAGACGCCGCGGGCACTTCGCCCTCGACCACTTCCGCCAGAACCTTCACGGTCACGCGCGCGGTCACTTCGCGATGCAGCCGGATGGCCACCTTGAAGTCGCCCAGGCCCTTGATCGCGTCACCCAGCTGAATCTTGCGGCGATCGACCTCGAGGCCTTGCGCCGCCAATGCCGCGGCAATGTCGCCCGATGTGACCGAGCCAAAGAGATGGCCGTGTTCGCCGGCCTTGCGGGTGAAGCTCAGCACGACGGGCTCGAGCCTGGCCATGAACTCCTCGGCCTGCGTCTTCTCCGTAGCGGAGCGCCGTGCGGCCGAAGCCTTCATCTGCTCGATCACGGCCTTGTTGGCCGCGGTGGCCTGCATGGCCAGCTTGCGCGGCAGTAGATAGTTGCGTGCGTACCCGTCGGCAACTTTCACCACTTCTCCGCGAAAGCCTACGTTGGCTACGTCTTCCTTCAAAATTACTTCCATGGGAAACTCTCCAAATCTTTATCGTGCGGCGCTCAGTCAGCGGCGCCGAAGGCGCTCTTGCCGCTCTGGCAAAAGGCTCGGCTCGCCGGCCACGCCGCCATAAATCTCAATCGGCTCCGAATCGAGCTCGGCAACCGCCCTAGTGCCTGGTCGCAAACGGCAGCAGCGCGATGTTCCGTGCCTGCTTGATGGCGCGGGTCAAACGGCGCTGATGCGTGGTGCAAACACCGGTCAACCGCCGCGGCACAATCTTGCCGCGCTCGGCCACAAATCCCTGCAGCAGCTTTACGTCGCGGTAAGGAATGGCGTCGATCTTCTCAGTGCAGAACTTGCACACCTTCTTGCGGCGGAAGAACTTGCCGCGTCCGCCGGGCCCGCCACCGGGCCGGCCTGCACCGCGCGGGCCAGAGCTCGGACCAGAGCTCGGACCGGAGCCCGATCCGGGGCCCGATGAAGCTTGTGGAGTTGGAGCTGCGTCCGCCGTAGCGGGCGCTTTTGCTTGGGTTTCTTCAGACATCGTGTTTCCTCTTTGCTCTCTTTGTTCCGGCATCGCCGGAGAATTTTTCGAAGGGGTCAGGTTTCAGAGATCAGGGATCAGAAAAACGGCCTTCGCTGCCTGCGAATCCCGCGGTTCTTGTTCCCTTGATCCTTCGGCCCCCGCTTTTACACGCTGGCTTGCACTGGCGCTGCCGGCTCGGCTGCGGTTTCAACCACAGGCGCAGCTACGGCAGGCGAGGGTGTAGGCGCGGGCGCAGGCTCGCTGACCACCTTGCGGCGCACGCCGCGGTTGGCCTTCACCTTGGCCAGGCGCTTCTCTTCCTCGTCGATGCGCACGGTGATGAACTTGATCACCTGCTCGGTCACGCGCAGACGGCGCTCCAGTTCCAGCACCACCGCGCCGTTGGCTTCAACGGTGAACAGAATGTAGTTGCCATCGTTAAACTTGCGCACCTGGTAGGCGAGCTTGCGCCGGCCCAGCTTCTCTGCCGACTTCACCACGCCGCCACCGGTCTTCACCGTCGTGCTCAAGGCTTCGATCAGCTTGTCGGCTTCTTCGTCCTCCACATCGGGGCGGACGATAAACATTACTTCATACAAACGCGACATCAGGTTTCCTTTTCCGCGGAAACGCCTCGCTCCCGCTTACAACATTCAGCCTTCAAAAAACAGTGGACAGTTCGTGGTTCGTGATCTCTATCCCCTTTTCCCTACTCCCTGTTCCCTGTCTTTTCGTCTTTCCGATTGAACTCGTTCATCGCAGCTGCCGGTCCCACTTCGAGAATGCGCCGCGTGGCCGTTGCCACCCGGTCCAGCACCTCGTCCAGCACCGCCAGATCCGCCTTGCGCATGGACGACAGCAGAAAATCCCTGCCCGGCCGCTTTCCGCCCCCCGCCGCAATCGCTTCAGGCGGTAAATCCGGCCCCACGCCGACGCGCAATCTTAACCACTCTTCCGTGCCCAGGGCGCCAGTTACGCTGCGGGCTCCGTTGTGCCCCGCCGGCGAACCGCGCTCCCTGATCTTGAAGGTCCCCAACACCAGATCGAGCTCGTCGTAGATCACGAGCAGGTCTTTTGCCGGGTCGGCTCCAAACTCCTCAACCAAAGCGGCCACTGCTGCGCCGCTCAGGTTCATAAACGTCTCCGGCTTGGCCAGAACCACCTGCCGCCCTGCAATTCTGCAAGTCGCCGTAGTGGCCCGGCAGCGCCGGTTCTGCACCACAACGCCCTCCTGCTGGGCGATGCGGTCGATGGCCATGAATCCCGCGTTGTGCGGGGTCCACACATACTCGAGACCGGGATTGCCAAGCCCCACGATCAGGAAAGGGCCGCGTGTAGAACCGGTCTCGCTTGCATCTGCCAAGGCTTACTTCTTCGCCTCGGGCTTCTTGGCCGCTCCAGCGTCAGCGTCGCCCTTGCCCTTCTTCGCAACTTCAGGCTCAGTCGGCGCACCCGGTGCACCCGGTACTGCTGCAGCACCTGCTGCCTCCGCACCCTCCACCACTTCCGGCGTCGCAACCACTTCCTCGCGGATGTGGACGACGTGGCACACGGTAGAATCTTCCGGGGTCAGATACTTGAATTTGTCGGAGTGGGGCAAACCGCTCACGCGAATCGCCTGGTGCATGCCCAATTCGCTCACGTCCACGTCGATGTGGCCGGGAATGTCCGCGGGCAGGCACGCGACTTCCACTTCGCGCAGCACCTGGTCCAGAATGCCGCCTTCGGCCTTTACGCCTATCGGAATGCCCAGCAGCTTGACGCGTACGCGCACTTTCAAAATCTTGTCGAGCGCAATGCGCTTCAGGTCGATGTGGATCAGGTTGTCCTTGAGGGGCTCGCGCTGCCAGTCCACGATCATGGCTTTGGCTGCGGGCTGCCCGGCAACTTCCACATCAAAAATCGTGTTGTGGCCGCTCTCGGAATAGAGGATCCGCAAAATCTGCTTGGGATCCAATTCCACGGCAACCGCTTCGTGCCCGGAACCATACAGTACGGCCGGAATCTTGCCTGCAACGCGCACGCGGCGCGCGGCATTCTTGTTGAACTTGCCCTTGCGGGGCGTAGCTACGACGACTTCTGGCATGTTACGTTTTCTCGTTTCTTCAAAAATCGGGCACGGATTGAAGTCCGCTCCCTTTGCAAAGCCAGGTGTCAGGTTTCAGGTGTCGGGGATCAGAAAAGCCGTCCCGGTGCCCGCATCTATACCTGCTAACTGGCGAATCCTTTGTCGTAGGTCACTGATCCCTGAAACCTGATCTCTGACCCCTGTTACGAGAACAGCGTACTCACGCTGGTCTCCATGTGAATGTTCTCAATGGCCGAACCCAGCAGGCCGGCGATTGAGAGCACCTTGATCTTGCTTACTTTTTGCGCCGCTTCACGCAGCGGAATCGTGTCGGTCACCACCAACTGTTCCAGCCGCGAGTTGGCAATGCGGTCGATGGCCGGGCCTGAAAGCACGGCATGGCTGGCGCAGGCATACACTGCCGCAGCGCCATTGGCGTATAACGCGTCCACCGTTTTCACCAGCGTGCCGGCGGTGTCCACAATGTCGTCGATGATCAAGCAGTTCTGGCCTTCCACATCGCCTACTACGTGCATCACTTCCGCAACGTTCAGGTCGGTGCGGCGCTTATCGACAATAGCCAGCGGCGCGCCCATCTTCTGCGCGAAGAAGCGCGTGCGCTCCACGCCGCCTGCATCCGGCGAAACCACCGTCAGATTGGGAAGGTTCAGTTCTTTGAAATGGCTCACCAGAACGGGGCTGGCAAAGATGTGATCGACAGGAATATTGAAGAAGCCCTGGATCTGCGCGGCATGCAGATCGACAAAGAGAGCGCGGTTGGCGCCTGCGGTGGTCAGCAGGTCGGCGATCAGCTTGGCGCTGATGGCTACGCGCGGACGGTCTT
>Ga0181517_10003624_pt1 | contig 14595 bp, 12 predicted proteins | sample PEATcosm2014_Bin_31_FD_119748 | JGI IMG/M metagenome (GOLD analysis project Ga0181517, IMG submission 119748) | Peatland microbial communities from MTU Mesocosm Facility, Houghton, MI, USA - PEATcosm2014_Bin01_30_metaG | ecosystem: Environmental > Terrestrial > Soil > Wetlands > Peat | place... | reverse complement strand
TGCAGCCCACCGTGCTGGTGTAAACCACCCGCTCCACGCCGGCCTGCCGGGCCGCCGCGAGCAGGTTGCGCGTGCCCTCGTCGTTGGAGCGGTACAGCTCCTCGGGATGCCGCGCCCACAGCCGGTAATCGGCCGCCACGTGGAACACCAGACCGCAGCCGGCCGCCGCCCGCTCGAGCGATTCCGCATCGCGTAGATCGCCCAGCGTGCACTCGCAATCCAGTTCGGCGATGCGGCTGCCCGCCCGCACCAGCGCGCGCACGGCGTAGCCGCGTTCCACCAGCAGGCGGGCCACATGCCAGCCCAGGAAGCCCGAGGCTCCGGTAACCAGCACCGGTTTCATGTCAGGCAAGCTCCGGGCAAGCTAAAGCATGCCCCACCGGTCTGCTTTAGCTTGCCCAATAGTAGGTGCCTTACCGCAGCGTCCATGCCAGCATCTTCAGATTACCGGCCAGCCCCGCGTTGATCCCCAGGGCCGCCGACGGCTCGAATCCGCAATGCATCATGCAGTGTTCGCAGCGCGGATCGTTGCCCGGCCCGTAGCTCTCCCAGGGCGTCTCGGTCATCAGCTCCTCGAACGTCTTGTAATGCCCGTCGGTGATGAGGTAACAGGGGCCCTTCCACCCTTTGATGTTGTACGTGGGATTCCCCCAGGCGGTACAGGGCAGCTCCCGCTCCCCTCTCAGGAACTCCATGTACATGGGCGTCTGGCGGACCGGATACTTAGCCGCGATGCGGTCGAACTCTTTGAACTTCTCGTGGATGTCCTCGCGGGTCATGAAGATTTCGCGGTCGTCCACCGCCGAATATCCGTAGCCCGGCGCGATCTGGTGGCCATCCACGTTGAATTGCTTCAGATACTCGAAAAGCTCCTCGATCTCGCGCATGTCGGTCTCTTTGTAGACCGTGGTGTTGGTGCAGACCTGAAAACCGGCCGCCTTGGCCACGCGGATGCCTTCGACGGCTTCGCGGAAAACGCCCTCGCGCTCCACGCACAGGTCGTGGGTCTTCTCCATGCCGTCCAGGTGCACGTTGAAGTAGAGGCGCTTGTCGGGGCGGAATTCGCCCAGCCGGCGCTTGATGTACATGCCATTGGTGCACAAGTAGATGTAGCGATTGCGCGCCAGGATGCCGGCCGTCAGATCGCCGATGGGCGGGTACATGAGCGGCTCGCCGCCGCAAATCGAGACCACCGGCGCGCCGCATTCATCGACCGCCAGAAGGCATTCCTCGAGGGGCACACGCTCCGAGATAGTGGATTCGTACTCGCGTATGCGCCCGCAGCCCGTGCAGGTCAGGTTGCAGGCGTGCAGCGGTTCGAGCATGAGGACGATGGGAAAGCGCTTCCCGATCATGGGATGCGGCTGGTGCTTCTCCCCGGCCTTGGGCGGCAGGATGCGGAACGGGTTGGCGGAACCGTTGCCGCCATTCGCCGCGGCGTTCCTCTGCCACTCCGGCCGCGGCCGCATCTTGTTCTTGAGAATGTATCCCGCCAGCCCGGCGGTCATCGCGAAATGAAATTTCATGGGTTACCCGGTTATCCCTCGTTTTCCCCGCGCGCCTTTACGTAGGCCGCCAGGGCCATCAGGGGGAAATAGTTGCGGTACAGGTGGTATTGCAAATAGAACACTCTGGGGAAGCCCGTGCCGGTGGCCAGGTCTTCTGCCCAGTTTCCGTCGGAGAGCTGCGTCTCGACCAGATACTCGATGCCGTTCCGCACGCTCAGGCTGTCGGCGTCGCCGCCGGCGATCAGCCCCAGAATCGCCCAGGCGGTTTGCGAGGGCGTGCTGGGTCCCGCGATGAAGACGCCGTTATCGTAGCTGGCGCAGCTCTCGCCCCAGCCGCCATCGGCGTTCTGGATCCCGCGCAGCCACTCACCCGCGCGCAGGATGTGGGCCTCGCGGTCGTCCTCGCCGGCCGCCGCCAGGCCGCGCAGGGCGAAGCAGGTTCCGTAAATATACGCCACGCCCCAGCGCCCGTACCAGCTTCCGTCAGCCTCCTGGTGGCGCACCAGCCATTGGACGCCCCGACGCACCGCCGGATGGCTGCCCGGGATGCCGTGCGCGCCCAGCGATTCCAGCACGCGCCCGGTGATATCGGCGCAGGCCGGGTCCAGCATGGCGTTGTGATCGGCGAATGGAACGTAGCTCAGAAAGCCCCAATCGTTATCCGCGTCGAAGGCCGCCCAGCCGCCGTCGCGCGATTGCATGGCCAGCAGCCACGCCAGCGCCCGCTTCTGGCAGGCCTTCCGCGCCGGCTCGGCGGGTGCTTGCGCCTCGCTCAGCGCCAGCATGGCCATGGCCGTATCGTCGATATCCGGATAGAACGCGTTGTTATACTCGAAAGCCCAGCCGGAAGGCTCGAGGTTGGGCCGCTTGACGGCCCAATCGCCTTTGCGCCGCACTTCGCGCTCGATCAGCCAATCCGCCGCGCGGCCAAGCGCCGGGCTGTTCCCATCGGCGCGAGCCAGCGCGTAGGCTGCGAGCGCGGTATCCCACACCGGCGAAAAGCAGGGCTGGAAATAGAAACGCTCGTCTTCGTCCACCATCAGGTCGTCGAAGCGGCGGAGCGCTTCCACGCGCACCGGATCGTCCGGGGCGTAGCCCAGAACGTCCAGCGCCATGACCGAATACATCATGGGCGGGTAGATCGCGCCCAGGCCGTCGGAACCGTCCAGCCGCGCGATCATCCACTGCCGCGCGGCCTCCACGGCCCGCCGCCGGATCTTCTTCGAGCCGCGGCGCTCCCACCACTTCGCCACGCGGTCGAGCGCCAGGAAAACGTTGCGCCAGGTAAAGAGCCGCGCGTCTCTTGAGAACGCCGGATTCACCCCCGGCTGCCAGATCTCCTCCAGCGTGAAGCCCTCCGGGGCCGGCCGGCGCGGATCGGCCGCGTGCACGATCCCCAACGACACAATAATGGCGCGCGTCCAGGAGGACATCTGGTACAGGAAGTCGAACGGCAGCAGAACCACTTCCGGTGGAATGCTTGGGCAATGCTCGCGCGGGTACAGGCCGAAGAGGCTCAAGTTGATCTTGACGTAGCTGTTGGCCGCCTGTATGCCGCCCAGTTCCAGGATGCGCCGGCGGAGCCGCTCCATGCGCGCGTCCTCGGGCGCCAAGCCGGCCAGCTTGAGCGACACGTAGGCCTTCACCGAGGCGCTGACTTCCGAAGGCCCGCCCGCGTAGATGTTGAATCCGCCATCGGCGAGCTGCCGCTCCAGAATGGACCGCGCGGCCTTCTCCACCAGGCGCGCCGTGGGCGGTTCCCAGCGCCCGCCCCGGGGCGGATCGAGCCAGAGCTGGAAGAGAATGTAGTCCGCTTCGAGGGTGCTGTCGGCGGTCAGGCGGCCGCACCAGTGCCCGTCACGCTCCTGCGAGGCTTCCAGCCAGCCGGCCGCCCGGCGCATGGCGCGCCCGGCATCGGCCGCCAGATTTCTCCGTGCTTGTGCCGAAGCGCTCATCGTTTCGCCACGGTCAGCTCGACCGGCAGCGAGAAGCGCACGTCCTCGTCCACCAGGTCGATCTCCTCCATATGGTCGAAACCGCGCGCGCGCAAGAACTCGATCAGCTCGAGCACCAGGTGCTCCGGCGCGGACGCCCCCGCGGTAACGGAGACGTTCCTGACGCCATCCAGCCAGGCCGGGTCCACTTCGCCGCTATCGTTGACCAGGTACGAGCGCATATGGAAATTGCCGCCCACCTCCACCAGGCGCTTCGAGTTGGAGCTATTCTGCGACCCCACCACCAGCAGCAGGTCGCAGGCCTCCGAAACCGCCTTTACGGCCATCTGCCGGTTCTCGGTGGCGTAGCAGATATCCTGCGCCGGGGGCCCCTGCATGAGTGGAAAACGCCGCTTCAAATGGTCGATGATCTCCCGGGTTTCGTCCAGGCTCAAGGTGGTCTGCGTCAGGTAGCGCACGCGGGTGGGATCAGGCAGCTCAAGCCGGTCCACATCCTCCACCGTTTCAACCAGGAACGTGCGCTCCGGGACCTCGCCGAGCGTCCCGATCACTTCGTCGTGATCCTTGTGGCCGATCAACACGATGCTGTAGTTGTCGCGCGCAAACCGCACCGCCTCGAGATGCACTTTGGTGACCAGCGGGCATGTGGCGTCGATCACGTGCAGGTTGCGCTCGCGGGCCTGCCGCCGGACGGCCGGCGATACCCCGTGGGCGCTGAAAATCGTGCGGGCCCCCACGGGCACTTCGTCGAGTTCTTCGATGAAGACCGCTCCGGCGCGCCGCAACTCATCCACCACGTGCATGTTATGGACAATTTCCTTGCGCACGTAGACCGGCGGGCCGTACAGGTCCAGGGCGATCTTCACCACATCGATCGCCCGCACCACGCCGGCGCAGAAGCCCCGGGGCTTGAGCAGAAAGATTTTCTTCCCCGGACCGGGATTGGGTGCGAAAGGCTTAAGCGGCATAGGATCGGAACCAGGAGCTGAACGCCCAATTATACCAACCCCCGGCAACGTGCCGTGCCGGAAACAGTGTGAGATCTAAACCACTTGTGCCGAAAGACTTGTGCCGAAGCGCTTATGCCGATTTCGGCAGCTCGAATGCCGCCGCCGGTCTTTAGACGCTGGCCGTCGAACCGGTACGCGACATGGACAGCAGCCGGTCGTCGAACTCGAACCCCGCCGTACGCGGCTTATGATTTCGCACGTACCAGCGGTAAGTCTCTTTCAGGCCGATGTCGAACGGCGTGGTTTTGACCTTCAGGATGCGCGCCACCTTGCCCATATTCTCGGTGATCGGCGGCAGGTCGAAGTATTCGCCGAAGTAATACGGCTCGAACATGGCGCTTCCACCGGCCTGCATGATGGCATCCCGTGGAATCCTCACCAGCGCCGGATCGGCGCCGGCGGCTTTGGCCAGCCGCTCCACCAGTTCCACCTGCGTAAGCGGCTTCGATTCGCCGATGTTGAAGGCCTCACCCTCGGCGCGCGGCTCCTCCACGGAGCGAGCCATGGCCTGCACCAGGTCGCCGATGTACACGAACTGCATCAGGCGATGGCCGTCGCCGGGGATCACGATGGGCCGCCCGGCGCGCATGCGGTCCCAGAAAAACTGCTCGCGGTAGAACGGGTTGCCCGGGCCATAGACGAAGGGCGGCCGGAAGGTCACCAGCGGCAGCCCGGTTCGCACATGCATGCGGAACAGCAGCCGCTCGGTGGTGGCCTTGTGGCGGGTATAGGGATCGAAGTGGTAATCGGGCGCCAGCGGATCGCTTTCCTTGTGGTTCAGGCCATCGCCATACGCGGCCACGCTGGACAGGAAAATGTACCGGCTCAGGCGGTCTCCGACGGCTCGCACGGTGGCTTCCACTTGCGCGGCCGTGGTGCCCCGCTCCCAGTCGTAAACGTTATCGAAGACGGCCTCGAACCGCCGCCCAGCCAGCGCCTCCCGCATCGCATCCGGGTCGTTGCGGTCCGCCATGATGTTTTCCACGCGCCGCCCGAAATCGTGTTTGGGCTTACGGTGCAAAACCGCGACGTCGTGCCCTTTCTTCACCAGCTCTTCCACCAACTGCCGGCCGATGAACAGGGTACCCCCGATTACCAATACCTTCATATGCTCCTAGAGACTAAGACGCGTCGGCACCGCGAAGCATTTCGCCCACGAGCCCAGCGTCACTAAAAAGATACAGCGATTTTTCGCCGGATTCCAGCCCAGATCTGTATCGCCCCCGCACGGGCGCAATACACACCTCCCTCGGGGGCGGCAAGCGGCGATCCCCGTCGAATCGAAATGATATAATACCAGCTTCCATGCGCGACCGTGCGACGGGTACCCTGACCGCGATTGTCGTGGACGATGAGCAACTGGCCTGTGACGAGCTTGCTTTTCTCCTGCAGGATTCCCCGGAAGTTGAAGTAATTGCAAGGGGTTCCAACGGTCTGGAAGCGCTCGACCTGATTCTCAAACTGCAGCCGGACGTGGTGTTCCTGGACGTACATATGCCCGGTCTGGACGGGATGGGAGTGGTTCGGCGGCTGCGCGAGAAGGCCATCGATCTCCCCCACGTCATCTTTGTCACAGCCTACGACCAGTACGCCGTGGAGGCCTTCCGGCTGGAGGCCATGGACTATCTGCTCAAGCCGGTGGAAAAGGGCCGCCTGGCGGAGACGCTGGAGCGCGCCCGCCGGGCCGTGCTCGAAACCCGCTCGCCTGAAATTGCCGTCGTCCCCCCTCCCCCTGTGTCAGCGCCACGTACCAAGCTGCTGGTACGGGCCAACAACCGCAACTTCATCGTGGACGCCGGCGACGTGATCTACGCCACCATCGACGACGGCTTGATCACCCTGGTGACCACCACCATGGAAGGGCAATCCAACTACCGCACGATCGAGGATCTGCAAGCCAATCTGGACCGCGAGTTATTCTGGCGCGTGCACCGCTCGTTCCTGGTGAACATCAATCGCATCAAGGAAGTGGTGCCGTGGTTTAAATCGAGCTACCAGCTCCGGATGGACGACCGCAAGCACACCGAGGTCCCCGTGAGCCGGGTGCAGACGCGGCGGCTGCGCGAACTTTTCAAGCTTTGAGCCGGGCACCGCTCCCTTACGGTCGCGGCTCAGAAGCGCCGCGGGCGGCCGGCTGGCGGTGGCGCCTGGCCAGTTCGTCGAGCAGCACCTTCACGGGCCGAGCGGCCGCCAGATTCACTTCCGCCGAAGGCTTCGAGATGCTGGCCAGCTCGCGCGTCTGGCGAGCCAGCCAGGCCGCCGGAACCGGCTTGTCCGATTGCAGGTAGTTCAGAAGTTCGGTTCCCATGGAACCCAGGCGCGCGAGATCCTTCGAGAGCGGCCGGGCCTCGTCCAGCAAACCGTTTCCCTCGGCCAGCTCCTGGAACGCCGCGTCGTTGACTGTCCACCGGCGGAACGCTTCCCGAAGGCGGGCACGATCCTGCGCGCCGCCCGACCGGCTGGCGGCCACCGCGCGGGCTGCGCGCTCGAGGGAGCGCACCGGCTCGCTCTCCGGACGGGCGGCATCCACCAGCCGGTTCAGCGGCGTCGCGGTGGTGTAGTTGCCCGACCGGCGCCCCCCGCCCAGCCCCAGCGCCTCACAGACATCCGCCAGCAGGCGCAGCGGCTCGGCCGGGCGCCCTCCCGCCAGGCGGTCCAGCATGGCGGCGTAGTTGGCGCGATGCTGCACGCCGGTCCATTCCAGCGCGCGGCTGATGGTCTCCATGCGGTCGTACATGGATGCCGCGTCGGCCGTGTCGCGTGGCGACCAAAGCCGCTCGGCGATGGCCGCGGCCCTCGGCCAGATGCGCGAATCGACGGTCTCCGCGTCCGCCAGCTCGCTCCACATACAGCCTTCGCCGCCCAGGATGCGCGACGCCGCCTCGGCACTGAGTTGGTCGCCGCCGTTGGCCAGCGGATCGACCGCGTAGTGATAAGCGGCGGGGCGCAGATGGTCCAGGTAGTAACCCCACGAGAGAATTCCCGAATAACCCTGGGCCGCCGCCTCGGCCAGCGATGCCCGGCCGCGCCACGACTGTACCACCGTCGATTTCGGCAGCGCGGGGTTAAGCACCTCGTCCCACCCGATCACGATCTTCCCGTGTTTCTCGAGCAGCTTCAAGACCCGCTGGTTGAAGTAAGCCTGCAAGGCGGCGTTATCCGCCAGGCCGTGCTCCTTCAAGAAAGCCTGAATAGCCGGCGAGTTACTCCATTGCTTGCCATTTACTTCGTCTCCGCCTATGTGAAAGTAGGGATCTGGAAACAGCGCGGTCATTTCCTCGAAAAAGCCATCGAGAAAGGTGTAAGTCTCTTCGCGGTTGGGGTCCATAGCCGGGTCGAAGACGCCGAATTGGCGCGTGATCGAATAAGGTCCGGGCGCGCTCGCCAGCTCCGGATAGCCCGCGAACCAGCTCGTGGTGTGGCCGGGAATATCGAACTCAGGCACCACGCGGATGCCTCTGTCGCGCGCGTAACTCACCACGCGGCGGATCTCCTCCTGCGTGTAATAGCGGCCGTCGGAGCCCAGTTCGTGCAGCCGCGGATAGAGGCGGCTTTCCACGCGGAAGCCCTGATCGTCCGAGAGGTGCCAGTGGAAGACGTTGAGCTTCACGGCGGCCATGGCGTCCAGGTTGCGCTCGACCACTTCGAGCGGCATCCAGTGCCGCGCCACATCCAGCATGAGGCCGCGCCAGGGGAAGCGCGGCCGATCCTCGACGTGGATGGCGGGAACCTCCCACCCCTGGGGGCCGGGAACGATCAGTTGCGCGAAGGTCGCGAGGCCGTGCAGGGTGCCCCATAGGGTCGCAGCGGCGAGGCGGCCGCCTTCCGGGGAAACATCCAGGGTGTACGACTCGTCCACGCCCAGCGCCGGATAGTCGGACTTATCGGTTGGGCAGTCCACTCGCAGCGTAGCGCCGGCGCTGTCCGCGGGACGTCCGGACGCCGGAAAAATGCCGGTCTGGCGCGCGACGCGATCCGCGAACCGATCCAACGCGGCATCCAGGCGCGCATCCCCGCACCCAGCCGCGGAGACGGAGAAACCAGCGCCGATTGCCAGCGTGCCCGTAGCGCGCTCGGCCTTGACGGGCAGCGGCATGAGCGCCGCGGCGGCAGCGCGGCCCGCCAGCGGCGTGCCGGCCGCCAGCGCCAGATATGTGAAGAAGCGAAGCATCCTTTCTACTGAAGCATTCCCCGCCGGCTTCGGCAACCCGCGCGCCGCGTGCCCGATCCGAGGGATAATCTCCTCATGCTCAACCAAGCAACCTATGACGATGCTAACCTGATCCTCCGGCTTTACGAACTTCGCCGCGAGGAAAAACTGCGGCGTGCCCGCGAGTGGTTCTCCGCCAACTTCCATGCCGCCACGCTCGAGGACGTGAACCGGATCGCCCCCCAGGGCAGCGAGGAAAACGCCTACATGCGCATGGTGGTCAGCTATTGGGACATGGCTGCCTCCTTCGTAGTATCCGGGATATTGAACCAGGAACTTTTCTTCAAGACTAGCGGGGAGTGCGGGTACGTGTGGGAGCGGGTTCGCCACCTGCTTCCGGCCCTGCGCGCCATGACCAAGAACCCGAATCACTGGGGCAACCTGGAAACCGTGGGCAACGCTTTCCTCAAGCACATCGAAGCCAACGGCCCGGAAGCTTATCCTACGTTCAAGGCGATGGTGCACGGCGCCGCCGCGGCGAGCAAATCCTAATCCCGCCGCGCCCGTCCCCAGTCCCCCCTCGACCGAAAGCGGCGCGGCCGGCTCGCGAAGCGCGGATGCTCCCGCCGGTCCGCGCCGCGGCCGAAATCGGGCCAATCGTCCTACTAACTTCCGATTGACTTCCGCCGCCGTTCTAGTGCCCGCCCCGCGGGCTCGCACGCGCCGAATCGCATACATATCGCGCGTGCGGGCCGCGGTGCACTACTCCGCATGGTCCCGCGCCGCATTTCGGCGGAATAGTTAACCATAACCGAAGCCACTCCCCGTATCCACTAAGTCCTTTCGGTACCCCGTACGGTATGCTGAACTAGCCTGGTATCTATCGCACCGGCATAGAACTTACACGCATTGAATAACTCGTCCAGCCACCTTATTCTGAACACGAAGGCGCCAGAAAGGCTTGCGGCAGCCCGGCACTTACACTATCCTGCCGCCCGACTGGCAGCACGTTTAGAGGCTTACTGGAGAGTATGTACATGCGAATTCTCAGCCCGTCCACGCGCACTATCCTGAACTCAGTCGCGATCGGAGTTATAGCACTCATCGCTCTGGGCACGGCCCGCGCCGATGTCATCAGCACGCAGACGCTCAGCGTTCCCGTCACCGACACCAACTGGAACTACACTTACTACTTCAACCCGTTCAACCCGGCGTTGGGCACGCTCGAATCCGTGACCGTAATCTCCCAGGGAGCCCTCGACGACTACGTGCTGACAGTGACGAACACCGACGGCACCAACGAGACGATCAGTTCCCTGAGCGCGGCGTTCCAGATCGACTTGACCGGTCCGGGCAGCCTCACATCGGTCTCCCAGGTTTCGACCGCCACGTTACCCCCCATTGGGAGCTTCATCCTCAGCTCCGGCGCCAGCGCCACTTACACCTTAGCCCCCATCGGCGGCAGCCCTGTACAGGGCAACCAGGTCACCAACACTTTCACCAGCTCGTTGGGAGCGTACGAAGGCTCAACCCAGGTAGTGTTTGACGGCTCGGCTTCGGCTACTTACGACCTGAACTCCTCCAGTAATATCAAAGTTGCCGCGGTGACCGACGCCTCGCAGACCGTAACTCTGGAATACGACTACTGTCCGAAAACCCCCACTCCCGAGCCTTTGAGCATGTCCCTGTCGGGTATCGGGCTGGTGGTGCTCTCGGTATTTGGGCGCAAGCGCCTTGTCCGCAATCGCTAGGATTGCGCCCGCGACCCGGAACGCGGCGGACTCTCCCCACTCCGCCGCGACCACGGGGCGTTCCCCCAGGAATTAACTAAAGGTAGCGGTCCGAATCCCCTAATTGGCCCCCTTGGTACCGGTACATTGATTATCGAAAGCTAACATAAATATAGAGATAGCCAGCATTTTGGCGTTGACCCGGCCGCCGCACCATTCGTATTCTGGACTTGGTGGTGCACGCGTACATGCTGCCAATGTTGAAGCGCGCAAAACGAAAAGTCACGATCTTCTGCATAGCTGTTGGAGCGGTTATAGGGATGGTCTGCAACGTCGCCGGTGCCGCCACCATCACGCAAACGTTCACCTACGGGCCCGCTTACACGGACTGGAGCAACGGTTACGTGTTCAATCAGTTCAATACCGCTCTGGGCACGCTCAACTCCGTCACCGTGCAGTCGTCCGGAGTTCTCAACACGATGAGCGCCACCTTCACGGATAATTCGATCCAGCCGGAGACGCTCACGTCTTTCCAGGAGACCTTCCTGGCCGGTTTGACCGGACCCAGCGCCACCAATTTATCGTCGAGTACCGCTCTGCCCGGCATGGGACCCATCATCTTAGGTCCGTTGGGATCGGGCACCAATAGCACCAGCCAGAGCGTCTCGAATGTGGCCTTCAACCTGGGCAGCGACACTTACTACACTTCTCTGAATGCCTATGAGGGTCTGGGCAGCGTGACTTTCACGGGTACCGCGCAGGCTTCGGACTCGTTTTCGGGCGACAGCAACATCGATTGGACCGCCACGACCCAAGCCACACAGACGGTCACGGTGGTCTACGACTACAATCCTACTGGCGTTCCGGAGCCTGTGAGCGTGGTCCTTTCGGGATCCGGCTTAGCCTTGCTGGCGGTGTGGCGCCGCAAGCGCCCAGCGCATACTGGCAACCCGCGTTAGCCGCCTCGAAGGCCGAACCCAGCCTGCCGGGCTCCCCAAGATGGGTCCCGCACCCGAGCCGAACCGATATACTATTGATTTAGGATTAGTGCCCCACGTTTTCCCATGGCTCCCATGAGTGTCATCTGGCTGCGGGTGGCCGCGGCGCTGTATTCTCTCGGCCTCCTGCACGCTATTCTTACCTTGGTCCGCCGCCGGGAGCAGCTCTTCCGCGTGGCGCTGGGGGCCTTCGGGCTGGGCAGCGTCTTCCATTTCGTCTCCATCGTGGAAGAAGGGCTGCTCAATAATCGCTGCCCCATTAATAACTTCTACGAAACGCTCTCGATGTGCGCCTTTTTGATTGTGCTGCTCTATCTATTCGTCCACTGGCGCTACCGCATGGAGAGCCTCAGCGTCTTCATTTTCCCGCTGGTATTCGTGATGTCGCTGGTGGCGACGCTCGGAAATCCGGTCAGCGCATGGTCCAGCCCGGCGGTCCGCAACGCCTGGCTGACCGTGCACATCGTGCTGGTGCTGCTGGGCTACGCAGCGTTGCTGGTAACGGCGGGGGCCTCGCTGCTGTACCTCTTTCAGGAGCGCCAGCTCAAGACCAAGAAGGTGCGCGGCATTTATTACCGCCTGCCGCCGCTGGGCGCGCTCGACGACCTGATCTCGAAAGCCATGGCCGTGGGATTCGTGCTGATCACCCTGGCGGTGATCGCGGGCAGCACGTGGGCCTTCATCGAACTTAAATCCGACTGGATTCGCCAGCCCAAGATCGCTATCTCGTTCTTCACCTGGGGCGTCTACCTGGGCATGGTCTGTCTGCGAACCACCGCCGGATGGCGCGGGCGCAAGGCCGCCATTATGACGATCACGGTGCTGGGCTTCGCCGCTTTGACCTGGGCCGCGCACGCTCATTTGGGAGCCATGGTGGTGAGGCCATGAAGCTGCTCACCACCGGCGTGAGCCACAAGACGGCCCCCGTGGAGCTGCGCGAGCGGCTGGCCTTCCGCGCGGAAACCCTGCCCGAGGCGCTGGCCGATCTGAAGCAGCGCCCGGGGGTCGCCGAAGCCGTAATCCTCTCCACCTGCAACCGCGTCGAGATCACCGTTACCACGGAGGATGCGGCCGACCCGCGGGCCATCGTCGAGAGCTTCCTCGAAGAAGCCAAGGTGCTCGACCCGCGCTCCCTCGCGGCGCACCTGTACAGCCACGAAGGGCGCGAGGCCATCCATCACCTGTTTCGAGTGGCGGCCAGCCTGGATTCGATGGTGGTGGGCGAGCCGCAGATCCTGGGCCAGCTCAAGGAAGCGTATGCCGCCGCCAAGAGCTGCGGCGCGCTGTGCGGTTGGCTCGAAGGGCTGTACGAGCGCGCCTTCGGCGTGGCCAAGCGGGTGCGCTCGGAAACCGGCATCGGGCAGATGGCGGTCTCGGTGAGCTACGCGGCGGTGGAGCTGGCGCGCAAGATTTTCGGCTCGCTGGAACACCGCACGATCATGATCGCCGGGGCGGGGAAGATGTCGGAGCTGGCCGCGCGCCACCTGCGGCGCTCGGGGGCCTCGCACGTGTTCGTCACCAACCGCACGCACGAGCGCGCCGTCGAAATGGCCACGTTGTTCCAGGGCACGCCGGTCGAATACGCGCGCTTCATCGGAATGCTGCCGGAGGTGGATATCCTGATCGCCTCCTCGGGAGCGCCGCACTACATTCTGCACAAGGACGAGATGCAGCGCGTCATCGCGGCGCGCCGCAACAAGCCGGTGTTTCTCATCGATATCGCCGTGCCGCGCAACGTCGAGCCGGCGGTCAACGAGATCGATAACGTGTACTTGTACGATATCGACGACCTGCAGGAAGTGGTGAGCGCCAACCTGCGCGAGCGTATGAAGGAGGCGGATCGCGCCGAGGCCCTGGTGGCCGAAGAAGTGGAGCGCACCATGGCGCGGCTCAAGGTGGCTGAAGTCACGCCCACCATCGTGGGCCTGCAGGAGCAACTGGAGCAGATCCGCTTGGCCGAGCTGGACAAGGTGCGGCGGCGCTACGGCCCGTTTACGTCGCAGCAGGAAGAGGCGCTGGAAGCCCTCACGCACGGGATCATCAACAAGGTGGCGCACGGGCCTATTTCGGAATTGCGCAACCACGCCGGGCGGCCGGAGGGTATGCAAGTGATCGCGGCCTTCCGCAAGGCTTTCCACCTGCGGGATTGAAGCCATATGCTGATCATTGCATCGCGCGGCTCGCAATTGGCCTTATGGCAGGCCCGCTGGGTGGCGGCGCGGCTGGCGGAGCGCGGCCACGAATGCCGCATCGAAATCGTCAAGACCACCGGCGATAAGATCACCGACGTTCCGCTGGCGAAGGTGGGAACCAAAGGGCTGTTCACGAAAGAGATCGAGGAGGCGCTGCTCGAAGGCCGCGCGGACCTGGCCGTACACAGCTTGAAGGACCTACCCACCGAGCTGCCGGAAGGGCTGGTGCTGGCCGCCATTCCCGGGCGAGAAGATCCGCGCGACGCCGTGGCCGGGCGCCCCCTGGCCGCACTACCGGCGGGATCTCGCGTGGGAACCAGCTCGCTGCGGCGCGCCGCGCAGCTTCGCAAGCTGCGTCCGGACTTGGTCATCGAATCCGTGCGCGGCAACCTGGATACGCGCCTGCGCAAGCTCGATGAAGGGCAGTACGACGCCATCCTGCTGGCCGCGGCGGGGCTGAAGCGCCTCGGCTGGGAGCGGCGCATCGCGGAGATTCTGCCCGCCGATGCCGTTTGCCCGGCGGTGGGACAGGGCGCGCTGGCCATCGAGACGCGCGCACGGGGCGCCGGACGAGACGCCTGTGCGGCGCTCGATGAAGCCGATGCGCGCGCCGCGGTCACCGCCGAACGGGCCGTGCTGGCGGCGCTCGGCGGAGGTTGCCAGGTGCCCATCGGAGCGTATGCCGAAATGCGAGAGGGACACCTGCGCCTGTTTGCCGTGGTGGCCTCGCCGGACGGCAGGGAGATCATTCGAGCGAGCAGCGAGGGCGCGCCGGACGCCGCCGAGGCACTCGGGCGGGCGCTCGGCGCGGAGCTCCTCGAGCGCGGCGCCCGCGCCATTCTGGAAGCCGTCTACACTTCATGAGCGGCAAAGTCTACTTGATCGGCGCAGGTCCGGGCGATCCGGAACTGGTCACGTGCAAGGGCCGGCGCATCCTGGAGCACGCCGACGCGGTGCTGTTCGACCACCTGGCGCCGGATGCGCTGCTGGACCTGGCGCCCCCCTCCGCCGAGCGCATCTACGTGGGGAAGAAGAAGGCCGAGCGCGTCTTC
>Ga0181517_10003623_pt1 | contig 14597 bp, 11 predicted proteins | sample PEATcosm2014_Bin_31_FD_119748 | JGI IMG/M metagenome (GOLD analysis project Ga0181517, IMG submission 119748) | Peatland microbial communities from MTU Mesocosm Facility, Houghton, MI, USA - PEATcosm2014_Bin01_30_metaG | ecosystem: Environmental > Terrestrial > Soil > Wetlands > Peat | place... | reverse complement strand
GGGGCGTTTCATCTTCCAGCACCTGGCCCCCGGTCGCTACCAACTGACCGTCGCACACCCGGGCTTCGCGAGCTCCTCGACGCTGGTGGAAGTGCTCTCCGCGGTGCCGGCCGAGATCCGCCTGACCCTGGCGGTGGAGACGGTGCCGACCGAGATGCGGGTGACCGATTCCGATACGCTTCTCGACCCGCACCGCACCGGTGTGACATACGCGGTGGGCCCGCGCGAGATTCGCGAGCAGCAGAGCGCCATTCCCGGTCGGGGTCTCCTCGACCTGGTGAACGAGCAGCCCGGGTGGCTCTTCGAATCGAATGCCGTGCTGCACCCGCGCGGCTCGGAATACCAGACCCTCATGGTGGTGGATGGCGTTCCCATGGACGAGAACCGCTCGCCCGGTTTCGCGCCCGAGATCCCCGATGGCGAGATCAGCCAGATGACCGTCATGACCGGCAACTATCCGGCCGAGTATGGCCGCAAGCTGGGCGGCATTGTCGAGGTGGTGACGGCACGCGATCAACAGCAGGGTTTTCATGGCGAGGCGGAACTGGGCGGCGGCAGCTTCGATAGCGCCGACGGGCTGTTCGATGCCACCTACGGCTGGAAGCGGAGTTCGGCGACCGTAAGCGCGTTCGCCTCGCGCACGGACCGCTATCTCGATCCGCCGGTGCTGGGCAATTTCACCAACTCAGGGACGTCGGATGGCCTCTCGGCCAGCTACGATTGGGATGTTTCCGATGCCGACCGCCTGCATTTCTCTTTTGCGCGGCGTCAGTCGCTCTTCGAAGTGCCCAATGAAAACCTCCAGCAGGCCGCCGGTCAGCGCCAGGACCGCAACGGGCGCGAAGACCTCGGCCAGGTAAATTGGACGCACGAGATCACGCCGCTGGCTTTGCTGAACGTGCGCGCCTCGGTCGAGGATCTCTCGGCCAATCTCTGGTCCAACGCGCTGGCTACGCCCATCGTCGCGTTCCAGCAGCGCGGCTTCCGGCGCGGTTACTTCAGCTCCAGCGTCTCGCTGCACCACGGCCGGCACGATTTCAAGTTCGGCGGCGATGCCTACTATGCGCCCGTCGGCGAGGCTCTGCAATATCTCATCACGGACTTCTCGTTTTTCGACCCCGGCACCGTGCCGCAGTTCAACTTCGCGGACCGGCGCATCGATCGCGAGCAATCGCTCTTCGCGCAGGACAATATCCGGCTGGGCAACCTGACCCTGAGCGCCGGCCTGCGCTGGGATAATTACCGGCTGGTAGTCTCGCAGAACGCCTGGAGTCCGCGGCTGGGCGCGGCCTGGTATCTGCCCAAGGCGGACCTGGTGCTGCGGGTTTCCTACGATCGCGCGTTCCTCACGCCGGCCATGGAGAACCTTTTGCTGGCCAGCTCCGGGCAGGTAAACGCCGTGGAGCCGGAGGTGCTTCGCGTTCCCGTGCAGCCCTCGCTCGGAAACTTTTGGGAGGCCGGATTCAGCCAGGGACTGGCGCGGCACGTGCGTCTGGACGCTTCTTTCTACCGCCGCACCTTCGTGAACTATGCCGATGACGACGTCTTTCTGAATACCGGCATCAGCTTCCCGATCAGTTTCCAAAGCGCCACGATCCACGGCGTGGATGTCAAGCTGGCGGTGCCTTCGTGGGGCCGGTTCTCGGGCTTCCTGAGTTACTCGAACATGCTCGGCATAGCGTATCTGCCCGTGTCCGGCGGCCTGTTCCTGGGCGACGATGCGGTGGGCGCGCTTTCGGGCGCCGGCAGCTTCCCGATCTCGCAGGACCAACGCAACACGGCTCGCGCGCGCCTGCGCCTTCAGGCGACTTCGCGCGTGTGGCTGGCCATGAGCGGCTCGTACGGCAGCGGCCTCCCCTCGGAAACGACCGAGGATCCCGCCACGCTCGTATCGGAGTACGGGTCCCAAGTGGTCAGCCGCGTGAATTTCGCGGCCAACCGCGTGCGGCCCAACTATTCGCTCGACGCGGCCGTGGGCGCGGACTTATGGCGTCACGAAAAGAAGACTCTGCGCGTGGAAGTGGCTGGGGAAAACCTCACCGACCACTTGAACGTGATCAACTTCGCGGGCCTGTTTTCGGGCACCGGCATTGCGGCGCCGCGTTCCGCCAGCGCGCGGCTGCGCTGGGAATTCTGAAGCTTCAGCGGAGGCCGCCCGCGATCTTGCGCACCGCTTCCACGGTATCCACGTCGGCCGGCGATTTATCCGTCCGGTACCGCTTCACGCGCGCGAAGCGCAACGCCATCCCGCTCGCATAACGCGGGCTCACCTGGATCTCGTTGAAGGCGATTTCCGCCACCAGGCGCGGTTCAACGTAGATGGTAAACTCATCGCGCCCGATCTCGGTTTTCAGCAGCTCGGCCGTCTGCCACGCCAGCATCTCGTCGGTCAGCCCCTTGAAGGTCTTGCCGAGCATGGCGAAACCGCCCTTTTCGGTGTCGCGCGCGCCCAGGTGCAGATTGCTCAGCCAGCCGCGTCGCCGCCCGCTGCCCCACTCCGCCGCCAGTATGGCCAGGTCCAGCGTGTGGGCCCGCTTGATCTTAAGCCAGCTCTGCCCGCGCGCTCCGGCGGCATAAGCCGCTTCGAGCGATTTCGCCATGGCGCCTTCGTGCCCGCGGTCGAGTGCGCCGCGGATGAACTCCTCGGCCTCCTCGGGGTCGCCGGTCGTGAGATGCGGCACCAGTGCCTCGGCGGGCGCCAATTGTGCCAGCGCTTCGAAGCGCCGCTCGTGGGGCTCGTCGACGATGGAGCGGCCCTCCGCGTACAGCAGGTCGAACCAGAAGGGCGTCAGCGGCAGCTCCGCGCGCATACGCTCCAAATCCAGCTTCCGGCCGAACCGCCGCGCGGTCACCTGGAACGGCTGCGGACGCCGGTCCCGCGTCAGGCAGAGCGCCTCGCCATCGAGGATCAGGTCGCCCCCCGGGAGGGCGCTCGCCGCCTCCACGATCTCCGGGACCGCCGCGGTCACTTCGTTCAGCGCGCGCGAAAAGACCCGCACTTCGCCCGAGGCACGATGCACCTGGATGCGCGCGCCATCGAACTTGTACTCGAAAGCCGCGCGGCCCAAATCGGCGATGGCTTCGGCCGCGTCCTCGGCCGTCTGGGCCAGCATGGGCTGCACGGGACGCATCAGCTCCACGTCGAACCGCGCCAGTCCCGCCTCGCCTTCCTCGATGGCTACGTGTGCCACGCGCGAGAGGTCGCCCGCCATCATGGCCGCGCGGCGCACCCGCTCCGGCCGGGTGCCGGAAGCCCTGGCCACCGCGTCCATCATGACGCCTTCGAGGGCGCCTTGACGGATCTCGCCCACCAGCAGCGCCCTCAGGAACGCCTGCTCGGCGGCCGTCGCGCGGGCCATCAGGGCCTCCAGCAGCGCCCGCCGCGGCCGGGCTTCGGTGCGAGCCATTTCGCTCAGTGCCGCTTCCACATCGCCGATCGAGAGCGCGGCCGCCTCGGCCGGTGCGACCGCGCAATCCCGCAGCGTCCCGTAGCCGATTCCGATTTTGCCCTGCCGCAGGTACCCGGAAAGAAACGCCACCGCGGTTTCGATCTCTTCCGGAGCCGCCAACTGAAGCAGCCCGGCGATCAGCTCGATCTTCTCAAGGCGCCGCGGCGTCTTCGTGATCCGCCGCGATATTTCCACGACGCGTTCGAACAGCATAGGGCTTCTCAGGCGGCCGGCCGCACACCGGCGAAGGAGTACATGCGGCCGGCGGCTTCGCGGTCGCGGCGGAAGGAGTGAAATTCATCGGAATGGCACATGGTGCACAGGCCGGCAACATACACGCGCGCGGGGTCGATGCCGGCCGCCAGGAGCTGGCCGCGGTTAGCCTCCGGCAGGTCGATGTGCGCGCGGCCTGCGGCTCCGAACTGCGCCGCCACTTCCGGCCCCACTTCGTAACAGCATTTCCCGATGCCCGGCCCTATGGCCGCATGCAGGTCCGCAACCCGCGTGCCGAAGCGCTGCTGCATGGCTTCCACCGCCCGGCCGGCGATGCCCGCCACCGTGCCACGCCATCCGGCGTGCACCGCGGCTACCGCGCGATGGCGCTCATCGGCCAGCAGGATGGGGATGCAATCGGCCGTGCGCACCGCCACCACGGCCCCGGGCGTCGCTTCGAGCAGGGCGTCGGCCTGGCCCAGAACTCCACTGCGGCCCTCGGCGGCCACGCACGCCGCCGAATGGATCTGCTTGACCAGGCCGAGATTGGGGTAGAGCGCGGGGACATCAGCCAAGCGCGTGCCGAAACCGTGCTCCAGCCACGCAAAGGCATCCAGCTCCGGGACGCGATAGATGGCGCGCGAATCGCGATAAAACACGGTTAGACGGGGTTCTGGGTCTGCGCGATGCGCACCTGCTCTTTGAACTTCGCCAGCATGGATTCGTCGAGCCGCACCTCGGTGGGCCGCTTCACCAGGGTGCTCATTTGCTCGATCTTGTCCTGCAGCTTCATCAGCGCGTAGAAAAGGTTTTCGGGGCGCGGCGGACAGCCCTGGCAATAGACATCCACAGGGACGACCTTATCGACGCCCTGCAGCACGGAGTAGGTGTTGAACGGCCCTCCCACGCTGGCGCACGAGCCCATGGCGATGCACCACTTGGGATCCGGCATCTGGTCCCAGATGCGCTTAAGAACCGGGGCCATCTTGAGGGTCACGGTCCCGGCCACGATCATGAGATCCGATTGCCGCGGGCTGGGACGGAAGACCTCCGCGCCGAAACGCGCGATATCGAAGCGCGAGGTGCTGGAGGCGATCATCTCGATGGCGCAGCAGGCCAGCCCGAAAGTCAGCGGCCAGAGCGACGATTCGCGCGCCCAGTTGAACACGTAGTCCACCGAGGTGGTCACCACGTTTTTTTCGAACTGGTTGTGAAGAAAGGACGACACCGAGCGCTCTCCTTGGCTCCCTAAACCGGATTGTATCATTACCGGCCGCCGGGCATCTTCTTTCGGCCGGCATAGTGGGGCACGCTTTAGCCTGCCCAGCTCGCCGGAGCGGCTGCAATAGACCCGTCAGCCCGCGGCCTGTGGCTCGGGTTCCGCCATAGCTGGCTTCGTGGCGCCCAGCTTGGGCAGTTCGAGCACCATGCCCCCGTCCGGGTCCACGTAGAAAGCCGGCTCGAAGCGCGCGTTCCACAGAATCTCCTGGTGCGTGTAAGACGAGCGCGCCAGCACGGTCTGGCTGAACGTATCGTCGTACGCTTTGATGAGGATCATCACCTCGGCCTGCAAGCGATCGAGGTCCTCGGGCGTCTTTCCCCACAGCGGGCTATTCGCTTCGATGGGGTGCACGATGGTCCAGGTGAGCGGAAGAAACAGCACCTTCGGGCGCTCCAGGCGCAGCCTGGTGTAGGTCCGCCGCGGGCGCTCCGGTCCGGGTTCCACGGTCATCAGCACTACGCGGGCCTCCAGCTCTACCAGGGAGTTGGCGCGGCGATTGACCACGCGGAACTGCAAGCTGGTGCCATCCTGGTAGGGCGCGATCACCATGTTGTCGCTGAACCCGATGCGCGCCGAAGGGCGCGACACGCGGCCGAACAGCAGCCCGGTGGCCACCGCGAAGCCCAGCACCCCCAGCAGCGATTCCACCGATGCCACCACGTTGGCGGCGATCCCTTGCGGGGAGATGTTGCCGTAGCCCACCGTGGTGAGCGTGTGGGCGCTGAAGAAGAAGCCCTTCAGGAAGCGGTCGAACGCGGTGGCGGCCTCGGCCCCCTGAAGCTGGCCCGGGGCGAGCTCGAAATAGATGGCCGCGAAAATCGTATTCACCACCACAAATCCCAGAAGCAGCACCGCCAGGAAGGGCAGCCAGCCCATATTTACGAGGTGCAAGTAGGGATGAAAATCGCGCCACGTGGCGCCCCGGCGGCGCACGTTGAAGGTGCCGTCCTTGTCGATGGCGCGGCTCCAGGGAACGGTAAATTGCTGGGTCAAGCCCGGATCGAAGCTCGGTCTCTGCATAGATATGAGATCGGCCGAAGCCGCTCGGAGATCCAGGCTTGCCGCTCCGGCCTACTGCGTACGCAGCGCGCTCATGGGGTCAATGCCGGCGGCGCGCAAAGCGGGCACCACCGCGGCGGCGAAACCGCACACGGCCAGCGCGGCCACCGCGAGCGAGAGGGCCGCCGGGTCCCATCCGGCGACGCCGTAGAGCTGCGCCGAGATCAGGCGGCCGGCTCCCAGGGCCAGCGGGATTCCCAGCGCGAGGCCCAGGCCGACCATACGAAAGGCTCCCCACAGCACCAGCCGCAGCACGCCGCCCGCATCCGCCCCGAGGGCCATACGGATGCCGATTTCGCCGGTCCGCTGAACCACCGTGTAAGCCGTGACGCCATACAGTCCGACGGCCGCCAGAATTAGCGCCACCGCGCCGAACATGCCGGCGAGCGAGGCCACCGCGCGCTGCTGATCGAAGGCCCGCTCGATCTGTTCCCGCATGGTGCGCACCGTGACCACCGTGAGATTGGGGTCGGCATCGGCAAAGGCCTTGCGAAGAACCGGCTCCAGATCGCCGGGCGGGAGATGCGTGCGCAGTACCGCGGCGCCGATAAAATGCGAGCGGGAATCCACCATTTGCAGAACTTCCATATCGTACTTGACCCGCTGGGCCAGCGACACGAAGAACATCGGGCGGGCCGGCCGGCTGGGCTGGGTGTACTTGGCGTCGCGCACCACCCCGACGATGCGGAAGGTGCGCGCGTTGGCCGCCAGATCGAGGCCGAAGCGCTTGTCGAGGGGCTCTTCGTTCTTGAAGAACCGGCGCACGAAGGATTCGTTTACCACGGCGATGTTCTCGGTGTTCTTCGAATCGGCGTCCGTGATGCCTCGCCCGCGCAGCACCGGTTGCCCGACGGTCTCGAAGAAGCCGTCGCTCACGCGGTCCCAGGAAGCCGTGGAGCTTTCGTTGAGGATGGCCGGCGGGTGGCCATCGACGAAGATCAGCTCGCCCCAGTTATCCGTGAGCGGCGAATAGAGTGCCAGGCTGGCGCGCTCGACGCCCGGCAGCCGGCGCAGGCGGTCCTGAACGTTGCGATAGAGCGCGTCCAGGCGCTCCCCGGAATACGAGGATGGCGGAGGGTTCAGGCTGACGGCGATCAAGCCCTCGCTGCGAAAACCGAAATCCTGCCGTTCGAGATTCCCCAGGCTGTGGGCCAGCATGGCCGCTCCCGCCACCAGCACCACCGATAATGCCGCCTGCGCCACCAGCAAGGTCCGGCGCGTGACCGAGGCATGATCGCCCGTGCCGCGGCCCGCGCCGCGCAGCGCTTCTGCCGGGTCGCGGCGGGTGGCCAGCCAGGCCGGTGCCGCGCCGAAGATCAGGCCCGTCGCCAGCGACAAGCCGAACGCGAAAGCCAGCACCGGAATCGACGGGGTGGTGCTGAACGGCAGGTAGGTGGCGTTGCGGAAGGCTAGCGTGACGAGGGTCTTCTCCGCGCCATACGCCACCAGCAGGCCCACCAGGCCTCCGGCGATCGCGAGGAGCGTGCTCTCGGCCAGCGCCTGCGCAATGAGGCGCGCCCGCGAGGCGCCTATGGCCAGCCGTATGGCGGTTTGCGCGCGCCGTGCCATGCTCCGCGCAATGAGCAGATTGGCGACGTTGGCGCAGGCGATCAGCAGCACGAGGCCGCACACCGCCAGCAGAATCCGGAGACTGCGGCCGTAATTGTCGCGCATCTCCTCCACGCCGTTGCCGGCGGGAATTACATGGAGGTTCTGTTTCGGCATGAGATGGCGCAATTCGCCCAGCCAGGCGGCCGGATACCCGCTTTCGGATTCCATCCAGCGTCGCAGCACCAGGGTGAGCCGCGCCGACATGCCGGCGGTCGAGGCGCCCGGTCTCAGCCGGCCGATGGCGCGCAGCCAGGCGGAGAAGGACTGGCGCACCAGCGAATCCTGGCCGTTGATGAGCGGCTCCTGCTGGAGCGGGAGCCAGAAATCCGGCGGCCGGCTGCGCAGGGTATCGCCGAAGAAACCCGGTGGGGCGATGCCGACAACAGTGAAAGGCTGGCCCTGAACGATGGCCACCGAGCCGATGGCGGATGGATCGGCGCCCCAGTCGGTTTGCCACGCGCGGTAGCTGAGTACGGCAGCGGGCGGTGCCGAGGCCCTATCGTCGGACGGCGCAAGGACACGCCCGACAAACGGGCGAATGCCGAAAACCGAGAAGTAGCTGCCGCTGACGAACTCGCAAGTAAACGGCCTGGCAAAACGGTCCACGTCCGGGCGCAGCACGCTCAAGCGCGAGGAAGCCGCCTGGAAAGCCGTGACCTCCTCAAACTCCGGCGCGGCGGACCGCAGCCGCTCGAACAGGGAATAGGAGAGCAGGCCCCACTCGTCCTGCGGGCCGCCTTCCACGCAACACTCGCTCCCCGAGCCGATGCGATACAGACTGGCGGGGTCCGCCACCGGCAGCGAGCGGAGCATCACGTCGTGCATCAGCGAGAAGATGGCGGTGGTGCCCCCGATGCCGAGAGCCAGCGTCAGCACGGCCGTGAGCGTGAAGATGGGCGCGCGGCGGAACTGGCGGGCCGCGTAGGCCAGGTCTCCGGATAGATTCAGCATGAAGTCTCTCAGGATCGACGGCCGGCCGCGCCAATGGTTAGGCCGCCGGCGCTCACATTTTCAGCAGGTGGATGCCGCCATTGGAGGTGCTCAGATCGATGAGCGGGCCGCCGCTGCCTATGGTGCCCTCCATGTGGTTCTTGCCGAACTCGCCCTGGACCTTCATCTCGAAATCGGAGGAGATCGAGGCGTTGCTGGTGCGGGCGCTCACGCGCGCGTTGACGCCCGGCGGCAGGTGCAGCGAGATGTGGCTGTTGGAAGTAGCAGCGTGCACGTCGGCGGAGAGCTTGTCCGGCAGCCGCAGATCGATGCCGCTATTGCGCGTCTCCAGGCGGATGGGGCCGCCGGCAGCCTCCAGGGCCGCGTCGATGCTGCCGTTGCTGGTAGTCCCCTGGAGCGAGCCGCGCAGGCGTTCCGCGCGGATGTGGCCGTTGGAGGTGACGACTGTAGCGTCGCCCTCCACATCGGTCAGATCCACGGCGCCGTTGCTGGTTTGGGCGTCCAGGCGGCCGTTGAGCGAGGCCACGTGGATAGCGCCGTTGGAAGTGCGCAGGCGGGCCGGGCCGGCGCCATCGACGGTGTGTATGGATCCGTTGGTGGAGGCGATCCGCTCCAGAGTGGCGCCGCGCGGAATCTTGATGACGAAGCGCGCGCCCTGGTTCCCGCGCCGGTCAGCCGGGCGGACGGCGCGCACGGAAACCGCATCGGGCGTGTGATCGATGCTGATATTCAGGGCGTCGGCGGCTTCCTCGCTGGGGCCGTACTTGGTGCCGCTGATATCCACGGTAGGCTGGTCCCAGCCGGAGATCTCGACCGAGCCGTTGAAGGTCTCGACCTCGATCCGCCCGTGGGCCTGCAACGGGTAGGCGTAGTGAAAATCGCGGCTGAAGCGTCCCAGACCTCCGAACTCGACGTCGTCGCAGGCCGGAATCGAGAGCAGGGCAGCCACCAGGGCCAGGGTGCCAATCAAGTGTCGTGCGCGCATAAGCGTCCTCGATTCACGGCATACGCAGGGCAGTGCGGATTTGTTCCCTCAGTCGCGCGGAATCAGCCGGATCATACTGATATTCACCGTAAACGGGCGGCCGTCGCCGGGGGCGCTCCATAGCGGAGAAGCCGCGATTTCGATGGTGTGCTCGGGAGCGTCCGGCACGTCGGCTTCGATGACGAACAGGCCGGGGCGGTCGAGGTTCTGCTGGACCAGCCGCAAGCCGTTCGAGAAAAGCTCCACCCGCACGGGCCGGCCCTCCCGGAATTGAGCGGCGTGCGCATAGCCACGCACGCGCAGGCGCTGCGGAACCGAGCTCAGGGTGCGCAAGCGGGCAGACGCGCGCCCGCCCATCCAGCGGTACTTGTTGCCGAACTCGCCCTCGAGATCGTGCCAGCCCTCGATCAGGCGGCTTTCGTGGCCCGCCAGCGAGAAATCAATGACGTCGTCGCGGTCGCCAGGATACAGCTCGGCGCGTTCCTTGGAGGGCAACAGGTTGTACACACCGCCCTCGAGTGGTGCGCGATAGCCGCAACCGCAGTAGAGCGTAGCGGAGCCGTCGCAGGCCAAGCCGCCGTGGCAATCCGGACAGCGCAGCAGCGTTTCGAAATCCGTGGGCATGTCCGCGGCCCGCTCGTCCGTTCCGGCCTTACGGGCCATGGCGGCCAGGGTTCCGCCCAGCAGGTGAGCGGCGCGCCAATCCGAGCGGTGCGGATCCAGGCGTATGGCCAGCCGCTTCATCACGCGCTCGCCCCAGCCGCGCTGCGGAACGAAGGCCTGGTAGCGGTGCTCGGTGAAATGCCGCGTCACCAGCCGGTGCCAGTCCTTTAGGTACATGGTGTGGTTCTGGCGTATACCGAAGCTTTCCTCCTGCTCGGCCCCGATGACGTCGCGAACCAGGTAGCCCAGCAGGCCCCAATCGAAGAGCTTGCGCTCCCAGGGCTTCATACGGTTCTGGTACTGGCAGCGGTACAGGCGCAGGGAGAGCAGCCGGCGCAGCGGCTCCTCCACGAAAAGAAACACGCCGCCGGGGGCCAGCACGCGCTTCACTTCCACGAAGACGCTCTCGATATCCATGAACTGGCTGAGCATCTGGCACGCCATGACGAAACGGATGGAGCCGTCGCGGAAGGGCAGGTTGAGGGCATCGCCGGCCACGCGTATGGGCGCTCGCGAGAAGTGGCAGCGCTCCATGAGCGCGATGCCGTGGCGCAGGGCGTCGGCCGAGAGATCCAGGGCAAAGCCGGAGGCGGAGAACTGGTTGGCCAGCATGTAGCTGGTATGGCCGGCATTGGCGCCGATCTCGAGGAAAGGAGTTAGCGGGCCGATGAAATCGCGGTGCTGAAGGATGATGGCGGCGCGGCGGACGTTCTCATCGAGATACGAGGCTATGGCACGCTCGGGTTCGCCGAGCGAGGCGAAATTGTGGAATTCGACTTCCGCGCGCTTCACCGAGAGCGACTGGGCGTCGATGGGGGCCGGCACAGCTTCGATTCTAGCAACGGGCGTGGCGGGAGAGGTTTTGGCGTAGAGCCGGTTGTTTTGGGGTGGGCGGTGGGATTCGAACTCCAACAGCCAATCTGGAATCTGTAAGTTACGTATAATCAATAGAACAAACTCCCGAGAATTACCAGAAACACGCCTCCGTGGTACACCTTGGTACACGGCGATTGGCAAGTGATAGACGAGCCTTCGGCGCTACGGCGTATTCGTTTCGGCGCGTCCGTCCCTTTGCTTCTGTCGAAGCCGCGCCATTTTTTCCCTCAGTACGCAGCGGTCATGCTTGCGTTTATGGCTGCGGTTGTCGGTAACGTCCATCCATTGGCCACAACTCTCACAGAGAACCTGCTTACGCGAGCCAGAGGCGATTTCCCCGAATTCCAGCCATAGCGCGCCCAGCAGACTTGAGGGGCGATTGTAGGAGTGGAACGCGCCCTTAGCGTCAAGCAATAGCATGGGGGATGCCATCTGCATCATTTTGCGGTTGTACCGCTCGGCTATGAACCCCTTGGCAAGGGCGAGAACCTCTTCGGGCTTGAGCCCCGGGGCGGGCTGGACCCAATGCGGTGTACGGAAGGATCGGCCGCGGCGGCCAGTCTTTGGCCAGATCACGGGCATTCCCTGGGCAGTTCCTACGACGATCTCGCGTAATCCCCCTACATCGCCCGCGATCAAGTCCCAAACCTCGTAAGCTTGCCCCAATTCCGTCGCCTCCAGAAACCAATCGTTCAGGTTTTCTCCGTTCTGATCTAATTCCGCCCTGTGTCCGCTATACCGCGGTACGGCGTCGAGACCCATCAGGCCGTAGTCATTTGCGAAGGCCAGGGCGTCATCAACGTTGCGCACAGCGAGGAATTGCCGCGATATGCCCGGCGCTTCTTCCAGCGGGTAGTAGACCTCCGGCCCAGGCTTGTCCGGCGTTTGAATGAATGGAAATTTTAGGTCCGGTTGCTTTCGTAGCAACGCAGCCTGAAAAATGGGCGGCCTCCAGGTCACCGAGTACCCGCCCTTGAAGCGCAGCCACGGGAACCGCCAGTAATCCGTGGCGCCGACGTTTTTGTTGAGAAGAACGTGCATCTTCGTATACCCGATTGTATACCTGTTTATGTATTGAACTAGGTATACAGAGAAGGTACCATTATAGACGGCGGGTGTCAATAGCGTCCGTCACTTAAACGGCGGCCAGGGCCGTCAGGGATCAACCCCGCCAAGTTCCGGGCGGAGCAAATACGGAGCAAAGCCCCAGATGGGCGAGGTGTACTCAATGAGGTTTGACGGCGATCAACTACGAGCGATTCTGGCGTATCAGAGCGAGCCTGTATTGATTCGTGACGGATTCGGGCGCCCCGAAGTCGAATACGCGCACCCAATGGCGGCACTCGCGATCCTTCGGAGGGGCAATTATCACGGTGTTGGACACGCCAAGCGCATTCGATTCATACAGCCCGATTCCGTGCAAGATCGAGTCATACCGTGGGGCGCGGAGGCGGATTTCGGGGCGCCGCGGGGAGCGGGATTTCAGTACATCGGTGTTCGCGCCGGGGCGCCCAGGCGGAGAGTCAATGGAGCAAGTTCTAACAAGATCGTTAAGCCCACGCTACTCGTAAAGCCATCGCCGACCGTGGTGGACGCGCCCCCAGGTGGACCCCGTGAAAGCCTGCGCACATTTGCTCCCTATCACGTCCGGAAGCTATCGCGTGAAGATCTCCGCCGTAAAGCCGGGCTGACGCCCGAACAGTCGGCAGAATTGAAGCCACATAAGTCTTAATGGAGAGACAACAGCTATGAATCAGAACGTCATCGAACGCAAGGCCCTGTTACTGCGGGGTCCGGAAGTCGCCGAAGCGCTGGGGATCAGTCGCGCCCTGGCATACCGCTGGATGCAGAATGGCGTACTGCCCACCGTGCGGGTGTCGCGCTCTGTGCGCGTTCCGCATGACGGGCTACTCCGATGGATCGAGCGCAACACTAACAGTCCGGCCGCGGCGTAGACCCGCCCAACTTTTCCAACACATACCGTTGTCACCCTTCCAACAATCCGGCCCTGTAATCCGGGGTACGCCCATAAGCGCCGGAAGTGTGCCTAATCCTTTCGGCAAGGTCTATACGCCGCGGGAATTGGCGCAACTGTGGCAACTGTCGGAGAACAGCATCCGGCGGCTATTCCAAGATGAGCCGGGGGTGTTCACGTTGGGCGCGAGCAACCCCCGAAAAAAGCGCGGATATACGACACTCCGCATACCGGAGCAAGTCGCTTTGCGGGTGTGGCGCAACCGGGGCGGCGGGCAGGCGGCCTAAGTTACCCGAAGATTCAAGAGGCCCGCGCGGGGTAGCGCCCGGCGGGCCTGAACGTTAAAGAGGGAACCTATGAGCGATTCTACCATTGCCGGGCAAATCCTAACCCGAATCCGGATCTCGGAGGCCTGCACTGCATTGACCGGCATCACACCCGAGCGGGGCCGCATTCCCGCGCCCTGGCGTGACACTCGGGACCGGAATGTTTCGATTCACGATGGCAAGGGCACATGGTTCGATCACGTTGAAGGCCGCGGCGGAGGCCTTCTGGACCTGGTGGTGCGCGTCCGTGGCGGAAACCGGGCCGATGCGCTGCGTTGGGTTGCGGATTTTGCCGGCGTGCCGATGGAAGATAAGCCGCTTTCGGCGGAGGATCGGGCGCGATGGGCGGCGGAGCGGCGCGATATCGAGCGCGATCTTCCCGCGGCGCGGTACTGGCAGCGCGCGGCGCTCTGTCTGACGGAAGAATTGCTCGACTCGCTCAAGGCGGCGCTGTTCGATCCGATGCTACCGCTGCCGGAGATAGGCGAAATCGCCCAAGTCGAAAGCCTGCTCGCATCGCTTCGGCGGAAAGAGGGCGCCGCGCTGGTGGCTGAATACCGCTGGTGGTTTGAGCGCTACCCAGGCATGACGGCCGGGCTTGTGCGCGCGGCGAAACACCGAGAGAAGGCAGAGCGGCGGGCGCTGCTGGAGTATCTAAGGCAGACGGAACCCGCGGCGAGAAAGGCGGCGGCATAATGGGCGCGGAGCCGGACATCAACGAACTGCTCGCGGCGGAATGCGGCCGGGAATTGCGCGAAATGAAGCCGCGCATGGTGACTCCGGCCGAAGCCGCGGGGCGGGAGTTCACCGCAACCGGCGATGATCGTTACCGGCTGAGCATACCGGGAATCGGGGTATCCCTGGAAATTGATCGGTTGCGGCGCGAGCATCACGAGCTTGTAGGTGAGCTTTCGGTCCGCTGTGAGCTACCGGGCGCCCGCACGGTGGGCGGGAATCTCAGCATCGCGGACTTCAATTTTTCATCGGCACGGGCGCGCACGGACCGGGCAAAGTTCCTCGCGGCGCGGGCTAACGTCAAGGAGATTGACTGGACGGCGCTACTTGAGGAATTCGCTCAGCGCGTTCTAGTGTAGTGCGGCGGAAGTAGTAACCGATAACCACAACGCAGCGTCTCTATAATCAGGAGACGAGCGCATGCGTGTTGCACCCCCAGTTGAATTGACCGAAGACCAAGAGCGCGCCTTGC
>Ga0181517_10003621_pt1 | contig 14602 bp, 9 predicted proteins | sample PEATcosm2014_Bin_31_FD_119748 | JGI IMG/M metagenome (GOLD analysis project Ga0181517, IMG submission 119748) | Peatland microbial communities from MTU Mesocosm Facility, Houghton, MI, USA - PEATcosm2014_Bin01_30_metaG | ecosystem: Environmental > Terrestrial > Soil > Wetlands > Peat | place... | reverse complement strand
TCTCGCGCATCGCTGTTCTCTGTTCGCCGGGTCGATTCGTGCGATTGCGGTCATGCGTCTGAAAAATCGGCGGGATCGAGCAACGCTGCGGCCGGCACAGGGTGCGGTCTTCAACCTTGGCCGGCACGGGCAATGCGCTGGTGGGCGCCACAGGCGCAAACGCGGATCGGCGGTGGCATGGTCGTGCCGCGCCGGCCGGGATTGCGAAGAAGGGAAAGGAACATGCTCCATTCACGTCGCCGTCGGTCGATTGGGGGTCAGGCTCGAAATATCTTGAATGGCCGGTCCGCGGCGAGACACGAGGAGCTTGAATCCCGCATTCTCCTTTCGACGGCAACGGTTGACGTGACCGTCAATGCGCAGCAGGGCCCCTGGGATTACGTCAGCGGCGGACTGAACTCCGCATATCAATACGGGCTGGGCGATCAATCGGGACCAACCATCGTCAATGCCGGCAGCGGGTTTGATTTCACCGAAGGCCAGCAGCTTTCCGTCAGTTACCTGAGCGGATCGGTCAGCGCCGAGGCCGGGACGTTTCCGGCCGAGGATGCCAACGGGTTTACCGAGAATGCGACGAACAACAATGTTGATCCGTCCAGCGGGAAGCACTTTCCCAGTGCGTACGTCGATTCCAGCCAATATCCGGTCTATCTGACGGAATTGGTGGGGGTTTTTGCCGACAGTTCCGGGCGCATCGTGGGATCGCCTTTTCCGATCGGAGATGCGGCGACGGTGACGATACCGGCCGGGGCCACGCAGCTTCAGCTTGGCGTGAATGACGATGTCTATTTTGATAATGCCGGAGCGTGGCAGATCCAGGTGAGCCAGCAGAGCAGCCAGCAGAGCAGCGCCGCCTACACCATTACGGACCTGGGCACACTGCCGGGCGATGTCGGCAGCGGCGCCAACGGCATCAACGACGCCGGGCAGGTTGTCGGCTATTCGACCAGCAGCGACGGCCTTGAAAAGGCGTTCCTTTACAGCAGCGGGGGCATGGCCGGCCTGGGCACGCTGTCGGGCGAAACGCAAAGCATCGCCCGCGGCATCAATGCCGCCGGGCAGGTGGTGGGCTATGCCGACAACGCCAGCGGCGACTACCAGGCGTTCCTCTACAGCAACGGGAGCATGACGGCCCTGGGCACGCTGGGCGGCAATTACAGTTGGGCCACCGGCATCAACGACGACGGGCAGATCGCCGGGTATGCCAGCGCCGCCAACGGCGCCGAGCACGTCTTTATCTACAACGGCAGCATGGTCGATCTGGGCACGCTGTCCGGCGGCGTCTTCGCGCTGGCCACCGCCATCAACAGCAGCGGGCAGATCGTGGGCGCGTCCAACAACAACCTCGGCATCGAGCGAGCGTTCCTCTACAGCGATGGCAATATGATCGATCTCGGCACGCCCGCCGGTTCATACAGCGACGCCACCGACATCAACGACAACGGCCAGATCGTCGGCTACGTCAATGGTAACGCGGGCGACGATGCCTTTCTGGACACCAACGGAACCATCACCGATCTGGGCACGCTGGGCGGCGCGTCCAGCCAGGCCCTGGGCATCAACGACAGCGGCCAGGTCGTCGGCAATGCCGACAACAGCGCTGCCGACGTCCATGCGTTTCTCTACAGCGATGGAGCGATGCAGGACCTGAACGACCTGATCCCCGCCAACAGCGGCTGGGTGCTTCGCAGCGCCACCGGCATCAATGACACAGGCCGGATCTGCGGCTACGGCGTAAATCCCAGCGGGCAAACCGATGCCTTTTTGCTCACGCCCGTGGCTGCGCAGCTTGCCTTCGCGCAGGGGCCCACCAACACGCCGGCCGGCGTGGGAATGAACGCGGTCACGGTTAATGTCGAGGACTCTGGCGGCAACGTCGTGGCCAACGACTCCTCGAGCGTCACCGTCGCGCTGACAAATTCCGCCGGTGCGGTCCTTGGCGGAACCCTCACCGAGCCCGCCGTCAACGGCATCGCGACGTTCACCGGTCTTACGGTCAGTGCCACCGGCACATATACGCTGACCGCAACCGACGGCCTGCTGAGCAGCGCCGTTTCGGGTTCGTTCACCATTGCACCCGCCCAGCAACTGGCTTTCACGCAGCAGCCGAATAGCGCGTCGGTGGGGCTGGCGATCTTCCCGCCGGTTGCCGTCTCGGTCGAGAATTCCACCGGCGGCGTGGTTGCCAGCGATACATCGAGCGTTACCCTCGCCCTGACCAATTCCGCCGGCGCCGTGCTTGGCGGAACGCTGACCGAAGCGGCCGTCAACGGCGTGGCCACGTTCGGAGACATCACCGTCAGCGCGCCGGGAACGTACACGCTGACGGCAACCGACGGCACGCTGGGCAGTGCGGTATCAAGCTCGTTCACGATTACCCCGGTCCAGGCCCCATTCGTCGTCGCGACCAACGGCAATCTGCTGGTCCAGGGCACCAGCGGCGATGATGTCATTACCCTGCAAACCGACGGCGATGGTAATATGACCGTGACGCTCAACGGCGTGACCTCGCAGCCGATCGCACTTTCCTCACTGACGTCCATCGATGTTGAGGCCGGCGCCGGCAACGATTCGGTCACGGTCGAATCGAGCATGCCCGCGAATTTCGGCATCAGTGTCCAGGGCGGACCGGGCGACGATACCATCGTGGGCGGACCCGGCAACGACACTCTCTGCGGCGGTCAGGGCAATGACTCGATCAACGGCGGACCCGGCGACGATTCCATCCGCGGCGGCGCCGGCGATGACAGCCACGCTGGCGGAAAAGGCAACGACATGCTGTTCGGGGGGCCCGGCAATGACACTGTCTGCGGCGGTCATGGCAACGACACGCTCACCGGCGGCGCCGGGAACAACCTCATCCGCGGTGGCGCCGGCGACGACCTTATCTTCGCCATAAACGACACCGCCGACACACTCTACGGCGGCGCCGGTAACAACACCGCACATATCGATCAGAACCTCGATCAAATCCCCGCCAGCGATATTCAGACGATCCTGTACACCTGACCGTTGAATTATCGGACTTGTCTCGGCCGGACGCAGTGTTTACGGCTCGCGGCTCGGCCGGCGAATCGCCCGCCTTGCTTTGCTTCGGTTCATCCTGGGATGCATAATCCAATCAGCCGCCGGCCGGAATGCCGGGCGTTTTCGCGCCGGCGGGCTCGTACATCTGAACGATCCTCTCGGGCGGGAAGGACAGGTTGATGTCAAAGGCACAAATGCGTCAAAGTCAGCATCGGGCAAAGATCGCAACAAAGCGTCGTGTTGCGCCGTCAGCATCGCAGGTCGAGCCACTGGAAAAGCGAGTGCTGTTGTCGGCATACAACCTCAGCGCACTGGCTGCGCCCGCCAGCGCGAGCAGCGGTTCGGCGTCCGAATCAAGTCCAATGGTAAGCCTCGCCTCCCAATTGGCGTTCTCGCAGCAACCCGCCGGCACTTCCACGGGCTCGACGCTGAGCCCCGTGCAGGTTTCCGTCGAGGACATGGCCGGCAACGTCGTCGCCGGCGACTCCTCCACCGTCACCATCGCATTGACAAATCCCGCCGGCGCGGTTCTCGGCGGCACATTGACCCAGGCCGCCGTCAGCGGCGTCGCCACGTTCCGCGACCTCACCGTCAACCTGCCCGGCACGTACACGCTCCAGGCCACCGACGCAAGCGACACCGCGGTCACATCCGCCAGTTTCACCGTCACATTGGCCGCGCCAGGCGGCGTGCAGGCCACGCAGGGAACGCTCTCGGATGCGGTTCGCATCACCTGGAACGCGGATCCCGGGGCCGTTTCCTATGATATTCTGCGCAACAGCATCGACGATTCCTCATCGGCCGTCACCATCGCCGCACGTGTCACCGGGACTTTGCTTTACGATGATGCCGCCGTGACGCCGCTGGTCACTAATTACTATTGGGTGCAGGCACAGGGCGCATCCGCGACGGGACCGGTCAGCGATTCTGTCACGGGATACGAGGTGGCGCCATCAACGCCCGCACTGCATGTCAGCGGCGCGTCTGTGGACAATGCGTCCAATGCGGCCGTGACGCTGACCGGCGTGAATATCTCCGGCCTGGAATACAACTATTCCGGCGAGGATGTGCAAGTCCTGAATTCCGAGGTCCAGGCGATCACCGGCTGGCACGCGAATCTGCTGCGCATTCCGCTGAACGAGGATTTCTGGTTCGGCGACGCACCGGCCAGCGATGCCACGGATGGCGGCATCAGCTATCAGTCCACGGTGGATTCCCTGATCAGTTACGCGGCGGCACACAATGTCTACGTGATGCTCGATCTGCACTGGTCGGATGCGGGCGTTCTGGGTTCGAACCTCGAACAGCACGCGATGCCCGACCAGGACAGCAACACGTTCTGGCAAAGTGCCGCTTTGCGATACGCCAACAATCCCACGGTTCTCTTCGACCTTTACAATGAGCCGCACCCGACCAACTCGTTTGGCCAGCCCAATTACGCCGTCTGGAACGCCGGCGGCACCATCACCGAAACCGAGGACAATGGCCAGACGCTGACCTACGCCAGCGTCGGCATGCAGACGCTGCTGAATACCATCCGCCAGAGCGGCGCCCGCAATATCGTCGCCGCCGAGGGCGCCGGTTGGGCGGGCAGCCTCGCCGTGGTCGGCACGCAATATGCCCTGACCGATCCGGCCGGCAACCTCGTGTACGAGGCCCATATCAATCCCCAGGTGGGCCAAGACGCCAGCGATTGGAACAGCGTTGTCTCGGCCGCCGCCGGGAAATATCCCATTCTCATCGGCGCCTGGGGCGCGGAAGTTGATCCCAGCGACACCGGAAAAACCAACGGAACCAACAACAGCCAGGAGCCGGCTCCCAGCGCCGACGCCTGGGTTCAGAACCTGCTGACCTGGATGACGCAAAACAAATACGGCTGGGCCGCGTGGAGTTTTAGCACCGATACATTGCCGGTTTTGCTGACGAGCGACACCTCCTACGCGCCCACGTCCTATTTCGGCTCGTACGTGCAGAGCGACCTCACAACCGGCCAGGTTTCCGCGGCGCCCGGCGGACTATCCATCACAGGTACGGATCAGTGGGCGTCGGTAACCTGGAACGCGGTGGCGGATGGGCAACTCGCCGTATCCTACGACGTCTTCCGCAATACCAGCGACGATCCGAGCACGGCCACGGAAGTGGCCTGGGCCGTCAGTGCGACCAGCTTTGTCGATGCGACCGTTCAACCGGGCGGCGTGTATTACTATTGGATTCGCGCCACCGACTCGGCCGGCATCGGCGCCGACTTCGCCGCCACGGCGGCCGATATCCGGCCCGAAACCGCCTTCGTGACTCTGACCGGCGGCAATCTGCTGGTCCAGGGCACCAGCGGCAACGACACCATCACCCTGCAAACCGATGGCAGCGGCAATCTGATTGCCACGCTGAATGGAGTCAGTTGGTCGCCGATCCCGCTCTCCTCCATCACGTCAATTGATGTCGAGGGCGCGGCCGGCGACGATCTGATTACGCTCGGCTCCGGCGTCCCCGCCGCCAGCGCCCAGGGCGGTCCCGGCGCCGACACCATCACGGCCAACAACGCGGGCAATGACAGCCTTGGCGGCGGCAAAGGCCCCGATGTAATCGCGGGCGGATCGGGCGACGACCTGATCCACGGCGGCAAGGGTTTCGACTCCATCACCGCCGGAACGGGAAACGACACGATCTTCGGCGGCCTCGGCAACGACACCCTCCGCGGCGGCCCCGGCGACGATGTGCTCAACGGTGGCGCCGGCACCAACAAGCTGCACGGCGGCACGGGAATAAACGCCTTCTACGCCGTCAATGGAACCGCCGACAGGATTTTCGCCGGTACGGCCGCCAACGACAGCCTTTTCTACAGCACGGCCGACAACCCCATCATTGTCACCGGCACAATCCCGCCGGCGAATATCACCGTCGTCGCGTGATCCTGCCGCTGACGGCCGGGTCGCTGGTCAGGAATGCTTCATCAGGAAATGGCACACCGCCCAGAAAATGGCGGCCGCAACGAGTATCCAGAAGAAAAAACGCCGCACCACCACGGCGCGGAAATGAGCGCCGCAGCGGGGGCAAATGATCGATTCGGCCCCCACCACCTCGCGGCAGGCTGGACACTTGCGCAACACCATAAGATGTTCTCGTGCGAACGCATTTTATACCAGAAAATCGCCCGAAAGTGAATCCCTGTGACGGGTGTGTAACGCAAACCGTGACGCTCTCTTCCCCCTCGCCCTGTACTCAGGGAGAGGGTTGGGGTGAGGGTCGATACGGTTCAGTCAAGCGGTTCCGCAAACGCCCCTCACCCTATCCCTCTCCCCGCGTACAGGGCGAGGGGACAGGAGGCACCCCGAGTCTGTGTCACGCACGCTCCGTCCCGTTTGCAAAATCCAAAATTGACCGGGTACAATCCGCCCGGTTTGGACAAGTCCTGCGAACCTTGCGAGGCTTTCGATGATTGACGATACCGGCGATCCACCGTGCGAAGATGCTTCGCATGTTCCCCAGCGGCAATGTGAAACCGTCCACTTACCTGCGCCGATCGCGGTCGAGCCGCCGCGCCAGATATCGCGGCGGGCGCTACTGGAATCGGCCGCCATCGCTGGCGCGGGGTTGGCGATGGCGCCGCTGCTGAATCGGGCGGACGCAGCCGAGCCAGCCGAGCCGCCGGATACCTTTCACGACAAGATCGTCCTGGCGCCGGGCGGGCCGGGAAATCCGGGCACGCCGGAGACGCCGCCCATCAAGCTCCGCATCAACGGCAACGACTACGAAGTCCGGGCCGATGTCCGCACAACACTTCTTGATACCCTCCGCGACCAGCTTGGCCTGACCGGAACCAAGAGAGGCTGCGACCACGGCCAGTGCGGGGCGTGTACAGTGCTCATGGACGGCCGGCGGGTCAATTCATGCCTCATCCTCACCGCCATGGCCCAGGGGCATGAGATCACCACGATCGAAGGCCTTGCGCCCAGCGGCCCGGCCGGCGAGCTTCATCCGTTGCAGACCGCATTCATCGATCGCGACGCCTTTGAATGCGGCTTCTGTACGCCGGGGCAGATTTGCTCGGCCGTCGGGCTCATCCACGAAGGCCACGCCCAGACCGACGCGGACATCCGCGGGCAGATGAGCGGCAACATCTGCCGGTGCGGCGCCTATTCCAATATCGTCGATGCCGTTCGCGACGTGATGACCAAGACCGCCTGAGCGGATGCCCTTTGTCGCGCCAGCGATGCGCGATACACGCGATCGTCCTTACGGAGCCTGTCATGAAGCCCTTAACGTATCTGGCCGTCACAAAGTCCGAGGATGCACTGGCCGCTTTGAAAAAGACCGCCGGCGCGCAGCTTTTGGCCGGCGGCACCAACCTGATCGACGAGTTGAAGCTCGGCCTGCAAATGCCCCAGCAGCTTGTCGATATCAATGCGCTGCCGATGAATCGCATCGAGCCGCTGCCCGACGGCGGCCTGCGCATCGGCGCGACCGTCCGCAACAGCGATCTGGCGTGGGATGCGACCGTGCGAAAGTCATATCCGGTGCTGTCGCAGGCGATTCTCTCCGGGGCATCGCCGCAGCTTCGCAACATGGCCACCACCGCCGGCAATATCCTCCAGAAGACCCGCTGCAGCTACTACCGCGATACCACCTACGTCTGCAACAAGCGCTCGCCGGGCAGCGGCTGCGCCGCCATCGACGGCTACAATCGCCCCCACGCCACTCTCGGCACAAGCGATCAGTGCATCGCCACCCATCCTTCCGATATGTGCGTGGCACTGCTCGCACTCGATGCCGTCGTGCAGACCACCGGCCCCGGCGGCGTCCGGCCGATCAAATTCGCCGACTTTCATGTCGCCTACGGCGATGATCCGGCCAGGGAAAACGTCCTGCTCCCCGGGGAAATGATCACCGCCGTCGATCTCCCCGCCATGCCCTGGGCCACGCGATCGGTCTATCTCAAGGTTGGCGATCGAGCTTCATTTGATTTCGCACTGGCATCGGCGGCTGTCGTGCTGGACATACAGGACAACACCATCCGCCAGGCGCGAGTCGCGCTGGGCGGCGTCGCGACCAAGCCGTGGCGCAGCGCCGATGCCGAGGCCGCCCTGATCGGCAAACCCGCCAGCGATGACACCTTTGCCGCGGCGGGACTGGCGGCCGTCAAACAGGCCCGACCGCAGAAGTTCAACGCCTTCAAGGTCGAATTGGCCCGGCACACATTGGCCGCCGCACTGGCCAGCGCCGCCGCCATCACCTGATCCACCGTTTACCATCGTTCGCCGCACCGCACGCTTCTGGTTTATTGCGAGGTTTCACATGGCATCGACGACCAAGCCCTCCTTCAGCACGATCGACATCATCGGCAAACCGCTGGACCGCGTAGACGGCCGGCAGAAAGTCACCGGCGCCGCCCTCTACGCCGCGGATACCACCGCCGATGGTCTGGCACATGCTGTGGTCATCACCAGCACCATCGCCAAGGGCACGATCAGCAAGATCGACAAGGCCGTGTTGGCTCTCCCCGGCGTGCAGGCGCTGATAACGCATGAGAACGTCCCGCGCTATACGCCAGGCAACGGCGGGCTCGGCACAATTCCCGTCCTCGCCGACAATGTCGTCCATTACGCTGGCCAGATCATCGCCGTACTGGTCGCCGATTCCCTCGCCGCCGCTCTTTCCGCTGCCCAGCAGGTCAAAGTCACGTACGACGAACAAACTCCGGTCCTTACAATGGAAGAAGGCATGGGCCAGGGTGCTCCAGGTTCCACCGGAGCGCACGATCGCGGCGATGCCAAAGGCGCTCTGGCCAATGCGCCCGCCAAAATCGACGTCGTCTATTCCACTCCCAACGAATTCCACAACCCCTTGGAGCCCGGCGCGACTCTGGCCGTCTGGAACAACAATGATCTGAGCCTCTTCGATTCCACGCAGAACATCGCCGGCGTGCGCCAATCGGTGACCGGATATTTTGGCCCCGCCGCCGCCAGCGTGCGCGTGCAAAGCCAGTTCGTCGGCGGCGGGTTCGGTTGCAAGAGCAACCCCTGGCCGCACGAAACCGTCGCCGCGATGGCCGCCCGCGTCGTCGGCCGGCCCGTCAAGCTCGTCCTTACCCGCCAGCAGATGTTCTGCTGCATGGGCTATCGCGGCCAGACGCGCCAGCGCATCGCCCTGGGCGCTGACAATTCCGGCAAGCTCACCGCAATCATTCACGACAACACCTGCCAGCTTGCCAAAGATGGCGGAGGTACCGCTGAAAACGGCGTTGCTGCCGCCGCCATGCTTTACGCGTGCCCCAATGTCCAAACCACCAGCACGGCCGACGCCGTCGATGCGCCAACGCCCACCCAATCCTTCGCCACCGGCCTTGCCACCGCCAGCTTCGCCCTGGAATCCGCAATGGACGAACTGGCCTGCTCCCTGAACATCGATCCCCTGCAACTGCGATTGATCAACTACAGTGATGACGATCCCTCCGCTAACCGGCCTTTCTCCAGCAAGGGCCTTCGCGATTGCTACACCAAAGGCGCTACCGCGTTCGGCTGGGAGAAGCGCTCGCCCAAGCCCGCTTCAATGCGACATCCCGACAATCCCAATCTCCTCCTGGGCATGGGTATGGCCACCGGCACCTATCCCGCCGACTCCGCCAGCTACGCCCAAGTCCGCATCCGCATTTTCTCCAACGGCCACGCCAACATCGCCACCGCCGCCGACGATCTGGGCACGGCAACCATCATCACCCAGGTCGCTTCGCAATTCCTCGGCATCATTCCCGACAACATCAAAGTCGATCTGGCCGATACCAATCTCCCGTCCGCCGGCGGTTCCACGACGGCCGCGTCCATCGCCACCGTTGTCGCCCGCGTTGCCCAACAGGCCGCTGATGCTCTCAAGACCCTCGCCATCGCCGATTCCAGATCGCCTGTTTTCGGCGCTAGTGCCGATGCCATCGTTCTTGCCGATGGAAACATCTCTCTCAAAGCCGATCCATCCAAATCCGAACCGATCGCCGCCGTTATTCGCCGCAGCGGCAAGGCCATGGAAATCCTCTCGCCTGGCGTGCCCGCCCCCGGCGGCGGCCCGGCCAGGTCGTTCGCTTCCTGGGCCGCTCAATTCGCCGAAGTCGCCGTCGATCTCCGCATCGGCAGCGTCCGCGTCACGCGCTTCCTCGGTGTCTTCGAAGCCGGCCGCATCCTCAACCCCAAAACCGCTCGCACCCAGCTCATGGCCGGCATCACTTGGGGCATCAGCATGGCCCTATGCGAAAACGCCGTCATCGACCCCCGCACCGGCAAGATGGTCACAGACAACCTTGGCGATTACCTGCTCCCCACGCCGTTGGACATCCCTCCCATCGACGTCCAATTCGTCGAAGTCCCTGATGCCCAGGTCAACGCTTTAGGCGTCAAAGGCGTCAGCGAACTCGGCATCACCGGCGCCGCCGCCGCCATCGCCAACGCCGTCTTCAACGCCACAGGCAAGCGCATCCGCGATTTGCCCATCCGGGCGGAGCATTTCTTGGTGTGAAATTCCCAGCGTTGGAACCTGGCCGTGAATAGGATACGCTTGGCGGCAGATCGCCTTGGCTTGTTCCATAGCTCGGCCCATTCAACCGTCCGGAGGATAAATCATGGCTACCTTTCATGTGCGGCGAATCGTCCTTCTTGCGCTGGTCATCCTTCTCGGCCTGCGTGCAAAGAGCACCATGGCCCAGTTGGCGCCGCCAGCCAAAGTGATTTCGCTCTATCCGGGCGATGCACCGGGGTCGGAGAAATGGACCTGGACCGAGCGAGCGGCCGGGTCGGCGACTAATCCGACCGTCCAGAATGTGGTGCATCCCGTGCTGATGTATTACCCGGCCGACAAAGCCAAGGCCGTCGGCACCATCGTGATCGTGGCGCCCGGCGGCGGGTACCAGAACCTGATGATGTCGTACGAAGGCGTCGACATCGCCAAACGCCTCAACGACATGGGCGTGGATGCCTTCGTGTTGAAATACCGATTGAAATACACCGACCCCAATGCCCGTCCCGCACGCGCCGGCAGCACCACCCAGCCCACGGCCGGTGCGACGACATTGCCGGCCGGGCCGCAGGCGGGGCAGGACATTCCGGCACTGGCGGGCGCGGACGGCCAGCAGGCGATACGCATGCTGCGCCAGGATGCCGCCACCTACGGCGCCAAGCCCGACCGCATCGGCATCATCGGCTTTTCGGCCGGCGGCGGGGTGGTCGTCCGCACGGCCCGCGGCGCCGCCGACGGCCGGCCCGATTTCGCCGGCGCAATTTACGCGGCCGGGGCCAATGGCGATGCTCCGCCTGCCGGGGCGCCCAAGCTGTTCATCGCCGTCGCCGCTGATGACCAGGCCGTCGGATTCCAGGGATCGCTGGACATGTTCAGCGCCTGGCGCAAGGCCAACATCCCCGTCGAGCTGCACATTTTCCAGACCGGCGCGCACGGCTTCGCCAAAAAAGGCGGCGGCGCCGACCATTTCATGGACCGCTTCGAGGAATGGATGAAGCTCAACAGCTATCTGAGCAAATGAGTGCCCAGCGGCGCACATTGCTCGCTTTACAGCCGGCGCGATGGATGGGTAGATTGCCTCTAAAACCGACGACCGTCGCGTTTTCACGAGCGAAACATGAAAGACCTGCTCGATATCGTCCGTGCTTATCCTCTCGTAACAGCCAAGGGCCAGCCGGCTGCCCTGGCGACGGTCGTTAACGTCGAGGGTTCCAGTTACCGGCGGGCCGGGGCGCGGATGCTGGTGGCGGAGGACGGACGCACGTGGGGCGGCGTCAGCGGCGGGTGCCTCGAGCGCGATGTGGCCAATAAGGCCCGCGGCGTGCTGGCCAGCGGGCGGGCAATCATCCATCGCTACGACACCACCGACGACGAAAACCTTGCCGCCAGCGCCCCGCCCGATCCATCGCCGGCCGCTTCCACCGGATGCTTCGGCGCTGTCGAAGTCTTCATTCAGCCGCTCTCCGCCGAACAACCCGGTCCGATTCCCCTGATCGCCCGCGCACTGGACAGCCGGCAATCGACTCAACTGGCAAGCGTCATCGCGGCCAGCGATCCATCGCTCCTGAATACGACATGGATCATCGCGCCAGGCGACGGCGCGCCCGCGCTTCCGCCGCCACTGGCCGCCGCCATCGCCGCTCTCCCGGCCGTTCCGGTGGATTCGCATCGGCGCACCCCGTCCATTCGCCATCGCGATGGCGATCTCGACCTGTTCATCGAATCGATCGATCCGCCGCAGAACCTGGTGATCTTTGGCGGCGGTCCGGATGCCGTTCCGCTGCTGACGGCCGCCAAGGCGCTGGGCTGGCGAGTGGTGGTCATCGCGACCCGCCCGGCCGCCGATGCCGCCGAGCGTTTCGCCGCCGCCGATCAACTTCTCCTGACCAATTCCGACGATCCCGCCGCCGGCTTGTCTCTGGACGACCACACCGCCGTCGTCATGATGACGCATAACTTCGATCGCGATCTGCGATTTCTGGCGGCGCTGAACCGGCCGGTGCGCTATCTGGGAATCCTCGGCCCGCGCCGCCGAACCGACCGATTGCTGGCGCAGGCGAAACTGCCGGCCGGTTTTGATCGCACCGGCCTGTTCGCACCGATCGGATTGGATCTTGGTGCCGAGTCCCCCGACGAAATCGCACTGGCGATTGTCGCCGAGATTCTGGCGACCGTTCGCGGCCGCTCCGCCCAGCCGCTGTGCCAGCGCGGCGGCCCGATCCACGAGCGATCCGGCGAATCCGCCGCAAAGGCGGGGGCCGCAGGCAAACCCGCATCCAGCGATCGGCCATTCCCATCGTGTCCCGCATAGCCGCGATCATCCTCGCCGCCGGGTTATCGACGCGCATGGGCCGTCCCAAGCCGCTGCTCGTGTGGCACGGCCGTACGCTGCTGGCCCACGCGATCGATGCGGCCGTGGGCGGCGGTTTTGATCCGGTGCTGGCGGTCATCAACGATTCTCCCCAGGCCGCCGACGAACTGGCCCGCTGCGGCTCCTTGGTCCGCCGTGTCGTCAATCCCGATGCGGCTCGCGGCATCGGCACATCCATCCGCCGCGGAATTGCCGAGCTGATGGCGCTCGATCCCGACATCGCCGCCACCGCGATCCTTCTGGCCGATCAACCGCTGATCACCGCGCCGATCCTGAGCGGCCTGCTGGCCGCCCACCGCGCCGCCGCCAAGCCAGTGACGGCGGCCGACATGGGCAGCGCGATCGGCCCGCCGGTCATCATCTCCGCCACGCTCTTTGATCAATTGCTGGTCCTCCCCGACGATCGCGGCTGCGCGATGCTCTGGAAGCAGCACCCCGACTGGGTCGCTCGCTTCGGCTGCCCCAGCGCCGCCGCCGACATTGACACGCCGGGGGATTTCGATCTCCTGGCCAGGAAAAGCCCGATGGGCCAGAGAGCCGCCGAGGACGCTGAGTGATACGTCCAGTCACATCAGCGCACAAAGGTCACCGAGTAATTCACGTGGAAATGACTGCCGCGATCCTTCCATGTCCGTGCTCGCCGTGACTGCTGTGGCGACCACTCTTCTGTGATTGCTTGCCTCCGCGATCTCCGCGCCAGCGCGTGAGATTTCTCCCAAGTCGATTCCCTCACTATGGTTACGGCAGAAACACGCCGCAATCCCCATTTCGGCCCACCCTCGTTTCCAGCCGGATATCGCGGTTTCCGCCAAACATCGCGTCCAAAACGTGCCCAAAATGTCGCGAAAAAGTTCGAACTTGGCCCGCAGGAGTTGGAACTTCGCCCGGCCGGGTCCAATCTGGGCGCGCCCCAACGGGATACTTAACCGCCGACGCCAAGAGCGCCAAGAAGGCTGCGTCCATTATCCATTTCCGTCTATGTCCCCAATGTCCCCGAACGTCCCGCAGGGGGGGTGGGGGTAGGGGTGACAAGGTGACAGGGTGACAAGGTGACGGAACGTCTCCGCCTCATGGTCTCCGTTCTCCTCTCGACCAGCGCCGCGACTCCTCTCTCGCCCCGGCGTGTGCAACAGAATGCAACAGAGGGGGGGTGGGGGGCGGCCCACGGCCGAGAGGGTAGAAAGTGGAAAGTAGACAATAGAGTGACGATCCGCCGGTCGGTCATTATCCATTGTCAACTGTGCATTGTGCATTACTACTCAGAACAATACCCTAACAGTCGATTCTTTGCAACGGAAAAATCGGAAAATTTCCGCTATGATCCCACGACGGATTTCACGGCACGAGCTTTGCCCGCAACCCAAACCAGGGCGATCGAGGATTCCTCACGCGGAGGCGCGGAGAACGCGGAGAGAAAGCTGTTTAACCACGGATTGCACTGATAAGAATCCCTGGTCACGGTTCAATTCGAGCAAAAGAGCCGGATTCCCAGCCACAGAGGTCGCAGAGAACACTGAGAGGAAGAACCCGGCAAGGCGGCCATGAACCGCAACTCGGTGGCCTCTGTGTGCTGCTCCGAAAAAGCACGGATCAACCGCGGATGAACGCAGATAAACGCAGATAGAACCTGGTTCTTGTCTTATCCGCGTTCATCGGCGTTCATCGGCGGTTCCATCGCTTCGCTTCCATTTTCATGCTCTCTGGGTG
>Ga0181517_10003619_pt1 | contig 14609 bp, 14 predicted proteins | sample PEATcosm2014_Bin_31_FD_119748 | JGI IMG/M metagenome (GOLD analysis project Ga0181517, IMG submission 119748) | Peatland microbial communities from MTU Mesocosm Facility, Houghton, MI, USA - PEATcosm2014_Bin01_30_metaG | ecosystem: Environmental > Terrestrial > Soil > Wetlands > Peat | place... | reverse complement strand
ATTGCCGAAATGTACCGTGAGCGCGGCAACCACATCATCACCCAGGTCACCGAACACAAGGCCGTCCTCGACACCTGCAAGAAGCTGGAGAAGCAGGGCTACCGCATCACCTACCTGCCCGTCATGGCGGACGGGCTGATCGACCTCGACGACCTGCGCCGCGCCATCGTCACCGAGGGGACGGAGAAGACCATCCTGGTCTCCATCATGTATGCCAATAACGAGATCGGCGTTGTACAGCCCATCCGCGAGATCGGCAAGATCTGCCACGAGAAGGGCGTCCTCTTCCACACCGACGCGGTGCAGGCGGTCGGCAAGATCCCGGTCAACGTGCAGGCCGACAACATCGACGTCCTCAGCATCTCGGCACACAAGCTTTACGGGCCTAAGGGCGTGGGCGCGTTGTACGTTCGCCGCCGCAACCCGCGCGTGCAGATCACCGAGCAGATCAACGGCGGCGGCCACGAGCGCGGAATGCGCTCCGGCACGCTGAATGTACCCGGCATCGTCGGCCTGGGCGCAGCCTGCGAGATCTGCATGAACGAGATGGCCGACGAGGCCGTCCGCGAGCGCGAGCTGCGCGACCACCTGCGCGCCAAGCTGGAAGCCGCGCTGGACTATGTTCAGGTGAACGGCAACATGGAGCACCACCTGCCCGGCAACCTCAACATGAGCTTCGTCTATGTGGAGGGCGAATCGCTGCTGATGGGCATCAACGACATCGCCGTCAGCAGCGGCTCGGCCTGCACCTCGGCTACGTTGGAGCCGAGCTACGTACTCAAGGCGCTCGGCCTGGGCGACGAGATCGCCCACAGCTCCATCCGCTTCGGCCTGGGCCGCTTCAACACCCGCGCCGAGGTGGACTATGTCGCCGACAAGATCATCGACGTAGTGCGCAAGCTGCGCGAGCTCAGCCCGCTCTACGAGATGGTGCAAGAAGGCATCGACCTCACCAAGATTGAATGGGCCGCGCACTAACTCTTTTGCTCGTCATTCTGAGCTCAGCTCGGAATCTCAGTATTTCAACGGCGCAACGAATCTCGCGGGCCATCATCAAATACTTTGCAACAAGGAGAAACACAATGGCATACAGCGACAAGGTACTCAGCCACTACGAGAATCCCCGCAACGTGGGCACGCTGGACAAGTCGTCGGAGTGCGTCGGCACCGGTCTGGTGGGCGCGCCGGAGTGCGGCGACGTGATGCGCCTGCAGATCAAGGTCAACCCGCAGACGCAGGTGATCGAGGACGCGAAGTTCAAGACCTTCGGATGCGGCTCGGCCATCGCCAGCTCGTCGCTGGCCACCGAGTGGGTCAAGGGCCGCACCGTCAGCGAGGCGCTCACCATCTCCAACACCGACATCGTCAAGGAGCTCGCCCTGCCACCGGTCAAGATCCACTGCTCGGTGCTGGCCGAAGACGCCATCCGCGCCGCCATCGGCGACTGGAAGAAGAAGAACGGCGTCGCCGAAGAGGCCGAAGTCGCCGTCGCCGCGGCCAGCTAGAGCATTTCTCGAATAGGTGTAGAGGGAAACCACGGCATATGAGTGGCTCTTTCCTCAAGAAAAAGACACCTTGCACACTTTCTCCAGATCCACGTGAATTCGAGAAATGCTCTAAGACGCAGAAAGAAGAACCATGGCAATGGTAGCCCTCCAAACCGCAACCCCCACCGGCGCAGCAGCCGCGCCGCCTGCGCCCGCGCCAACTCCGCCGGCGATCTCCGCCGACGGCGAACCAGAAGGCTCCAAGGGCATTCAGGTGACGGCGCGCGCGCTGAAGCGCATCCGCGTCGCCATGGAGAAGGAGCACATCTCACCCGCATCCGGCGGCCTGCGCCTGGGCATCACCGGCGGCGGCTGCTCGGGTCTCAGCTACAGCATCCGCTTCGACTCGCAGCCGCGCGAGCGCGACCGCATCTACTCCTTCAGCCAGACGCACATCGATCCAGCGGCCACCGATGCGCCGCCGCTGCGCATCTTCGTCGATCCCAAGAGCTTTCTCTACCTCAGCGGCATGACGCTGGACTACGAGCAGACGCTGATGCGCCAGGCCTTCAACTTCATCAATCCGCACTCCACCAAGAGCTGCGGCTGCGGATCGAGCTTCTCTACATAATGGGCTACGACGAACCACGCACCTACTTCGAAATCTTCTCCCTCCCCGCGCACCTGCGTATCGACCTTCCCGCGCTGGAGAAGAGTTTTTACGCGCTGAGCCGCAGGCTGCATCCCGACCGCTTCGCCGCAAAATCCCCCGCAGAGCAGGCCGCCGCGCTGGCCGAAAGCTCACGGCTCAACGACGCGTATCGCACACTGAAAGACCCCATCGCGCGCACCGAGTACCTGCTGAAGCTGGAAGGCGTGGAGTTGGAGGAGCAGTCCAAGGCCGCCACCGAGGCCGCGCGCGCCAGCGGCACAGCCAAGAAGCAGATCGTCCCCGAGGACCTGCTGGAAGAGGCCTTCGAGCTGAACATGCAGATGGAAGAGATGCGCGCCGCAAAGAAAATGGGCGAGGACGACCCGCAGTTGCGCAGCGACTTGCTCGCCGCCAAGGCTGGCTTCGATGCCAGGATGGCCGCCACGCAATCCGAGCTGGAATCCATGTGGGCAAGATGGGACGCGGCACTCGACGCCGGCGACGCTCCTGCCAAGGACGCCGCGCGCGATGCCATGGTGGCTCTGCTCAACCGGCGAAGCTACCTGCGCAACCTGGTCCGCGATGTGAACGATACCCTGGAAGCCTGAAGCAGCGTTCCCCGGATTCCCCGGACAAATTCAAAGGGGGAAGGCCGTGTGGCCCTCCCCCTCGTTCAATCCGAATCCTCGTTGCATCGCAACCGGCTAGCCTTAGTGGCCGGCTTCCACCTGCGGCGTAATCAGTCCGATGTTGTCCACGTCCGCCTGATGGCCCATGTCGATCACCTCTGCGACCTTTTGATAGTCAAGCGACGCATCGCCTTTGACGAACATCACCTTCTCCTGGCGCGTAGCGAATATCTCCGCCAGTTTGGGCTCGATCTCCGACTTGTTGAAGGCTGTGTCGTTGATCTTGTAGGAAGGTTCGCCAACCCCGTTCGCCAGCACCTGGACCACGATCGTCTGCTCTGGCGGCGGTGCATCCAGGTTCTTGGGCGGCTGCGGAATCAGCGTGCTCAGCCCCTTCGGCACCACCGGCACAATCACCATAAAGATGATCAGAAGCACCAGAAGAACGTCGATCATCGGAGTGACGTTGATCTCCGACATCGTCCCGCCATGATTTCCGCCGCCCATTCCCATAGCAAATCTCCTTATACTGGCCGCCGCGGTCCCCTCGCCGGCGGGCGTTGCCTCTGCTTACTGTTGTTTTGAATCGTTCTGTTCGCGCTTCTCGGTGAGCAGGCCAAGCTGGCTGACTCCAGCCGTCCGGATCTGGTCGACTGCATCCATCACCTTGCCGTAGTTGGCGCGCTGGTCGGCCCGCAGGAAGACCTCCTTGTCGGTCTTATTCTCCAGCAGGGCGGCGACCTTGGCCCCCAGGTCGCTGACGCTCACCTTGTTCTGGCCAAGGTAGGTATTACCATCGCGCGTCACCGCAACGGTGACCGCGTCTTCCTTGTTCGCGTTCTCCATGCTGAGCGCTGCGGTGGCCGTCGGCAGGTCGACGTAGACCTTGTTGCCGATCATCGGCGTAACCACCATGAAGATGATCAGCAGCACCAACATCACATCCACCATCGGCGTGACGTTGATGTTGGAGTTGACCTTTTTGCCTTCTTCGCGTTTAGAGATACCCATAATGGTTTTTCCTGTCCGGTCGTTCCCGGCCTGCGCCGTGGTTGCCGTCATCGCCACCGTGGAGGATGCGCCTTCGGAGGCGGTTCGCTTGCCGGCCCCCGAAGGCCATGGTTTCCAGGTGGAATCCCGCTGTAACTTCCCTGCCTAACCCGGCAGGGCGACCTTCTTGCTAGTGGCTCTGCTTGATGAAGTAGTCCACCAGTTCGCTGGAGCTGTTATCCATCTCGACGTCGAATGCCTCCACCTTGTTGGTGAAGTAGTTGAACGTCATGACGGCGGGGATGGCGACAAACAGGCCGAACGCCGTGGTGACCAGGGCCTCCGAGATACCGCCGGCGACCGCGCCGAGTCCGGCGGTCTTCTGCAAGGCGATCTGCTGGAAGGCGTTGAGGATGCCGACCACGGTGCCCAGCAGTCCGATGAACGGAGCGGTCGAGCCGATGGTCGCCAGTCCGCCCAAGCCGCGCTTCAGCTTGGCATGGACGATCGCCTCGGCACGTTCCAGAGCGCGCTGCGAGCTTTCCACCTGCTCGTCGGTGATGTTGCCGCCCGATCCGAAGCTGCGGAACTCCTGCAGGCCGGCGGTGACAACTTCGGCGAGGTGCGACTTCTTGCTGCGGTCGCCCAGCTTGATTGCCTCGTCCAGACGGCCATCCTTCAGCGCGCCGGCTACCTTGGGCGCAAATTCACGCGACTGCTTGCGCGCTGCGTTGAAGTACAGCCAGCGGTCGATCATGACGGCAAGCGACCAGATCGACATGATGAACAGAATGATGGCGATGATACGGGCGGGCCATCCCATGTTCGTGAGCAGGCTGCCGGCGCTGAAACTGACCGCACCGGATTCCTGAAAGAACATGGCGAGCGGCACGGGAACGTGAGCGAAGTTTGCGAGATGAGCGAGAATCACTGGAATCTTTCCTCCTGATTTCTATACAACATTGGACTGAACCGATCTAAAAACCTTACCTGCAAAACCTGCGACGGAAAATCCGATCTATAACTCCAACCTGTAGCGGACCGGATGCATAGGCCCAATTACCGGTTCTGAATCTAAAATCTAAAGCAAGAACTGCATTCGCCTAGCCGCCGCCGAAGGTGAAGTTGACGGTAATGCTGGTTTCCACCTCGACGGGTTCGCCGTCCAGAATATAGGGCTTGTAGCGCCAGCGCATGACCGCATCGCGGGCGGCGTTCACCAGCATCCCATTGCCGCTGATCACCGACAGTTGCTCGATCGTGCCCTGCTTGGAGATGATGGCGTGGAGGATGACCGCCCCCTGAACGTGCGCTGCCTTGGCGATCGGCGGATAGACCGGCTCCGGCCTGGAGATAATCATGCCGGCCACCACTCCGCTGGAGAGGTGCATCGGGCCGGTCTGCTTCTGAACCACCCTCGGAACCACCGGCGCACTGGTGTTCAGGGAGCTAAAGAGGCTGCCTGCCACACCACCGCCGCCGCCGGTGCCCATTCCTTGCATGCCCTGCACGCCGGAACCCGCCGACGGGGGCGCTTCTTCCTTGATCTCCTTGATCTCCTTGGGAATCTTGGTCGGGGCGTGCAGGCCCGAGTCCATCTCGGAGACGATCTTCACCTGCTCAACCTTTTGCTGGGGCGGAGGGGGGGGAGGAGGAGGAGGAGGAGGAGGAGGAGCTACCAGCAATGCCGTCAAGGCCATCTTGGGCAGGGCATCGGGATAGATCAGCGGAATCAGGATGAGGATGAGCAGGATGGACAGATTGAATGCGCCCGTCGCAAACATCCAGCGACCTGTCCTGGTCTTGAGCTTACCGCCGGATTCCATCAAAGAGTCTTCAAACATGGACCGCCTCGCAAATATGTTCTACCCAGCTTAGACACCGCGCCGGTCGACTTTGTTCCCGCGCGCGCAATGCCAATCTCCGCGGGAGCCCCGGACCGCTGCAACGGGGCCACCAGTGCATCTTACACACAAACACCCACCCCTGAAAACCCGGGCCTGAAGATCGGGCCGCTTACACCCGGGCGCGCTTGGCCGGCAGGTTGGAAATCTTGCCCCGGCTCTTGCGCCAGTCCTGATACGCCACCAGCATGGGCGCGGCGATCGCGATCGACGAGTAGGTGCCGATCAGGATTCCGACGACCAGGGCGAACGAGAAGCCATGCAGCACCGCGCCGCCAAACAGATACAGGCTCATAACCGTGAGGAAGGTCAGGCCGGACGAGATCACGGTCCGGCTCAGCGTCTGGTTGATGCTGCGGTTCACCACATCGGTCAGCGATTCCCTGCGCGACAGCCCCAGGTTCTCGCGGATGCGGTCGAAGACGACGATGGTGTCGTTCATCGAGTACCCGATCAGGGTCAGGATGGCCGCGATCACGGTGAGGGTGATCTCCTGGTTGGTCAGGCTGAAGGCGCCCACCGTGATCAGGGTGTCGTGGAAGACGGCAACCACGGCGGCCACGCCGTAGATCAGCTCGAAGCGGAACCAGAGATAGACCAGCATTCCCAGCAACGAGTAGCCGGTGGCCAGCGCAGCCTGCTTCTGCAACTGCCTGCCTGCCGTCGGGCCCACGATTTGAACGCTGGGCTGGCCAAAGCCGGAGTCGTGGTAGTAGTCCCTCAGCGCGCCTTCCACCGCAATGCGGCCCGCGTCGTGGGCCTCGTCGGTGGCCGAAGACATCGGCAGCGAGATGATGACATCGTTGCCCTGCTGTCCGGCGGACGCGGAGATGCGCTGGATGGTGACGTCCTTGACGCCCGCCTTGTCCATCGCCTGGCGGATATGGTCCTCGTTGGGAGTTGCGTCGAACGGGACCTGGATCTCGGTGCCGCCCTTGAAGTCCACGCCGAGAGGGATGCCGTGCCAGAACGCCATGCTGAGAATGCCGGCCACGGAGAAGATCAGCGAGAAGCCGAGGAAGTACCACTTCTTGCCTAACCAATCGATATTGACATCGCGAAACAGTTCCACTTTGCTTTCCTCAGGCGTGCCGTGCACCGCCTCGTATTGCTGAATTGCTAACTCGCTGACTCGCTGCTAAATCGACAATGCTGCGCCGCGTTCCTTTCTTTCCAGGATCGCGTCGAAGATCGTCCGCGATACGAAGACGGCGGTAAACAGGTTGGCCAGCAGGCCGAAGGTGAGCGTGACCGCGAAGCCCTTGACCGGGCCGGTGCCGAAGAGGAACAGAATGCCGGCCGACACAATGGTGGTGACGTGGGTGTCGACGATGGTGATCCACGCGTGGCCGAAGCCCTGCTGCACCGCAACCGCCGCCGTCTTCCCGCTGCGCAGCTCCTCGCGGATGCGCTCGAAGATCAGCACGTTGGAATCCACGCCCATACCGATGGTCAGGATGACGCCGGCGATCCCCGGCAGGGTAAGCGTGGCCCCGGTGAATCCCATGAACCCAAGCAGGATCACCAGGTTCAGGAACAGCGCGAGGTCCGCGTTGATGCCTGCGCCGCGATAGTAGATCAGCATGAACGCCATCACCGCCAGCATGCCCGCGATGGCCGCAACGATCCCCTGCCGGATGGACGCCGAGCCCAGGCTCGGGCCCACCGTGTTGGTATCCAGTGTCGTGATGGACGCGGGCAGCGCGCCCGTGCGCAGCATCAGCGAGAGGTTATCGACCTCGTCCTTGGTGAAGGTCCCGTGGATCTCGCCCCGGTCATGAATCCCCTCGTCGATGGCGGCGACTTCCCTCACCTTGTCGCCCAGAACGATCGCCATCGAACCTGGGTTCGCGCTGTCTTTGGAGTGCGCCGATGTGTACTTGTAGAAGCGGTCGCCGGCCTCGGTGGTCAGCGTGAAGATCAGGTTCGGCCGGCCGTTCGCATCCGTTGAGGGCTGCGCGTCGCGAAAGTCGGTGCCTTCCACCACCGGCGCCCGGTCCAGCAGATACACCTCGTCGGGGGAGTTGGGCGTGGTATTGCCATGCAGCAACTGGTCTTCCGGCGGAACAATGCCGTTGAGCGCCGTCATCGCCGCCTGGTCGCTCTCGTACGGCCCGCTGACCACCGCATACACCTCCAGCTTGGAGGTGGACTTGATGGCTGCTTCCACCTTCTCAGGATCGGAGATCCCCGGCAGCTCCACCAGAATCTCGTTGTCGCCCAGCCCAAACTGCTGGATCGTCGGCTCGGCCACGCCAAGCGTGTCCACACGCTCGCGGATGGTCTCGATCGAGTGCTCCAGCGTCGTCGTCTCCAGGGTGCGAATCGCGCCGGGCTTCATGGTGAGCTTCTCGCTTCCGTCGGGCAGCGAGGTCACGTCGTAGCTGGCGTAATCGTTGCCATCCAGCAGCGAACGCACGTCGCTGGCCTTGGCCACCGGAATGCCGCTGACCGTGATCGTTTCAGGATGCGCCGCCGGATCCAGCTTGTGCACCGCGGTCCCGGTGATGCCCGCCTTCTCCAGATCTTCCTGCAGGCGCTCCACATCGCGGTCGGTGGTTGAGCCCACAGCCTCAATCACATGGACCACCAGCACCAGGTGCGTTCCGCCCTTCAGATCCAGTCCCAGATGGATGCGGTCGGTGAGCGACTGCTTCAGCGCCGCCGGAGACAATCCGGACGGGATGCCGAGGATGCCATAGAGGAACACCACCAGTAACGCAACGATGAATGCCGTCCTGCCCTTCAGATTCTTGCCCATTGCTTCCTTTACTCAATCCGCCACTGGCAGCCGGCGCCCTTCGTCTTCAACTGGCAACCAGCAACTAATAACCGGCAACTGCCTTTACTCGTCCGCCATTGTCAGCGTCGCGATGGCGCTCTTCACAAACTCCAGCTTGATGTTGTCCGGAGGGACGCGCAGTTGCACTACATCGTCTTTCACCGAGATGATGACCCCGCGAATGCCGCCGTTGGTCGTCACCTTGTCACCGTTCTTCAACTTGCTCAACATCTCCTGCCACTTCTTCTGCTTCCGCTGGCTGGGCGCGATCATCACGAAGTACATCAGCGCGATGAAGACCAGCATCAGAAGCAGTTGCCCGGAAACACCGTTCATTGGCATCCAAATCCATCCTTCTCAGCTTCGCTTGCTTCGTCTTCCAACCGTCGCACGCCGGCCATCGCCGGAGCACGCCCCGGAGTTGCGATTTGGACCCGCAACCTGGCCTGGAGGTGTTTGTCGTGAAAGCTGCCGACGGCGAACGGTCGACACTACCCTGGCCCCGCACACTTGGGCACACAGATAGCCGCCGAGGGCCTGCTAAACAGGCCCAGCCCTATCAGTCTCGCGTATGCGTTGCCCCCTGTCAAGAAACCGCTCGCCAAGAAGCGCCTTGGGGCCGGTTCCACATCCCTCAGCCGCGGCGAAAGAGTTTGCGGAAGAGCCGTCCGACGATGTGCGCCAGATCGTTGACCGGCGGCGCGGGCGCAGGGGACGGCACGCCTGTGCCCGGATTGCTGCCGGGCGGGGCGCTGGGTTGGGCGTTGTAGCTCAGCGTCTCGCTCACCTGCGCATGCACCTCGCCCGGCGGGGCCTGCGGCACCTCGGCCACGGGCGCCAATCCTTCGCTGACCGCGACTGGGAAAGGATGTTCGGCGGCGGCGGGCGTGAGCACAGCGTCGGCCACCGGCACGCCCTGCGCGTCCGGGCATCCGCAGGGCGACGTCTCGTGGTCCACCACCTCGTGCAGGCTGCCGTGCTCGAACAGCACATGCTGGCCTGCCGTCAGCTCATACGTTGCATCGCCGAACGGATCGCCGACCTCCAGGATGGGCGCGGCCGCTCCGCGGTTCTCCACGCAGGTGTCGCCGTTAGCGGCCACGCGCAGGCGTACGTCGAGCGCGCCGCCCGTGCGCGCCGTCAGGCGCAGGTCGGGGGTCATCACCGCGTCGGTCGGCGTCGCCTTGGTCTCGATCTCAATCGCCCCGCGCTCCAGCGAGAAGAGCAGTGGCGCGGCCACCATCATCTCGCGGCCCTCGCTCAGGCGCACTACACTGGTCTGGCAGACGCGCACCATCCCGCCGCGCGCCAGCTCGACCGGCGCAGTGTGGTCCTTGGCTGTCACGCCCACCGACCCCACCAGCACGGCGCGGCCGTCCATCACATCCTTCGCCCCCGCTACGTCCGCGTCGCGCGTATTGACGTAGCCAATCAACTGTTGCGCGCGCACCGGGCAGGTCGCTGAACCGGCCAGCACGCACGCTGGCGGCAGCATCAGCAGAAGCGCACGCGCGGATAAGATTCGCAGCCTCATGCCTTTTCCCTACATCTTCAAAAAGTTTGCAATGATCTTCTTGCCATGCACCGTCAGCACGCTCTCGGGATGGAACTGCACGCCCTCGATGGGCAGCTCGCGGTGGCGCAGCGCCATGATGGTCGTCCCACCCGGCCCAGACGTTCGTGCCGAAACCTCCAACTCGCGGGGCAATCCCTCCTCGGCCACAATCAGCGAGTGGTAGCGCGTGCTGGTCATGGGCGACGGAATCCCCGCGAAGATGGTGTGCCCGTCGTGCTCCACCTCGCTGGTCTTGCCGTGCATCAGCTTCGCCGCGCGCACCACCTTGCCGCCAAAGGCCGCGCCAATCGACTGATGCCCCAAGCAGACGCCCAGGATCGGCACCCGCCGTCCGCCCTCCCGCGCCAGCCGCGCGAAGTGCCGAATCAGCTCGATCGAGATGCCCGCGTCCTCCGGCGTACACGGCCCCGGCGAGATGACAATGTGCGTCGGCCCGAGCGCCGCCACCTCGGCCGGCGACATCTCGTCGTTGCGCCGCACCGCCATCTCCGCGCCCAGCTCGCCCATGTACTGGACAAGGTTGTAGGTGAACGAGTCGTAGTTGTCGAGGACAAAGACCATGGCTGCCTTTATGGTATCGCGATGCGTGCCGCCCGGTCTTCGCGCCTGCCGTCTTCCTCGTCGCGCAGGCTGCCTGACTCGTTCTTCTGACGCCGGCAATTGAGCAGGTCCAGCGCAATCAGCCCCGCGGTCAGCGGAATCAACCAGATCACGCGGCTCTGGTAGCGCGAGTCGGCCTCCGACAACACCGCCGTGACCAACGCATTGGCAACCACCACCGGGACAATGGTTGCCGCCAGCCCCAGAACCCGCCAGCGCCGGCGAATCCACAGAAACGGCACGCCGGCAACAATCGCCAACGCCGACGCCATCACCATCCACTGCTGCACTGTGGTGAAGAATTCGTTGGGCAGACGGCTCTGTGCCTGCCGCGTGCGCATGTACCTGGCCTGCGTGCCGGGCAGCACCGTGTCGATCTGGCTCTCCACCCATGGATCGGGACCGAAGTCCCACAGGCCGAAGTCGTTGAACTCCTGCCAGAAGTTGGCCAGCGAACGTTGCATCTGCGCCCTGGGGTACGCGCGGAGGGTGGCCAGCACCAGCGGCATCTCCTCGCGCAACATCCGCTGTCGCTCCTCCATCGACGCGCTCTGCCAGACGCCTCCGTCGGTCCACAGGAAGTCGTCGTCAGTCTGGGGAAGACTCCCGGCCCACGCGCAGATGGCCCAGCGCAACTCGCCACAGTGCTGCTGCAGGTACCAGCGGCCAGGCCCGTCGGCCACGATGCGCGCCGTCAGGTACGGCATGCGGTTGCCGTTCAGGGTCGGCTCACCGTAGAGGTACCCGTGCAGCGCCATCTGCGCGCCGGCCGCCAATACGGCAATCGCCGCCACCCAGGCCACGCCCCGGCCACGCGCGCGCGTCGCAGGCCAGCGCAGCAGAAGCAGCAGGCCAAGCAGGATGCACACTCCCACCGCCAGCATCAGGTGCGTGGAATGCGCCGCCATCGCCCACCACGCAATCGCGGACACCGCCCAGCGCTCCCGCACGCTGAGCGTCTCGCGCGCAAACACCAGCAGGTAGATCGAGAGGTACAGCACCGGCCCCAGGATGTCGGGCATGATGAAACACGCATACCAGCCCAGGCTCGTGGTGAGGCTGACGAGAGCGACCAGGGCCAGAAACTTCTGTGCAGCGTGGCGCAGGGCAAGCGAGCGCACAACCAGCCAGATCGCATACGACGTCAGCAGAACATGCAGCGCCGCAACCGGCCACGCCGTTACGTCCCAGTGGAAAAAAAAGATGCCCAGCGAGTAGATCTCGGAGCGCATGGCCAGGTAGTCCTTCGGCCCATGCAGCAACAGTATCCGCGCCAGCGGACGCCCATCGCCCAGGTAGCTCATCGAGTCCGGATAGAACAGCGGGTAGCCGTTGAGGAATGCCGGCCACAGCATCAGCAGCGCGCCCGCGATGACCGCGCCCAGGCCCCAGATTCGCTTGCCAACCTGCATGGGATGAGCTTATAGGACGCGAATCTCGATGCAACACCTATTCTGCGTCTATGCTTGCTGCCGCGCCCGCTCGATGGCCCGCACCACGGCGCGCGCCTTGTTCGCGCACTCGACGTACTCGTTCTCAGGAACGGAGTCGGCAACCAGCCCCGCGCCCGCCTGGATGTGGCCCTGCTCGCCGTTCATGAACAGCGTGCGGATGGCGATGCACGAGTCGAGATTCCCCGAGAAGTCCGCATACAGAATCGATCCGCCGTAGACGCCGCGCCGCGCAGGCTCCAGCTCCTCGATGATCTCCATGGCGCGAATCTTGGGCGCGCCGCTCAGCGTCCCCGCCGGGAAGCAGGCGCGAAACGCATCGATGGCTTCCAGCTCAGGCTTCAGCTTCCCTTCCAGCGAGCTCACCAGGTGCATCACATGGCTGTAGCGCTCCACAAACATCAGGTCCTTCACCTTGACGCTGCCGTACTCGCTCACCCGGCCCACGTCGTTGCGGCCGAGATCGACCAGCATCACGTGCTCTGCGACCTCTTTTTCATCCGCCCGCAGGTCGGCCTCCAGCCTTCGGTCTTCCACCTCGTCGGCGCTGCGCGGACGCGTCCCGGCAATCGGCCGATACTCCACCGTGCGCCCATGCACGCGCACCAGCAGCTCCGGCGACGAACCCACAATATGCGCCCGCGACGAAGCGGGTGCCCCACGTCTGGCCTTTGCAGACGTGGGTTTGCTGATGACACCCTCCATGCCGAAGCGCAAAAAGTACATATACGGCGACGGATTCACAATCCGCAGCGCGCGGTACACATCGAACGCATCGACGCCCGGCACGCAATCGAAGCGCTGCGACAGCACGCACTGAAACACATCGCCCGACGCAATGTACTCCTTGGCGCGCAGCACCGACTTCAGGAACGTCGCCTTCGGCGTGCGCGCGTTCAGCTTCAGCGTGCCGTGCGCGTGCTGCTTGCCCGGCTTGGGCAGCGCCCGCGCCAGCCGCTTCTCCAGCCGGTCCAGCCGCTTCACAGCGCGCGCATACGCCGACTGTGCCGTCCTGCCCGCAGCCTTCTCCCGCGTCAGGTCCGCCGTCGCAATCAGCAGAATCTCCTTCTTCACATGGTCGAAGGCCAGCACCTGGTCGAAGAACATGAGGCAGGCGTCCGGCACACCCAATTCGTCCTTGGCCAGCGAGGGCAGCCGCTCGATCTGGCGCACGACATCGTAGCTGAAGAATCCCACTGCCCCCGCCGTGAACGGAGGCAGACCCGCCAGCCGCGCCGGCTTATGCCCGCCCAGCGCCCGTTTCAGCTCGGCGAAGATGTCGCCCTCGAAGCTGCGCCGCTTGCCGCCCTCCTCCACCGTAATCGCCTTCCCGCGCGACACGATCTTCTTGTACGGCTCAATCCCGATGAACGTATACCGCCCCACGTGTTCGCCGCCCTCCACCGATTCCAGCAGGAATGCCTCGGGCTCCTTCTGCGCGACACGCAAAAACGCCGACACGGGCGTCTCCAGGTCCGCCGTCAGTGTGCGATGGACGGGGACCAGTGTGTGCTGGCGGCTCAATTTGACGAAGTCGCTGGCCGTGGGCAGGGCAAACCTGGAAGGCTGTGTGGATCGCGCGGACATATCGTGTGCTTCCATCGTACAAGGTGCGGGGCATATTCCTCGAACCTTGTACCTGGACCTGATTTCAAATCGTGATGCTGAGCGTCACTGCCTGCGACGCGGCTGCGGAGCCGTCGGCGGCCGTCCCCGTCACCTGGAAGGTATAGGTTGCGGGGCGCGTGCCCAGGTCGGTGCAGGTGCCGCATCCGACGATCTGCGCGGCCCCCGCCGCCAGCAGCACGGTCAGCAGCGCGCGCAGCCAGCGGCGCTTACCGGGAATAAAGATCGCCAGCAGGCCCGCCAGCGCGGGCAGAGCCAGCGGAACCAGGCCCGGCCCGCCGCCGTTCCCGCCGATGAAGTAGGGCTCACTGGCGTCGCAGTTGTGCGGCGCCGTCGTCTCCACAATCAGCGTCGTCGAGCCGCTGCCTCCGGCAATTGTCGAGTTCGAGTAGATGCAGGTTGCCTCGCTGGGAAGACTGCCGCAGGCCAAGTTCACATCTTGCGCGAACCCGTTCAGCGGAGTCACGATCACCGTCAGGACCGCGGCATTGCCCACGCCCACGCTCGCCGGGTTCGGCGACGCGCTGACGGCGAAGCTGGGCGCGATCAGCGCGTTGATGGTCACGCTGGTTGAGCCGTTCGCACCCACGAAGTTCTGGTCTCCCGCATAGCTCGCTGTGATGGTGTCCGTCCCTGCCGGCAGCGCCGAGGTGGTGCATGTGGCTGTGCTGAAGATGTCCGAGCTGTCAGCTACTAGGGCCGGGCTGCACAGCGTCGTGCTTCCGTTCATAAAGACGACCGTGCCCGTCGCTGGCAGGTACAGCCCGACCGGCGAGGCCGTGGTCCCAAGCGGCGCGTTGGCGCCAAGCAGCTTTGCGGTCAACGTAACCGCCTGGCCCTGCGGCGAGGGGCTGGGCGAGCCGCTGACAGTCATCGCCGGAGTATCGCGGCCCACGATGATCGTCACCGTGT
>Ga0181517_10003618_pt1 | contig 14616 bp, 13 predicted proteins | sample PEATcosm2014_Bin_31_FD_119748 | JGI IMG/M metagenome (GOLD analysis project Ga0181517, IMG submission 119748) | Peatland microbial communities from MTU Mesocosm Facility, Houghton, MI, USA - PEATcosm2014_Bin01_30_metaG | ecosystem: Environmental > Terrestrial > Soil > Wetlands > Peat | place... | reverse complement strand
GGGAGAAATATCTTCACGCAAGTCCAGTTTCCAGCGGGCTTCTCATTGAAGCTGCCATCTGCTGTTCGAGACTGATTCTCGCCAAGAATCACGTATTCGAATGGAAGAACATTCGATCTGATCACCCGCGTGGGAAGCTTCTTGGCCTCGAGCACCCTCTTGGGGTCGATAAGCAGTACACTTGCGTCCGATCCTGGCTCGGGCCGTATTCGGCCTTCGCCAAACTTGAACTGAAGTTTTTCAGGGCCGGTCATCTGCTTCAACACCGCAGCGTCGATCTCGATCCTGAATTTCGCGACCTTGCCTGGTGATGTGTATGTGGCGAGCCATTGCGTCGACCCGTTTACGCCCTGTATTGGAACAATGTCAAATCCGACGCAGCACGAATTGGCAACGTAGGTCTCAGGAACCACGTTGGGTGTGGCATTTTGATTTTGGCGGCAGGCTGTCACACCAACCAGCGACAGCCCCGCGATGGAAGCAAAAAGGAAGCGGATCATATCAACCAAAACTAACGAATTCTTATTGCGGCTTCGGCGCATGCACCGCCTGCGCCTGCTGCCCCTCGTCGCGACCCTGACCGCCAACCCCAACCCCCACATCGATCGGCTCGCCCACGCCCAGCGGTAACTCCTGCTGGCGCGGCTTCACGCTCTCGTACGCGCGCACAATCCGCTGCACCAGCGCATGACGCACCACGTCTCCGTCCTCAAAGTGGCAGAAATGAATCCCCTCCACCCCATCGAGCACGTTGATCGCGTCCAGCAGTCCCGACTTGCGCGGGTTGGGCAGATCGATCTGCGTGATGTCGCCGGTGATCACAGCCTTTGAGTTCGCGCCCATGCGCGTCAGAAACATCTTCATCTGTTCGATGGTCGTGTTCTGCGCCTCGTCCATGATGATGAACGCGTCGTTCAGCGTGCGCCCGCGCATGAACGCGAGCGGCGCAACCTCGATCACGTTCTTCTCCAGCATCTTGTCCACCTTCTCCGGCTCCAGCAGATCGTAGAGCGCGTCGTAGAGCGGCCGCAGATACGGGTCCACCTTCTCCTGCAGCGAGCCCGGCAGGAATCCCAGCCGCTCGCCCGCTTCCACCGCCGGCCTGACCAGCACAATGCGGCTCACTTTCTTCGCGTTGAAGGCCGACACCGCCATCGCCACCGCAAGGTACGTCTTACCCGTCCCAGCCGGTCCCACGCCGAAGGTCATGTCGCTCTGCTCGATCGCCTCAACGTACTTCCGCTGGTTGATCGACCTGGGCTGCACCGTCCGTTTCACGCCCGCCGAACGCTGCTTGCCCGCGTCAGCCAGCGACTTCAGCGTCGTCGCCGGATCGGCCACCACCAGCCGCAGCATCCCGTTCAGCTCGCCGTTGTGCGGATTGATTCCCTGCTTGCGGAGCGCCTCAAAATCCTGGAAGATGCGCTCGACCCGCGCCACTCCCGCTTCCGGTCCCTCTACATGCACCGCGTCGGAGCGCAGATCGATCCGCACACCGAGCTTGTCTTCCATCAGCCTTAGGTTTTCATCGCGAGTCCCGAACAGCGGCTCAAGGTTGGGCGTGATCTCAAGGGCGATCTTCAAAGGAATCGGCAGCCTCCACTCCGGGGTTAGATAGTGATTGAATACCGGGGGTTGCCGTCGCCGGCAGCCTCCGGGCGGACACATAAAACTTCATCGGCAACTCGGGTCGTCTGAAATAGCAATCTTTCCCCCGCGCAACCCCGCCGGCCGGCAGGCGCACAAAGCCGCGCAAGCCGATTATGCGAGCCTCCTGATTTTGCTTGGGTGTTTTGCGCGTTCGACTTCGCCGAGCGAGAGCTCTGGCCTGTGCGACGAGAACGCGGGATGGTGTGGGCGACCAAATCCGGTATCTGGGCTTGAGAGTAGCGCCATCCCCTCCCGCCGTCAATCCCATGCGCGTCAACAAACAGCGAATATGTTCACTCATTCGATACGTACATCCCATGGCACCCGCCCTGCGCAGGGACTATGATGTTTGGTTCTTTGTCTCCTGATTTCTGCGAGGGCTCTATGTTTCTATCTTTTGCCAGTGCGCTTCATTCCTTCGTCGCTACGCTTCAGTTCCTGCCTGCCCATTCCCGCAGCAACCGCCTGCTTCGCCGCCTACCCGCGGTTCGCGCGGCGCTCTTCCTCTTGCTCCCTCTCACGGTGCTCCTGACCGCCTGCGGTGGCGGCGGCTCGAACTCCACGCCCATCGCCTCGCTCGGTACCACGTCCTACGCCTTCAACGCGCAGATGACCGGCACCACGAGCGCCGCTCAGACCTTCGAACTCGCGAACCTCGGCACCGCCCCGCTGAAGATATCCTCGATCGCGCTCTCCGGCTCCAACGCCTCGTCCTTCACCGTCACGACCGGTGCAATCGCATGCGGCTCCACGCTCGCCGCAAATGGTAGTTGCGCCATCTACGTCACCTTCAATCCTCCTTCAGTCGCCAACTGCTCGGCTACGCTCACCATCGCCGACAACTCCGCCACGCCCACGCAAACCGTCGCGCTCACCGGCGCAGGCACGCCCGCACCGGGCGCAGGCCAAACTCCCGACACCCGTGCCGCCGCCATGCTCTCCCTCATGACGCAGGCGGAAAAGCTCCTGCTGGTTCAGGGCGGCGTGACCACAAATCTCACCTACGGCTACGCGGTACCGCGCGGCGCAGCCGGCTGGGTCCCCGCCATCGCGCGCCTCGGCATCCCCGAGCTCTATCTGGCCGACGGCAGTGTCGGCGTCGGCAATGGCGTTGGTCCCGCCACCGCGCTGCCCTCGTCGATCGCCAACGCCGCCAGTTGGGATCTGAGCGAAGCCACCAAATATGGCAACATCATCGGCACCGAGCTCGCCGACTACGGCATTAATGTCAACCTCGGCGGCAACACCAACCTCATCGGCCGCGAGCCGCGCGACGGCCGCACATTCGAGACCAAGGGCGAAGACCCCATCCTCGCCGGAAAATTCGCTGCCGCCCACATCTCGGCCATCCAGGCACAACACATCATCGGCGACATCAAGCACTTCTCCTTCAACGACCAGGAATCCGGCCGCACCCTCGCCAACGCCATCATCGACGAGCGCTCAGGACGCGAATCTGACCTGCTCGCCTTCGAAATCGGCGTCAAGGACTCCGGCGTTCAGTCCGTCATGTGCTCCTACAACCTCACCAACGGCCAGTACGACTGCGAGAACGAATACCTCCTCAACCAGGTCCTCAAAGGGGACTGGAACTTCCCCGGCTTCGTCATGTCCGATTGGTGGGCCACCCAATCCACCGTCAACGCCGCCCTCAACGGCCTCGACCAGGAGCAGCCCAACCAGCAGTTCTTCTCGGCGCTCGGCGCCTCCGTCACGAACGGCCAGGTTCCGCAGTCCCGCCTCGACAACATGGTGCAACGCATCCTGCGCGCCATGTACGCCGTCGGCCTCTTTGACAATCCACAAAACATCCAGACTGTTCCCTTCGCCGCCGATGCCGCCGTCGCCCAGGAGCTTGAAGAGTCCGGCGCCGTGCTGCTTCAGAACCCCAACAACCTCCTTCCTTTGAACGCCTCCACTATCCATTCCATCGCCGTCATTAGCGGCCATGCCGACACATCTCTCCTCTCCGGCGGCGGCTCGGCCCAGGTCCAGCCCAATGGCGGCGGCATGGTTCAAGCAACCGACCCCTGCCCGCCCTGCTGGGCTCAGGTCATCTGGGATCCGTCTTCACCTCTTCAAGCCATCCAGGCCATGGCCCCCGGCGCCACCGTCACATTCAACGACGGCACCAACATCTCTTCTGCCGCCGCGCTCGCACAGTCCTCTCAGGTTGCCATCGTCTTTGTCACCGTGTGGTCAAGCGAAGGCATGGACCAGCCCAGCATCGACATCCGCACCATCGATGAGGCCCAGATCACCTATCCCGGATCGCAGGCTGCGCTCGTCCAGGCCGTCACCGCGGCCAATCCAAGTACCGTCGTCGTTCTTGAAAACGGCGGCCCTGTGTTTGTTCCGTTCATCGGCCCGACCAACGCGCTGCTCGAGGCCTGGTACCCCGGCCAGAACGGTGGCCCCGCCATCGCCGATCTGCTCTTCGGCAATACCAATCCTTCAGGCAAGCTGCCCGTCACTTTCCCCATGAACGACAGCCAGCTTCCGCGGCCCTCCACTCCTCAACCGCCAGCGGACGGCTCGACCTTCCCCGTCAACTACACCGAAGGCTACAACGTCGGCTACAAGTGGTTCGACGCCAACAACCTCACTCCCTGGTTCCCCTTCGGCTTCGGCCTCTCTTACACCACCTTCACCATGACCAACGCCCAACTGGTGAATAATCTCAACAACGCCGCCAAGCCCAACTTCCAGGTCACCTTCACCCTCAAAAACACCGGCGCCCGTGCCGGCGCTGAAGTTCCCCAGGTCTACCTCGGCATGCCCGCCGCCCTCAACGAACCGCCCAAGCGCCTGGTCGGCTGGCAGAAAGTGCCGCTCAATGCCGGAGCCGTCCAGCAGGTCACCATCGAAGTCGACCAGAACGACTCCTCCCAGCCCATGTCGTACTGGAACACCACCACCGAAAGCTGGACCATCTCCTCAGGCATCTACACGGTTTACCTCAGCAACTCCTCCGCCCCATCAGGCCTCGTCACCGTCGGCACGCTGACCGTGAATTGAGTTACGCACCCTCTGGAATGAATGGGTTTTGAATGGGTACGGCACTAGCCCTGCCGCAAATGCTCAAAACAAAAATGGCGGCTCTCGCCACCATTTGCTTTGACCCCAGACCCTACACCTTGGGTATCACGCCCCCTGCAGCGCCGCTCGCGACAGCGCGCTTTCCGTCAGCCCTGCCGTTGCTTGCTCTTCCGCCCGAGCCTCCGCAACCGGAACGTTCGCCAGCTCCCACGCCGAGCGATCCTTCATCAGGCGCGACACCAGCGCCGTGTGCATCGCGTGTCCGGCGCGCTCGGCCACCACGTGTCCCTCGATCCGCCGGCCCGCCAGCGCAAGGTCTCCGATCAGGTCAAGCACCTTGTGCCGCACGTACTCATCGTCAAACCGCAGCTGCCCGTTCTCCGGCCCTTTTGTCCCGAGGATGATCGCGTTCTCTGCGTTCGCCCCGCGAATCAGGCCCATGTCCCTCAGCTTCTTTTCGTCGGCCTTGTACCCGAAGGTCCTGGCCGGGGCAATGAACTCGCCGTACGACTCCGTCGCCAGGTCCACGCTCGCGCTCTGCCGCCCGATGGGCGCGGGAAACTCGATCGTGTACTGAATGCTGTATCCCGAGCCTGGATACACCCCGATGAACTTGTTCCCCTCCCGCACCTCAACCGGCTTGAGCACGCGAATCGTCTCGCGCCGCCGCCGCTGCGTGCGGATCCCCGCGCTGCGGAACGCCTGCACATACGGCAGCGCGCTCCCGTCAAGAATCGGCAGTTCCAGGTTGTCTACCTCGATGATCACGTTGTCGACGCCCATGCCGATCAGAGCCGAGAGCAGATGCTCCGTCGTCTGGATCAGCACGCCCTGGCGCATCAGGCTCGTCGCGTAGCTCACCTTCGCCACGTTCCGCCCATTGGCAGGAATCTCGAAGTTGTCCAGATCGGTCCGCCTGAAAACAATCCCCGATCCCGCCGGTGCCGGCAGCATGCGCATCGTCACCTGCGCGCCCGAGTGCAGCCCCACCCCCGAAAACTCCAGGGGCCCTGCAATCGTCTGCTCCAGGTGTGCCAAATTAGCCAAGAATGCGCTCCGAAAAGGTGGTGCGAGAATGTTTCGAAAAAGGACGGAAACGTTAGCTTAAACGCAGTCTTCCCCACCAACCCTGTGGCATTTTTGCCACACCCTGGTCTGAGTTTTTCCTCATTTCCCCTCGTTTTCGCCGAATCTCACCCCTAGCACTTCGGTAACCATCGTAGAATCAGTCCGTAGCCGCAATTTAATCCACTCGCCGCGCCCGCGAGGTGCCCTTTTGGATGCTTTCCGTGATTCGTCTGTTCCAATGCGCGCCCTCCTCGCAGGGGCTCGACGCAAGCAACCGGCCCTCCTTCAGTTCATCCGCCGCCTCGTCGAGTCGGAATCCCCTTCCACCGACAAGGCCGCCGTCGACCTCTGCGTGGGGCTGACCGCTTCGCACGCCAAGACCGTCGGAGGCCGCGTCAAGCTCCACCGCCAGCACGAATTCGGAAACGTCCTCGAAGCCCGCTTCGGCCCGCGAACTCAGTCGAACCGCAAGACGCCCACCGCGCCCCCGATTCTTCTGCTCGGCCACCTCGACACCGTCTGGCCCGTCGGGACCCTGCGCTCCATGCCCTGCCGCATCGCCGAGGGCCGCCTCGCCGGTCCCGGCATCCTCGACATGAAGGCCGGCGTCGCCATGGCCCTCTCCGCCATCGAGATGCTCGCCGAAGCCGGCCTCCTCCAGCGCGAGATCATCCTGCTGCTCAATCCCGACGAAGAAGTCGGCAGCCCCGTCTCTCGCCCCATCACCGAGCATCTCGCTGCCCAGTGTGCCGCTGTCTTTGTTCTCGAGCCTGCCCAGGGCCTTGCTTACAAGACCGCCCGCAAAGGCACCGGAAACTGGCGCATCGACGTTGCTGGAGTCGCCGCCCACGCCGGCCTTGACTTTGAGAAAGGCGCAAGCGCCCTCCGCGAACTTGCACGCCTCATCGAAACCGTCTCCGGCTTCACCGACCTCAAGCGCGGCCTCACCGTCAGCATCGGAACTGCAGGCGGCGGCTCTGCCACCAACGTCGTCCCCGCCCACGCCTGGGCCGAGGTCGACGTTCGCATCGCCAGAAAGGCAGACGGCCCGCGCATTGAGCGCCGATTCGCCGCGCTCCGGAGTCCCGCATTCCGGACTTCAGACCCGCGCTGCCAGGTCACCCTCGCTGGCGGCATCAACCGCCCTCCCATGGAGCGCACCCGCGGCACCGTCCAGCTCTATCGCCGCGCGCAGGCCCTCGCCGCCGAACTCGACTACCCCCTCCCCGAAGCGGCCACCGGCGGCGCCTCCGACGGCAACTTCACCTCAGCCCTCGGCATTCCCACCCTCGATGGCATGGGCGCAGTCGGCGAAGGAGCCCACGCCGCCTACGAGTCCATCGTCCTTGAGCACCTCGCCCCACGCACTGCGTTGCTCGCCGGGATGCTGGCAGGCTGATTTTCATCGTCAGTCCAGCCCGGTTTCCGCTACCATCGGCCCATTCCGGCAAATGGCAGATTTCGGCCATGGGCCCACTCCCGGAGGTTCCCCCCATGAAACACCTGGTCCTGTTCCGCGCTCTGCTCTTCTGTGTTGTTCTGGCTGTCTCCTGTTTCGACGCTGCTTGCCTCGCGCAAACCGCTCCCCAGCACAGTGCCACCGCCGATGTCGACCCCCTCTGGTCCTACGCCGGAACCTGGTCTGTCACCGTCGACCACTTCGACACCGCCCACAGCAAGGCCTCGCACGAGCAGACCACCCTTCGCAATGCGTGCTGGAAAGATGGCGGCTACCTGGCCTGCAACCAGTACATCGACGGCGACTCGAAGGTGCTCATCGTCTTCACCTACACCGGCAAGAACGGCGTCTACGCGAACTACCAGGTTCCGCTGCACGGTGGCGAGCCCGGCACCGGCACGCTCATCATCGAGGGCAACGCCTGGACCTTTCCCTGGCAGATCGTCGACGGCGGCAAAACTACCTTGTATCGCGTCGTAAACGTCTTTCTCACTCCCGACCGCATCGACTTCCGCCAGGAGTTTTCTACAGACAATGTCCATTGGACCGCGATGGCCCACGGAACCGAGACCAGAGTCAAAGGAAACTGATTCGCTCGACCCTCACCCCCTACGGGTGGTGCAGGTAATTCTGGTAGAAAAAGTACCCTGCGGTAATAAACCCGACTGCCGCCACAGCCCGCCGCATCGCCTTCTGGTTCACCTTGCGGCTGTAGTGGGCGCCCAGGTATCCGCCCATTGCGGCGAACACCGCCATCACCAGGCAGAATTGCCACGCCACGCGGCCTGCAACCATGAACGTCACCGCGGGGATGCCGATCGAAACCGCCGCCGTTAGCACCTTCAGCGCATTCATCTCGTGGATGTCGTGCACCCCGCAGAACCCGAACAGCGCCATCACCAGAAAACCGCCGCCCGCGCCAAAGTAGCCCACATACACGCTCACCACCACCATCCCCACGAGCAGCGCAACCTCGTAGCGCTTCCCGCCCGACAGCGCGGCCAGCCATCTCCCCAATGGGAAGCTCAGCACAAACATCACCGCGGCAAACAACAGCAGCCACGGCAGAAGCTCCCTGAAGAATTTGTTCCCCGTGTGCAGCAACAGCTGACCGCCAATCCAGCCCCCCACCCCCGACGCAATTCCCAGCGGCGCCAGCTTCCACCCATAGGCCCGCAATTGCTTCCGGAACGCCACCATCGATGTCAGCTGCCCCGGCCAAAGCGCTACTGTATTCGTGGCCTGCGCCGTCACCGCCCCCACTCCGGCCGCCGTAGTGCCCGCGAACAGCGCCGGCAGCGACAGAAACGATCCGCCGCCGGCAATGGTGTTCAAAACGCCCGCGAAGAACGAGGCCACAGGCAACCAACAGATCCTGAGAAGATGAACGAAGATGGAGGCCATGCGCCAGTGTACGAGATGCCGGATAAAGAAGAATAAGGACTTGCCCCAGGCTGGCGTGTCCAAACCTACCTTGGCGACAAAGATTCCTTGCCCCATCCTTTTCAGTCGCCAGGGCGACTCGCCGCGGCGACCGAAAAAGCTGCGAGACCAAACCGATGCAACAGCCTCCCGTCGCCTGATACACTCCCGTCTAGAAACCATGGAGTTGTCTCTTCGTATGAAACGCATCTTTCTCGCATCTCTTCTTGTGTCCGCCGCCGCTCTGGTAGCAGCGCAAACCGCCCCCACGCCTGCGGCCAAGCCCGTCGCCCATCCCGTTGCCTCGGCAGCCTCCGGCATCAAGCTCCCTCCCGGCGTTCCACCGGCCAGAGGAATCCTCAAGACTGCCTTCGCGCTCCGCTACCAGGACGTGAAGATCGGCACCGGCGCCGTCGCCGAGCCCAACAAGGTCTACAAGCTTCACTACACCGTTTGGGTTGCCGCCGATGGCCGCAAACTCGATTCATCCTATGACCACCCTGCGATGCCGGTCTTCGATGACAATGGCAAGCCCGTGATGGGCCCCGACGGCAAACAGAAACAGGAAGCCGGCCAGCCCTATCGCTTTATCCAGGGCATGGGCCGTGGTGTCATTCCCGGCCTGGACCTGGGCGTTGATGGCATGAAGATAGGAGGCAAGCGCCGCCTCTTCATCCCCTGGCAGCTTGCCTACGGTGCAAAGGGCCGTCCCGGACCAGACGCCGCCCACCCTGGTCTTCCGCCCAAAACTGACCTGATCTTCGATTTTGAATTGCTGGCCGTCACCGACATGCCTGCGATGCCCACCCGCCCGCCAATGGGCGCCATGCCCGGCGGACGTCCGATGCCTGGAACGCCCGGCGGTCCTGGCCGTGCTCCCGGTGCACCGGGCCAGCCAGCGTCCCCAGCTGCCCCTGGAACTCCGGCAGCCCCTGGGACTACCGCTCCGGCCACTGCTCCTGGTGGCGCTCCTGCAGCGACTCCGGCAAATCCACCTGCAGCATCGGCTCCGTCGGCGCCCGCAACTCCCGCAGCTACGCCTCAGCCGAAGTAGCTGCACCATCGCTCGAGGTCTGATCCTCGCTGCTCGTTGCGAGGATCAGACCGATCCCTGCATGAATGCTCGGGTGCCCCAGGTCCGGATTCTCGGTCCTGGGATTAAACCTGTCAGGACCGCTCCCTCAGAGCTCTCACTACACCCCTGTCGGTAGCTCCGGCGTCGCCTCAATCAGTTGCCGCGTGTAGGCCTCCCTCGGCCGCGCACACAGTTCCTCCGCCTCGCCCGTCTCCACCAGCCGACCCCGCTGCATAACCGCGATCCGCGTGCTCAAGTAGCGCACCAGCGGCATCGAATGCGATATGAACAGATAGGTGAGCCCGCGCTCGCGTTGCAGACTCCGCAGCAGGTTCACAATCTGCGCCCCCACGCTCACGTCCAGCGCAGACACAGGCTCATCCAGCACCAGCAGCTTCGGCCGCAGCGCCAGCGCCCGCGCAATGTTGATCCTCTGCCGCTGCCCGCCGCTGAACTCATGCGGATACCGCCCAAGCGCCGACTCCTCCAGCCCCACCTCGCGAAGCAACTCGGCCGCTGTCGCACGCCTGCCGACCGCACCTGATCTCTGATCCCTGTTCTCTGACCCCTGACCCCTGCCGGGGTCCCCGGCGAGCGGTCTTGGCTCGCTGGGGTGGCTGAACCCTGAACCCTGGACCCTGTGAATCACCAGCGGCTCGGTCACAATCTCCAGCACCTTCATCCGCGGATCGAGTGCCCCATACGGGTCCTGAAACACTGCCTGCATCTCGCGCCGCACGCGCCGCATCTCCGCCCCTGAGGCCCGCGTCACATCCACTCCGCCAACGCGCGCGGTTCCGCTCGTCGGCTTCACCAGCCCAAGAATCATCCGCGCCAGCGTCGACTTGCCCGACCCCGACTCGCCCACCAGCCCCAGCGTCTCGCCGGCTTCGATCGCGAGTGAAACTCCATCCACCACCGTGCGGTTCTTCGCCCCGATGCCGGCCCCCTGCGCATAGCTCTTCGTCAACCCGATCGCTTCAACCAGCGCCATGTTTCGATGGTATACGCGCTCGACTGCGCCCCAGACCCTAGACCCTAGAACAAAATGCACATCGGCGCGGCCGCCGGAAAGTTCTTCCCCGTCTCAGCCAGCACGCCCGTCTCCGGATTCCGCGCAAAGACGCTGATCCAACCCGAATCCTGGTTCGCCACCAGCATCCATCGCTCCGTCGGGTCCAGCGCAAAGTTCCGCGGAATCTTGCCGCCGCAGTTCGACCGGTTCATCGCCGTCAGCGCGCCGCTCTTGGGGTCGGCGTGGAAACTGTACAGAAAATCCTTGTCCCGGTTCGCAAAGTAGACAAATCGCCCGTCCTTTGTGATCACCGTGTCGCACGCCCGCGTGATCCCTTGATAATCCGCGGGCAGCATCGGTATCCGGTTCACTACTGAAAGGCTTCCGTCCTCTTTGTGCCACTCCAGCACGTCCACCACACTCACCAGCTCATTCACGGAATACGCCGTGTGCCCATTGGGATGGAAATGCAGCGTCCGAGGCCCCGCACCGGGCTTCGCGTTGTACGTCCCCGCCGGCGTCAGCTTCGCCGTCTCCGCATCGAGCCCGTAGATGTGAATGCAGTCCCCGCCCAGGTCGTTGATGTAAGCAAATCGGTTGTCCGGCGAGAACGAAGCGAAGTGAGCATGCGCCGACTGCTGTCGGTCAGGATTGGGCCCATGCCCCGTGTAGTGCTCCGTCCAAACCGCCGGGCCCACCGTCCCGCCCGCCACTTGAAACGACGCCGCGCTGCCGCCGCCGTAGTCCGCCGACACCAGAACATGTCCTGTCTTATCCAGCGCGACGTGGCACGTGCCCTTCCCTGCCGAATTCTGTCGCGATGCCGGAAGCAGTTTGCCTCCTTCCACGACATAGCCTGCGACTCCGCCGGTCGGCTTGCCGTTGAACGAGTCCACCTCCGAGGCCGCATACAGAAACTTCCGGTCGTGCGAGTACACGATCCAGTCCACATTCCGGAGCCTCGCCGCAACGCCCGCAGCCGTCAGTTCTCCCGTCGACCCTTCCCAGTCAAAGGCCAGGATTCCATCCGCGGTGTTCGACCCAACGAAGACGCGCTGCTTTGCAGACCCTGAGGCGGGTGGCAGCCCGAAGGCTGGCAACGAGGCGGAAGCAAGCGTGGCTGCCGAGGCAGTCAAGAGAAAATCGCGGCGCGAGAGGTTTTCCATGGCAATCAGGATTGTCGCCGATGGGGCGACAACCGCGCCAGCGAAACCCCCTCGATCCTCGAGTCCACTGGAATTCCCGCGAGCGAGTAGCAAGCGTTTTGCCGCATGCAGTGCCGAGCGGCGAGCGAACCGCCGCTGCATGCAATCGCTGCAAGCAATGCTTAGCGTTCGATCCTGAAGACCACATCGACGCTCGTCTCCACCTCAACCGGCTGGCCGTCGAGCATGTAGGGCCTGTACCGCCAGGTCTTCACTGCGTCGACGGCAGCCTGCTGCAGCACCGCCGGCCCGCTCACCACGCGGAGATTCTCAATCGTTCCGGCCTTCGAGATCGTCGCCGCCAGCACCACCGTCCCTTCAATGTGCATCGTTTTCGCGATGATCGGATACGGCGGTATCGTCTTGAAGATAATCATCCCCTCTTCGACTCTGGAGGAGACCGGAATCGCTTTCGGCTCGGAATGAACCACCGGGGACGGGTGGTGGAAGGCGTCATCCGTCCCTCCGGGCGTAGAGCCGTCAGCTCTCTGATCGCCGAACGGTATGCCGATCACGTCTCTCGGCTCCTGATCTCTCGCGATAAAGATCGTCGCCGGAATGACCCGCGGAGCCTGGAACGGGTCCAGGATGTTCCTTGCCGCACTCGCCGAGGCCGGGTTGGCCGCCCGATGAAGCATTGGCGGCGCTCCCTTTGGCGGTTGCAGAGCCGCTATCAAATATGGAATTGGCTGCACTGGGAGCGCTGAAGGGTAGATGAGGGGAATTACAACCAACGCCGCGAGAATGGAACTGTTGAACGCAAGCGCCGCAACCATCCACCTCTTGCTGCGCGTGTGAATCCTGCCCTGCGATTCGAAGGTCGAGTCTTCAAACATGGCCTGCCTCCTTTTTTGAATCTCCGTCGTCCCGGCCCGCTGAAGGAGATTCAAAGGCGCATAGCCGCGCGCTGCTCGCCGCCCTCCTTATGGCGGCCCGAGCAGCCTTAGCCCGATTCCACTCGCCTTGAAACCTCCGTACATCCCTGCCGAAACCCCTGTGTCTTGGTAGACACCAGCCCATGCAAAACTGTTCCCGCCCATCGCGAGTTTCCATCGTCACCCCCGAAAAATCTTCTGCGAGCGAAAAGCGAGCACCTGCTGCATGCAATGCCTGCTCCATGCTAGGTCGATGTAACCTTTTCCGTTGGCCCCTCGTAAGCATTGTCAGGAGAGGAATTGCGGATGGAGAACGGATCCGGCGACGTCCTGAACGCATTCCGGCACGGCAGCGTGGACGCCTTCGAAACCCTCTTCCGCCTCCACCAGCGCGCAGTCTATGGCTGGATTCTGCGCATCGTTCGCAAACCAACCGTCGCCGAGGACCTAACCATCGAGACCTTCTGGCGCATCCACAAGGCTCACGCCCGCTTCGAACCCGCGCTCGGCTTCGAAGGCTGGGCCCGCCGCATCGCCACCCACGCAGCGCTCGACTGGCTTCGCAGCGCCCGCAATGAGGCTGCGCTCACAGTCGAGGGCCTACCCGAACCGGCCTCCGCTCCCGGCGCCGACCCCGCTATCAAGGCGGAAATTCGCTCGCGGACTTCACAGGCTCTTGCGCGGCTCCCGGTGAAGCTCCGCGTCGCTGCCACGCTCGTACTCATTGAGGAGTTGGCCCAAAAAGAAGTCGCTGCAGCCCTCGGCATCTCCGTCGCTGCCGTCAAACTGCGCGTCTTTCGCGCGCTTCGAACGCTCAGAAAGGACCTGGAACAGCAGGGAATCCGACCATGAAACCACCCGACCAAACTCAGAAACGCGAACAGATCACCCCGGAAGAGGATCGAATCCGCGATTTGCTTCATCAGGCGCTTCCGCCCGTCGGCGACGCTGCTGAGCCCGCACGCGATCTCTGGCCAGCCATGCTCAAGCATCTCGACGAGAAGTCCGCAACGGTCCCGTGGTTCGACTGGGCTCTGCTCGCCGGCCTGCTCGGCGTCGTGGCATTCGTTCCGGCTTCGATTCCCGTGCTTCTTTACTACCTGTGAACCCGCGGGCCGCGCCCCCCGTGCGTGCGCCTCGACCGCCCGCATCGAAAACACCCTCAAGGAGGAAACCATGAACACCCACCCTTATCTTCGCGCTTATCTGGCCGGGGTCTTTTTCCCCACGCTCGGTATGGTCGTCATGCTCGCCGGATTTCTCGTTCTGCGAGGAGTCTTCCAGGTTACCTTTCCCATCGAACGCGGCCTCATCTTTCCACTCGCGCTCGTCCCGTCCGTTTGGGGATTGTGGAACATGCTTTGGCTCGCCTTGCGCGCCGCTCGGCCCATCCCACTCGGCTTCCACGGTGCAATTCTGCCGCTGTTGCTCTTGCCCGCAGGCGCTTGCATCGCCACCTGCCTGGGAATCCTGGCCCTCGGCTCGCATGGAGTCACCTGGTTCCAGAGCTGCTATGTTCCCTACGCACTGATCGCGCCGTGCTTCCTTGCCGCGATTGCCGGCTACTACCTCGTCTGGAAATACGTTGTTGGCTTCGTGAATCGCACGCTCGGCATCGCCTAGCGGTTGCGGGAAAACTCAGTAGGAGGGGCAAGAAGTGTCAGGGCACGACTTCAGTCGTGCCGTAAACACCCCAGAATCGACGTGGGCTTTAGCCCCTGCGGAGTCTCATTCGGAAGTTTCGCTCGAACGAGGAACTTCCGCGAACGCCGCATCCGCACACAGGAGGCACATATGTTCGTCTTCTT
>Ga0181517_10003617_pt1 | contig 14617 bp, 13 predicted proteins | sample PEATcosm2014_Bin_31_FD_119748 | JGI IMG/M metagenome (GOLD analysis project Ga0181517, IMG submission 119748) | Peatland microbial communities from MTU Mesocosm Facility, Houghton, MI, USA - PEATcosm2014_Bin01_30_metaG | ecosystem: Environmental > Terrestrial > Soil > Wetlands > Peat | place... | reverse complement strand
CGCACCGTCCGCGCCGGCGAACGCAGCGCGCCTTCCACCAGGCTGGCGTGCAGGTTGTGGTCGCAGATCATCACGTCGCCCTTGTCGCAGAGCGCCGAGAGAGTGGCGTAGTTGGCCTGGAAGCCCGTGCCGAAAATGATCGCGCTTTCCTTGTGCACAAAGGCGGCCAGTTCGGCTTCCAGTTTGACGTGCAGATCGAGCGTGCCGTTGACGAGGCGCGATCCGCTGCATCCGCTGCCGTATTTCCGAACGGCTTGGGCGGCGGCTTCCTTAACCCTGGGGTGCGTGATGAGGTCCAGGTAGTCGTTCGATCCGAACATCAGGACCTTACGCTTGCCCATGCGAACTTCGCCGGGGCCGCAGCCCTCGCGATCGCCGAAAACCTCGAAGTACATGTACAGCCCGGCGGCCTGCAGATCGTTCGGACGAGTGAAAGCACGGCATTTTTCGAAAATGTCGTTGGCTACGTTACCCTTCCTCTTCCCGCTGATGTCGCTAGTGGATAAGCGCATGGTCCTCAGTTCCATTCGTAAATTCGGTAGGTCTTGTACCGTTTCGCCCCCATCAGCAAGGCGGAGCGATTCATTAGTACATTATCTTCCAAAATCCAGGACATCTCGACTTCGCGAAAGCCAAGCCTCCGGCCGTTGCGGATAAGCGTGGCATAAAGGACCGCACCCAGGCCCGAGGCCCGGTACTCCTCCACAACTCCCAGTGTAAGAACCCGTACATTTGTAATCAACCGTTGATGATACAAAATTTTGAGCAACCCGGTGGGGAACAGCCGCCCGTGCGCCGGCTTGAGCGCCTGGTTGATGTCGGGGAGGGCCAAAGCGAACGCTACCGGGCGATCTCCGATTTCCCCGATCAGAACCAGGTCGGGCTTCAGGATCTGCTTCATTTCCTTGGCCATGGCGGCGAACTCCTGGCGCGAAATGGGCACGAAACCCCAGTTGCGGCTCCAGGCGGAATTGTACACCTCCCAGACGCGCTCCACGTCGGCATCGAAATTTTTCATGTCGATGGGGCGCACGCGCACGCCATTAAGCCCCGTCGCGCGCTCGGCGATGCGGTCGATCTTTTTCGATTCCAGGGTGGCGGTCGGGCAAATATAGGCGAACAGATCTTTGGCCTTACGCAGGCCCGCCCGCTCCATCAGAACGGGATAGTAGGGCGGATTATGGGTCATCATGATGTAGGGGTCCGAATCGAACCCATCGACCAGAATTCCGCACTCATAGTTCATGGAGGGATTTACCGGGCCGCGAACGACCTGAGCTCCTCGGTCCATCACCCATTGGCGCGCCCGCGAGAGCAGTTCCCCGGCGACAGCCTGGTTGTCGGTGCACTCGAAGAATCCGAAAAATCCGGCGTTCTCCTCTCGGAACCGGTTGTGCGCCTTGTCGAGAATGGCGGCGATCCGCCCCACCGGCCGGCCATCTTCGAGGGCCAAAAAAAACTCCGCCTCGGCATCGAGGTAGAAGGGGTGCTTGTGGCGGTCGAGGAGTTCTTTGACGGCGATACGTAACGGAGCGACCCAGTGAGGATCGTCGCGGTACAACGTATAAGGCAATTCGACGAACTGCCGGAGTGCTTTCCGGTCCTCGACCGTTACGACTTTTAGTCCTCCCAAAATCTCGGTCCCTTCATGAGAGTTTCCGGAACATGGCGGGTGCGGTCGCAATCAGGAAAGCTGCCAGCGCGGCTCCGGCGAGCACATCCACCGTGAAGTGATATCGAAGATAAACTGTAGCAAAAATGAGTAGCGGTGTGTAGGCGAAATAGATCCGGAAAACCGTCTTCGACACTAGCCGGCTGGACCACCACGCCAGGATGGTGATCTCCGTGTGGCCGCTCGGAAAACAGTCATAGGCGGCGGTTTCCAGCCGGTCCAGCCCCGCCTGCATGGCCTGGAACAGCCACAAACCCTGCAAAGGCAGATGTTGCAGGGATCTCAGCAAAAACCGGGGGCCCCGCGCCGGCACCACCAGGTATCCCAGGTACGAGGCCAGAAAGCCCAGCGCGATCAGGAAGGCATAATACCGGAATTCGTCGTATAAACCCTTACGCCACAACAGATAGGCAACCAGGAGCACGGCCGGAACGAAAGAAGTGTAAGCGATTTGAAAGAATTCCACCGACAGGGGCCTTTGGAAGCGCTCCAGCCAGACCGTGGGATAGGCTCCCCAAATCCGGAAATCCAGATTGGCCAGCCACGCGTCGGCATCCCAGTGCCGAATCGCGGGGACCACAAGGGCCGCTTCCCGGTAGCAGGCCGCCACATATGGCAGGGGATACCAGTTGTGGAAAACCCAGGTGGTGCGGTTGGGGCGCTTGACCTCGTATATCAGGATGGCGGAGCCCAGGATATGCCAGCCCAGCAACACCGCCGCGCCGGGGACATGGTCCCACCAGCCCACCACCACGGCAGCAGCGAAAGCGTAATACGACAGAATCACTTGATCGACCGCCCAGAAACGCGTGGCGCGGGCGGCCGCCGGGATCGGGCAGTTTTTCAGTAGCTCAGCCAACCGGCCTCCCTATACCAGGCCAGCGTTCTGGCGAGCCCGGCGCCGAGCGGAGTGCGGGCCTCGAATCCGAAATCGACAGCCGCCCGCCGCGAGTCGCAGGTCCAATAAGGACAAAGCGCCTCGGCGACCTTCTCGCGTGAAATGATGCCTGGTTTGCGGGTCAGGTACGACCACAGCTCTCCGCCATACCCTACTGCATACGCGGCCAGCGGCGGCACATGGACCACGCGCGGCTGGCGGGACATGATGCGGGCGGCCTCGGCCCCCAGTTCGCTCCAGGAGGCCGCTTTGGGGTAGGCCAGGAAATAGGCGCGCCCGGGGGCGGCCCCTTCGGCCGCAGCGATAAGGCCCTCCACCAGATCTTCCACGTAGATGGCACTGAACCACCGCTCGCCGCCCGCGATTTGCACCACCAGGCCGCGCGAGACGGCCTTCAGAATCTGGAAAACGTCGGTATCCCGCGGCCCATAGACCACCGGCGGACGCACGATCACCGCGTCCGGCGCCAGCGCGCGCACGATGTGTTCGCCTTCCAGCTTCGATTTTCCGTAGTGCGTCAGAGGGTGCGGCTCGGCATCTTCCTCCACCGGCCGGCCATCCGTGCTGGGACCGATGGCAGCCAGCGAACTCACGTGCACCAGGCGGAAGGACCGGCCTGCAAGCGCGTGCAGCAGCGTGGCGGTGGCGCGGGCGTTGCCCGCATAATAATCGTCCGGATGGAGGGCCTTGGTTACGCCCGCGAGGTGAAAAATCGTATCGGCGCCGGCGGCGGCCTCCGCGATGCCCTGCCCGCTCGCCAGGTCCCCGAACGCCGGTTCGACACCCGCCGGCAAGGAGCTGACGGCGGACTTGCGCCGCACCAGGCAGCGTACCGGCCGGCCGCGTTGCGCAAGCTCCGCCGCCAGATGGCTCCCGATGAAGCCCGTGCCACCCGTTACCAGTATCATTACTGTGGCGCGCTACGGAAAGCCACTTCACCGAAGTAGCTTTCGGCCGTGCTGCCGGTGTGCTGCGAATTGATCTGGATGCGAATGCCCTTCACATGCGGCGCGGCGTGGCCGTAAGCCCGCTCGTAATCCGCGGCCACGTTATGCGACTCCACAATCCAGCGGTTGGTTTGGGCCACGCCCGATTCGCAGACCACCGCGAAAATATGCACGAGCGGAATGGCGCTGGCGCTCTGCAAGGTTCCCCGGGGCGCCGTGCTATCCCACAGGTAGCTGAGGATGTGCCGGTCGCTGAACGCGATCTGCAACTGGGCGGCCTGGTCGTCGGTGGTGGGATGCCGGAAATCGCCGCCGGGCGGCACCTGCGCCACCTTCCAGCGCCAGGTCAGAAAAGGCATCTCGCCGGGATCCACGTCCACGCCGCGTTCCAGTCCGAACGAGGAGTTGACGCTCTTGAGGTGCACCGAGGGACCCGCGTCGTCCCTCGAAAAAGAAACGTTGGGAATGCCGTGATTAACTTTGATCTGCCAGCCGTCCGGCAAGCGGCCGGAGTTCCAACTGGCCGCGTTCAACACGGTAAAGGCCAAAGGGGCAGTACGCGCTCCGATAACCAGAATCGGGAGGGCGGAGGCAATCAGGAACCAGTGTAGTTTTCTGGGCACGAGACAGAAGGACTTGCCGGAACTATTACTATCGCATGATTGCGCGGGGCCTTGCAGTGAGTTATCGGCCAAGCAGTTGGAGATAGGCGCGGCGCGCCTCCGGATCGGCGATGCCATTGTAGGGATGTTGCAGATAAAGGGCCAGGGCGTGGCGCGCGCGGGCGTTATCGCCGGCCCGCAAGAACAGGTCGCCCAATGTGCGCGCGCACAACGAAAATTCCGGGTCGCGCGCGATATGTATCTCACACTCGCCCTGGAGGTGATCGAGGATACGCCCTTTATCGAGCACCGGCAGGCCCGCCGGCACCTCGCGCAGAAAGACCATCGCCTGGGGATCTTCGTACACCAGCTTCCACTCCGCCGAGCCGGGCAGCGCCAGGGCCAGCCCGTAGAGAGATCCCGAGTTGTATTCGAATGCGTTCATCACCACGGCTCCGATGCCATAACGCGCCAGCAGCTCCCGGCGGGCCGGGTCGCCCGGAGGCGCGGCCAGGATGGTGCGATAGTCGCTGAAGACGCTCTCGCTCAGCGCGCGGCCATCGATGAAGACGGGGATCCCCCGCCAGATCAGATAGCCGCCGGATTCATAGGTGTTGAAAAGCGGAGCGGAAATGCGGTGGTCGCGCAGGAAACTCGCCGCGCCGGAAGGAAAGCGCCATTCGGCGGCGCGAAGCTGGAAGAAGCTCCCCCGAGCCATCCCCGCAACCAGAGCCGCCAGAAGCGCGGCCGCCGCGATCCACCGCGCGGCGGAGGGCAGAGCGCGCTTCCAGGGAAAGTAGGTGGCGATGAGAATGGGTGCCACGATCCCTACCAGCATTTCGTTGCGAAAGGCCGTGAGCGCAGCCGCCGCGAAGGCCGCGAACAGCAGCCAGTCCGCCGGGCGCGCGGGCCGCCACGACAGCAGCAACGTTAGAGCGGCGGCATAGAGAAGCACGTCGAAAGCGTAAGGCTCGCCCCATAGCGCCGGCCTGGACCATTCGATGAGCGTGGATTGCAGCGCGCTGCGGCGGTAATCCAGGATTGTGCCCAACACGCCGAAGCCGTTGGGATTGAGGCCCGAGAGCAGCACCGCCGCGGCGCTTACGGCGGCCACCCGCCGCAGGTCCGGCGCGCGGCGCACGAGGGCTTCAACCGTATAGGCTCCGCAAACCACCCAGCCCAGAAAGAATCCGCCGTGGCAGTTAGCCCACACCAGCGCCAGCGCGGGCACGAGCCAGAGATAGCGCTCGAACTCGAAGAGCGCGATGAAGGCCGCCGTGAAAGCGAAGCTGAGAATGCTGGGACGATCGTGCGCGAATTCGACCGCCAGCCACGCCGTCGCCAGAGCCGCCGCAATGCCCCAAAGCAGGGACCCGGCGCGCCGCCACGCGACCAACCCGACGAACCCGCACATCGCCGCCAGCAGGAACGCACGAACCAGCACCACCGCCCCCAGGCCGCCCGCGCTCTCGGCCAGATACATGCCCGCTTGCGCCAGCCATTCATGCGTCAGGTTGAAATGGCGCGTGCGCTCCTCGCCCGCATAGGCGGGCGCGGCGTGCGCGGTCGTATAGGCGAACGGATCGGGATATGGCAGGCGGTGCTCGGTGACGATGTACTCGCCGGTCTTGAGATGCCACCACGAATCCGGATCGGACAGTTCGCTGGAGAACAGTCCCATGAGCAGCAGGGCGGTGAAGCTCACCAGGGCCGCCGCCATCCACCGCGGCGGGGCTTCGAGTGCGGGTTTGGGCGTACGCAAATTTGAGCTTAGCATTGGCGTTTTTCGGCCGGGGCGCGCCGCGCGGGAGCGATAATGAAGGCTTGGTGGTGAGCTTCAATGGATGACGCGCTCCTGATGCACCGGCTCCACTTCGCCTTCACGGTGACGTTTCATTATCTTTTTCCGCAGCTCACCATGGGACTGGCGCCACTCATCGTGATCCTGAAAACCATGTACCTGCGCACCGATAACGCGCTCTACAACCGCGCGGCGCGCTTCTGGGCGAAGATTTTCGGCGTCAACTTCATCATGGGCGTGGTGACCGGAATCCCCATGGAGTTTCAGTTCGGCACCAACTGGGCGCAGTTCTCGCGCGTTACGGGCGGCGTGATCGGGCAACCGCTGGTGATGGAGGGCGTCTTCTCGTTCTTTTTGGAATCGGCCTTTCTGGGGTTGTTTCTCTACGGCGAGCACCGGCTCAGCCGGATAGGCCACTGGTGGGCGGGTTTCGCGGTCTGCGCAGGCTCCTGGCTCTCCGGCTTCTTCATCATCGTGACGGACGCCTGGATGCAGCACCCGGTGGCCTACACGCGCGCGGCGGACGGGATGTTCCAGGTCACCAGCTTCTGGGGCCTGCTATTGAACCCCTGGGCGCTGATTCAATACGCGCACAACATGTGCGGCGCGCTGATCACGGGCAGCTTCGCGATGGCCGGCGCGGGCGCTTACTATCTGCTCGAGAATAAGTTCACCGAGGAGGCACGCGCGTTTCTGCGGGTCGCGGTGGTGGTGGGCGTACTCGCCTGCGTAATGCAGATCTTCCCCACCGGCGACCTGCACGGCCGCTTCATGGCCGCGCATCAGCCCGCCACCACGGCCGGCATGGAGGGCCTCTTCAAGACCGAGGCCGGCGCGTCGGTCGTGATTCTGGGCCAGCCCGACGCCGAAAGCCAGCGCATCGACAATCCGCTGGTCGCCAACGAGATGCTCAGCTTTCTGATTTACGGCACCAGGACCGCGCAGGTGAAAGGCTTGAACGAGTTTCCAAAATCCGACTGGCCCACCAACATCCCGCTGCTTTTCTACAGCTATCACATCATGGCCGGATTGGGCACGCTCTTCGTGGCCGTGATGGCCGCCGCCGCGTTCCTTCTCTGGCGCGGCAAGCTGTTCTCCACGCGCTGGATGCTGTGGATCATCCTTCTCTGCCTGCCCTTTCCGTACATCGCCAATGAAGCCGGCTGGATGACGGCGGAGGTGGGCCGCCAGCCGTGGCTGGTTTACGGGTTGATGCGCACAAGCGAAGGCTATTCGAAGTATGTCCATGCGGGCAACAGCCTGTTCACGCTGCTGGGGTTCATGGGGCTATACGCGCTGCTGGCGATTCTGTTCCTGTTCCTGGTGCTGCGGCTGATGGCGCGCGGCCCGGTGGAGGAAGAGGCCACCGACATCGGCGCGGGAACGCCGCTCACGGTCGAATGAAGGGATGACGCCATGCTGCTGACCTGGTACCTGCTCGTCGCGATCATGATCGTGGCCTACGTGGTGTTCGATGGATTCGACCTCGGCGTGGGCGTGCTGCACCTTTTCGTCGCGCGCACCGAGGAAGAGCGCAGCCTGCTGATTCGCACCATCGGCCCGGTCTGGGACGGTAACGAAGTCTGGCTGCTGGCAGGCGGTGGCACGCTCTACTTCGCCTTCCCGCTGCTGTACGCCTCGGGATTCAGCGGCTTCTATCTTCCGCTGATGATCGTGCTGTGGCTGCTAATCCTGCGGGGCATCGGGATCGAACTGCGCATGCAACTCGATTCACCCGTCTGGCGTGGCCTGTTCAACGGCTTCTTCAGTATCGCGAGCCTGCTGCTCACCATATTCTTCGGCGCCGCGCTGGGCAACGTGATTCGCGGCGTCCCGTTACAGCCGGATGGCTATTTCTTTCTGCCGCTGTGGACGAACTGGACGGTCGGGCCGCAGCCGGGCATCCTCGATTGGTACACGGTGCTGGCCGGCGTAGTGGCGCTGGTGGCCCTGGCGCTGCACGGGGCCAACTACGCCGCGCTCAAGACCGGCGGCGACCTGAACCTCCGCTGCCGGCGCGTGGCGGCCTGGCTGCTGCCGGTGCTTTTGCTGCTGACGCTGGCCAGCCTGGCGGCGACGCTGGCCATCCGCCCCGCCCTGCTGGACAATTACCAGCATATGCCAGTGCTCTATGTGATTCCGCTGCTGGTGGGAGTATCGCTCGCGGCGATGTGGCGCCTGGGCCGCGGGGGCCACGAACTCGGCGCGTTTCTGGCATCGTGCGCGTATCTGGTGCTGATGCTGGTGGGCGCGGCCGCCGCGGTGTATCCGAACCTGCTGACATCCACCACCGATCCGAGCCTGAACATCACGGTTTTCAATGCCCATTCCGGCGAGCACTCGCTGAGCGTAGGGCTGATCTGGTGGGGTTTCGGGATGGCACTGGCAGTGGGCTACTTCGTCTTCGTGTACCGGATGTTTAAGGGGAAGATTTCGGGGATGACCGGCGGGCACGGATACTGAGCACGGGCATTTCCATCTGGCCGCCGCCCGTGTACCCTATGCCTGGCGCGCCTCAAAACTAATTCTCAAGCGGGTTCCGGTCGCTGCGGCCACCCGATCGAGTGTCTTCGTGGATGGCCGGGTTCGGCCGCTCTCTAGTCTCGCAATAACAGATTGCGTCGTGGCCATGCGTTGGGCGAGTTGCTCCTGGGTGAACCCCGCTAGAGCCCGCGCGGCGATAACCGCCCGCGCCAGTTCGTACTCCTCCGCAAGCTCGGCATGAGCTTTGCGGTATGGCTTGTTCTTCATCCACTTCCGATGAAGGTCCTTTACCTGAGTCACTGCGAAACCTCCCTCGCCCGCTTCAGGGCCAGCTCAATCTCCCGGCTTGGCGTCTTCCGCGTCCTCTTGGTGAACACCCGGACCACGACGACCCGCTGGCGAACAGCGGTCACGTAAAGCGCCCGCGAACTCCCATCCCGGCCCTTCATGCGCATTTCCCAGAGCGGGCCGCATAAGTGCTTCACATGAGGCTCCCGGACTCTTTCCAAGCCAAACTCCTCGATGAGCCGGGAGATATGGACAAACCGAGCCCGCATATCCGCGGGCAACTCTTCAAGCTCGGCGTCGACAACTGCATTGAGCGTTTCTACGGTCCAAGCCATTAATCCGGGCTTCCTTAGTATAGCATTTTTGCTATGAACGGGCACAAGATCTCGGACGATTGTTCAAGGGGAAGATCTCCGGGCTGACCGGCGGGCACGGATACTGATTCCGGGGCGTGTAGCTTCGCCGGCCACGCCGGTCAGCCCCCTGTGGCTCGGGCGCGCTACCGCGTGTTCTACATCAGTGATGGAAACAGCTTGGCGGCCATTTGGCTTTTCGTTTATGTTTTGTCGATCTTGTGCCGGTTTACCCGGTATCCCGGCCATTGGAGGATGCGGGTGAACTCGTTGTCAGAAGGCAAGACCCGAGTTTGACCATTAGAACTCACGTTTTAGGATGCCTTACGAGCGCCATCAGTGCCGAAATGCGTAATAGCTGAAATATAGAAACGCGGCTCCCCAAAGGCACCAGCCGATCCGATCGCGCAGAATTCGCCACGTACTGGTGATGACGTCGCCCTCACCAAAGCGCCCTTTCCGATACTCCTTACCAAAAAGACCGTAGCAGATTCCGCCGAGACCAAACACCAACCACAGAAACCCTGCCAGCGGCCCCGTGGGCATTTGGCGCGTGAGCATCACGCTGAATGCCATTGGAAGCATAGTAGCGCCTCTCGTTAGGTTCCAACGCGGTCATATGCCTTATTTCGCTCGCTTCCACGAATTCCCGCGCCGATCCCATTTTTCGAAAGTACGCTCACGGGCATCAGTCGGCAAACAAGCGGCTTGTGACCTCCTCGGTGGTGATTCCAAAGTGCCCCGCAATCTGTTTCAAAATGGAGCGGAGCGTCCCGAGAGGAATAGTCTTATGAGCGGGAACCGTCACATGGTGCTCGCCCAGTTCCGAAGTCGTAAGCCGCAGGTGGCTTCCGGTTTGACGCGTGACCCGATAACCCAGCCTCGCCAGAGAATCGGCCAGATCCGCGCCCGATAGGTCACGGGGAACCCTCATACTGCGATCAGCTCTTCCCGCACGAAATGCAGCCGTATGATTTTCGGCCGCCTTTCCTCCTCGAAGTGACACACAACTGCGTCCCGCACCATAGCATTCAGCTCCTCCACGGTATCCGCTACCGTGAAGATCGGCTGCCCTAAGGCTTCCGCCGCATAGCCGCCTTCCGGAGGCTCATGAACAATGAAGATTATCTCGTTCATTTGACCGTCCTCAATAAGGGATCACCTGCCTGATTCCACGAGTTTCGTCAGGTGCCAACCGGCGACCAGAAACGAAGCTATTGCTCCAACGAGCATGATTCGGTGTCTCTGCCTCAGAGAGTCGTTGCCAGAAGAGCGAGGCCGGGTTCGCAGGTAGCGGCGATGCCGGAAATAGATATATAGGCCGTACATCCCGATGCAGGACCAGAGCACCGCCAACAGCAAGCGCACCTTCGTATTCTACGCCGTTATGAATTGCAGGCAAGCCACGCATACAAATCGTCGGACAATAAAAAGGCCGCCGGCGCGTCTCCACGCCGGCGGCCCGAATCGCATATGACTTACTCGGCCAGGGTCTCGTCCCCGCCGGGTTCCTCCGTTAAGCCGCCGGCATACTGCAGCCGCGTCTCTTCGTCGTAGCCCGGAATGGCGTCCAGCGGCACCTCGGCCACCGGCTCCTCCACCACGTCCTCGCCCGCAATCTTCACCTGCCGGTAGTACTCCATGCCGGTGCCGGCCGGAACCAGCCGGCCCATGATCACGTTCTCCTTCAGACCGCGCAGGTAGTCCACCTTGCCGTTGATGGCGGCTTCGGTGAGCACGCGCGTGGTCTCCTGGAACGAGGCCGCCGAGATGAACGAATCGGTCGAGAGCGAAGCCTTGGTGATGCCCAGCAGCACGGCCTTGCCCTGCGCCGGACGCGCGCCCGCCTCGATGGTCTTGAGGTTCTCGTCGCGGAACTTGAAGCGGTCCACAACTTCCTCGGGCAGGAATTCGGTGTCCCCGATATCCTCCACCTTTACCCAGCGCATCATCTGCCGGGAGATCACCTCCAGGTGCTTGTCGTTGATGTTGACGCCCTGAAGACGGTAGACCTCCTGGATCTCGTTCACCAGGTACTTTTGCAGCTCCTTCTCTCCGAGCACGTCCAGGATGTCGTGCGGATTGCGCGGGCCGTCCATGAGCGGTTCGCCGGCCTTCACGCGTTCGCCCTCCTGCACGTTGATGTGCACGCCGCGCGGCAGCGAGTATTCGCGCTGCTCGCCGTCGTCGCCCACCACGAAGATCTTGCGCTGCCCCTTGGTCACTTCGCCGTATTTCACCACTCCGTTGATCTCCGCGATGATGGCCGTCTCGCGCGGCTTGCGCGCTTCGAACAGCTCCACCACGCGCGGCAGACCGCCGGTGATGTCCTTGGTCTTGGTGGTCTCGCGCGGGATCTTGGCCAGCACGTCGCCGGCGTGAACCTCCTCGCCGTCGTGCACCATCAGGTGCGCGTGCGTCGGCATCAAGTATTTCTTAGCCTCCGACCGCGAACCCTGGGCCGTCTCCGGCCGCACCACGATGGTGGGCTGCCGCTTCTCGTCGGGCGAATCGGTCACCACGAGCTGCGACATGCCGGTGACCTCGTCGACCTGCTCGGTCAACGTGAGGCCGTCCATCAGATCGCGGAAGTGCACCACGCCGCTGACTTCGGTCAGGATCGAGAACGTATAAGGATCCCACTCGAGCAGGATCTGGTTGGCTTTGACCGGAGCCCCATCGGCGGCCAGCACGCGGGCGCCGTAATTCACTTCGTAGCGTTCTTTTTCGCGGCCCTTATCGTCCACCACCGCGATCTTTCCGTTGCGGTTCATGGCGATCAGTTCGCCGGTTTTGCTGCGCACGGTCTGAATACCGATGTGGCGCGCGAAGCCGTCCGACTTCGCGTCCTGGGTCGATTGTTCGCTGATCCGGCTGGCGGTGCCGCCGATGTGGAACGTGCGCATCGTCAACTGAGTTCCGGGTTCGCCGATGGACTGCGCCGCGATCACTCCGACCGCTTCGCCGCGCTCCACCAGCCGTCCCGTCGCCAGGTTGCGGCCGTAGCACGCCACGCACACACCGCGTTTCGATTCGCAGGTCAGCACGGAGCGGATCTTGACGCTCGCGATGCCGGCGGCCTGAATCGCCGCCGCCAGGTCCTCGGTGATTTCCTGGTTGACCGCCACGATCACGTTGCCTTCGTAGTCCTTCTGGTCTTCGAGCGCCACACGGCCGACGATGCGGTCGCGCAACGGCTCGATGATCTCGCCGGATTCGATGATCGGCTCCACATAGATGCCTTCAGTGGTGCCGCAGTCGTTCTCGCTCACGATCACGTCCTGCGCCACGTCCACCAGACGCCGCGTCAGGTAGCCCGAATCGGCCGTTTTCAAAGCCGTATCGGCCAAACCCTTGCGGGCGCCGTGCGTGGAGATGAAGTACTGCAGGACGTTCAACCCTTCGCGGAAGTTGGCCGTGATGGGGGTCTCGATGATCTCGCCGGAGGGCTTGGCCATCAGTCCGCGCATACCGGAGAGCTGGCGGATCTGCTGCTTGGAACCGCGCGCGCCCGAGTCGGCCATGATGTAAATCGGGTTGAGGTAGCGGCCCGTGCGGTCGTCCTCTTCCATGGCCTGGAACATCGTCGGAAACCTTCTCGGTGACCTTGGACCAGATTTCGATGATCTTGTTATAGCGTTCGCCGTGGGTGATGGCGCCGTCCTGATACTGGCTCTCGACGGCCACCACTTCCCGTTCAGCCTCGGCTACCAGGCCGGCCTTCTCGCTCGGCACCACCATGTCGTCGATACCGATGGAAATGCCCGCCCGGGTGGCGTACAGGAAGCCCAGGTTCTTGATTTCGTCGAGCATCTGGACAGTGACTACCAGACCGAATTTCAGGTAGCAGTACTGCACCAACTGGCCCAACCCCTTCTTCTTGAGTAGGCCGTTGATGTAGGGCATATCCTGCGGCAGGGCGTCGTTCATGATCACGCGCCCGACCGTGGTTTCCATGTACTGCTTCACGAACTCGATCGCCTCGGTGTGCAGGATGTTCTGGTTATCGAAGGCGTGTACCAGGTCGATGACCCGGCCGGTGTAGCGCAGCTTGATGGGCGTGAGCGTTTCGACTTCGCCCATTTCGAGTGCGATCAACACGTCGTCGGTCGAGGCGAAGGTGCGGCCCTCGCCGCGGGCTCCGGGACGCGCCTTGGTGAGGTAGTAGCAGCCCAGCACCATGTCCTGGGTGGGAACGGCGATGGGGCTGCCGTGCGCCGGCGAAAGAATATTGTTAGCCGCCAGCATTAGCGTGGAGGCCTCGATCTGCGCCTCCGGCGAAAGCGGGATGTGGACGGCCATCTGGTCGCCGTCGAAATCCGCGTTGAAGGCCGTGCAGACCAGCGGGTGGATCTTGATGGCCTTGCCTTCCACCAGCACCGGCTCGAAGGCTTGAATGCCCAGGCGGTGCAGGGTGGGGGCGCGGTTCAGCAGGATGGGATGGTCCTTGATGACCTCTTCGAGAATATCCCACACCACCGGGTCCTGCTGCTCCACCAGCTCTTTGGCCTGCTTAATGGTGGTGCAGTGGCCGCGCTGCTCGAGGCGATGGTAGATGAACGGTTTGAACAGCTCGAGCGCCATCTTCTTCGGAAGTCCGCACTGGTGCAGCTTCAGGTCCGGGCCGACCACGATTACCGAGCGGCCGGAGTAATCCACGCGCTTGCCGAGCAGGTTCTGGCGGAAGCGGCCCTGCTTGCCCTTGAGCGTGTCGGAGAGCGATTTCAGCGGGCGGTTGTTGGCCCCGCGCAGCACGCGGCCGCGCCGGCCGTTGTCGAACAGGGCGTCCACGGCCTCCTGCAGCATGCGCTTTTCGTTGCGCACGATCACGTCCGGCGCGTGCAGCTCGATGAGCTTCTTCAACCGGTTGTTGCGGTTGATCACGCGGCGGTACAGGTCGTTCAGATCCGAGGTGGCGAAACGGCCGCCATCGAGCGGCACCAGCGGGCGCAGCTCCGGCGGAATCACCGGAATCACGTCCAGAATCATCCACTCGGGTTTGTTGCCGGATTTGCGGAAGGATTCGACCACGCGCAGCCGCTTAGCGAACTTGAGCTTCTTCTGCTGCGACTGCTCGGTCTTCATCTTCTCGCGAATTTCCTGGCTGAGCTGCTCGACATCCACCTTCTTGAGCAGCTCCTTGATGCCTTCGGCGCCCATCATGGCGACGAATTTGCCGGGATGCTCCTGGTCGAGCTGCCGCTTGCGCTCGTCGGTGATGACTTCCCCGCTCTTCAGGCCCTCCACCTCACCCGGTTCCACCACCACGTAGGCTTCGAAATAGAGGACGCGTTCGAGCTCGCGCAGGGTGATATCGAGCAGGTGCCCGATGCGGCTGGGCAGCCCCTTGAAGAACCAGACATGCGAGCAAGGGCTGGCCAGTTCGATGTGCCCCAGGCGCTCGCGCCGCACGCGGGCCAAGGTGACCTCGACGCCGCACTTGTCGCAGATCACGCCGCGGTGCTTCATGCGCTTGTATTTTCCGCACAAGCACTCCCAATCCTGGGTGGGGCCGAAGATGCGCGCGCAGAACAGCCCGTCGCGCTCCGGCTTAAATGTCCGGTAGTTAATT
>Ga0181517_10003615_pt1 | contig 14620 bp, 14 predicted proteins | sample PEATcosm2014_Bin_31_FD_119748 | JGI IMG/M metagenome (GOLD analysis project Ga0181517, IMG submission 119748) | Peatland microbial communities from MTU Mesocosm Facility, Houghton, MI, USA - PEATcosm2014_Bin01_30_metaG | ecosystem: Environmental > Terrestrial > Soil > Wetlands > Peat | place... | reverse complement strand
CCTGATGTCAGAGGGGATGATCGTCGCCGCCAGCATCGGGCCTGCGGGAGCGCCTGTGCTGACAGGATTCCTCGAAGACGTGGAACTTGGCGCGCGCCTCAAATAACGGCTTTACAACAAGGATTGGACAGATATAGCAGGCAAAGTTTTTTCGGTTTCGTTCTAACCAGTTGGTTTGAAGAGAGTCTTACAGATATATGGCTACTCCGGTTGCAGTGCCGCTCAGCGTAAGCGAGATGGGGATGAACGAGGTGGAACGCGCGCAGGCACTGGCCATGCGCTACCACGCCGAGTTCGTCGACCTGAAGAACTTCAAAATATCGCATGAGCTCTTTAAGAGCGTCCCGGTCGATCTGATGTTCCGCTACAACTTTGTCCCGCTGGAACAGCTTGAAGGCCGCCTCGCCATCGCGGTCAGCGATCCATCGAAGCTGATGATGCTGGACGAGATCTCCGGCCTGCTGGGGCAGCGGCTGGTGACGCGTGTGGCCACCATGTCGCAGATCACCGACCTGCTGAAAAAAACCGAGCAGTCGCAGCGCGTATTGGACGAAGCCAGCGAAGGCCTGGCCTTCGACGTGCTCTCCGGCGACGACAGCTCGGACGAGAACATCTCCATCGAGCGTCTCACCGGCGAGGACGACATCTCGCCCATCATCCGCCTGGTGGACACCACCATCTTCACCGCGCTGGAGCGGCGCGCCTCGGACATCCACCTCGAAACCTGCGACGACTGCCTGATGGTGAAGTACCGCATCGACGGCGTCCTCCAGCAGGCTATGGCGCCCATCGCGCGCGAGCATCACCAGACGATCCTCTCCCGCATCAAGGTCATGAGCGAGCTGGACATCGCCGAGCGGCGCGTACCGCAGGACGGCCGCTTTCGCGTGCGCTACAAGGGACGGCTGATCGACTTCCGCGTCTCCATCATGCCCACCGTTCATGGCGAAAACGCCGTCCTCCGCGTGCTCGACAAGGAGTCCATGTCGGAGAAGTTCAAGAAGCTCTCGCTGGATGTCGTCGGCTTTGCGCCCGAAGACCTGGAGCGCTTCCGCCGCTACATCAAGGAGCCATACGGGATGGTGCTGGTCACCGGGCCCACCGGCTCCGGTAAGACCACCACGCTCTACGCCGCGCTCAACGAGATCAAGTCCGAAGAGGACAAGATCATCACCATCGAAGACCCGGTCGAATACCAGATCCGCGGCATCACGCAGATTCCGGTCAACGAGAAGAAGGGCCTCACCTTTGCGCGTGGGCTGCGCTCTATTCTGCGTCACGACCCTGACAAGATTCTCGTCGGCGAAATCCGCGACGCCGAAACCGCGCAGATCGCCATCAACTCCGCGCTCACCGGCCATCTCGTCTTCACCACCGTCCACGCCAACAACGTCGTCGACGTGCTGGGGCGCTTCCTCAACATGGGCGTGGAGCCGTACAACTTCGTCTCCGCGCTCAACTGCATCCTCGCCCAGCGCCTCGTGCGCACGGTCTGCGAGTTCTGCGTGCGCGACGTGCACTACACCGACGCGGAGCTACTCGCCAGCGGCCTGGAACCCGACGAGTGGCGCGGCTTTACCTTCCGCGAAGGCCCCGGCTGCATGGAGTGCGCCGGCACAGGCTTCCGTGGCCGCTCCGCCATCCACGAGCTGCTGGAGTTGGACGACGAGATACGCGAGATGCTGCTGGCCAAGAGGCCGGGCAGCGAGATTCGCAAGAAGGCGCGCGAGAAGGGCATGAACTTTCTGCGCGACTCCGCCATCCAGCGCGTGCGCCTCGGCATCACCACTCTAAAAGAAATCAACAAAGTCACCTTCATCGAGGCAGGACGGTAGAGCCTATGAAACGGAAACCACTATTCTCGTTTGGCATGTCAATCTTCTGGATCTGCATGTCTATTTTGCTCATAGACACGACGCGAATGCGCATTGCCTTTGAGCGCAGCCATGGTGTGACGTTGTGGCAGAGCTATGCCTTCCTCATCATCGGGATTGCCATGCTCATCACGAGCCTTTGGAGTTGTTGGATTAGCCACAAAGCGCGGAAAGAATACAGTTAGTAACTTTCGGTCTCAAACCAAAATAAGCCACAACGATCAGGTTTGTTTTTGTAAACATTTTTGTTTATACTTCTATGAAGAGCACAGAGTTCAAACGTTGGCTGGCGGAGCAGGGAGCGACCTTCAAGGGCGGCAAGGGATCCCATCTGAAGGTCTCGTTAAACGGCAGGAACTCCGTTCTCCCGATGCACAACAAAGAGCTTGGCACAGGACTGGTACAGGCGATCAAAAAGCAGCTCGGACTCAAATAGGCGGCTCTATGCGATACCCAATCCACATAAAACCCGACGGCAAACACTTCCTCGTCACCTTCCCCGACATCCCCGAAGCCCTCACCCAGGGCGAGACTGTGGAAGAGGCGATGGCAATGGCAGCAGAAGCTTTGGAGACGGCGCTGGACTTCTACTTTGAGCAGCCTCGTGAAGTTCCCGAGCCCTCCCCCATCAAACGTGGCGGAAAGTTCGTGGAGCTACCCACGAGCCTGTCGGCAAAGGTTCTGTTGCTGAACGAGATGATCCGCCAACGGGTTCGCCCGGCAGAGCTTGCGCGCCGACTCAATACCACTCCGCAGGAGATCAACCGGCTCACCAACCTCCACCACACCTCGAAGATCGACGGAATCGCCGGTGCCATGAAGGCCCTCGGCAAGACACTTCAGATTCGCGTCGTCTAGCCGTGCAAAGTTAGCAGCAGACGAAGAACGTCGAATCGAACGAACAGGTAGTCTAGGACGGAATGGAATTTATACCAAGATCGTTGGGAACGCGGCCACGTCTGGCCTGCGAGGTGCGCGCCGAGGGCGTGGTTGCCGCGCGCGCCGAGGACGCATTTGCCGTGCTCTCCGCTGTCGTGCGAGTGCCGCTGGCCGATGAGATCGTAGTCCCGCGACTGACCGCAATCGAAGCCGATGGCACAGTCGACAGCTCCGCCGCACCCGCCATATCCAGTGGCGTAGGCGGCGACGCGAAGGGGCGGGCCGTAGTCGTCGCAGCGGTGCGCAAGGCGCTCGAAGCCGTCTGCCTGCGCTCGCGCGAGGTCACGCTGGTCGTCCCCGATGCATCCGTCCGTGTCCTTCTGCTGGACTTCGATGAACTGCCTGCCAAGCCCGCCGAGGCGCTGCCCGTGGTGCGCTTCCGGCTCAAAAAACTTCTTCCCTTCGACGCCGACGACGCGGCCGTCAGCTATCAGGTGATGGCCACCGCGAAGGACAGCTTGCAGGTGCTGGCCGTCGCCATGCCGCGTGAGCTGCTGGCCGACTACGAGCTTGTGGTGCGCGAGGCCGGATTCGAGCCGGGCGCTATCCTCCCCAGCACCCTGGCGGCGCTGGCCGGACTGCCCGAAGGCGAGGCGCCGATGCTGGTGGTCAACGCGGGACGCGATGGAGTGACTACGGCAATCGTGAAGGCCGGTGTTCTGCTGCTGCACCGCACCGTCGATCTGGGCGCGGACCAGCGGGCGGACCAGCGAGCCGCCGCCACGCAACTCGCAAGCAGCGCAATTCAGGTCCCGCTGGTCGACCGCGAGCGTTCCGCGGAAGAGTGGGCGCGTCAGGATCCCGCCGGTTTTGACGAACAGAACGACGCTGCCGCTACAGTCGAGACCTCCCTCATCAAACAAGAGATCATGCAAGAGATCGAACAAGAGATCGCCGAAGAGTCCAGTCTCACGGAGTCAGCCGACGAGGTGGCCCAGGCTGTCAGCGTCGCCGCAGCCTACTTCGAAGACACGCTGGAGTCGCCTCCGTCTGGTATCCACGCGGCCGGAACGCTTGGTGCCAAGGCTCTCATCGCTCTGCTAGACGAGGCGCACGTCGGCCCGTTCGCCGTGAAAGAGATGCTGCGCTCCCAGATGCTGGGTCCCGGAGCCGCTTCGGCTGGTTCTCCCGGCGGAGTTCCGTTAGGCTGGCTGGCGGGAGTGCGGGGGGCGCTGACCAACTAATGCGCATTGCAATCAATCTCGCGACGCGTCCCTTTGTCGAACTGCGGCCCCTGTTCGCGCGCCTTCGCCTCACAATGGCCGCGCTGGCGCTGACGGCGGTTGCGCTCGGCGCCGGACTGCACATTCTGAATGCCAGAGCGCGTGTCGACGAGGCGCAGATGGACTCCCTCAAAGCGCAGACTCTCGCCGCCCAGATCGAGCGCCAGACTAACGAGACGCGCATGCACGAGCCGCAGAACCAGGCCGTGCTCGAACGCTCGACCTTCCTCAACGACCTCTTTGCCCGCAAGAGCTTTAGTTGGACCGCGGTGATGATGGACCTCGAACGCGTGCTTCCGGCGGGCGTTCAGGTCACCAGCATCGAACCCGCTATCACCGCGGAGGGCGGCGTCAATATCCGCATGCGCGTCAGCGGGCAGCGTGACCTGGCGGTCGATCTTGTGCGCAATCTGGAGCGCAGCCAGCGGTTCCTCACTCCGCGGCTGGTCAATGAAACATCGCAGACCAAGGAGCCGAACGGCCAGACGCCCGTCGTACAGACCGGCGTTCCCGGCGGCGTGGAGTTCGATATATTGAGCGGCTACAACCCATTGCCCGCAGACTTTAAACCAGTGCCCGCGCCGCTCAAGGACAAGGCGCAGATTGTCAATGCGCCTGCACAGAAGAACAAGACGCAGCCGGAGACGGCGAATCGGAGCAAGCCCTCAAAATCCCCCGCCAGTAAAACTCCAGGCCTCAAGCCTGCGGCTGGCATCAAACCCACGGTGCCGGCGTCCGGCCAGAAACCTTCGGCAGACATCAAGCCCACGGCGGCTGGCAGCTCTACAAAGGCCAGCAAGCCCGCAGCCAACGGGGGTGTGCGATGAGTGCCGTCACCGCGACGAAGCCAACTGTCTCTGTCAGCAGTGTGCTTGTACGTGCGCAGGGCCTGCTGAGTGCGCTGAACCTGCACTGGACCGGGGTGGGGCTGCTGGCCTTGGTGAACCTCTACCTGCTGGCGCAGATGGGGTTCCTGTGGAATGCGGCGAGCAATCACAACGCCGACGCAATGGCCCAGCAGCGCATCGCGCTGAGGGCCGCGGAGATTGCCGCGCAGCCCCTGCGCGGGCTGGATGCAAAGCTGGCGCGAGCAACCGAGGAGGCGGACAAGTTCAGCCGTCAGCGGCTTCCTGCATCGGACTCCGAGGTGGCCGGCGAGCTTGGCACACTCACCAAGAAGCAGGCCGTGCGCCTGACGCGAGCGCAGTATTTTCATGATCCAGTGCTTGCCGGCTCCGCGGGCGAGTTGACCGAGGTTCGCATCGACGCCACCCTCAGCGGTGACTACCGCGCGCTGGTCCAGTTCATCAACTCCCTTGAGCGAGACAACCTCTTCTTTGTCATCCACACAGAGACGCTCACCGGCCAGCAGAGCGGAACCGTGAACCTCAGGCTGGGCATGACAACGTATGAACGGGGAGCCGTGGCGCAGGGCCCGACAACCCCTGAGAGCAAGACTGCGGGCAGTGCGGATGCTGCCTCGGGAGGGCCTGCGCGATGAAAACACCCGGCAGCAAAGGCTCGGAAGACCGCAAGAAGATCGCCGCGTGGATTGGTTTTGTGCTGATCGCCTCCGCGCTCATTTACTTTGAGTACTTCTACTCCAGCGCCCCCGCAACGACAGCGCCCGTTGCAGCAGCGCCCGCGCCCGCTGCAACAGCGGGCAACAATCCAGCCACGGCAGCCCCAGGTGCAGCCGCAAAGCAGGTGGGCACTACCTCGGCCGCGCTCGACCCTACCCTGCACATGGAAGCGATGCTGGTGACCGAGTCGCTGGAGTACTCCGGCAACGGCCGAAATATCTTCTCGGCGAACTCGGCGCCGGCGCCAGTGGTGATTCAGAAGCCGCTCGCGTCGGCACGGATCACGGCGGTGGCTCCAGCCGTTGTGCCATGTCCGCCGAACTGTCCACCACCACCGCCGCCGCCTCCACCGCCGCCGATCGACCTGAAGTTCTTTGGCATCGTCTCCGCACCCGATGGAACGCGACGACAGGCCTTTCTGCTGCATGACGACAGCGTCTTTCTGGCCTCCGTCGGAGACGTTGTGCTGCGCCGCTACCGCGTGGTCTCGATTGAGGCGAAGTCGATCCGGGTGGAGGACATGCAGTACAAGGACACGCAAACGCTCCCGCTGCTGACAAACTGATGAAGAGCGACAAGGCACAAACCGCAGGCGGCAAAGCAGGGCCGCAGCACAGCGGCGAGCAGGGATTCATGCTGCTGGGCCTGATCGTGGCTATCGCGCTGATCCTGATTGCGCTGAGCGTGGCCGCATCGAAGGAGGCCTTCAATCTGCGCCGCGAGCGTGAAGTGGAGTCGGTGCGCCGGGCCAACCAGTACGTGCGCGCGATCCAGTTGTACTACAAGAAATTTGGCCGCTATCCCGCCACCATCGAACAGTTGGAGAACTCCAACAACGTCCGCTATCTGCGTCAGCGGTATGTCGACCCGCTCACTGGCAAGGCGGACTATCGCCTGATCGGGGTGGGGCAGAACCAGACCACGGTAAAGGGATTCTTCGGCGAGCCGCTGGCCGGAATCGCATCCACTGGCCTCGGAGCAGCCGCAGGATTTCAGTCGAACGGCATTGGCGGACCTGCCGGATCAAGTAGCAGCTTCGGTTCAAGCAGCAGCTTTGGATCGAATGGCGCAAACGGCTCCATGGGAGCATCGGCAACCGCTGGTTCGACGAACGCAAGCGGCTCGGTCGGGTCATTCGGCAGCTCGTCAGGATCCGGCAGCTCGTCAGGCTTCGGCAGCTCGTCGGGGTCCGGCGGTTCGTCAGGACTTGGAAGCGCTACTGGAATGCAGAGCCAGTCTGCAACCGGATTTGCAGGTTCGGCCGGCCCCTTCATGGGCGTTGGCAGTAGCGCGACCGGCACTTCCATCATCACGCCGAATGAGCAGACAACCTACCAGACCTGGGAGTTTCTCTACGATCCGCGAATCGAAAAACTGAAGCAGGCAGCACTCCTGAATGGGGGAGCAAGTTCGCTGGGCGCGGGTACACTCGGCCAGTCTAGCGGCTTTGGGCAGTCCCCGAGCGGCTTTGGCCAGCCCCCGAGCAGCACTGGACAGTCGTCAACTCCGACCGGAACAAATCAATCGACTTTTCCATGACCCCTGACGTTCACGGACGTCAGTCGCCGGCCGCCTCCCCTGTCCCGGCCAGGCCATACTCCTTCAGCTTGCGATAGAGCGTCGTCTTGCCGATGCCCAGCAGCTTGGCCGCCATCAGCTTATCGCCGTTCAACTGGCGGATGGTACCCAGGATCGCCTGCTTCTCCATGTCGGCAATGGAGACGATGGAGTCGTCCGGGCCATCCTCCGCTTCGGCTGCCGGCGGTGGGTTGGCCTCCCGGCGATGCATGCGAAAGTCCTGCAATTGCGTGGGCAGGTCGGCCATGTGCAGCACTGGCCCCGAAGAGAGGGAGGAGGCACGCTCGATCGCGTTCTCCAGCTCGCGCACGTTGCCCGGCCAGTCGTACTCGGTCATCAGCAGGATCGCGTCCTCGGAAAAGACGTGGGAGGCGCCGGTCTCGCGGTGCAGCCGCTCCAGGAAGTGAGCCGCCAGGATCGCAATGTCTTCCCGGCGCTCGCGCAGCGGAGGCAGCTTCAGGTTGACCACACTCAAGCGGAAGTAAAGGTCCTTGCGGAAGGTTCCTTGTTCAACCATCGCGCTCAGGTCGCGGTTGGTCGCCGCCAGCACCCGCGCCGTGATTGGCACCGCGTGGGTGGCCCCTACCGGGCGCACCTCTTTTTCCTGTAGCGCCCGCAGCAGCTTGGCCTGAAGGTCCAGCGGCAGCTCGCCAATCTCGTCCAGAAAAACGGTTCCGCCGTCGGCCGCGGAGAGCAGCCCTCCACGGGAGCGGTTGGCGCCCGTAAACGCGCCCTTCACATAGCCGAACAGCTCGCTCTCAATCAGAGTCGGCACCAGCGAGCCGCAGTCGACCGGGACAAACGGCTTCGCCGCATTCGGCCCGTTGTTGTGGATCGCGCGCGCCACCATCTCCTTGCCCGTGCCGCTCTCGCCCAGGATCAGCACCGGATGGGTCGAATGCGCCACCTTGGAGAGGATGCGGTAGACCTTCTCCATCTCCGGCGATCTGCCGATCAGTCCTCCCATGTCCGTCTGCGCGCGCAGACGCTCACGCAGCCGCCGGCTCTCGATGTCGAAGTGCAGCCGCTGGCTGGTGCGTACCAGAACGCTGGTCAGCTCCTCCAGCGCAAATGGCTTGGTCAGATAGTCTCCGGCCCCGAAGCGCATCGCCTCAACTGCGGATGCAACCGTAGCAAAGGCCGTCATCACCACCACGCCCATCTCCGGATAAAGGGTCTTGACTTCACTGAGCAGCTTCAGTCCGCCGCCGCCCGGCAGCTTCAGGTCGAGCAGAAGCATCTCCACCGGCTGTTGCCGCAGCACCGCCAGCGCCTCCGGCACGCTGTTCGCCGCCAGCGGCACAAAGCCCATTCCGGTGGCAATCTCGCAGCACGCCTTGCGCAGCGAAGCGTCGTCGTCCACCACCAGGATGCGAAACGCCGGCACCCCCTCCGGCAGGCGTTCCAGCAGGTGCGTGCCCTCCATCCCCGATACCCCAACCAGAATCCCCGACGGCATGGATGCAGCAGCCTCGGCTTGTTCCGGCTCGCGCACCCATCTCCCAGACAAGGCAGATGTCGCCGCAACCGCCTGTCCAGCCTTTCGTGCCCCTTCCGATTTGCCTGAGAGTGACATAGAACAATTCGATCCAGGTATCAGCATATCGTCCATCTCCCATCGCCTGCTGCGGAATCTACACCAGACGCAGGAACCGTATCCGCCTCAACCGCACGCAATCCCTGAGCCGCGTACTCCCCTCGCCGTTCCCGGCACTGCGCAGGCGATTCGGAGGTTTCCGCACGCCTGCCCGAAGCGGATCTACCGTGAGAATCAGGGCTGCCCTCGGCCGCGTCCTTCTGCAAGCCCGCCGCCACCGGCCATTCGATCTGCACCCGCGTGCCAATTCCCGGCGCGCTCATCACTCTCAGGTCTCCCGCCGAAGCAGCCACCAACTCTCGCACCACGCGAAGTCCTATCCCGTGTATGCCGCGCGACGGGGCCCTGTATCCGCTCAAAATTCGTTCAATCTGCTCCGGCACCATTCCACACCCGGAGTCCTCCACCGTCAACCTCACCCTGCGCAGCGGCCACGGTCTGGTGTCGTCTATGCGATTGACCAGCACTCCCACCCCAATCCGGATCGCACCCGGAGTCTCGTCCGCTGTTCCATCCGCGATTTTCTCCAGGACCTTGCCCCGCAAAGCACTCCCCATCGCATCTCCAGCCGGACCGCCGGATCGTTCTTGCCCACGCATCGCCTCCGCCGAGTTGCGCACCAGATTCACCAGGATCCGCTCCACCGCCTCCCAGCCCACCAAGACCGGAAAGGAGGCCGCCGTCCCGTAGCTCACCTCGATCACCCTGCCGCCAGCAACCTGGCTGAGCAGGCCAGAACATCGCTCGATGATCGCGCGCAGGCTCACCGGCGCGGGCGGCTCGACCGCCCCGCCCTCGGCCGCACGCACCTTCTCCAGAGCCAGCGAGCAGGCGGCTCCCGCCTGCCAGCCAGCGCCCGTGCCAGGCCCCTGCGGCGATTGTCTTTGCGGAAGAGGGGCCTGCTTGGGGTACTCCAACAGGCGCTGGATCAGAGCCCCGCTGCGCGTTCCCAACATCCGCAACTCCTCCGCATAATGCCGGTGCTCCGGCTTGAGCACATCCGGCATCGACAGCAGGTCGCAGTAGAGTCCGATGGTGCCCATCAGGTTGCGCGCATCGTGCAGCAGGCCTTCGTCCTGGTACGCCTCCGCGCCAGCGGCCGCGCAACCGCGTTCGGGGGGCGTCGAGACCTGGCCGCGAAGAAGCGTATCCGCAGCGATCGATATGGGCGGCGTGAGTGTTTCGGTACAGCTATACATCCCTGTGGCGGTGGAACTCTGCTTTGCCCGCATGGTTCGTACTCCAGTATTGGTCAACACACCAGTAATAGCCTGTCTCTCTCCTGTTCTGAGAATGCAGGCACCTACTCTATAATCAGGTTGAGTGCCAAACTGAAACACTAGTTGTAAGTTACTGATAATATATACTTAATGGACACATACATTGTGTTCCGTTCTGGCACATATTTCCCGATTGGGAACCGCAAATTCACCCCCTCGCGTGTAACTACAACAAAATAAAAAGAACTTCGAAATTCCCAGATTGGGACGCATTCCCATTTTGAAACCTGCCTCAGCAGCAGAACAACAGTTCGCGCAAGAACCTGCTTCTCCTCCGTTCTTCGTACTCCGTCTTCCGTAATTCGTTCTCCCCGCCTGCATCTGTCTCAACCATCAGACGCTGGCGACACAAGCGCGGTTGGCTCCAGAACAATGCATGTCCCGCTTTCCTTCTCCCAACAGGGGCCAACTCGAATCCACGCCACTATAATCGCACCATGGCTTCAATCTCCCTCACAACATCTCTTTCTACCCCTGCACTCGCATCTACCGAATCTTCGGCCCCAGCATCCAGCCCAATCTTCCGCCCCGATGGCCGCGCCGCCGACGCTCTCCGCCCCGTCCGCTTCACCCCCAACTTCGTCGCCACCGCCGAGGGCTCCGTCCTCATCGAGACCGGCAACACCCGCGTACTCTGCAACGCCACCATCGAGACCGGAGTTCCCGGATGGATGCGCAACTCCGGCCGCGGCTGGGTCACCGCCGAGTACGGAATGCTTCCCCGCGCCACCCTCACCCGCACTCCGCGCGAATCCGAGCGCGGCAAGGTCGGCGGCCGCACCCACGAGATTCAGCGCCTCATCGGACGCAGCCTGCGCGCCGTCGTCGACATGAAGGCCCTCGGCGAGCGCACCATCATCCTCGACTGCGACGTCCTGCAGGCCGACGGTGGAACGCGCACCGCGGCCATCACCGGAGCCTCGGTCGCACTCGCCCTCGCGCTCTCCAAGCTGGTCGCATCCGGTACGCTGAAGTCCTCGCCGCTGCGCCAGATGCTCGCCGCCACCTCGGTCGGCATCGTGGACGGAAACATCCTGCTCGACCTCGCCTACGAGGAGGATTCGCGCGCCGACGTGGACATGAACGTCGTCATGCTGGCAGACGGCGGGCTGGTGGAGACGCAGGCCACCGCCGAGCGAGTCTCCTACACCCGCGCCCAGCTCACCTCCATGCTCGACTACGCCGAAAAGGGCATCCGCGAACTTCTCGCCGCCCAACAGGCCGCCCTGGCCTCCGCAGGCTAGACATTACTGCGGAGTCGAGGCTGCCGGAGTCTCTGTGGGTTTGTCAGCAGGCGCTGTCGATGGATTTGCAGGCGCGCTCTTGTCCTGCACTGTGCCTGAATCGGGGACCGGCAGCAGCACGCGCTTCTGGCTGCCCGGCGCGGCCTCGCCCGGCTTCAGGATCGTCGGCGGCTTAGCGCTGCCATCCTCGCCGTTCCCCGGCTTCGCGTCGCCCATGGCGACTTCGTGCGTGTCTTCCGGGTCGAGATAGCCGCGCAGCTCGTTCTTGTCGTGAATCACGATAGGCTTGCCCAGCGCGGCGATGCGCAACTCGGTCACGCGGTCGCCCTCGAAGCGCACGAAGCGCACCGTCTGCGGCATCTGCCCATAGATCCACTCCTCATAGCGCCGCGTCGTCGAACCGGGAACCAGCTCGCGCACCTTCGACTGCGGCTCGCCCATCGCGGCCAGCACCATCTTGCGGTCCATTCCCACCAGCACGTCGTGCTTCTCGACGGCGTCCTTCAGGAACGCCGGCAGGCTGTCCGCGTACGCCTCGGCCGATGTCTTCACACCGAAGTCCACAATCGGGTCGAGCAGAGCCTTCACCTCCGGTGCGCTGACCCCGGGCAGTCCACCCTCGAAGAGCAACGTGACGCGGCAGCCGGTCACCTGCGCACCGTCGTCCGGAACAATGGGAACGTCGTTGAGATCGATGTGGCGCAGGAAGCGGTGCTTCAGGTACGGCCCGCCGTTAAGGTCGAAGACGATGCGGTCGTCCTTCACCGTGACTGCAGTGATCACGATGCGGTCGCCCGGCGCGGCCGACTGGCCCTTCTTGTACAGCATCTCCTTATAGGCGTCGCCGCTTGGCGTCAGGTTGCCATTGGCCACCAGAATAAGGTCCTCGCCCAGCGGAAGCGCGCGGTGCGCAAAGCCCTGCTCGGCCTCCAGATTGCGCACCAACTCGCGCCGTCCGCGCTCGGTGATGGGGGCCGACGGCAGCTCGATGCGCGTGGGATGAAACTCGGTGGAGACCTCCGCCATGGCGGTCTTCTCGCCCACCACGAAGACCTGCGCATGCGCCATGCCGTTCTGGGCGCACACCAGCGCTCCGGCCAGCAGACAGGCCTGAATAACGGCGGCATGTGGACTCCGTCGATGGAAACCAAAGGCCATCGCATGCACCTCGCAGTGAAGAAATCTTGCGCCTTCTCATCTTCTTTTACAAGCGAACGTTGACGGCGCGTCCTCACCCTGCTGTACTCAACCCGTCCCGACGAAATGCGATCGGTTGCGGACAGGTTGGAGCTTATCTATTCAGTCGGAGTGCGGACGCCAGAACTCTGCGGCGTGGCGGGAAGAATCTGCACCAGCGTGGCGGGCTGGGCGGACTCCGCAGCCTGCTCCATCGCAACATGCGCGGCGCGCGGCGCAATCGTAACGTCGCGGCCCCCGGGAACCAGCGGCGGATGAGTGTAGCTCCACGCGTAGTCGCTGGTTGCTCGGATCAGAATCGGAATGGCGGCGAGCAGAAAGAAAATCGACAGCACAGCCGCGGCAGGCCCGTACGCGCCGCCAGTGAGCCATGCCGGTCCGTAAGCGCGCGCATCGATAATAGAGATGAAGCTGTTGTCGCCGTCCAGCGGCAGCCCAAAGAGCACGGCGGTCGCTGCGGCCCACGCGAAGCTCAGTCCCCACAGCAGCCACAACCCGTGGGTGCGCAGCCAGCAGAGCGTGAGCAGCAGGGTCATCAGCATTGCAACCAGAATGCGCGTTCCGTCCGGCGTACCGTAGGGGGTTGCGGTGTACGCGGCGTGAACGGCCGTCAGCGCAACCAGAATCAACGTAGCGCGCACCGGCCCAGTCGTTTCAATCAGCCGCTGAAAGCCATAGCCGTAGATCGCCAGCGCGTGCGCCAGCGTCGCGATGCCCAGCGTCAGCAGGCTGAGGCCGAGCAGCGTGAAGGCATTCGGCGCGGTCCATAACTGCACATTCAGCGTGCGCGCAATCGCCATCGGCAGCACCGCGGCCACGGCCAGTCCCCACCCAATCGCCGCTCCCGTGGCCCATTCCGCGCGCGAGGTGGTTCGTCGTGGAAGCCCGAGCGTCAGCCGCAGCGGCGCGCGCCGGTGTTCGATGGCGCGCAGAAGCGCCAGCCCGCAGACCAGAAAAAACAGCAGAAGGATCGCCTGGACGAGCGGCAGCGCGCAGCCCAGGTAGAAGCGAAATTCAATAATGCTGGCTGCGTCTGCCGCAAGGACTTGCGCGCAGAAGTACCAAAAGATCGCGGCCAGAAAGAGAATAAACTGCAAGGAGCGCGGACGTGGTTCGGGCAGCGGCGGCGGTTGAACGGCGGTGGTGGGCGTGGTCAGCATAGTGGCATTTGCAAACTGGAAGCAGGCATTTCTTTGTCATTCCGCAGCGCAGCGGAGGAATCTGCTTGTGCCTGCTCAACAAGGGTCTACACCATTAAAGAAGATGATCAAACTCCCGCTGGATGAAACGCTCACTCGGCTGTGGTGTAGAACTGCGCGATGTTGCGGAACTTCTGATAGCGCTCTTCCAGCATCTGCTCCAGCGGCTTGGCGTCGAGTTCGGCAAGGTGGAAGCGCAGCCGCTCGTCCACCATCGCCATGGCCAGCGCGGGGTCGTTGTGCGTGCCGCCTTCCGGCTCGCTCAGCACGTCGTCAACGCAGCCCAGCGACTTCACGCTGGAGGCCGTATACTTCAGCGCGTCTGCGGCCTGCTGCTTCTTGGTCGCGTCCTTCCACATGATCGACGCGCATCCCTCGGGCGAGATCACCGAGTAGATGGCGTTCTCCAGCATCAGCACGCGGTCGGCCACCGCCAGCGCCAGCGCGCCTCCCGAACCGCCCTCGCCCGTAATCGTTGCGATTGTCGGAACCCGCAGCCGCGACATCTCCAGCAGGTTGCGCGCGATGGCCTCGCCCTGCCCGCGCTCCTCCGCGCCGATGCCGGGGTTGGCGCCGGCCACGTCGAGAAAGCTGAAGATGGCGTGGCCAAACTTCTCCGCAATCTTCATCGCCCGCAGCGCCTTGCGATAGCCCTCCGGATCGGGCGAGCCAAACTTGCGCGTCACGCGCTCCTTCACCGTCCGGCCCTTCAGGTTCGCCACCACCATCACCGGCCGCCCGTGGAAGCGCGCCATTCCGCAGGCCATCGCCGTGTCGTCGCCGAAGGCGCGGTCGCCGTGGATCTCGCTGAAGTCGGTGAAAATTGCTGCGATGAAGTCCATCGGATAGGGGCGCTCCGGATGCCGCGCCAGCTCCGTCCTGCGCCATGCCTCCGGCACAGCCATT
>Ga0181517_10003613_pt1 | contig 14626 bp, 13 predicted proteins | sample PEATcosm2014_Bin_31_FD_119748 | JGI IMG/M metagenome (GOLD analysis project Ga0181517, IMG submission 119748) | Peatland microbial communities from MTU Mesocosm Facility, Houghton, MI, USA - PEATcosm2014_Bin01_30_metaG | ecosystem: Environmental > Terrestrial > Soil > Wetlands > Peat | place... | reverse complement strand
GCCGTCAGCGAGAACTTCGGCATGAGAGTGGTTGACCTGAAGCAGAAGAACAACTCGCGCAACGTGGTGGTGCCGCGGCAGATCGCCATGTACCTGGCCAAGCAGATGACAGAGGCCAGCTTGCCGGAGATTGGCCGCCAGTTCGGCAACAAGCACCACACCACAGTGATGCACTCGATTGCCAAAATCGACGAGTTGCGCCGCACGGACAAGGATCTGCACCGCACGCTGAACAAGCTGCAGGAGCAGTTGAACGCGTAGCGGCAGCAAGTTAGCGAGTTAGCGAAAAACAAAAGCCCACATCTCGGTTGGAGGCGTGGGCTTTTGTTTTTCCTTTAGAACTGAGTCAGGCTCAGCACGTTTTTGTCGGGATCGTGAAACCAGGCGATTCGGGCTCCGCCGGGTGCGGTCCAAATGCCATTCGGGCTGGCGTCGTTGATGCCGGGATAGCGTTGGAAGATGACACCGGCCGCGGTGAGTTGATCGACGGTGCGTTCGATGGATTCCACTTCCCAGCCCAGCACTGTGAACGGCGCAGGGTTGTGTTCGCCTACAGGGGTTACACGGAGCATGGTTCCGTTGGCGTCGAAGACCAGAGCAAAGGGCTTTTCGTCCTCGACCAAGCGCAGTCCCAGCACATTTTGATAGAAACTGTGTGCCTTCGTCAGATCGGTTACGGGCGCAAAAGCTACCAGCTTGCTTGTTCCCAGAATCGATTCTTGGGGCATACTGCACCTCCTCGGGGAATTTTCTAGAGCCGTCCAGCTATTTTGCACCCGTACTCGTGATCAGATCCACAAACATTTTTTGGAAGCGCGGCAGGTCGAGGTCTACTTGCGCGTGGACAAGGCGCACGCCGGTCGCGGGCTTCATCTTTTCGTTCCAGGTGAGAGTGTCGCCGTAGCTGGGTCCGTGGCTCAGGTCGGTGTCCATATAGAGGAGCTTTTCGCGGGTGATGAGGGTGGGGTCGAGCCAGGCGCAGGCGGCCAGTTCGTCCCACAGGTAGTAGCGGCGCTGGCTCCAGGCGGCGATATAGCGAGCGGCGGGCGAGGGGGATTTGGCGATGGCGTCGAGCATCTGCTGAGTGAAGGGCGCCTTGATGGAGACATCGACCGTGGTCACGTCAACACGGGGCCAGTCGGCATGAAGCACGATGTGCGCGGCCTCGGGATCGAACCAGAAGTTGAACTCATGGCGCGGGTCGGAGGCAAACTCCGGGTCGTCGCTCTGCGGACTGAGGCTGCCGCCCATCAGCACAATGCCTTTCGTGAGCGCGGCGAAATCGGGGTCGATGGAGACGGCGAGAGCGATGTTGGTCAGCGGGCCTGCCGCATAGATGGTGACCTGATGGGGATGAGCGCGCACCTGGCGGATGAGGAAGTGGGCAGCGTCTTCGTCGATGGGCTTGATGGCGGGCTGCCCCTCAGGCATGGGCGGAATCTCGTAAGGCGAATGCGCGTTGGATTTTACCGGGGGGCCCGGGGTTGCGCCGGGGATCTGCTCCACGGAGAGGCTTTGGCCCCATGCGCCGAGCCACTCGACCTTGCCGTCGAGCGCGGAGGCCAGGCGGGTCTCTTCCCGTGTGCGAATCAGCGGGAAGACCGCGCCCCTGGCCACGGGAATGTTGGCGTGGCCGGTCAGCTCCAACATGCGCAGGGTGTGCAGAGTCTCCTCGTCGCGCCATGCGTCACCGGTGACGATGGTGATGCCCAGCACTTCAACCTGAGGGGCCTGGAGCAGCGCCAACATGGACATCTGGTCGGAGCCGCCGGGGCCAGCGCCGTCCTGGTCGATGAGCACCAGGCGCTTTTGCGCCGGGCACAGGGTAGCCGTGAGGGCCAGCAGAAGGAGGAGGGTCTTCGTTTTCATGGATAGTTATTGTGGCATACGGGAGAGGCTGCGCCAAGCTGGACAACCGGGCGCTGTGGTTTCGATCAAAAAGCGGGAGTTCAAGAATGCATTTGAGCTAGCGCCGGGGGCGGCCGCGATCTCCCGAGCTTCGGCTGCGATCGCCAAAGCCGCGGGGTTTGACGGGCGGGGCGACAGGCAGATCGGTCTTGCCCGCAGGATAAACCGCGAGAAAACGGTCCTGGCCTTCGCCATTGCTGGCCGTCTCCACGCCCTCGATTCCGCGGAAGGCCATGTGCATCAGGCGGCGCTCGCGACTGTTCATGGGCGGGAAGGCATAAGGGATGCCGGAACGGAGCACCTTTTCCGCGGCGGTCTCGGCGGTCATGCGCAGTTCCTGAGCGCGCAGAGCCTTGAAGTTGGCGGCGTCAAAGCTGATCAGATTGCCCTCACGCTGGTCGAGGCGCAGAATCTGCGCAGCGATGGTTTCAAGAGCCAATAGCAGTTCGCCGTTGTGCTGAGTCGCCAGCGCCACGTCGGGTCCGCCGAGTTCGACGCAAAGGGCGGGAGCCTGTCCTTCGGGGTCGGGCGTGCCGTCACCCGCACTGATGCGGTACTTGAGGCGCATGCCGCCCAGCTTGTTGAGGGTGGCGAGGAATCCGGCAATCTTCTGGGCAGCTTGCTGCAGGTCATCGATAGGCATAACAAACCAGTATCGCAGAGCCGGGCCGGGGTGGGCGGGGAAATCGGGGGGGAAACCGGGCGCACACCGAGGGATTTAGGCGCGATCGGTAAGATTATCGCTGAGCCATGTCCCGGTGTCCATGGAGCGAGCATGGTTGTTTCGCAGCGGGATCGGATTCAGCGCCGCAGAAAGCAGACCCTGCCGGTCCAGTTCAGGGGGGCGGTCTCGCGGGCAAGAGCGGCGAGGGCGTGAACCAGGCCCCCGATATCGGAAGGGGAAATGGTCTTTTCGTCGATGAAGATGACGCCGCCATGGGATTGGCCGGCCTCGGCCCAGGATTTGAGCAGAGGCGGAATGGTGCGCCGGTCGTAGGTGACCAACGTCCAATGCCGCTCGGCTGCACGGCGCAGGCAAGCCCCGTCGTCCTGACCGATAAAACTGCCGCTTTCCCACTCGATCAGAGCCGAGACGGAAAGCGCAGGATTACGTCTGCGCAGGCCGGCGGCCACGCTGGGCGAGATGTGCTCGTCGAGCAGCAGCTTGAGCATCTCAGCGCTTTGATCTTCTGGCGGGAACTACGAACTCCTCCGCCTGGGGCAACATGCGCTTCAGGGCAGAGAAGCCGACGGCATCGTTTTCCGCAAGAGCGGCGTCGATCTCTTCGGGAAAGGCCTCTGCGTAGTGGATGGCGGCGCGAACCTTAGCTTCGGGCCATTGCAGATGGCGGGCCACGACTGTGGCGGAGGTGTTGGCGCGGAGCAAAAGAAGAACTTCCCACACCGCCAGGGTGCTGCCCTGCAGAAATGCCTGACGGCCAACTGGGGAATCACGGAAGTCGATGAAAGCGAACTCGGAGCGGCGCAGACCCTCTTCGACGAGACGAGCACTGGCGTCGCTCGGGGTCCAGCCGTGGCGGCCGGCCATGCGCTTGAGGCGCCGGCCGCTCTCGACCGGCAGGCGCATACTGACGACCATGGATTGGGGCGAACTCATCGCATCCTCCACAATGTAATTCTTGCTTACATTGTAGCAGATTCGCGCTAATGTTGAATCCTTCAATCTTTCCGCGCCATGGGGGTCAGGTACTCGGGGCCGACGGGGTCGGTCACGGATTCAGTTACGATGCGGTCGATTTCGGCCATCGCGGCGGTGTCCAGTTTCCAGCCCATCACACCGGCGACGGCATCGAGTTGATCGGGGCGTTCGGCGCCCCAAAGGGCAACCGAGACGCCGGGACGGTCGAGGACCCAGCGCGCGGCCAGCTCCAGCACGGTCTTTCCGTAGTGTTCATGAGCGAAGGCGGCGAGGCGCTCGACGGCGGTGATGTACTGCGAGAAGCGCGGCTCCTGAAACTTGGGATCGACGCTGCGAATGTCGTCTGCGTCGAAGGTCATGCCGCGATGCACCCGCCCGCCGAGCAGGCTGCGGCAGAGCGAGCTATAGGTGAGCACGGCGATGCCGTTGGCCGCGCACCAGGTTCGGATCGGGGGCAAGATGGCTGCCTCTGTGCCGCAGGCGCTGTCGATCTGGCGCTCGAAGAGGTTGTAGGGCGGCTGGTTCGAGGCGAGAGGAACCACGCGGCGAAACTCCTCCATCTGGGCGACGCGGAAGTTGCTCACGCCGAGGGCGCGCACCTTGCCTTGGCGCTGGAACCCGGCCAGCAGCGCGGCGGTTTCGGCGATGGGCGTGCGCGTATCCGGCCAGTGCACTTGGTAGAGGTCGATAAAGTCGGTGTCCAGGCGGCGCAGGCTGGCTTCGAGTTCTGCTTGCAGGCGCGGCGCGGTCGAATTTGCGTAGACGCCGCGGTCGTTCCATTCGAGGCCGGCTTTGGTGGCGATGAAGAAATCCTCGCGGCGGCCATGGGCGCGAATGGCGCGGCCCACGATCTCCTCCGAGCGGCCGTGGCCGTAGATCGGGGCGGTGTCGATGAGGTTGATGCCGCGTTCGAGGGCGCCGAGGCAGGTAGCGACGGCGACATCGTCGGGCACTGTGCCCCAGTCGAGGCCGCCGATGGCCCAGGTGCCCAGTCCGATGCGGGAAACCTTCACACCGGCAATAGTTGTTGTCTCCATGGACCACATCTTAATCGGGACTAGGAAACAGGGAACAGGAAATTAATGCCCCGCTCTGCCGATGGTCCAATACGTGCGCCCGACCGGGTGATACCTTGAGCGTGTATGTCTCGGATTTCGGGCAAGGCCATTTTACGGAGTATATCGATCGCCAGAATGCGCGGATTCATTCAACTGCTTCTGCTGCTTGTGCCGCTCGCGCGCGTGCTGCCGGCTCATGCTCAGGGCGGACCGCCTTTTATTACAGACGATCCCGGCACGCCGGGCAACCGTCAATGGGAGATCAATTTTGGATGGATCGCGGACCACAACCCCGGAGCGGCTTATTACCAGTTGCCCGACATCGACATGAACTACGGCTGGGGTGACCGTATCCAGCTCAAGTATGAATTGCCCCTGGCTGCGGCGACCGATGAGAACAACACCACGCGAGCCGGTCTGGGCGAGTCGCTGCTGGGCGTGAAGTGGCGCTACTTCGAGCATCACACGGCGGGCGAATCAAAGTCCGACGAGAATATGGATTTCTCGCTGGGTACCTATCCGCAGGCTTCAATCAACAACCCCACCAGCGCCGTGCGCCGCGGAATTGTCGAGAACGGGCCGCAGTACTATTTGCCGGTGGAATTCACGGCCAAGCTCGGGCCAATCGACTTCAACGGCGAGGTGGGCCGATGGTTCGGCAACAAGCTGACGCCCAGCCGCTGGGGGCGCGGGCTGATTGCGGGTCACGAATTCAACGAGCGGCGAGAGCTGTACGCCGAGATCTACGACCTGCAGGACGCCAACCGCATCGACACGATGCCCAAGCAGCGCCAGTTGACGCTGGATTTGGGTGGCCGGCAGACGCTGGACCGCGCGGGCCATCTGCGCCTGCTGTTCATGGGGGGGCGGGGCATACAGGCCGTGACGCGGCAAAATAGCGAGCCTAACTGGATCGCCTATGTAGGCATACAGATATTGTTGGGGCCGAAAGGGCCCACGGAGGGCAGCGCGAGATAGGAGGCGGCTGGGAGTCCAGATTCAGGGCGGTTCTGCGACAAACCACCCTGAACAGGTTTCCACCAGTTATTGGACCATTCGCAGGGCTGTTCTTAGTGTTTGCCTTTGCCCCCGGCGACCTGGCCGTGCCCGTTACGAACTTCATTTCCCTTGAAGTGGGAAACCTTATCGACACGATTCGCCGGCGCGGGCTTCTCACCACGTTGCGGCTTTGGGCCAGCGTAGCCGTGATCGGGATGAAAACGGTTATTTACGTGGCCCCGGAAGTTTTCGGAACCGTGAAACCACGGGCCAGTGCCGATGAAGATACCGCCCGAAAACCATTCCGAGCCGTAGTAGCCGTAGGGAGCACAGTCATAGGGAGCGACGTCATAGTAGCCGTAGGGACAATCGGGCGCAACTCCAATCTCCACAGCAACCTGAGCCGCTGCTTTCGGCGCGGTTACCATTATGAAGCATCCGGCAACAGCCGCCAGCACAACAAGCTTAAATCCAGTCATAAACCCTCCTTGCTATTGTGGGGCCTTCATCAAGCGCCCCCAGACTATCCACCGTAGCGGCCAGGATCATCATCGTCTGAGCAATATGGACCAACTGCGGCATCTGCGATATCGGGTCAGCTCAGGAACCGGATTCATCAGTACGCTTGCCGGATTGCGGACGACCTGGAAGCTGACCCACGACCGAACCGCATCCCTGCCTCGCCGCACCCAGCCCTGGTAGTGTATCTTCCAATTCGTATGGACCACACCGCGAACAACGCCCCGCATCCCGCGCCTGAGGCGGAAGAAGTCTACCGCCGCTGGATTCAGTTTCTCGATGAAGAGTTCACCCGTCACCAGGCTCCGGAGCGCCGCGCGGAGATTGTGCGCGACCAGCTTTACCAGCTCTACCTGGGCCGTCCGCACGGCACCAAGCTCAACCTGACGCTCACCTCCGAGCTGCCCGGCAATGTGCTATCGCTCTCGCTGGACCCGGAGAATGTGACCCTTGAGGCGGAACACTTTGGCGACGCCGACTCCGAGCAGTTCGCCAAGCGCAAGCCGCTGCTGTGGTTCTGGAAGATGTTTGACCGCTCACCCATCGGAATCAACCACTGGCTGGGGCTGCGTTTCCGCTCGATGCTGGGCCGCCACCTCTTCGCGCGCATCGGAGCAGGGGTCAAGATTTATCACGGCGTGGAGCTGACCTTCGGCTACAACCTGACCATCGAGGAGGGCGCCACCATCCGTCACCATGCCCTGCTGAACGACCGCGGCGGCATCACCATCGGCAAAGGCGCGGTTATCGGCTCGTTCGCCCGCATCTACTCCCACATCCATGCCGCCCATGATTTTGGCGAGGTTATGCTTGTGCCCACTGTCATCGGCACGGCGGCTCGCATCGCCAGCCACGCCATCGTTCTGGCCGGCCAACATGTTGCCGCCGGAGAACTGGTGGGCAGCTTCCCGGCAGAACGGCCCTGAACAAGGGAACAGGGACCGAGGCCTAGTGACAACGCTCGGCCTCACTGCGCCGGATTCATTCCTCCATGCACCACAAACCGCTCCAGGTAATCGTGCAGGAGCTGGCGATGTTGCTTGCGGTAGGCGTCGTAGTCCTTCGCGATGCCCTCGTCGGACGCACTGATCAGAATCCAGCAATCCAACATCCCGGCGTCGTTCAGCTCGACCAGATTGCGCAGGCTCTCGTCCAACTCACCGGTTTTAACGTTCTGGTTCTTGATGCTTTCGACTACGGTAACCAGCGCCGCATCTTCTTCTTTCAGTGAGTGCCGGTACTCTTTTTCGTTGGGAAAGTTCTTTTTGAACTCATCGCCCCGATAGCCGGCGCGAATCAACGAGTACATCAACCACGCGGAAGCTCCCGGATGCTGCTTATCATCGGTCGCGGCTGGATCGATATTGATGGTGACGTTACCCAGCTTCTTCGCGTCTACCACGGGCCCGGCGGGCCGGTCGATCTTCGGAGCCAGCAACGTCGCCTTCTCAATATCCGCCCATTGTCGCAGACCCTGCCATGCGAATTTGCTGTACGGCTCGGCCACGATGGCGTCGATAAACTTCTCCCTGGCCGCAGCCGGATCGTTACCCAGCTTGAGGATCGCGTCGCCCCAGTAGCGATAGGCCGTCTCGCGGTTCGGATCGATTCCAATCGCCCGCGCAAACCAGGGTGCCGCGGTGTTCAGGTCCTTCTGCACATAGGCTGTGTCGCCGGCATAGAGCGGGGCCTCGTAGAGATGCGGATCGGCCTCGGCGGCGGCTGTGTATTTGGCCATCGCCGTGGGGAAATCTCCCGCCGTGTAGGCTTTCTCGGCCTCGGTCAGCAGAGCTTTGGCAGGACTGATGATGCTGGCGTAGAGCGGCTGTTCGGGATCGAGATTGGCCATTTGCCGCACAAATTCGGCCGTGTCGCCCAGCGTGACGGCGCGTTTGGCAGCATCCCGCTCTCGAATTCGCACTGCTTTAACCTCGGCCGGGTCGCTCAATTGGGTGGCCTCGGCGCCGAGGCAGTCGGCCAGTCGCTCGGCGTAGAGCTGCTCGTTGGGATTCGCTTTGGCCAAGTCCTCATAGAGCGGCAGAGCCTCAGGCCGTTTGCCCGCCTTGTAAAGATCATTTGCCCTGGTTGCCTCATCGTCTTGGGCTAAGGCCGCCGATACCGCAAGGCACATGCAAATTCCTGCCATCCATCTCCGCATGATCGATCCCCTTTCGTGCTGAATTGTTCGGATCCCCTGAATCCTTAGACTGAGCCTCCCGCGCTATGTTCCCGGCGCGTGGCGAGAATCTCCGCGCCCCTCCATGCTAACCTGAGTTTTCAGCTTGTGGAGAGTTCGTTTGCAACAGCCCGACCTGATCAAAGCGGTATTCGAGTTCGTTTTGCTTATCTTTTCGCTCAGCGTGCATGAGTGCGCGCACGCCTGGACGGCCTCGCGGCTGGGCGACCAGACCGCGCGCATGTTGGGGCGCGTCACGCTCAACCCCATGGTCCACGTAGACCCCATCGGTACGCTGCTGTTTCCGGCGCTGATGATCTTTGGACCGTTCATCGGATTCAGCATGTTCGGCGGAATGCTGGTAGGTTGGGCCAAACCCACACCGATCAATACCCGCAACTTCCGCAAGATCGTCCGCGACGACAACCTGACCACCATGGCCGGCCCCGCATCGAATCTGCTCATCGTGCTGGTTGCCGTTGCCGTTATGGTGGTGATGGCCATCGCGCTTCCCAATGGACGCCAAGTTGTTCTCGATTCCTTCATTGGCACCCTTAGCCCGGTTGCGGACTTCACCCCGCAGCCGCTGGTGCTGCTCTGCACGCTGGCTATTTTGATCAACCTATCTCTCTGCATCTTCAACCTGCTCCCCATACCGCCATTGGACGGCAGCCGGCTGATGCGTAATATGCTGCCGTACAACGCGGTACAGGCCTACGACAGGATTCCTATTTGGGTCAGCTATCTGTTGATGATCTTTGTGGGCGGAACGATTATCAGGGCTTTTGTCTTCCCGGCGATCGAAATGGTGGCTTGGGCGCTGGTGCACGTATAGGCCGCGCCGCGCGGGTTTCCAGTTGGCGCTGCAATGGGCCGCTACAATAAGAGGAGCCGTTTTTCCGGATTTTCCGGCAGGGCGGCGACATTCTCCTGGCATCATCCCAAAATTGGAATCTGGATCGATCAACAAAATGGCAGAAATCGCAACATCGTCTTCCCGTCCGCGCGTTTTGAGCGGCATGCGCCCCACCGGCAAGCTGCACCTGGGCAACTACATGGGCGCGCTGGCCAACTGGGTCAAGCTCCAAGACTCTGCCCAGTACGAGTGCTACTTCTTCATCGCCGATCTGCACGCGCTGACGACCGATTACGCCGACACGTCGGGCATTGCGCCCAATACGCTTGAAGTGGCTCTGGATTTTCTGGCCGCCGGACTCGATCCGAAGAAATGCACGATTTTCGTGCAGAGCCAGGTGAGCCAGCATTATGAGTTGCCGTTGCTGCTGGGGATGATTACCCCGCTCGGCTGGCTGGAGCGCGTGCCCAGCTACAAGGAGATGCAGGAAAACCTCGCCAACAAGGACCTGACCACCTACGGGTTCCTGGGCTATCCGGTGCTGATGGCGTCTGACATACTGCTCTACCAGGCTGACTTTGTGCCTGTGGGACAGGACCAGCAGGCGCATGTGGAATTGACCCGTGAAATTGCGCGACGGTTCAACTTCTTTTACCCGAAAAAACATATGAGTAGGAGAGTTGAATCCGTTAAGTTCGGAGACCTGGTTGCAAAAGAAGGGGAAGAAATCGCCAAGCTGAAGAGTCCCCACGGGAAGGGTTTACTGACTCGGGCCGTCACGGCGGAAGATCTGTTGAATGCGATGAATCAAGAGTATGTCCTGCCCGAGCCGAAGGTGCTGCTGACGCCCTCGCCCAAGCTGCCGGGCACAGACGGCCGCAAGATGTCGAAGAGCTACGGGAACACCATCCAGTTGACCGACCCGGAGCCGGTGGTGCGCCAGAAGCTGAAAACTATGGTGACCGACCCGGCGCGTGTACGCCGCACGGACGCGGGTGATCCGGATAAGTGCCCGGTGGGCGACCTGCACAAGGTCTTCTCCACGCCTGAAACAATGGCCAAGGTTTATGACGGCTGCCGCTCGGCGGGAATCGGTTGCATCGAGTGCAAGGGCTGGGGGGCCGATGGGCTGGTGCGGATCTTGCAACCCATTCAGGAGCGTCGCGCCAGTTTTTCCGCGACACAGGTGAAGGAAATGCTTGATGATGGTTCCCGTCGGGCCAGCGCCCGCGCCGAAGAGACGATGCGGCAAGTGCGCGCGGCCATGCAGATGACCCTGACCAGCGATACAGGTCAGTAGGCAATGAATGCAAGTGCTTGAAAAGACAATTCCGTGGTGGCGAAAGGCGCTCAAGTTTGCGCTGGGCGGCATTCGCTCCGGGTTTGGCTTTTTCCCGCGGCCCGCAAGGCTGGCGCCAGTTGCCGTGCCAATGTTTTCAGGCGGCTACAAAGAAAATCCGGAAGAAGAAACAACATTGACTGATCTGTTCCCCAAACTGGAGACCGTTGTAGCCGCACCGGCGATCCCGGCTGAGGCTGGGCCGAAGCCCGGTGCGATTGCCTCGTACATATCAGAGCCTGAGGAGGCTAAAGAAGAAATCGGGACAACGAGAGAGCTGCCCGAAGAGACTTCCGGGGCCAAAGCCCGCGTTGATTCTGTTGGTGTTATGCGGGGGTTGAAACCCCCGCCTCCCTCCGAATCGGGCTTTTCCGTACCTAGCGAAGCCGGGGTAGCCCGCGAAGCTGAAGTCGAGCCTGAGCCTGAAACCGCCCCGCTCCTGTCCACGGAGTCCCAAACCGTGACCGAGGCCGAACCTATTGCAGTCCCGGCCGCCGATGGTGCTTCTGATGACGATTTCAAGGTGCCACCGGTGGAGGTTGTGAATGCCGAAGCTGTGAATGAGGCCGCGCCGGAGCCGGTTGAAGAGGCAGAGTCCGAAGAGGAAGCCGAGCCTGTGGACGAGCCGGAGACCGAGAAGTCTGCGAATGTCGAGGTTGTGCCCGAGACCGCACCTGAGACGGTTGAAGAGGGAGTCGAGCCTGCGGCCGAGCCGGAATCAAATGACGCCCCGGAAGTGGTGGATGTGACCCCCTCCGAGCCATTCAAAGAGCCAGAGCTCGAGGAAATTACGGAAGCTGAAACCGTGAAGGAGTTTGCGCCAGAGCCGGTCGAAGCCGCTGAACCCACGATGGAAGTCAGGCCTGAACCCGCAACCGAGCCAGAGCGCGCGCCGGAGCTGGTCGTCGAGCAGACCCCAACTGCGGATGCCGGGGCTCAGTTGGTGCTCACCGCTGAGTCCAGCGCAGAGGAAAAGGCCGACTCAAAGGCGGAGGAAAAGGCCGCTGCCAAGCTGGCCGCGCGGCAGAAGAAGCTGGACGAAAGCTCCGAGCAATCTCCCTTTTCGGTTTTTGTGGGCCAGGTATATGACGGCCCGCTTGATTTGCTGCTGGACCTGATTCGCAAGCAGGACATCGACATCTACGACATTCCCATTGCGCGGATCACGGCGCAGTTCCTGGCCTATGTGAACCAGCTGAAAGCCGGCGACGTGGATGTGGCGGGCGAGTTCATCTACACGGCTTCGCTGCTGATCCACATCAAGAGCAAGATGCTGCTGCCGCGCGCCCCCTCGGGCCCGGAAGACGTGGCCGAGGACCCGCGCCGCGAGCTAGTGGAGCGGCTGCTGGAGCATGAGCGCTTCAAGAATGCCGCACAGATGCTGCAACAGAAGCAGATGCTCGAGGCCGCCACGTGGTCCAATCCTGGCGTGCGCGAGTTCAAGGACGATGAGGGGGCCGAGCCGGAGATTGCCGCCGACACGGTGGACCTGGTGCGCATTTTTCGGGATATTTTAGAGCGCGCCCACAACCGGCCTGTCCTCGATGTCGAGGAGGACTCGGTGACCGTGGGCCAGATGATTCAGTTTCTGGCACGCCGCCTCACCATGGAAGACAAGCCGGTGGCCCTGCGCCGCCTGTTGAGCCACACCCGCAGCGAGCGGGCGCTGATCGCCATGTTTCTGGCGCTGCTGGAGATGGTTCGCTTGCAGGCGATTTTGCTCCGCCAGGACCGGCAATTCAGCGAGATCTTCATCAAGAAGCACAGCGGCTTCGACGCCGTGATGAACGAAGGCCTGGGCAACGCACGCGACGATTGGCGGTAAGATCGAGCTCTATCTGGATCAATGATGGATCGATGTTTTGGCTGCTTTTCCAGTCCGCAGTGACGCGGCGGCCGGTGAGCGGTACGGGTACGGTATCAAGTGGAAGAAAAAGCAAAACTCGATCATGATCGCCGCAGCCAGATTTGGGCGGAACTCCAAGAAAAGGCGAAGGATGACCCTGAGTTGGCGGAGCAGTTGAAGGCTGCGAAGAGCGTGATCGAAGCGAACAGAGAGGTACTGCAGCGGTTGGCGGATTGCTGACCCTCTGCCCGATGGGTTTTCCACCACGACCGCACTACCCCCGCGCCGAGCCGTGCCCTTCACCGTGTAGAATTGTTGAAGACAGGTTAATTCCCTCGCCTGGCGACGCAAACAATCGTGCGAAAATGCAGTTGTTGGGGTTTTATGGACGCCAATTTATCCGGCTCTGCAGTCACCCGCATCAAACCATCCCCTTTGTATTTGCATTGTGATGCTGTTGTTCAGTCGCGATCCTGGAGGCCCAGGCGTGTCCGGAATCTCTCCGGCCGCATTGGTGAAGCCTGATGGCCGACCTGGCCGCCACAGTGAAAGTTCTGCCCTCAAAAGGATCGGGGCTTGATCGCAAGTTGAGCGCGAGGCCCAGCCCTGCGGGTATCGCTGTTTTTCTGGTGGCGCTGGGCGGCGCGCTGTGCTACATCGCATTTCACGTCGCCAGGGACATGGAGACGGTCACTGTAACCAGCATCTGGCCATATATGCTGCTGGCCCTGGCACTGCTGATTGCGCTTGGCTTCGAGTTCGTCAACGGCTTCCACGATACAGCCAACGCCGTGGCCACGGTCATTTATACCCACTCGCTGGAACCCAACATTGCGGTGGTCTTGTCGGGCCTCTTCAATCTGGCTGGAGTGCTCGCTTCGACGGGGACGGTGGCCTTCGCTGTTCTCACGCTTCTGCCGGTGGATCTGATTCTTCAGGTCAGCTCCGGAGCCGGCTTTGCCATGGTCTTTGCACTGCTGGTCGCCGCCATTCTGTGGAACCTGGGAACGTGGTGGCTTGGGCTGCCGGCCTCCAGTTCGCATACCATGGTCGGCTCGATTATCGGCGTGGGCGTCGCCAACCAGTTGCTCCGCGTACACACCGGCACCTCGGGCGTGGACTGGGAGCAGGCCATCAAGGTTCTCAAGGCCCTCCTGATTTCGCCGTTGGTGGGTTTCTTCTGCGCCGGAATCCTGCTGCTTGTCTTCAAGGGTCTGACCGATACGGATCGAGCCAGAAACCTGGCCCTCCTCTATAGAGCGAACTATTTAAAGCCCATTTCGGCGCTGTTCTCCATAGCGCGTGCGGGTATCGTCCTGACGATCCTGTTGAATTTGTTTGCCTGGCTTTCGGGCGCATTCTTTCCTTCGATGTGGCTCCATATTCGCGGGATTGAGACATGGAAACACTCTTTTGGGCTGGTCCTGATTGTGCTCTCGACAGGAATCGTAGCCCACATAGTGCTGGTGCTATTTTCCCAGTTCGTTCTCGATAATGGCCGTGTGCTCTTTGAAGCTCCCAAAGGCGAAACGCCGCCACCGTGGCCTATTCGCGCTCTGATGGTGCTTACGTGCAGCGGCGTCAGCTTTTTCCACGGCTCCAATGACGGACAGAAGGGCATGGGCCTGATCATGCTCATCCTCATCGGTACCGTCCCTACTGTTTATGCGCTGAACCACGCCGTCACCGCCAACGGTATGCAGGAGTTCATCGCCGCTTCCGGGCAAACTGTAATCGTCCTGGATCGTCATGCCGACCAAAGCGTTGTTCTCCACACCGACGCTCGCACCGAGGTCACCGATTACATCCGCACCCAACAGCTTCGGCCGGAGACGATTTTGGCGCTTCGAGAATTGGTGGCGGATGTGAACCGCGAAGTGACCCTCTACAAGGCGTTCAAGGCTGTTCCGGCGCAGGACCAGACCAACATCCGCAACGATATGTATCTGGCCAGCGAAGCCATTCGGCTAATGGCCAAGAACCACAATCCGGCTTTCACCGCCGACGAGAGCGCCGCTCTCGCGAGCTACAAGAGCAAAGTGGACAAGGCCATCAAGTTCATCCCGGACTGGGTCAAGGTCGCCGTGGCTCTGGCTCTTGGGCTGGGTACGATGGTGGGCTGGCGTCGCGTGGTGGTGACGGTGGGCGAAAAGATCGGCAAGGAGCACCTGACCTATGCGCAGGGCGCGGTCGCTGGACTGGTAACCATGGGCACCATCTTCGCCGCCGACAAATTCGGCCTGCCGGTTTCGACGACGCACATTC
>Ga0181517_10003612_pt1 | contig 14627 bp, 11 predicted proteins | sample PEATcosm2014_Bin_31_FD_119748 | JGI IMG/M metagenome (GOLD analysis project Ga0181517, IMG submission 119748) | Peatland microbial communities from MTU Mesocosm Facility, Houghton, MI, USA - PEATcosm2014_Bin01_30_metaG | ecosystem: Environmental > Terrestrial > Soil > Wetlands > Peat | place... | reverse complement strand
TCTCCATCAACCTGACCGATTTCGAGCAGACGCCGCTGCACCTGGTTTTCGAAACCGTGCGCCGCGAGGCCGAACGGTACGGCGTGCCGGTGGTGGGCAGCGAAATCGTCGGGCTGATTCCGCGCAAGGCGATTGAGATGGCGGCCGAGTATTTCCTGCGGGCCGAAAACCTCAGTCCGCAACTGGTGCTGGAGAATCGTATCGCGGATGCCGTGGCCGCGCGCGGCGGGTTGCCGGAATTTCTGGATGCGCTCGCTGCCGGCACGGCCACGCCCGGCGGCGGCAGCGCGGCGGCTGCGGCCGCGGCCATGGGCGCGGCGTTGGGCGCGATGGTTTCGCGGCTGGCCAGGCTCGATCCGGCGGCGTTCGAAGACGACCGCACCTTCTTCACCGCGGCCGTGGAGCGCGATGCCGCAGCCTTCCAGCGCGTGATGGCGGCTTACAAGCGGCCGAAGGACGAGCGCGCGCCATTTGTGGAAGAGGCGCTCCATGGCGCCGCGCTGGTGCCGCTCGAAGTGCTGGAGCGCGCCTCGGCGATGAACGCGCGCCTGGAAAAGATGGAGGTGCCGGCACGGTTCGGCTCCGACCTCGCGGTGGCCAAGGCGCTGATCGCGGCGGCCAAAACCGGCGCCATGGAAAACGTGCGCATCAACCTCGAAAGCATCGCGGACGCGGCGTTCAAAGCCGCCGTGGAAGAGCGGCTGAGCCGATTGACGGAGGCCACGCATTAAAACCAAAACAGGATTGGCCACGGATGAACACAGATGAACACGGATAGGAAAAAGGACTTTAAGATCGACGTTTCTTGCGTCGTATCTGTGTTTATCTGTGTTCATCCGTGGCTTAAAGGTTTACCAGCGCTCATCCGTGGCTCGAACCGTTATGACTGACCTCGTCGTCGCGAATTGCCGGCAGTTGGTTTCGCTCGCCGGTCCGGCGCGGGCGCGCACCGGCGCGGAAATGCGCAAGCTCGGGATTATTCCGGATGGTGCGCTGGTGGCGCGCGACGGGTGCATCCTGAAGGTGGGAACGCGCGCGGAAATTGAGCGCGTGCTTTCTCCCGATGCGGAAATCGTGGATGCCGGCGGCCGCATCGTGCTGCCGGGCTTCGTGGACGCGCACACCCACCCGGTCTTCGCCGGCAACCGCGCGGATGAATTCGAGGAACGCGCCGAAGGCGCCACCTACGCCGAAATCGCCGCGCGCGGCGGCGGTATCCGCTCCACCGTGCGGCGCACGCGCGCCGCCGATGAAGCGGATTTGCTCGCCGTGGCGCGCCGCTATCGCGGATGGTTTCTGCGCGGCGGCACCACCACCATCGAAGCGAAATCCGGCTACGGGCTGACGATCGAGGCTGAGCTCAAGATCCTGCGCGTGATTCGCAAGCTGGACGCGGAAGGCAGCCTGCGCCTTGCGCCGACTTTCCTGGGCGCGCACGAAGTGCCGGACGAATACCTCGGCCGCAGGAGCGAATACGTACGCCTGGTGATCGAAGAAATGCTGCCCGCGGTGTGGCGCGGGGACCTCGCCGAATCGTGCGATGTTTTCTGCGAGCCAACGGTGTTTCCGGTCGAAGAGGCGCGCGGCATCCTGGAAGTGGCGCGCGCGCTCGGTTTCAGCTTGCGCGTGCACGCCGACCAGTTCAGCGCCGATGAAGGCTCGCTGCTGGCCGCGGAGGTGGGCGCCGATACGGCGGATCACCTGGAAGCGACTACCGAACGCGGCTGGATGGCGCTCGCCGCGGCGCAAGTGCAGCCGGTTCTGCTGCCGGCTTCGGTGTACTGCCTCGGCTCAGGCCGCTACGCCGCGGCGCGGCAAATGATCGAGCGCGGCCTCGCGGTGACGCTCGGAACCGATTTCAATCCCGGATCGTCGCCCACTACTTCCATGCCGCTGGTGCTGTCGCTGGCCGTAACGCAAATGAAAATGACCTGTGCCGAAGCGATCACAGGGGCCACCATCAACGCTGCGTACAGCCTGCGGCGCGGCGAGATCGTGGGGTCGCTCGAAGAAGGCAAGCTCGCCGATTTCGCGATACACGATTGTGACGACTACCGTGAGCTGCCGTACTTTTTCGGGCGCGACACCGCTCGAGCGGTCTATATCGGCGGCGTGCGGCAGATTTGGTGACCGCCGGCCACTTGACCCCAAGTCCTTTCGATGGAATGAGTCACACCTGTTCCGTTGGCGCAGCCACCGGTTTTCCTCAGGAATATTTTCCGCGGAGCGATCAAAACCGGAGATTCAATCGTCTATTAGTTTAAGCCCGGAAAATAACCGATTCGATCCGGAAAGTTGCAGTAGATGGAACGCCATACGAAAAAACTCGCGCAGCTTCGTGCCCGCACGGACCGGCAACTGGCGGAACTGATTTCCGCCCGGCTGGATCGCGGGTTTGCGTATGCGCGAGTGCTGGCGGCACGGGATTCGCAGGCGCAAGGGCCGGCGGCGAGGGATTTCGAACTGCGCGCGGAGAATGCCTGGCGCGAAGCCCATAACCTGCTGCCGGCGCTCAGAGGCATTGCCGAAACCGACCGCGCCGCTCTGCTGCGCCGTGCCGAAACCCTGCGTGAAGTGCTGGACCAGTTCGCGGCAGAGACGGTCCCGATCCGGCGAGCCGCCTGTTTTTAGCGGGCACGGAATCACATCGTGCCCGCGCCACATGGCAGCGGCCCCCTTCAGCGATAGCGGTAGAGCTTGATCTTCTGGATTGTGTAACGGTCGCCGGGGAACCAGAGCGCCTTCCACTCGGGAGTCTCGTCGCCATTCAAGCGGCGTCCAGGGACCCAGCGGCCGTCGACGTACTGGCCTTCCTCGACCGTGCCCAGTCCGACGCTTTGGGTTGCGTCGGTGGCCGACTCGAAGTCGACACGCATGCTCCTGCCGGCAATCACGTAGTCATCGGGGCCCAATTGAATGAACAGGCCGGCCACCTGGTCCACCGGGGCGGCGACGGGCGAATTCGGGTCCTGACTGCGCCGGGCGAAGCGGGCCTCGATCGTGTAGTCGCCCAACCGCACCTTGGATCTTGGGGTCGCTTCATCCACCAGCACGGCCGCCACTTTTCCGAGGCCTTGCCGTTCGAGGATCAGCGGAGCCATCTGCGAGAGCACCTGGTAGCCTTTGGCCAGCTCACCCTCCGGGTTCGCCAGCCGGTCGATGCCGAACGGCGAATAGCCGATGCCGTCATACTTGCCCGCCGTGGCAAACGCCCAAGCCACGCCTCTCGCGTCTCCTCTTGACTCGGGGATGAACAGCGGGTTGCCGGATTGCATGTACCAGGCGCACCAATCGTCGTAATTCGGGACGTGGACGTCCGGCGCGAGAATGTCGATGGCCGGCCCGCCGGCCCTCCAGGCATCCATTACCTGGGGTAATGGCCCGCCGCTCGGATAACCGCCGGGCATGTCCTCGTTAGGTTTGAACTTTCCCTGGCGCAGCCACGTGTTGACGAACATCGGCAACGGATACTCCGCTTTGCCGGCCGCTGCGACATAGCCAACATAGCGCGCGTAATTCCAGGCCATAAAGAGTTCGTCGGTTTCCACGCCGGCGCCGAAGACCTCTTCCCAGCTTCCGGAAGTCTTGAAGCCGGCGGCTTCCCAACGCTTGTGCAACTCGGGAATCAGCGTGTCTTTGTGCGTCCGCAGGTAGTCCATGAACTCCTTCGGCACCGGCCCCGCGAACGCCTGGTTGGCCGCTGGCGAGTGGTCGCGCGAGACCCCCAGCACGCCGACTTCGTTTTCGACCTGCATCATGATGACCGTGTGCGAGTCTCCATCCACCTCGCGGATATGCTTCATCAACGCAGCAAAGGCGCGCGCGTCGGCATCGCGGTTGGCATTGCGCAGGGTGGTCAAGGTCGGCAGTCCCCTGCCCTTCTCGTCCTGAATCAGCGGAAACCGCTGCTGGTTCGCCTTGACCCACAGCGGCTGGTAAGTGGACTTGCCGTTTTTCCAGCTTCCAAACCAGAGCAGGATCAGGCGCAGGTTATATCGGCGGGCATCTTGAATCACACCGTCGACCAGGCTGAAGTCGAAGCGGCCCTCCTCGGGTTCCAGCAACTCCCAGGACACGGTTGCCAGCACGGTGTTGAGGTTGGTCGCCGCGATTTTGCTCCAGAGCGGCCGCATGTACTCCATGCTGGAGGCGCTGGAGTTGTTCAATTCCGCGCCGAGGACCAGGAACGGTTTGCCATCCACAATCAGTTGCGTGGCCGTTCCCTGCTTTTGAAGATGCGGGATGTTAGCGGAGGGCTGCGTCTGCGAGAAGGCCGCCGTGGACGCGAGCGAGATCAGGATTGCCGTAAACCCGAAAGTGCTCAGCTTCATGAATTCACCTCAAGGGCGTTCGCCCAAAGGATAATGTACTCCAATGCGCCGTTACCCGAAACACCGAGACGTGACGAGCCACAGATAAACACGGATAAACACCGATCGAGTGGATTTGGCTTATCCGTGTTCATCTGTGTTCATCCGTGGCCCGGAATTCCCTTCGGACGTTTCAGCAGCCACTAAAGCATGCTTACCAAGTGGTATGATGACGCGCAACGGCTATGAGACATTTGCGTTGGCTCTCGTTACTGGTTCTGGCGCTGGCCGGGCCGGCGGCATGGTGCCAGCCGGCGAATCGCTCGATCGTGCTGCACGCGGCCCGGCTGCTGGATGTGGAGACGGGGAAAGTGATCGCGCCGGGCGAAGTGCTGGTGCGCGGAGACCGGATCGCCGAGGTTGGCATGAAAGTCGCGCGGCCGGCGGATGCCGAAGTGATCGACCTGGGCGACCGCACGCTGCTACCGGGATTGATTGACGCGCACGTGCATCTGTTCCTGCATCCCGGCGCGGAGGACTTGCAAACCGTGCAGGAATCGGTGCCGCAGCGAACCATAGCCGCGGTGCTGGCGGCGCGCGACGACCTGATGGCCGGATTCACCGCCGAGCGCGACATGGGAACCGAAGGCGCCGGATCGGCCGATACGGCGGTCCGCAACGCCATAGACGCCGGCTCCGTTCCGGGTCCCCGGCTGCGCATCAGCGGCAACGCCATCGACATTCTGGGCGGTCACGAAGACGCGATCGGCTACAACCCGGAGCAGCGCGTGCTGCCCAACGCCACGCAGGCCAACAATGCGCTCGAATTGATCCGCGCCATCCGCGGGCAGTTCAAGGAGGGCGCGGATTTTATTAAGATCTACGAGACCGGCCACGATACGCTCGCGGGCGGCAAATTCTCCACGCCGTACCAATACACTGAGGCTGAACTCGCGGCCGCCGTTGCGGAGGCGGCGCGGGTGGGCAAGCGTGTGGCTGTGCACGCCACCGGCGAGCCGGGCACGCTGTACGCGGCGCGCGCCGGCGTGGCGTCCATCGATCATGCCTTCCAGTTGAGCGACGAAACCATGCGGCTGATGCGGGAACGCGGCATTTTCGCCGTGCCCACCTTCGCCATCGTCGAGTACTTCGCCGATCATGCAGCGTCGCCTGCCATGGCGGCGCGAGAACGGGCGATGCTCGAATATCACGCCGCGGAATTCCGCAAGCAGTTAGCGGCCGGCGTCGAGTTCGCTATGGGCTCGGACGTTGGGCCGTTTCCGCACGGCACGCAGGCGCGTGAATTCGCGCTGATGGTGAAATACGGCATGTCGCCATTGGCGGCGATTCAAGCCGGCACTCTGCATGGAGCCAAGCTGCTCGCATGGGAAGGCCAGATCGGAGCGTTGAAGCCGGGCTACTTTGCCGACGTGATCGCGGTGGAAGGAAATCCGCTCGAAGATATCGCCGCGCTAGAAAAAGTCAGCTTTGTCATGAAGGGCGGCGTGGCGTGGAGGAAGTAGTGGAGCGGGACATTAGGGAGATAGGAGCGGCTTCTTGCGAACCGCATATCCCGCTGGCGGGTCAAGTGACTCCCTCTTGGGTTCGCCGGGCACGTAGGAACGCACGATGAAGTGAACCCAGGAGGTTGGTATTCCGATAAGGTTATACTTAGCGCTTCTCTCTTCCAACAGGTCGCAGCCGAATTGGGGCGCGTATGCGGCCTCATGAAGGTCCTTGCCGGTCGCACGGTAGCGAATCACTGGGATGCCTGCTACTGCCCCCGCTCCGACGCGAATGGCATCGCCCAGTTGGTCCTTGGCCTTGCCGCGACACTGGCGATCGGGCAAGGGCCGCGATGGTTCATCCCATGTGCAGCAGCGCCAGACAGTTGTCGTTCTTGCCTGGTCGTCTACCTCGTAGAGTATGTTTGCCGGCCGTCTGTAGACGTAGTGAACCGCCCGCTGGCTAGTTCGAATGAAGTAGTGTCCAAAATGCGTTACGGTAGCCTGGTTCACCCTCGAACCGTCGGCGAAAGTCGCAACCGTCCCGGAGAGCCGGTCCCTTTCAATGTTGTGCAGGCCCCAGCTCTTGTTCTCCCAGCTTTCTATGTCGAAGGCGACTGTGTGCGGAGAATTGCCGAACAGTTGCCAAATACCAAAGTATGCGGCCAAAGCGCACATGCACGGCATACAAGATCAGACTCCGGAACTCTAGGAATTGTGCCCGATCCGGGATCGGAAACGTTGTCGCCGGGGCACCAGTAACAATAGCGTGTCTCGCGGCTCGGCGCCAACTGCCCAGCGCGGCGGGCCGTGGCCGGATGCCGTTATTCTGACCTCTGACTTCTGTCTTCCCGCTCGTGATATGATAGCTGCCAGGTGATTTCGCCCATGCGAATTGCTAATCCCACCATCGCTATCCGGTAAGCGCCGAGGGCGCTCCCGGTAGTTTCTGTTTCCAATTAACCCAAAAACCAGGTCAGTGCGGAGCTTTGCTCCGCGAGGGCATATCCATGCAGGCGACAGAGAAGACTACTTTTGCCCGCCGGCGCAATTTTCTACGAGAGGCGCTGGCGGGAAGCGATCAAGACTATACCGAAGGCAGCTTGAGCCGCGGCATCGCGCTGCTGGCCATCCCCACCATGCTCGAGATGGCGATGGAATCCACCTTCGGCGTGGTGGATGCATTCTGGGTGGCGCGGCTGGGCGCGGATTCGCTGGCGGCCGTAGGGCTGACGGAGGGCCCGGTGGTGCTGGTGTTCAGCATCGCGCTGGGTCTCAGCATGGCGGCCACGGCAACCGTGGCGCGCCGCATCGGCGAAAAGGATCGGGAGGGCGCCGCGGCCGCGGCCGGCCAGGCGATTGTCTGTGGCGCGGCGGTGGGCATCGCGACCGGCCTGGCCGGCGTGTTCCTGGCCGCGCGCTTGCTCGGTCTGATGGGCGCGCCGGCGTCGGTGATCCACACCGGATCGCGCTACGCGAGCATCGTGCTCGGCGGCAATGTCGCGATTGTGCTGCTGTTCCTGATCAACGGCGTGTTCCGCGGCTCGGGCGACGCGGCGGCCGCGATGCGAACGCTGTGGCTGGCGAACCTGATCAATATCGCGCTCGACCCGTGTTTCATCTACGGCTTCGCGTTTTTCCCGCGGCTGGGAGTCACCGGCGCGGCGGTGGCGACCACGATTGGCCGGTCGATTGGCGTGGCCTACCAGCTCGCGGTTCTGTTCCGCGGCAAGAGCCGCGTGCGGCTGGCGCTGCGGCATTTGCGGCCGGATTGGCCGGTGATGGAGCGGTTGCTGCGGGTGGGTTCGACCGCGATGCTCCAGTACTTCATCTCGACGGCGAGCTGGGTCAGCCTGGCGCGCATCAACGCGCGCTTTGGCAGCGCGGCCATCGCCGGGTACACGCTGGCGCTCCGCATCATCCTTTTCGCGCTGATGCCATCGTGGGGCATCGTGTCGGCCGCCGCCACGCTGGTGGGGCAAAACCTCGGCGCACGGAAGCCGGAGCGCTCGGAGCGCGCGGTGTGGATGGCCGGAGTGTACAACATGGTGTTGCTAGCTGGCGTCGCGGTGTGCTTCTTCAGCGCGGCGCGGCCGTTGGTAGGCCTGTTCACCACCGACGCCGCGGTGGCGCCAGTCGCCGTGACCTGCTTGCGATATATAAGCCTGGGCTACCCGTTTTATGCCTGGGGCATGATCATGGAACAGGCTTTCAACGGGGCCGGCGACACGGCCACGCCGACGTGGATGAATTTCTTCTGCTACTGGCTGCTGCAAATTCCGCTGGCCTGGCTGCTCGCCGAATGGGCCGGGCTGGGACCACGCGGCGTGTACCTGGCCATCTGCATCGCCGAATCGGTTCTGGCGTTGGTCGGAATCGTGTGGTTCCGGCGCGGGAAGTGGAAGCTGGCGAAGCTGTAGGGCGAGCGTTTGAGGCTAGTCCGTACAACCGCTCCCTTACTTACGGTCGCGGCTCCGCTCCCAGCGTAATCGTCCGCCCGGTCCGCGCGGATTCGCGCGCAGCGTCGAGGATTTCGATCACGATCATGTTGTTCTCGAGCGACGAGAGTCCGCGGGGCTCGAACTTGCCGCGGGCTACGCCAATCAGGTACGAAATGGAGTCGGCCTCCTGCGGATTCAACGCCGGCAGCCTGCGGGTCTCCTCGGCCTGCTCTCCCGCCAGGCGCACGCGCAGGTGGTCGCCGCCGCTGGCGATGGCATAGCCCGTCGCGCCGTAGACTTCGAAATCCTTGCGGCCCACCGGCCAGTTCCACGATGCTTGAATGATGCCCTGCGCCTTCGGATATTCGAGCAGCACGGTGGCTTCGTCATCGACGTGCTGGTAGATTGCGGGCTTGTCTGTCTGCGTCAGCGCCGTCACCTTCAGCGGGCGCTGATTGTCCATCATCCACGTGATGAGGTTGGCGCCATAGCAGCCGAAATCGAAGAGCGCGCCGCCGCCGTTCCTGACGGGGTCGCTCAGCCAGGCGAAAAACTCCGGCTGCACTCCGATCTCCTGGGGGCCCTGGTGGCCGTCCATCGCCACCATTTTGCGGATCTCGCCGGCGGCCTTCTGTTCGTGCAACAGGGTCCACATCGCGCCGTGGCTGCGGTACCACGTGGTTTCGTAGTTGACGATCACGGGCGTGCGGTAGAGCTCCGAGGCCTGCCGGATGGCGTGTGCCTGAACCATGTCCACGGCCAGCGGCTTTTCCATCATCACCGGAATGTGGCGCGGGGCGCACGCTTCGACGACTTTGGCGTGCGAGAAAGTGTCGGTGAAGGTCGCGACGGCTTCTGGCTTCGCCGCGTCGAGCATGTTGTCGAGATCGGTGAAAAGCCGCTCGTTGGCAACGTGGTACAGGCTGGCGTATCTTGCCAGCAGCGCGGTATCGGGATCCCAAACCGCGACGACCTCGACGTCGGCCGGGCGGCTTTGCGCGTTGTGTACAAATCCCCAAACATGGCCGTGGTTCAGCCCGGCGATGGCGATGCGCAACGGCTTCACTTCGGGCGACTGCGCTCCGCCGAATGTGGCGGCGATGGCGGAGGCGAAGAGTGCGAGCGGCAATCGGCGAGTCATGGCGATGTCTCGATCATATCGCGCCAGCGCTGGGTGGTACACTCAATCCGGGAGGCCGCAGCGCTCTGCCGGCCGAAAGTCTGATGCGTGGCTGACGTCCCGTTTGGGATTGCCACAGATCCTCAGACCTACAGAACGTGCCGGCCATCGCTCCTGCGGCCTCCCCGCGCCCTCGCGTTTCCGCTTTCTTCGCTTGGGGCTGGCGCAGCCAGGCTGGATTTGCCGAGGTCGGCTCGCTTTGCTCAGGCTTTTATAACGCCAGATCCTGCTGCGCGTGGCTCCGATATAATGAAGCCTTCATACAATGACGTTCGACATCGAAGCGGACTGGACGCTCAACCTGCTCTGCAACTACGACTGCGAATACTGCTTCTGCCGCGCTTCCACCGAGCACCGCCTTGTCGGACGTATCTCCCCGGAACAGTACTTGGAATTCTTCGATTCGACTCGAAGAACCTGGTTGCTGCACCTTACGGGCGGCGAGCCATTTTTTCATCCGGACTTCGTCGGCCTTTGCCGAGCACTCACATCGCGGCATTTCATCTCCGTCAATTCCAACCTTTCCTCTCATCGCGTGCGCGATTTCGCGGCCGATATCGACCCATCGCGTGTCCAATACGTTCACTGTGGCGTTCACGTGGAGGAACGCGATCGACGGAAAGGCTGGCGGAATCTGCTGCCCAATGTTACGTTTTTGCTGGAACGCGGATTCCCGGTGTTCGCCTCACTGGTCATGACCCCTTCTGCTTTCGCGCAATTCCCACGCGTAGCGGATCTATTTACAGCCCTGGGCGTTCCGCTGATTCCGAAAGCGATCCGCGGTTCTTACGAAGGCCGCTGGTATCCGCAAGCCTATACTGAAGCCGAGCGCACCCAGCTCCGCCGCTTCTCCGAGCAAGCCGAACTAATAGCGAGGAACAGCACGTGGCGGCCCGACCAACTTCGCGCTACGGTCAATCCGCTTCTCGACCGGCATTATCTCGACGGAGTTCCTGATTTCACCGGCATTCAATGCTCCGCAGGCAGGGTGTCCGTCTCTATCGGCTATGACGGAAGAATCTTCCGTTGCGGCCAGAAAACGGTTCTCGGCAACATTTTTGAGCGGCGGCTCGATCTGTTCCCCGAAGACCGGCCGTGCGATGACGAGTACTGCCCCTACTGGTGTTTGCGGTATTCCCGTTTCGAGAACGAGGCTCAGGGGAATTATCCGCGCCGGGTTGCGCCGGGTGCGGTCAAGCAGGCGCTCGTTACCATCCGTGGCGTGCGCCGGGAGATTGGCAATCGGATCGCGGCTTTCTCCCAGCCGGGGCGGCCTTGACTCCGTTGGTCTCTGTAATCATTCCCACGATTCACCGGCCGCAACTGGTGCTTCGCGCGCTCGAAGGCGTCTTCGGTCAAACCATGCGCGAGATCGAAGCCATTGTCGTTGTGGACGGCCACGATCCCGAGACCTTGCAAGCCCTTGGTTCGATCGGCGATCCCCGGTTGCGAGTGAAAGCGCTGCCAACTGGTATCGGATGCTCGGGCGCAAGGAACGCGGGCGTAGTCGAAGCCCAAGGCCGTTGGATTGCGTTTCTCGACGACGACGATGAGTGGTTTCCCCGGAAGCTCGAGATCCAATTGCAAACCGCCGAACAGTGTCCGTATCCCCACCCCATCGTGTCGTGCCGGTTAATTGCGCGCAGCGAAGAAGGAGATTTGATTTGGCCCCGCCGCACTCCCGCGATTGACGAACCCACCAGCGAGTACCTGTTCTGCCAGAGGGGCGTCCGCGGCGGCGATGGCCTGGTCTTGCCCTCCACCGTTCTGACCACCAGAGATCTGATGCTCCGGGTTCCTTTTAGAGCGGACTTGCCCAGGCACAACGACGTTGACTGGTTGTTGCGCGCCACGGCCATCGAAGGCGTGAGGGTCGTGTTTGTGGCCGATCCGGAGCCTTTGGCCATTTGGCATATCGAGGCCAACCGCGCCAGGATCAGTAATACGGCCGACTGGCGGTATTCGCTCAGCTGGATCAAAGAGAATCGGGGGCTTGTGACACCTCGCGCCTATGCATCGTTTGTGATGATCTGGGCGAGTTCCACGGCGGCACGGGGCAGGTGCTGGAGAGCTTTCTGGCTGCTGCCGTGTGAGGCATTTGCCAATGGCCAGCCTCGATTCATCGATTTTCTAGCGCATCTTCTGATTTGGTTCGCTCCGCGCAAGCTTCGCTGCAGCATCTCGGTCTTCCTGGATGCGATCAAGAGAAGAACGGCGCGGAAGCTGGACGCGCCGAATCGTCCAAGCCCGAAGACAATTGCATGACGAAGGAGCGCACCCGCATCTCGGTAGTCATGTCCACACGCGGTCGTGCCAGTGCCATACGGAACGCCGTCCGCACGATCCTGCAGAATGACCATCCGGATTTTGAGGTGGTCGTCGTCGACCAGACTGACGACAACCTTACTCAAGGCTCTCTCGATCCATTCTTGAGCGATCCACGCCTGCGCTTCCTGCGAAGTGCAACCAGGGGCCGCTCGGCGGGACTGAACGCCGGGTTCCGCGAGGCGCGCGGCGCTCTCGTCCTGATGACCGATGACGACTGCGCGGTTCCAACCGACTGGCTCCGCCAGTTCGAAGCCGCCTTCGCCGTGGACGACCGAATCGGGATTGTGTTCGGCAATGTTCTGCCCGCTCCCCACGACCCCGCGGTGGGCTCGATTCCGGCATACATCCGGCAGACGCCGTTTCTCGCCCGAGGCATCTGGGACAAGCACCGCGTGGAGGGACTAGGCGCGTGCATGGCCGTGCGGCACAGTGTTTGGCAGTCGCTGAGCGGCTTTGACGAGATGTTGGGGGCCGGCTCGCGATTCAAGGCAGGTGAGGACGGAGACCTGGCCATGCGCTCCTTGCTTGCGGGTCACTGGATCTACGAAACGCCTGCGGTTTGGGTGACGCACTATGGCCTCCGCGAATGGGAACAACTGCCGGCCCTGATCGACAGCTATTGGCACGGAACGGGTGCGATGATGGTCAAGCCAATCAAGACCGGGCATTGGGAAGCGCTGCCCCTGCTGTTGCGGCTCGCGGGTAAATGGGTCCTGGGGCGCTCCAGGGTTGGCGCCAGTCTGGGCCGGCAGCACAGGCTCAGGAAACTCCGGAGCTTTTGCCGAGGCCTTTTGGCCGGCGCTAGGGTCTCCGTGAACAAGCGAACGGGTCTTTACGCTCGCCCTTCGTCAGTCTCCCCGCTGCGCGTTGACCGGCAGCCCTAGTTGCATTTACGGCGGCCCCCCGACAATGAAGATCGCTGCATCCAAAAAGAGCTCCTGTTGGCGGTCTCCGGAATCCTCCGCCAAGGTGTACCGTGATATGTTGAATGTTCGCCCCATGGCGCCGGACATATCGATCGTCATCCCAGTCTATAATGGGGCGGCCCATTTGGCGGCGTGCCTCAATGCCGTCCGGGAACTGCGTCCGGAGCCGCTCGAGTGCATCGTGGTCGACGATGGCTCGACGGACGGCTCCGCCCGAATCGCGCAGGCAGCCGGCGTAACCGTGGTTTCAACGTGTGGCCGGCGCGGCCCCGGGTGTGCGCGTAATCTGGGCGCCGGCGTCGCACGCGGCGAAATTCTGCTGTTCGTCGACGCCGACGTTGTGATGCCCCCGGACGCCATGGCGCGCATCCGCGCGCGCTTCTCCGAAGATCCGGCTCGCGACGCCGTGATCGGGTCCTACGACCAGGATCCAGCCAGTCCGGACTTGCTCTCGCAGTACCGCAACCTTCTGCATTGCTATACCCACCAGCGCGGTCAAGCTCGCACCTGCGGGTTCTGGACGGGCTGCGGCGCAATGCGCGCGGCCGTCTTCCGGGAGTACGGCGGCTTCGACGAGACGCACATGCGGCCTCGCATTGAAGATGTGGAATTGGGCACGCGCCTCCGCCGTGCCGGCAGGCAGGTGTGGCTCGACAAAGGGCTGCAGGTCAAACACCTCAAACGGCTCCGTTTCTGGACCGTGATGAAGACGGACCTAGTGGATCGCGCGATTCCCTGGACGCTGCTGATCCTGCGCTCCAGCCAGATGCCGGCGGACCTGAATCTCCAATGGGGGCAACGCTTGAGCGTTCTCGCCTCGGGCTGGGGCGCGTTAGCGTTGATCCTGTCGGCTGTCTCCGCGGCGGTTTTCAGCGGGCGATTGGCGGCGGCTCTGGTCCTCTCGGCCGCCATAGCCGCTGTAGCCGTGATGGCCCTGAATTCCGACTTCTATCGCTTCCTCGCTCGCGCGCGAAACCCCTGGTTCGCCCTGCGTGCGTTTCCGCTGCATGGCCTCTACTTCCTCTGCGCCGGCGCCGGATTCGCGGCGGGGCTTGCCTCGCATGTATGGGCTCGGCTCCCACTTCGGAACCGCGCGGCAGACAAGCCGTTGTGCGGCGCGCCGGCGGAACCCAAGGCGGAGCTTATGGATTCGCCGGGCGGTCTGACGCGGAGCCCCGCACCTTCGTGCTCCCCGGTGCACCCCGACATGTGACCGGCGTTTCCTTCTCCCTCGACCCGGAGCCGCCGGAAGTTATAATGTCTAGGTCCCCTGGCGTTGGTGAGTCTCTATGCCGGAAAAGACCGCTGTCATCGACGGCTATGCGGGGTTGCCACTGCCCGATGCGCCGGCAGAGTCTCTTCCCTGGATTACGGTCAAGGACCTGCTGTGGTTCCTCTACTATTACCCGTTCCGTCTGCTCTCCACTCGCCTTCCGCGGCGCATAATTTATTGGATCGCCGGCCCAATCTTCCAACTGCGTTTCCGGCCCCAGCGAAAGAGAGCGGCCGCGCGCATGATGGAATTTCCCGGCGCAGGCATCGCGGCCGATCAAGCGCCACGGATCGCCCGCCGCTCGGTTTCCAAACTCGCCGCCTTCGAGATGGATAACCTGCTGCTGGCCGATTCTTCGCTCGAAGGGCGGATTTGTTGCGACGGCATCGGAGGGCTCGAGCGTCTCGAACAAGCGCGCGCGGAGGGGAGGGGCGTGCTGATCCTCACGGTTCACTTTTACGCTTCAAGAATCGCCAAGAGATACCTGGCGAGAATCGGCTATCCGGTGATGACCGTGCGGAAGCGGGAGTCGCTAAGAGTTATGACCTCGCGTCTTGGACGCCGTTTCCTGTACCCGCGCTATTCGGAGTTCATGCACCGGGTTTTTCGCGACGAAGTTTACGTTCAGCAGCCCGACTGCGCGCTCCGGATTCTAAAGAGACTC
>Ga0181517_10003611_pt1 | contig 14627 bp, 14 predicted proteins | sample PEATcosm2014_Bin_31_FD_119748 | JGI IMG/M metagenome (GOLD analysis project Ga0181517, IMG submission 119748) | Peatland microbial communities from MTU Mesocosm Facility, Houghton, MI, USA - PEATcosm2014_Bin01_30_metaG | ecosystem: Environmental > Terrestrial > Soil > Wetlands > Peat | place... | reverse complement strand
TAGGTCCTCATCGAGCTCCCGCGGCTTGTCCCCGAGCTCCCGCGGGTTGTCCCCGAGCTCCCGCGGCTTGTCCCCGAGCTCCCGCGGCTTGTCCCCGAGCTCCCGCGGGTTGTCCCCGAGCTCCCGCGGCTTGTCCCCGAGCTCCCGCGGTTTCTCCTTGAGCTCCCGCGGGTTCTCCTTGAGCCCCCGCGGTTTCTCCTTGAGCCCCCGCGGGTTGTCCCCGAGCTCCCGCGGGTTGTCCCCGAGCCCCCGCGGTTTCTCCTTGAGCCCCCGCGGGTTGTCCCCGAGCCCCCGCGGTTTCTCGTTGAGCCCCCGCGGTTTCTCCTTGAGCCCCCGCGGTTTCTCCTTGAGCCCCCGCGGGTTGTCCCCGAGCTCCCGCGGTTTCTCGTTGAGCTCCCGCGGGTTGTCACTGAACTCCCGCGGTTTCTCGTCGAGCCCCCGCGGGTTGTCACTGAGCCCCCGCGGTTTCTCGTTGAGCTCCCGCGGGTTGTCACTGAACTCCCGCGGTTTCTCGTCGAGCCCCCGCGGGTTGTCACTGAGCCCCCGCGGTTTCTCCTTGAGCCCCCGCGGGTTGTCCCCGAGCTCCCGCGGTTTCTCCTTGAGCCCCCGCGGGTTGTCACTGAGCTCCCGCGGTTTCTCCTTGAGCCCCCGCGGGTTGTCCCCGAGCTCCTGCGGGAGCTCCGGGACATCCCCCGTCACCGCGTGCGAAACTCCCACTTCACGACGGGCAACTCGACCCTGTCTTCGCTCTTGAGCATGCAGCGGGGAGGCGACCCGAGGGACAGCGAGTACGGATGGTCTGGCATCAGCGGCCGGTCGATCTTGATGGCGAGCGTCCGCAGGTCCCTCCAGACGGCGTGGTCGTAGCAGATGCCTTCGTTGCAGGGCGTGTTGACGCAGATGAACGGCGTCATGTCGGTGTCGAAGGTGACGCGAACCTCGGCCAGGTCGGTGGCGACGCCCGCGGCCCCGTTCGCGGGGACCATCTCGACGACGGCCGGCGGACGGCTCGCGACCGAGACATCGACCGCCCGCAGGTAGGCGACCCAGGCGGCCTCGGTCTCGTCGAGCGTATGGCCGAAGACGGTCCTGACCGAGCTGGCCAGCGAGCGGGTCCTCGCCAGGTCCGCGAAGAGGCTCCTGAGCGCCCCCTCGCCGTGGGTGTCCTGCACGAAGAAGTCGAACGCGGACCCCACCTCGTAGGCGTCGTAGTCGGCCGCGCGCTCGGGATGGCCGATGGGGTCGCCGAAGTACCTCGACCACGCCTGCAGGTCCGCCAGGCTGACGCTGCCTGTCGAGAGCCTCCGGGCGGCCACGACGAGCGCCGCGTGCCTGTACTTCGGGAGCGTCCCGCCGACGGTGTGCTCGATGATCGCGGCGAGCCCCTCGTCCATGAACCGGAACGGCTCGAGGGTGCTCACGCCGCCGCTGAAGGCGGCGAGCGCCAGGTGCGAGGCCTCGTGGGCGACCAGACCGAGCTCACGAGGCCCGTGCGTCTCGGCCATCGAGATCGTGATGCCGTTGCGGCGAGAGTCGAAGTAGTCGCCCGGGCCGGACGCGTAGTTGACGGTGATCGTGCCGGGGACGGCGCCACCGAAGTACGCGGTGAGGTACGGCACGGCGGCTTCGTACGCTGCGATCGGCTCGCCGGCCGCGTCGCAGAAGTGCGCTGCTGGCTCGGGCGGCGGGGGGCTCGGGGCCGCAGCGGCCGGAGGTCTGTCGCAGGCCGAGAAGCAGACGCAGCCCAGGAGCGCCACCAGCGACCTGGCCGCTGCCCCTCGACGACGCCCGCCCCTGTTGCCCTCGCCGCTCAGGTCGTGATCCACGGGCGGAGCGTACATCGCGCGTGCCTGTGCGGGGAGGCCTTGCTCACCCTTGCGCTCGACCCCGATCTGGACGCAACCTAAACCTGTGCCGCTGCGCGCTCCTCGCAAAGCTCGCGAACGAGACCGCGGCGGACCGTGCGGAGTCGTACTAGGATCCAGCGAATCACCCGCCCCGAAGACCAAGCGCCACACGCGGAGGATGTGAATGAACCCCCGTATCGCCCCATCGCACCCAAGGCCTCACCGGCGACGCAACGAGATCCTCAGGACGGCCACGCAGCTCTTCGCCGAGCGTGGCTACGAGGGGACGAGCATGGCGGAACTGGCCGAACGCGCCGGCGTCCGCAAGGCCTCCCTGTTCCACCACTTCCCGGGCAAGGAGGCCATCTACGTCGAGGTCCTCACCGCCCACGTCGCGGTGGTGAAGGACGCGATCACCCGCGCCGCGGCCCTCCCGGGTTCGTACGCGGAGCGCCTCGACGCCATGGGGGACGCGATCGTCACCGTGCTCGGCGCCCACCCGTGCGCGGCGCGGCTCCTCACGCGCGAGGTGATGGACTGGGGGCCCGTGGTCCGCGGCGGCCTGTCGAAGAAGATCATGGTCGTGCTCGGGGCGGTGGAGGCGTTCGTGCGCGACGGGCAGGAGGAAGGGGCGTTCGTCGAGGCGGAGCCGAGGCAGCTCATCCTCTCGGTCATCGCGCTGTGCTTCATGCCCTTCGTGCTCGGCGAGATCGCGCAGCGGTTCGCGGGGGCAGCCCCGACGTCAACGCTCTTCGCGGCGTGGCGCCGCGAGGCGGTGAGGCTTCACGTTCGGCGGCTCTTGCTCGCCGCGCCCGCGCCCACCGCGCGGCGCCGCCGTCCGTCCGCGTCCAGAGCGTAGAGGGTCCGGCGTCGGGGCCGAGGGCCGGGGTGAAGACCGCACGCCGCCCTGGCCTGCGGTGTGGCCCGACCGTCCGGTCCCCCTGGCCGCTTGAGGTGCCTCGCTCCCGACCGGGCGAGAATCGTGTTAAGGACGGAGGGCGATGAGCCCGTTCAAGCCCGGCGACGTCATCCTCGGGAAGTACGAGGTCACGCGGCTGCTCGGCGAGGGCGGCATGGGGGTCGTCCTGGCGGCGCGCCACCTCGAGCTGAACGAGCTCGTGGCGTTGAAGTTCCTCCTGCCGGCGCTGCAGGCCAACACCGACGTCGCCGCCCGCTTCGCGCGGGAAGCCAGGACCGGCATCCGCATCAAGAACGAGCACGTCGTGCGGATGTTCGACGTGGGGACGCTCCCGGACGGGGCCGCGTTCATGGTCATGGAGTACCTCGACGGCGAGGACATGGCCTCCATGCTCGCGCGCCGCGGCGCGCTGCCGCCGGCCGAGGCGGTCGACCTGCTGCTGCAGGCCTGCGAGGCGGTCGCCGAGGCGCACGCGCTCGGCATCGTGCACCGCGACCTCAAGCCGGCGAACCTGTTCGTCACGACCGGGTCCGACGGGCTCCCGTTCGTGAAGGTGCTCGACTTCGGCATCTCGAAGACCGTCAACCTCGAGAACGCCTCGGTGACGGGGACCGGCGCGGTGCTCGGCTCGCCGCTCTACATGTCCCCCGAGCAGCTCGCCGCCAGCCGCGACGTCGACGCGCGGTCGGACATCTGGTCGCTCGGGGTCATCCTCTACGAGATGGTCGCCGGCAAGACCCCCTTCAACGGCACCTCGTTCCCGACCATCTGCGCCGCCATCCTCGGCGGCCAGTACGCGCGGGCGTCGACCCTGCGCCCCAGCCTCCCCGGCCCCATCGACGACGTCATCCGCGACGCCCTGGCTCTCGACCGGGCGGCCCGCATCGGGACCGTCGCGGAGCTCGCGCAGCGCATCGCGGCCTTCGGCTCCGAGACGGCCGTCGCGTCGAGCGCGCGCATCCGGCGCATCGCGGGCCGCTTCTCGTCGGCCGCGCCCCCGGGCGCCGTCAGGGCGGCGCCGACCGCCTTCGACCCGACCGTCCCCCTCCTCGGAGACTCCGCAGACCGCCGCCCGAGCGAGTCCCCGGCCGCCGCCTCGCCGGGGACGGCCGCAGGGCTGGCGCGCTCCAGCCCGTCGGCCGGTGCGGCCGCGCGCAGCTCCCGCGCCCCCGTGGTCGCCGCGCTGGGCGTGCTCCTTGCGGCGGCGGTCGGCGTCGCGACGTGGAGGTGGACCGCAGCCCCTTCCTCCGCCCGTCCGGCGGCTCCTCCCGAGGCGACGCCCGCGACCGCGAGCCCCGCGCCTCTGCCGCACCCGGCGACCGACGTGGCACCGAGCGCAGCCGCCGCCACGCCTCCCCTCTCGAGCGCCACGTCCGACGCCGCCGTCGCCACCACGCCGCTCGCGCCGTCGGCGACGAGCAGCGCGCAGCGTCAAGACAGCAAGGGCAGCCACCCCGCTGCCCCCGCGCGCGCGCCGGCCGCCGCGCGCCCCGCGACCTCGGTCGACCTCTTCGGCAGTCAGAAGTGATGCGCCGCGCCCTGGCCACACCGCTCTCTTGCCTCGCCGTCGCGGCCTTCGTGGGGAGCCTGTCGCCCGCCGCGCTCGCCGACCCCACGTCGGAGGAGCGCGTCGCCGCCCGGACGCTCTTCGAGGAGGGCCGCGCCCTCATGAAGAAGCAGCAGTTCGCGCAGGCGTGTCCCAAGCTCGAGGAGAGCCAGCGCCTCGACCCCGGGATCGGCACCCTCTTCAACGTCGCCGACTGCTACGAGGGGCTCGGGCGCGTCGCGTCCGCCTGGACGACCTTCCTCGACGTGGCGGAGGCCTCGCAGCGCCTCGGAGAGAGCGACCGCGCCCGCGTCGCGAAGGGGCGCGCCGACGCCCTGGCGCCGCGTCTCCCGCGCGTGCGCATCACGGTCAACGCGCACCCCGGGGTCAAGGTCACGCTCGACCACAAGCCGTTCGCGGCGCAGCTGGTCGACACGCCGGTGCCCATCGACCCGGGCGACCACGTGGTGACGGCCGACGCCGCCGGCAAGAAGCACTGGGAAAACCGGTTCCGCGCGGTCCCGCTCACGAGCGGCACCGTGGTCGTCCCGGTGCTCGAGGACGAGGCGCTGCCGCCGCCGCCCGCGACCGTCTCCGTCGCCCCTGCCCCGCTGCCGCCCCCGCCGCCGCCCCCCGCGGCCCCGCCGCCCGCCTCGCGCTGGCAGGTCCCGGTCGCCATCACCGCGACGGGCCTCGGCGTCGTGGGGCTCGGCCTCGGGACCGCCTTCGGCTTCGCGGCGATGTCCGACTGGTCGAGCGCGAAGCCCGACTGCGTCAACGGCCGCTGCACCACCAGCGCGGCCTACTCCTCGTGGAGCTCGGCTCACAGCGCGGGCGTCGCCTCGACCGCGAGCTTCGTCGCGGGCGGCGTGCTCGTGGCGGCCGGCGTCGTCGTCTGGGTGACACGGCCCAGGGCCCCCGTTGCCGTGGGAGTGCGATCCGACGGCGCGGTCGTCGTCGGAGGGAGGTTCCCTTGAAGCTCGCGGTAGCCGTGGCGGCCCTGGCCCTGCTCGGGCTCATCCCTGCCTGCAACGCGCTCGTGGGCATCCCCGGGAGCGAGACACCGGGGGCCGCCGACGCGACGCCGGTCCGCGACGCGGGACGCGACCACCTCGCGCCGCAGCGCGACGCAGGCGACGGCGGGCGACGAGCGCAGGACGCCGGGCGAGATGTCGCCAGCGACAGCGCGCGCGACGTGGCGAGGGAGGCCGCGGAGGCCGCCGCCGACGCGGGCAACCCGGACGCCGCGGTCGCCGTGAGCTCGGGCATGTACCTGCAGAACTGGTGCGTCGTGACAGGGGGGGGCGACGTCCTGTGCTGGGGGGACAACGAGACCGGGCAGCTCGGAGACGGCACCGGCCTCTCGAGCACCACGCCGGTGAAGATCGACGGCTTCCCGGGGCCGGTTGCGGAGGTTTCGGTCGGCCTCTCCACCGTCTGCGCGCTGACGAGGAGCGGAGGAGCCTACTGCTGGGGCTACGGGCAGGAGGGCGAGCGCGGCGACGGCAACACGACGACGGCCGCCTCGGTGCCGCAGCCCGTCGTGGGCCTCACGACGGGCGTCGTCTCGCTGTCCACCGCCAACATGGTCGGCTGCGCGGTGAAGACCGACGGCACGGTCTGGTGCTGGGGCGACGGCTACGGCGGGACGCTCGGCAACGGTACGCAGGACAGCAGCGCGGTGCCGGTCCAGGTCGCCGGTCTCTCCGGCACCGCGACCGCCGTGTCGGTCGGCGGCGACGTCGTCTGCGCCCTGCTCACGGGCGGCACGGTCGAGTGCTGGGGCGGCTACCAGCTGTACGGCGATCTCGGCAACGGGAGCCTCGACCAGAGCTTCGCGCCGGTCGCCGTCAGCGGCCTCACGGGCGTCAAGGCCATCGCGGCAGGCTACACCTCCGTGTGCGCTCTCACGACCGGCGGCGCGGTCGAGTGCTGGGGCGAGGGCGACGTCGGCGAGCTCGGCAACGGCGCGATGGCCAACGACTCCCTCCCCGTGCAGGTGACAGGGCTCTCGACCGGCGTCACCGCCGTCTCGACGGGGAACAACAGCGCGTGCGCGATCAAGCAGGACGGGAGCGTCTGGTGCTGGGGCTACGGCGACGACGGGGAGCTAGGGACCGGCACGATCGTGTTCGGCAGCGGCCAGCTCCCCTCGAGCGACGTCCCGGTGCAGGTCCAGGGGATCTCGGGGCGCGCGACCTCGATCTCCGTCGGCGGCGCCCCGTGCGTCACGACGGCGAGCGGCGGCGTCGACTGCTGGGGGCTCACCGCGGAGGTCGCGCTCGCACCGGTGAGCGTCGTCGACCTGGTCGGCACCATGGCGTCGGTGTCGCTCGGCGGGTCGCGCGACTCGAGGTCGTTCGCGTGCGCCCTCGGCGCCAGCGGGCAGGTGGACTGCTGGGGAGGCAACGCCGAGGGGCAGCTGGGAAACGGCAACTCCACGAGCAGCCTCGTCCCCGTGCGGAACACGACCCTCATCACGGGCGCGACGGCGGTCGCGACGGGCGCGGCGGCGGACTTCGCGTGCGGGATCACGTCGGGGGTGGTCATGTGCTGGGGCGACAACAGCGCCGGGCAGCTGGGCAACAACTCCACGACGTCGACGTCTACGCCCGTGTCGGTCCAGGGGCTGCCGGCAGGCGAGGCCGCGAGCGTGTCGGTCGGGCACGAGACCGCGTGCGCGGTCACGACGGGCGGCGCCGCGTACTGCTGGGGCGACAACACCTTCGGAGAGCTCGGCAACGACAGCGCCGCGTCGAGCTCGGTCGCGGTCCCGGTGCAGGGGCTCGGCAGCGGCGTCTCCGCGGTGTCGGTCGGGATCGACTACGCCTGCGCGCTGCTCACGGGCGGCACGGTCCAGTGCTGGGGCAACAACACGAGCGGGACGCTCGGCAACGGCACGACGACCCTCAGCCAGGTGCCGGTCCCGGTGTCCAGCCTCACGGGGGCCACGTCGATCGCCACCGGCTGGTACTCCGCGTGCGCCGTCACGTCGGCCGGAGGCGTCGAGTGCTGGGGCGACAACTTCTTCGCCGAGCTCGGGAACAACACGACGAGCTCGAGCACCGTCCCGGTCGCCTCGAGCGTCACCGGGATCGCGACCGCGGTGGCGGTCGGGTGGGAGTCGGCCTGCGCCGTCGTCGGCGGCGGCGTGCAGTGCTGGGGGTCGCAGGCCCTCGGCGACGGCTCGGGCGACGTCGGGTACGTGCCGGAGCCGGTCTCGAACATCCTCTCTGGCGCCACGGCGGTCGCGGTCGGCCTGGGCACCGCCTGCGCCGTCGTGAGCGGCACCGTCCAGTGCTGGGGGTCGAACAGCGCGGGGCAGCTCGGGAGCGGTGAGGCCGGCGACGATCTCAGCGCCACGGCCGTGCCGGGCTTCCCCTAGCATTCCGCGGCGCCCCGTTCTGCGCTATTGGCGCGGCCATGAAGATCTACACCAGGACCGGGGACGACGGGACGACCGGGCTCTTCGGGGGGGCGCGCGTCCACAAGGCGTCCCTGCGGGTCGTGGCGTACGGGACGGTCGACGAGGTCAACGCCCACCTCGGGTTCGCGCGCGCGTCGGGGCTCGGCGCCTTCACGGACGACATCCTGCAGCGCGTGCAGGTCGACCTCTTCACCCTGGGAGCAGAGCTCGCGTGCGCCCCCGGCAGCGAGGAGAAGCTCAGGACGCCGCTGCTCCAGGACGCCGACGCCGAGCGCCTCGAGCGCGCGATCGACGCCGCCGAGACCAGGCTCGCGCCGCTGCAGACGTTCGTCCTGCCGGCCGGCAGCCTGCAGGCCGCGACGCTCCACGTCGCCCGCACCGTGTGCCGGCGCGCCGAGCGGACGCTCCTCGCCATCGAGGACGACCCGCCGCGCGGGGTCCTGGTCGTCTACCTCAACCGCCTGAGCGACCTGCTCTTCGTCCTCGCCCGCCTCGCGAACCTCGAGAACGGGGTCGCCGACGTCCCGTGGGCGCCCCACACGCAGCCCCCGAAGTGACGCGCAACGCGCACGCGTAGCCGGGGGGGCGGGGCGCGGCCGGCGGTGGTAGCATGCCGCCACCATGAAGCTATCGCCTGTCCGCGTGTTCCTCCTTCTCGTCCCGACCGCCCTCGGCTGCGGGATGGCCATGGGTCAAGGGTCCGGAGGCGCAGCGTCGCCGGGAGGCGCCGGGGCCGCGGCGTTCGAGGTGCCGGCAGGGGTCAAGGACAGGGTGCGCGCGGACGAGGTCAAGAGCGACAGCATCACGGATCCGGTCGAGGACCAGGAGGTCGCCAAGCAGGAGAAGGAGGTGCTCCACGCGCTGGCGATGTCGCTCGGCAAGGAGGGGCCGGCCCCCGGCATGCCCCCGTACGACCCGGCGAGCCAATCGCTGGCCGCCATGCGCGCGGCGAACTTCAAGCTGCGCATCGAGCCGGTGACCAGCGCGAACGGCGCCGCGATAGGCGGGGGCGACTTCGTCCAGCTGAAGGACTCGTTCTCCGAGCGCGTCCAGGCGCTGCAGGGCAAGCTCGCGTCCGGCGCGGCCACGGCGGCCGAGCGCGCCGAGGTGATGAACGGCGCCAAGCAGGTCATGAAGCTCACCGGACTGAAGATGCAGGTGGGCGCGGTGTCGCGGGCCACGATGATGACCAACGTCCACGTCCAGAACGGGGGCCTCACCCTGATGCTGAAGATCGCGGGCATGGTCTCGGTCCGCAGGCAGCAGAACATGGACTGGACGGCCGACGACTACGCGCGCGTCAAGCGCGCCCTCACGCGACAGAAGCACTGGGAGGCGATGGCCGCCGCGACCATGGGCATGCTCGCGACCTACGAGGCCGTCGTCAGCAGCACGACGGCCGACCCGAAGGCGCTCGACGCCATCGCGGACGCGACGCTCAAGGCCTTCCCCCTCGACCCGCAGGTGAGCGACGACGACGCGAAGAGCTACGTCTCGCACCTGTCGGACGACGCCGCGTCGCAGAAGGCCAAGTACGAGGCGATGATGCGGCAGGCCATGGGCGACGCCGTGTACGAGGCCCAGTACAAGGCGGGCGTCGACTCGCTGTTCGGGCGCGCGGCGGTCGCGGCGCAGGCCAAGTCGGTCACGCAGATCGCCGCCGAGACGGGGGACAAGTACAAGGCCGACCTCGCAAAGTGCGCGCGCGGCGAGCCGCTCGACCCTGGCTCCCTCGTCGGCCCCGCCAAGTGCAAGGCGGCCCGCGAGCAGGCGCAGGCCGGCGGCGGCGGCGACGGCACCGGCGCGCTGCCGGGTGGTGCAGCGAACGGGGTGAACAAGGTCCAGAAGGGCATGGCGGTCGCGCAGGCGCTGGCCAGCGGCGACGCGGCGGGCGCACTGCAGGGGGCCGCCGACATGTTCCCCGGGGACGGGCCCATCCAGTCCTCGTTGCAGGGCATCGCGGCGCTCACCAAGGGCGACTACAAGGGCGCGCTCAAGTCGGCCGTGGGGCTCGCGAACCTGATCCCTGGCGGCGCCCTCGTCAAGGAGGGGCTCCGCTTCGCCGGCAAGCTGCTCGGCCTGTTCAGCTGACCCCTTCCCGGGCCCGTCAGCGGCGCATGGCGGGCGCGATCGCCCGCGGGTCGTCGGTCATGATCGCGTCGGCGCCGACGTCGAGCAGCCTCGACGCGAGCGCGGGGTCGTTCACGGTCCAGTAGTGCGCCTCGAGCCCGAGCCGGTGGCACCTGTCCACGACAGAGCGGGTCCCCAGGTTGATCCCGTGGGCCTCGTGAGGCAGCTGCGCGGCCGACCCGCACCGCGGAAGCCACCGGAGCAGCGGCGCGGGCAGCAAGAGGAGGCGCAGCACCTCGGCCTGCGCGAGCCCGGTCTGGCCCGGGTACCCGCGCCGGCGGACCTCGCGGAGCGTGTCGACGTGGAAGCTCGCGATGAGCGTCCGGTCGGCGGCGCCAGCGCGGTCGATGACGCCGAGGAGCCGGGGGACCATCTCGAGGCTCCGTGACTTCGCGTCGACGTTGAACCGGACGCCGGGGAAGTCGCGCAGCGCCTCGTCGAGCGTGGGAATCCGGAGGCCCCTGCCCGCCTGAGAGCGAGCCCCCGCCGCGTCGCCGAACAGGGCGCCCGCGTCCCAGTTGCGGAGCTCGGCGAGCGTGACCTCGGCGATGGGCCGAGCGACGCCGCACATCCGCGCGCCGGTCGGGTCGTGCGAGAGGACGACGTGGCCGTCTCGCGTGAGGTGCGCGTCGGTCTCGATGGCGTCCGCGCCGAGGTCGAGCGCCAGCCGGAAGGCCTGGAGGGTGTTCTCGGGGAGCTCCACGGCGGCTCCGCGGTGTGCGTAGAGTCGAGCCACCCGGAGACTCTTAGCCCATCTCTGCCCGCCCCATGGGCTCCCGTGCACGTTCAAGCTCCTGCGCCGCCGCGGCCTGCTCGGCGACGGCGCGCTCGAGCGCGAGGCCGAGACCGAACAGGGGCTCTCGTCGCTCGCCGCATCCGCCGTCTCGGGACAGTCGCCACCGGCCGGTCCCGAGTGGCGACGCAAGTCCATGCCGTTGCCGGCCCTCGTCCCGGCGTCCCTGCGCTTCGACAAGCCGCTGTGCGCCGGCAAGGACGGCCTTACGCTGCACGCTGCCACCCACGCCGGTGCGCTCGACCCCGTCGGACGCGAGGCGCTCAAGGATGTCTTGCGTCCGGCCATCGCCCAGGAACCGGAACGGACGCAGTCCACGAAGTGGACGGAGTCCGTGGAGGACTACGGAGGGAAGCGAAGTGAACGCATCACGCACGGTCCCGACAGCCCGGTGCGTATCGCCGTGAACAGACCGTTCGCCGACGGCACCGTCGCTGTCGACCTCGACCCGCTGTCTCTGCTTTCGCGCCTCGCCGCCTCGGTGCCGCCCCCGAGGCTGCACACCGTGCGCTACGCCGGCGTTCCGGCTCCGGCCAGCAAGCTCCGCTCGCGCATCGTGCCCGCCCCCGTCGCCGTGCCGGCCAACGACACGGCGCCGTCCTGCGCGCACGCTCGCACGTCAGGCGGCAGCCACCACAGGCCGTGGGCCGAGCTGCTGAAGCGCTGCTTCGACATCGACGTCCTGCAGTGTTCCCGCTGCAAGGGCCGCATGCAGCTCGTGGCGATAGTCACCGACCCACGCTCCGTCAAGCGCATGCTCCGACACCTGCGAGCGCCCACCGACCCGCCGGTCCGGGAGCCTGCTCGCGGGCCGCCGTACTGCAAGAGCCGAGTCTTGCGCCGCTCGGCGCTCGACACCGACAACGTCGCGTAGGGACGGTGCCGAGCCCGCGGCGGGTTCGCGCAACGCACGCACGCAGGGCCGAGGTCTGTCCGCCGCTCGCAGCGAGCGCTTCGCCATCGTGACTTCGGGGCGTCCTGCCCCACTGCGATGGCCTCCAGGCCGCCGAGATCCTCCCCCAGTGACCTACGCGCCCGGATCAAGGAAGCTCCCGATTTCTGCTGGAAAGCGTGATGCTCATCGTGCTCGATTGGTGGGGATCAGCGGGGCCGCGGCTCCCTCCGGCGCCACCACCAGGCCCAGAACCCGAGCCAGAGCGCAGCCACGACTGCGAGGAGGAAGCCGCAGGCGCCGGAGTTCATCGCCTCCGAGATGCCCTCTGCGAGGACGCGGGCCTTCTGGCTGGGATCGACGCTCTCTCCGGACGTGGCGCCGAGGACGCGGATGAGGCCGGAGGCGACGCCGAGGACCGTGACCAGAGTGCCGGGGATCACGAGCGCGTAGATCGCCCAGGGCACGAAGCGAGGCACGTTCGGCCGCTTGCCCAGCCTACGAGCCCAGAGCCAGACGCCGATGATGGAGAGGGGCGGGAGGAGGACGAGGAGGGCAAAGAGGCTCACGGAGATGAACGACACGGCTGTCACCCGTCACGCCTCATCCTCGGGCAGGCGTTCGATGAAGGCTCCGCCGAGGGGCGCTCGACGATCCGCCCTTGCCTCCACGGCCAGCTCAAGCTCCTGGAAGTCGACGGTGACCTCCTCACGCGGCCAGAACAGGATGCGGTGGACGAGGAGCCCGCCATCGTCGATGTCCACCTCGTCGTAGAGCACCTCGGTCTCCCGGTCCATCGCCGCACGGCGAAGTGACTCGACTCGGCGTGGGCCGAGCAAGGCCCCTCGGTACGTCAGCGACACCCCCTGGTACCCACGCTCACGCGTCCCGGCCACGAGGACGATGAGCAGCTCCTTGGACGCGGGTGTCCATACGACACGCTCGATGACGGCGTCGTGCAAGCTGACCTCGCGCGCCAGCTTGCGCATCGAGCTGGGCAGCCGCTCCCAGATCTCGTCGAGACGGGCGGCGTACTCGGCCCTGGCCCGGTCGCACTCCTGCTCCGAGAGGTCACCGTCTGCCCAGCCGCGCGAAAGGAACCGCATGCGACGGACGTTACCCCGCGTGACGCCCCCTGAGCATGGCCTACTTCAGGCAGTACCGAACCGGCCCGGTCTCACGGAATACCGTGTCTCGGTCCGGGTGGAAGCAGACATTCTCCTTCGGCTCCGGCGGGGCCTCCAGCATGTGTTCGTCGTAGGTGCGGTCGGGTCGGCCGTCGCGTCCGAAGCTGACCAGCAGGAAGCGCTGCCCGTTGGACACGTAATAGACGGGGCGACCGTAGAAGTCCGCCGCCTTGAAGCCGGCGGGACAGGCACCGTCCCTTTCGCAGGTCTTGGCGAGGTTCCAGGCGTGGCCGCTCAGCCTGATCGAGTTGTTGATCTGGACGGTGTAGGCGTCGAGGAGCCACCAGGCTGACCCGAACGCCGCGAGGGTAGGCGCGCAAGAGGCCCTGCGTTCGACGACCGACGGTCACCGAGACGTGATCCTCTCGGCCCGCCTGCGGCCGACGTTGCCGTTCGCCTAGCGCGGCGTACGCTTCCTTCGTGAAGGAGGCCGGCTCATGCGCGCCGCACCGTTGATCGTCGCCACCGCTGCGTGCCTCGCCTCCTGCGGCGGTCAGGTCGATCTCGACGTGAGCGCGAGCAACGGTTTCCCCTTCTGCTCGCCGTCGAAGGGGCCGCTGACAGCCAAGGAGGCGGTCGGCGTGAGCGACGCCATGCGGTGCCCGCCGCTGAACGTAGGCAGCTACATCAGTGCCTCGTGCTCGACGAGCTTCTCCCACCTCCAGGGGAATCCTGCGTCCGACGCATCCGGCCCTGAGTGGGGCTGCGTCGTCGAGGTGCCCTCGGGATCGACGGTCGGGCCGTGAGTCGGCGTCTTCGAGCGCGGGACGGCGAGCTGCCGCACGCGACGCCGGGTTCAGTCGGCGAAGACCACCCGATCGAGGCGCTCCCGCTCACGACGAGCCTCGGACAGGGTACGGACGCCCTTGTCGAACATGACAAGAGACTGCCTCATGGCTCCACGCAACTTGACGGGCGCGTAGCCGAGGGGTTCGAGACGATCCCGGAATGCGCGGGTGAGCCGCGCGAGCTCCCCGCCGCTGGGCGCTTCGGCGCGACCCTGGTGAAGGACCTGCACGTGAAGTTCGAGCCGTCGCTCGTTCCCATCATCGAGGGCCCAGCACCACGCCGCTGCTATGCAAGCGGAAGCGTTGATGAAGCCTGCCGATCCCCTCCGGCTGCGGCGAGAGCCTCTCTCGCCATTGCGACGGACGCGGTCGCATCGTCTTCCGCTTCCAGGCCCACTCCAGGCGCCTACGGCGTGGCGCCGGAGAGGAACGAGTCGGTGCCCGTCTTCGCCGTCGTGTAGAGCAGCCGCACCGCCCGCTTCCTCGCCTGCGCGTCCTCGAGCCTGGCGAGGGTCGACTCGCGCTCGGGCAGGTCGGCCGCGTTCGGCGTGATGGCGGCGACGGTGTCGGCTGGCAACAGCTTGCGCATCAGCGCGTCCCTGGTAGGCGTGCGGGGTGAGCGCGCGATGAAGCGTAGAAGCTGGGCGACGTCCGGCGTGGCGACGGCGACCCCGTCCGGAGTCCACTCCCTGGGCACGCTCCAGAACACCTGGGGCGACTCTCCGTCCCGGACGAGCGGCATTCCCCCCAGCGCGAGCTCGTCGAGGCGGGCCCGTAGCGCCCGCAGGCTCCGCGACAGAGACGTCCCCAGGACCGCCCTCGCCCGAGCTGGCCGGCCCGTGGAGGCCAGGCGAGCCGTCGCGTTCCGGGGCGCGACGGCGACAGTCGGCGGCGATGGGGCGCCCGGGGAGCTGCGCTGCTCGTCCTGGAGCGAGGGAATGATCGATCGGAGGGGGGGAAGCAGCCCTGCCAGCGCCCGCGTCGACCGGTGCTACGGTGAGCCGTCGAGGTCGTGATGACGAAGCTCAGGCTGGTGGGTCGCCTTGAAGCGTGGTCGGTGCTGGCCGGGCTGACGCTCTGCGTGACCGACACCACGAC
>Ga0181517_10003609_pt1 | contig 14631 bp, 11 predicted proteins | sample PEATcosm2014_Bin_31_FD_119748 | JGI IMG/M metagenome (GOLD analysis project Ga0181517, IMG submission 119748) | Peatland microbial communities from MTU Mesocosm Facility, Houghton, MI, USA - PEATcosm2014_Bin01_30_metaG | ecosystem: Environmental > Terrestrial > Soil > Wetlands > Peat | place... | reverse complement strand
GGTCGACACCTGGAGGGAAGGCTACCCCTATGACCAGCGCATGGCCCGGTCCGAGTACGAGACCGAGAAGCGCTTCCTCCAGATCGAGTTGCTGAGGCTGCAAAACTGGGTCAAGGAGGAGGGCAGGCGCATTGTCATCGTGTTCGAGGGGCGGGACGCGGCAGGCAAAGGCGGCACCATCAAGCGGTTCACCGAGCACCTGAACCCGCGGGGCTCTACTGTTGTCGCCCTCGAGAGGCCCAACGCGCACGAGCGGGGCGAATGGTACTTCCAGAGGTACGTGGCCCACTTTCCCTCGGCCGGCGAGATCGTGCTGTTCGACCGGTCCTGGTACAACCGGGCCGGGGTGGAAAGGGTGATGGGCTACTGCACCGATGCCGAGTACGAGCTGTTCGTGAAGCAGGCGCCCGAGTTCGAGCGCTTGCTCGTAGAAGCGGGCATCTCGGTCATCAAGCTCTGGTTCTCGGTGTCGCGTTCCGAACAGCGCACGCGGTTCCTGATCCGGCGCATCGACCCCGTCCGCCAGTGGAAGCTGTCCGCCACCGACATGGCGTCGCTCGGCCGGTGGGACGACTACACCAGGGCGAAGGAAGCGATGTTCGAGCGGACCGACACGCCGTGGGCGCCATGGACAGTGGTGAAGAGCAACGACAAGAAGAGGGCCCGGATCGGGGCCATGAGGTACGTGCTCAACCTGTTCGAGTACCCCAACCGCGACCCTGAGGTTGTCGAGGTCCCCGACCCGCTCATCGTCGGGCCCGCCTCCAAGGTGTACGAGCACGGCGAGACCCCGGGCCCTCTCGGCGCGGCGCCGGTCCTAAGCACCCCGTAGACGTAGAGGGCCCCGGGGCGTGGGCGCCTTCCGACTTGACGGCAAGTGGGAGCTCCAGCCGTGATAGTTGACCGAACCCATCAGTTCTATTGGTCCTGCTGTTGAACCCCGTCTCGGCTGCGAACTGGGCGAACACTAGGAGCCAATGACGTCTGGGTGGGGCTCTACACTTCTGGTGTGCAAATCTCGGCAAAGGTCGATTACGGCGTGCAAGCGCTCCTGGTGATGGCCGTTGCGCGGGAGCCCATGACAGCTGACGCGTTGGCTGTGGACCAGGCCCTCCCCGGGAAGTTCCTGGGCGTCATTCTGAACGACTTGCGCCGGGCCGGGATCGTGGCCAGTCACCGGGGCCGCGACGCCGGCTACAGCTTGGCGCGGCCCGCTTCTCAGATCACGCTCGCGGACGTCATCCGGGCCCTGGAAGGGCCTCTTGCTCAAGTACGCGGGGTGCACCCGGAAGCAACGTCCTACCAAGGGGCGGCCCAGCACCTCCCAGATGCTTGGATCGCCGTGCGCGCCGGCCTCCGGGCCGTACTTGAGCACATCACGATCGAACAGGTTGCCAGCGGGGAGATGTCACCAGAGGTAGCTCGGCTCGTTGCTGACCCCGACGCCTGGATCGCACGCTCGTTTAGGGAGCCCGCAACCTAGGCCTCGGCCTTTATCGCAGACCTGAGACGGTCCGTGCTCTCAAAGAGCGCCGGCAACTTCTGTCCCGCCTGTGCCCAGACATGGCGACCGTTTCGGGTGGCGGCCGCGCCAAGCGGCAACGGCACCCGGTGACGTCCGGGCGAGATCGCTACGCGGACCGGGCTACCCCAGAGCTACGTCTCCGGGATGGTGGCCAAGCTATGCGACCTGGGGATTTTGGAGACTCGAGCCGACCCGGCCGATCGCCGGCGGACGCTTGTGAAAGGGAGCGGCTCGAAACCGAACGCTGTCGTCGGCTTCGGGGTAGTGCCGGTGGACGCGCTGCTCGTCGAAGCCCTCGGTGACTCCCCTCCGGGCAGCGCAGTCGAGCTCGTCTCGGCTCTGGGTGAGATCGCAGCGCGTTTACGGGGCGCCCCCGGCGGGAAGGGCACCCCGTCCGCCCGCCAGACAGGTACGCATCTCAGCTCAGTACCTCCATGGATCCGATAGATTCAGTCACGATTGACGAATGAGAGCTGGCTCCACCGCACACTCCAAGGTGACAGGGCCCCGGAGGTTGACGAAATGAATGAGCACGAACAAATCTACGCATACCGGGCAGATGGGCCTACCCGAGCCGACATTACGGGCATAGCCATGCCCCCCGCTCCGGCCGCACGCGAGTCTTTACGCGGAGCTCAGGCCTTTTTACGCGAAGCTAAAGCCTTTGACATTCCATTTCTCCAAGAAATGTGTTACTTGGCGACGTTTCGTTGGAGTGGTAGAACCGATATTCACGAAAAGATACCCACATTTGAAGAGGCTAAAGCAGGGGAAGCTATGGAAGCTTACCTTGGTGGGTGGGGGCGTAAAAGCGATTACGGAGTTATTGCTGTTTCTAACGCGACGGGGCTAAGCATTGGCGCCGCCTGGTACCGCCGCTATGTTCAACGGTACCCTTACGAACTGACCGTAGCTGTGCAGCAAGAGCACCAGGGCCAGGGTGTCGGCAGCTCGTTGTTGCGTCATTTACTTGATCATGCCAGTCAACATAATCGTCCCGAGATATCCCTCAAAGTTAGAAGAGACAATGACGTTGCCAGAAGGCTATATGAAAGACTAGGGTTCGAACCAATCTCCGACGAGAAAACCTATGAAATTATGGTTGCTTCAACAAACTGTTCCACCAAGGCCGGAAGTAACTATTAATGGAGCGACGCTGGACGGTCCGGCCTCCTACGGTTGCACCGTCCGGGATTAACGGCTCAAGATCGAGCGCCGGAGGAACTCCTACGGCACGTGGCGGCCTCACAGCAGGGACCACGGGCGGCCCGACCAGGAAGTCCAGGCAGCTGGACTTGGCAGCCCGACCCCAGATCAAGGCCCGGGTGGGCGTCGTTGTGACCTGAGGGCTCGTGTGTAAGGAGCACAGGACCAGGACCGACGCCGCCGGCCGAGCGGCAGCCGAGTGGAACGGCCGGTGCCGCACCTCAGGGGCAGCGGTTCCTTGCCGCGCAATCATTTTGTTACGCCGGGCGTCTCCATTAGGTAACTCGGGACGGACAAGTCGTCCCTCTCTTCCCCCGAAACCCATGGAGGTCACGAACACGATGCGAAAAAACATCACTCGGGCTGCGCGCCTGGCGCTCGGCATCGCCACGCTCGCCAGTGCCGGCACCCTCAGCACCCTCGTTGCCGGCGCTGCCAATGCGGACGGCGTCACCGGGAACGCGCCGACCGGCTTCTCGCCGGTGGTCGGGCATGTCTACCTCGACGACAACACCAAGGGGACCAACACGATCGGGGCGTTTGACCGCCATCTCGACGGGTCCCTATCACCCATGCCGGGTTCGCCCTTCGCCGTCGGTGGCGCAGGGACGGGAGCGGGCTTGGCTTCCCAGGGCGCGCTACAGCTCAGTAGCGACGGCCGCTACCTGCTCGCCGTAGATGCCGGCAGTAACCAGGTCTCGGTCCTGAGGGTGGGCTGGGACGGCAGCCTCCAGCTCGTCCCCGGCGGGGTCGTCTCGTCGGGCGGCCCCACGCCGGTCAGCATTGCCGTGCACGGCAACCTCGTCTACGTCGCCAACTCCGGCGCCGTCGGCCCCAACTTCACCGGGTTCACGCTCTCGCCCTGGGGCCAGCTCCAGCCGTTGCCCGGCTCCACGGTAACTGTGGCCAACGGCTCGCAGCCCGACGACGTCCTGTTCAACTCGATCGGCAACACGCTGGTCGGCAACCTCACGGGCACCTCACAGATCGAGAGCTACTCCGTAGGTTGGGACGGGCTCTTAACCGCGGCTCCGGGCTCACCTCTCGCCGCCCAGGGGCTCGGGCCTTTCGGCAGTGAGTTCCGCCCCACCAACCCGTTCCAACTGTTCGTCTCCAACGCCCACAACGTGGGCGCCGGCACAGGCACGGTCTCGGCCTTCAACGTGGCCTGGGGCGGGGCGCTGTCGCCGATCGGGGGGTCCCCGTTCGCCGACGACCAGACCGCCCCGTGCTGGGTCGAGATCACCCACGACGGCCAGTTCCTGTTCACGGTGAACACGGCGTCGGGCGATATCTCCCGATATTGGATCGCCCCCAGCGGGACCTTGAGCTTGCTCGGTAGCACGCCGGTCAGCGCCACCGGTGGCGTGGGCGCCGTTGACGCCCGCCTGAGCCCCGATGGCCGCACGCTGTACGTGGACGAGAGCAAGATCGGCGCCGTGGGCGCCTTCGCCGTGAACGGCGGCAACCTCACCGAGCTACCCAGCTCACCCACGCCGTTGCCCGCTGGCGCCACGCCTGCCGGCCTGGTCGTCAACTAACTGGGACCTCGTGCAACCTAAAGGCCGGGAGCGTGACTGCTCCCGGCCTTTGCTCGGACCAGGCCGTGGCCTCGTCAGCAATCTTGGGCCACCTGCAGGGCCAGGGCCCGCCGCGCAATCATTCGGCCGTCGCCGGCGTCTTCATTAGGCCGGAGTACTTACTGAGGGCCAATACGATCGAGGCGAGCCATATGGACGACCAGGGACGAGCCTTCCTCGAGGCGGCTATGCCGCACCTCGACGTCGTGTACCGCGTCGCACGGCACGCCAGCAGGGACCACCACCATGCCGAGGATCTCGTCCAGGAAACCTACCTCCGCGCTTTCGCCGCCTTCGGCACCCACCGGGGGCCGAGCACCAAGGCGTGGCTCGTCACCATCTGCCTCAACCTGGCCCGCAGCCAGGGCCGGCGCCGTGCCCGACGCGTCGTCGAGACGGGTATGCCCGAGCCGTACGAGCCCGAGGCGCCCGGGGCGAGCGTGGCGGAGGAAGCGCTGGCCAGCATCGAGCGGGCCGCCGTTTCCCGTGCCCTGGCCCAACTACCCGACGAGCAGCGCCAGGCCATCGTGCTCATGGACCTGGCCGGGCACAGCGCGTCCGAGGTCGCCGAGATGCTCGGGTGCCCGCGCAACACCGTGCTCTCCCGCGTGTTCCGCGGCCGCCAGCGCTTGGCGACATTGCTGGTCGAGGAGGACATGAACCGTGACGTGCCCTGAAGAACGCGTGATCGCCTTCCTCGCCGGTGAGCTCACCCCGGCGGAGGAACGACGTTTCGACCAGCACCTGCTCGGCTGTGAGGAATGCTGGCAGGCGGTCAAGGCGGACCGGGCGGCACGCCTCGCCCTGGAACAATTGCGCCAACCCGCTCCGGCGGGGCTCGAGGGCCGCGTGGCCCTCGCCATCGCCCTCGCCTCGCAGGAAGCCTCGAAGGGCCCCGTCGCCCGGGCCGGCGCGGGGGCACCGTCCCTCCTGCGCTGGGCGACGGCCCGTCCCCACCGCCCCCGCCTGGTGGCAGCGGCCTGCCTGGTCGTCGTCATGGCCGCCGGCGCCGCCGGTTGGCTCGTCGCCGACCGCCCGGCGGCCGACCCTCCCCAGCTGGCTGCCGTCGTCGCCATGATGACCCCGGGCTCGGCGCCTACGAGCGCGCTCCGGGCCGGCGAGCACTTCGTCATCGCCGGCCAAGCCCTTATGGTGCGCGCCTACCAGTTCGAGGGCACCGAGGAGCTCGTCGCCACCTCGGCCCAGCCGTTCCCCGTGCCGTCGAGTTCGCATATGCTGCCCGGCTCCTCGTCACAAGCATGGATGGCGACCAAGGGCCGGTTGTCCATGTACGGGGTCAACCGGCGCGGTGGCCAGTCGATGTTCGTCGTGGCAGCGATGCCGATGGCTGAGATGCCCCAGATGGCGGCGCGCCTGGACCTCATCTAGAGGCGCCCCGAGGCCCGCGCCGGGCCTGCAATCAATCCAGGCCGGCCGGCGTCGCTAGGGGTGTGGCCGACAGAACCTGGGACGCGAACCCCGAAGAAGACGGAAGGCGCCCCGGGGTGAGACACCACGCCGGAGATGTAAGCCGGGTAAAGCGGGTTGTCAGAGTTATAATTGCCGGCAGCCGCGACCACTGTGATATTTTTGGACATGGCGTAATCGATAGCGCATTGCATAGCGCCGAGCGTCGCCGCACCGGGACATGTGAGCTGGTTGTCAGCGGGGTCGGAGCCGCCGCCCAGGCTAAGGTTGATGACTTGCAAACCTGGGTAGTTAGCGGCGTCTATTATTCCTTGGGCGATGGTGAAGGTGGAGAAATACTCGCCGGTGGTGCCAGACGCGTAACCACCCACCCGGATGAGTAGGATTTCGCATTGTGGGCACACCCCGGTGGTGTAGCTGCTGGCGCTGGTCCCGCCTGCAATTAGCTTTGCTACGTAGGTGCCGTGGTCGATGTCGTCGTTCGCGCCCTGCGCAATGAACTGTGACCCGGCGGTGTAAACGCTGCCGGGCCGCGAATGAGATAGTTAGGCCGTGATTACCGACAGCGGCGGTCTGGCCGTTGGTAGCTGTCCCGGATCCCGATGGGTCGGTCGAGTCGGTTGAAGTGTAGGTAAACGGAGTGGACGAAGAGGTGCTGTTCGCTCCCACGGTAACGACATAACGTAAAGCTGCGCCCGTCAGAGTGGCGTTGTAAGCCGCGCTCATACTGCCGTTAAGACCGGCCGTTAGGGTGTATTGCATCCCGGCGCTGTAGCTGGTGCCTGCAGCGAATATGATGGTCAGACTGTAGGTGCCGATGTAGGTGACCTGCCCGTTGGTGGCTGTGCCCGACCCCGTCAGCTGGTACTGGTTGGTAGAGGTGAAGGTATATGGAGTGGACGAGCCGGTGGCGTTCGCGCCCACGGTGACGGGCTTTGCGGCTCGCCGGTGATCTGTGGTACCGACAAACCCTGCAGCTGCGCCTGGAAGAGGTTGGCCCACAGCGAGGCTAAGGATCCGGGCACCGCGGAGCGGGGGACCTGGTCTGCCAGTCGCAGGGCCGTGGTTGCAGTAGCCTCGCGATCTGGTACAGGCGCGGCGGGCGCTTCTTCGGTACCTCCAGGAGACTCCTCCACCGCCGGCTTGGGGACGAGAGGTCGGTATAAATCCGCAGGAGACCGCCGTCAAAGCGGTGATACGGCGGCTGGGGCCAGGCAGCAGGCTCGTCATCTTCTGCGAGTAGCCTGTTTGTGGCACCAGCGGCCCGTATGGCTTCGAGGTCCTGGATGGAACTGTGCTGTATGAAGTCCATCATTTCGATAAGACTCACAGGGCACCGCGACGCAAACAGGCCTTCGTGAAGTTCTTGAAACCAGCCGGTGCCGCCGTCCCGCTCGCCCCTCGTCTGTCGCCTTTACCCTCATTGTTCTGGGATTGTGCGCCTTCACACAGTGTTCACAGTTTGCTCACAATGATCCACAATCGACGTCTACGTTGGAAGCACGGACGAAGTATGAGCTGACAGGAGGATGAGATGTCAGTGGCAACAGAGGCCGGGGTTACGGCCCACGAACAGGCCACTGGGATCGATGAACACGTCGCAGCATCCGCCCTCTCTGGGGCGGTTCGTCCCCGTTACCTTTAGAAGGAGCCGCACCAAATGCAAATACGAAATCCTTGCGCGCCTACGCCCAGACCTAAATTTAGGTTGGGTCGTGCCCGGTTGGCAGCCGCAGCCGTCGCCCTGACCACTGGTGCGCTTTGTGCCGGGCTGATGGCCACCGTCGTGCCCGCCTACGCGGACGCGCCTACGCTGTCGGCGGCCTCGATCAGTTTTGGGGTTAGCACGACCTACACCATAAGTAATGTGCCGGTGGGTAGCCTGAGCGCCAACGGGACGACCGTCGTGCTGAGCGCCGGTATCACCCGCGGCACCGAGGCGCTCGCCTTCTATAATGGGGCATCCGGCTACTCGGTTAGCTACACACCCTCGGGTGGCTCTGCCACCGCCGACGCGGTGGACGCGGCGTCCTCCAGCGGGGCCAAGGTGACCTTGACCCTAGCTACCACCCTGGTCGGGGGGGACACGCTCAACATCACCGCCAAGGGGACCAATCCCGCCTATAGCACCGCCACCCAGTCCAACGACATCACCGTCACCCCCGGTAACGGCACCGCCGAGACGACTGGTTCGGTCACTTTTGGTAACTCGCTGGACGCCATCACCGTTGTGCCTGCGCCACCGTACGGCGGGGCGCCGGCAACCTATACCGTCAGCTTCAAGGTCACCGACGCGGTGAGCATCGGCGGGGACATCTTCCTTTCCGAGACCGACGGCCCCACCAACTTCAGCCCCGTCAAGAGCGTCGAAGTGAGCGACAGCACCCAGGGTTGGGACTTTGCCGCTCCGGCGACGGTCCTGGCCAGTGGCACGGCCAAGGTCCCAGTGAACGTGGCCATCAGCGCTGGTGACTCCGTCCGCATCGTGCTGGCCAACGTCACCAACCCCCCAGCCGGCACCGTGAGCGACTTCGCCGTGTACACCACGGCTGACATCGTGCCCGCCGACGCTGCCCCTTACACGGTCAGCACCACGCCACCCTCCACCACCACGACCACCACCACGACGACAGTTCCCACCACCACGACACGGCCCAAACCTGTGCCGGTGGTGGCGGCGCTCAGCACACGTTCTACCGTGTCCGGCAACAAGGTCGAACTTAGACTGCTTTGCAGCGGGGCCACCTGCCGGGGCACGATCAGGCTCTATGAAGGCGGCACCCTGCTCGCCACCAAGAGCTATGCCATGTTCGCGGGCACGGCGTCCCGCTGGGGGGCCTACTTGAACAGCAAAGCCCTCCTGCTGCTGGTCAACTCCAGGTACCACACCGTAAATGCCACCGAGGTAGTCACCGTGACCGACGGCACGACCGTACAGAAACAAATAACCCTGGTCGGCCCGGCGGTGACCGCGCTCACAACAAGGGCGGCCGTGTCCGGCAACAAAGTGGAACTGAAGCTGAACTGCAGCGGGGCCACTTGCCAAGGCACAATATGGCTCAATTACGGGAGGCCCTCGCTCGCCAAGAAGAGCTATGGCATGGTGGTGGGCACCACGTCCACCTGGACGACGTACTTGAACAAGGAAGCCATGCGCCTCCTGGCCAGGGCCAGGTACCACACCCTCAATGCCACAGAGACAGTCACCGTGAGCGATGGGCCGACCGTACATAGACAAATAACCCTGGTCGGCTAGGTCCCCCTACCTTACGAGGCGACCGGACCCCCTCCTGGTTACTGACCGGAAGGGGGTTCCGGTAGCAACTGGCCAAAAAGTGCGCGCCGTTCCGGGGGATGCGGCGGCGTGCCAGTCGGTCGGGCGTCGCAGTGGTCCCCGGGAATGGCGGGTGTATGCTCGGCGAGTGGGCCGCAAAGGTTGCCTCGCACTTGCGCGAACAACGCGTATCGCGGGTACTCACGGAGATCGTCCCGGCCGGGACGGGCGCGTGACCGGGTCCGGGATGAACGTGTGGAGCGGGCTCTGTCGTAGCGCGGCCTTGCTCGTCGCCGTGTCGTCGCTGGTCGTCGCCCTTGGGGCCTCGGCGGTCGTTGCTGCCCCTGCCGCGTCTGCGGCCTCGAACAACTGCGCCGCCGTGACCGGCTGGGCGGTCACCGTCAACTCGACCTACTTCTTCTTGGACCAAGGCGGCGGCTGGATATCGAGCTCCACCGAGGACGCGTCGGGGCAGTTCGGGACGGTCTCGCTCTCGGTCACTGCCACCTCGTTCCACGCTGTCAATCCTTACCTTCCCAGGTACAACGGTTACACGGCGACGTTTAATGGCACGGTTTCAGGCAACTGCTTGGTCAGGGGCACCTGGACGTCGGTTAAGGGGGCTAACCACGGCGTCTTTACGGCATACCCGCTGAACCTTGCGCCCGCCAAGCCCGACATCTCCGGGCACGTCACCGGGAGCGACGGTAAACCCCTCGCCGGGATCGACATCGACGTGCGCAATGCGAGTGGCGCGGTGGTCACGAGCGCCGCCACTGACGGCACCGGGCACTACCAGACGACCACACTCGACCCTGGAGCGTATTCCGTCGCCCCGGCGACCGACCCGGATTTGTATACGCCGAGCGTCGTCCAGGTCACCCTCTCGAACGCCCCGGCGACCGCGAACTTCAGTCTTGCCGCGTGCAGCGCTCCGGCGGTGCCCCGCACCCCCTCGCTATCTTCGGCGAACGAGGTGACCGCCTCGGGGAGCGACGAGTGCAAGCTTGATATTGCGGTGACACCACAACAGGGCACGACCGGATTGACGCTCAAGGGTGGCGGCCCGACCTTTCTGAACGGTCCGTACACCTGTGCTTCTGGCTGTATCGGGGTCCTGATCCACGTCACACACAAGGGCATGGACGTGCCCAATGCGAAGGTCTACGCATCCGTCTCGGACTTGGCACAGGGATTTCCGCCCTACCGGAAGGGATCGGTCCCGAGCGGTGGGTACCTGTGCAAAGTGGGGTTTGCCCACCAGTGCGCTCCTGCCCCGTACCACGATCTTATGGGGCTGGTCACAAACAAATCCGGGAACGTGCGCGTCCTGTACTGGCTACCAGGATTGATCCATAATGAGACGACGACATTCAGCGTCACAGCGCAGGCGCACCTTTGTGCCCCGACAAAATGTGAGCTGGCGACGGGCCGGCAGGACCAAAGCATCTCCCTGTCGAGTCACCTCGTTTATACAAGCCAGGCTCGACTGCCTCCCGAACAAGCCGCGGTGCTGACCGAATGGGCTGCACCATTCGGTCTGAATGCATGGGCGGCGTCTGTCACCTGGGTCAAGGCTCTGCAGACGTTCGCAACGATCATAAGCACTTCGGTTGCCTTGATCGCCCCCGAGGGCGCGGCGTTGCTTCCACTTTTCGAAGGGGTGCATAATGCGCACAGCCTCATCGAGAAGTTCGACAGCGAGGACGCAAAGGACCAGGTGCGGTTCGGGCTGGTGATAATGTTCTTGAGCGATTTCAAGATCCACCCAAATGGTCTCGGAGCTACCCGTGGGTCAGCGGAAACCCTAGACCAGTTGGGGTCTCCGTTCATCGATCTCCTCGTCGGCACGGACGGGGAGAAATCCACGGGCGGCCTGCTGTATAAATTCGCTCAACAGCTCATCGCCAGCGAAAAAGCCCACCCCACGTCGTCCGAGGCCCAAGAAATGACGGTCAACGTCTACGAGGTCTCATACTGCCCCCAAGACGCCGAAGACTGCATCCCCAGCTCACCCGGGGCGGGCAACTACCTGTACTTCGAACTCATTTCTCGCTCTCTACAGTTCGACACCACCGTCTTTCCTCAAGTCGGCGAACAGGGAATTGTCGTCCCGTACTCGCCAAGTAATTGGGCAGACGCTCAGCAGGATCTTCTCGGGTAGATCCGCATTGGTGACGCTTTTCGCTTTCACAGGCGGCCGGCGAAGCGCAGGCCAGACCTGAGTGGGCGCCGCCGCCTCGGCCGAGGTGTGATCTCTTCCGCCTAGCCACGCTGCCTCCGCTCCTGGTCGTGACGGTCGCAGGCTGCGTTAGTTAGTCGGCCCTTTCGTCGCGTCGCGGTGCAGGGAAGTCCAGCCTCTTGAGCTTGACCATCCGTCCATCGGGATTGTGCCAGACGATACCTTCAAAGCGCTCGCGGACCAAAGCGTCCCGCAACGTCTCGAAGGTGATCGGGTCTGGGTTGACTAGCGGCACGATGCCATGCCGGACCAGCGCGTGGAAGCCCCAGCCCTCGGGATTGCCGTTGATCTTCGGCCCGATCAGCTCGTAGGTGCCCGATTGGAAGCTGGGCCATGTCCCGTCAGTAGCTGGAGCAATGGCTTCGGCGTGCCACCTGGCGAGCCTCGAGTGTTCGATTGGCTCCCAACCGACCGACTTGCCAGTCCGTTCGTCGACCTCCAGGAAGAGGAACTCGGCGGTGGGAAACCGATCATCCCTCACCTCGCAGCGCGCCCACCAGCGGGCGCCATCGTACATGCAGCACATCCCGTCGAACTTGCGAGTCGGCACGCCCTCCCCTGCCAGCACCCATTCGCAGCCCGGCGTTACCTCCCCGGTCACATGGCGGCCATAGTCACGCTCTAAGTCACGCACGAACAGCGTCGGGATCTTCCTCATACGTCCTTGTTTAGCTGCTCAGCCCGGAGAACGCTGCCGGGGCGAGCGTGGACGGCACGACTAACCGCCGCCGCGCCCCCGGGCCTAGCGTGCACTTGGTCGTGCTGGCCAGCCCCAAGGGCGGCCCGGACGAGACCTTCCGCACGGCCCCCGCCGATCTCATAGATCGCCGAAAAAGCAGCCCTTGGGATCGGCGTCGGTAAGCTATCCCCACCCAACCGACAAGCGTTCGGGTTCTTTCCGGCACCGCTCGGATAACGGTCTGTCGGTCTGGCTCGGGCTCTCGTCCTCAAGCCGGCGCCTGGCGTTAGCTCCGGCGGGACGACAAGGCCTCGCCGCTCCGGGCCAGCGCCGGCTCTCGGGAGGGTCTACCGTTGCGTCCAGGCATCCGCGGGGACCAGACCACGCGGGGATGGGGGTAACCCGATGAGAACAGTGGCCAGTCGGCCTAGGTGCCGCCGGGGCGGGACCGCCCAAATGGCGACCGCTTTAGCGGGAGCATCACTACTCGGCCTTGGGCTGGTGGCGGCCAGCGCCACCCCCGCCAGCGCCACGTCTCCGACGGAGCTTTTTGTCACCGCCAGCGGCGCCAAGGCAGGGCCGTGCTCGATATCCAAACCGTGCAGTTCGGTGAGCCGGGCGGTGGTCGTGGCGGACCACCAGCCCTTTAACTTTACACCCGTCGTGGTCAACGTCGGCAGGGGGCACTTTGTCACCAGCCTGAACTTCCCCGACATGTCCTACCCCGAGCCGATGCTGACGATCAGGGGTATCTCCCCGTCGGCGACGACCCTGGCCGGTAATGGCTCCAGCGCGGTTCTCTTCGCTCTCGCCGACGCTCCAAAGATCACCGTCGAGGACCTCACGATCACCGGCGCGAATGCCCCGGTCCATGACGGCGGCAACTTCATGAACTTTACCGACGTGACCTTCTCGCACAATGTACCTGGCGGCGCCCTTTTTGACGACGGCGGGACGATGGCCGTCTCCGGCTCGACGTTCAGTGACAACGCCCTTACCACGACGACCTCTGGCGGAGGGGCTATCTCAGACGTTGGTGGTTCGCTTACGATCGTTGGCTCCTTGCTCACTGGCAATAGCGTGAAGGGCGCCCGCACCGCTTCCGGGGGTGCGGTTTATGTCAACGATGGCCATCTGAGCGTTACCGGTTCGACGATCACGAGGAATGCGGCCACCGGTTCGGCCGGCGGAGGGGCGATCGGGATCGACCAGTCCGGCCGTACCACCGTCATCGGCTCGACCATCAACGCCAATAGGGCCGCCGGGCCGGGCGGCCTAGTGAGCGCGACGGCCGGGGCCACCATCAGCTTCGGCGCCGACATCCTGGTCGCCAACACCGGCTCGGGGGGCTCGGTTTGCTCAGGAGGAGGGGACCGCGACCTGGGCTACAACGTGATCGACCAGTCGACCTGCTCCATGGGTGCAAAGTCCAAGCTTACGACCGGCACTGCGGTCGGTCTCGTAGCCTTAGCGTCCAATGGTGGCCCAACGCACTCCGAAAGGATCAGGAAGTCCAGCGCGGCCCATGACGTCATCCCGGTGGCGGCCAGGCTGGCCGGCACTAGTTTCTGCTCCCGCCAGGACCAACGCGGCGTACCCCGTCGGCAAGGACCGGCCACTAGCTGTGACGCCGGCAGCTACCAGTTCGCGCCCCCGGTGATCATGGGCATCTCGCCGGTCAAGGGGCCCCCCGGGACCGAGGTCAGAATCAAAGGCTACGGGTTTGACTTCCTCGCCCTGCGTTTCGGGAGCGTGGCACCGGGCCTGGTGGTGAGCGGGGAGCAGACGGCGAGCACTATGGTGCCGAAGCTCGGCAAGGGTATGGCCACCATCGCGCTCTCCAACCCCGACGGGCACACCTCAACAATCTTTGACGTACTGCCGTTGAAGACGACTTAAGACGATCAGTTCCCTAGGGCCCGGAGAGGTTCGTTGATAACGGGAGCGACCGGACTGGGACGGGGTCTCGGGAACTTCGGTCCGCACAAGGTACGAGCCGGGTGGCAGCTTGTGGCCGAGGTCCTGAAAGGCGAGGACACTGTCTTCGGGGAGTGTTTGGCGTCTCGGTCGCCGCCTCCGCCACGGCCGTCGTAGTGGGCGCACCGAAGGCCGACCGTGCTGTACGACCCGGATGGCGACAGCTCCTGCGTCAGGTAGGTGTAGTGGCCGTCTGAGTGCGGCCATGTGGCAACTCGAGCCGGGCCACTTCGTCGTCGGTCACGGTGAGCTCCAATGCGGCGATGGCACCGTCGAGATGATGAGGACGACCGCTCCACTGCAGATCTCAAGCGGTTGGTGGGGTGAGCACCAGGGCGTGACCAGAGAGGTCGACCGCCACGCAGAAGGTGTCGGAGCTACACGAGACGGCGGTGATGGGAGCGTGGTCGACGGCCAGGGGCGCAGACCAGGAGCCGGCGTTGTCGTAGAGGAGGTTGCCATCAACAGTCCCAGCGGCGCAGAAACCAGACACGCACGACAGGTCCGCGGGTGCACCGCCGGGCCCCGCCGGGAGGTCGACGAGCTTCGAGGGGGACCATGAGGACCCGTTGTAGGTGATGACATCACCGTTGTCATCTATGGCGCCGCAGCGGTCGACGGCGTGGCAGGACACCTCGGCCTGGGCGTAGCTGGCGGCGAAAAGCTTGGAGCCCCGGTCCACCCAGGTCCCGTTGTCGTATAGCGCGTAGTCGTCGTAGT
>Ga0181517_10003608_pt1 | contig 14632 bp, 10 predicted proteins | sample PEATcosm2014_Bin_31_FD_119748 | JGI IMG/M metagenome (GOLD analysis project Ga0181517, IMG submission 119748) | Peatland microbial communities from MTU Mesocosm Facility, Houghton, MI, USA - PEATcosm2014_Bin01_30_metaG | ecosystem: Environmental > Terrestrial > Soil > Wetlands > Peat | place... | reverse complement strand
GATCGGCCTGATCACGTTCAGCGCCGGCGTCACGCTCTGGGCGCTGGCCCACCGTTGGGCGGGCCTTCGCCTCGCCCCCTTCGCAGGTGGGGCGCGCCGCCGCGCTGACGAGCCCGTTGTACGCTCCCGGGTGCTCCCGGTGCCCGCCATCGCCGCCGCCGCCATTTTCGTGGTGGTCACCTCGGTGGGCATCGGTGTGGGCGACACCTCGCTCAAGGCCTACAACCTGGTGGAAACGGCCGTCGGTGAGCCGAGGCTGGCATCGTTCCTTGTCGACCCCGCCCGCGTCCCGGGCTGGACATGGACCTATGAGGAACAGTTCCAAAACGGCAAGCCCGAGTTCGGCCTGGACTCGCTTTGGTACCGCTACCTCTACCGGCCGACCGGCCAGGACGGCGCTCTGCGGGCCACCGTCCCGGTTACCGCCGACGTCATCAACGCCTCGGGGGTCTCGGGTTTCAACGCCTTTACCCTGCAGGACTGCTACAACTTCCATGGCTGGTCCGAGCGCGCCACCGTCGACGAGGACCTCGGGGGCGGCATCACCGGTCAGTCTCTTTCCTACGACTCCTCGCAATACGGGGACTGGTCGGTGCTGTACTGGATTTGGCCCGTCCTGGGGACTGAGGGCAACCCGACGGCCACACGTTACGAGCGTGTCGTACTTTACGTGCAGGACGGCCCACTGGCCACCGTGCAGGACCCCAAGACCGGTGTGAAGAGCACAGCGGCGCTCAGTCTTGACCAGCGCCTGACCGTCGACCGCGATTTCCTGACCGTGTTCGCGAGTGAGATCATTAGGCAGCAAAAAGCAGCAACGACCGAGAGCACCGAGACCGAGGCAGCCGGATGAGCAATATAAGCAAGGGCTCAGCCATCGAAGCCCGCAGGATGGCTCGCCGCAAGGACGAAATCGCCCGCGACCTCGAGGTGCTCGTGCAACGCCTGGCCGAGAGCCGGGAGGCCATTGTGCGGCTCCTCGCCGCGGCCACCGGGGAAGAGCAGGCGAAGCCCATCGAGCCGGCGCCCAACTCCGTGACGCCCCTGCGTGCATTACGCAGCACGCTCGGCGCTCCCGGCCCCGAAGCCCCCCAAAGGCCCACTGAAAACCCTGGCCCGGCGGAGCGGGCACTAGTGGGGGCGGCCGGTGATATCGGGCGAGAGGGCCAGGCCTGGGAGCGTTTTGTCAACGCCGGTGAGGAACTCGGCATGGCCGACGCCGATGCCCGGGGGACGAGGGCGGCGCGGCGTATGGTCCTGGCCGCCGTGCTGGTGGCCGTCGGAGCTGTGGTACTGCTGGTCGCCCTAGTCAGCCTGCTGTAACCAGGCCAGCCCGGGCGTAGGCGCGGGGATCTGCCAAAAACCACGCGCCATGACCGAAGAATTCAGTTACCGTTCATCGGCCCTCTACTGGGGCGCAAGATCTATAAGCAATACTCGCGGCGTGCGCACCCAGCGGCCGTACCCGAAGGGCCCTACGCCGGGGAAAAAAGCAAGCAGGACCGGTCTGGGCATGGTGGGCGGCGACTCACGGCCCGTCCCCCAGGGGCCAACCTTAACGGCTGAAGAACTGGACATTTCCGTAGTCATGCCTTGTCTCAACGAGGCTGAGAGCGTAGGTACCTGCGTCGCCAAGGCCTTCGAGGGCATCCGCCTATCGGGGCTTGTCGGTGAGGTGGTGGTCGCCGACAACGGCTCCTGGGACGGGTCAGTGGAGATCGCCCGTCGGGCGGGAGCGCGCGTTGTCGATCAGCCGTTGCGTGGTTACGGGAACGCCTACCGGAAGGGTTTCGCCGAAGCCCGGGGCCACATCGTCGTTATGGGCGACTCTGATGATAGCTACGACTTCACCCAGATCCCGGCCCTGATCGCTCCCATCCAAGCCGGTGCCGACTACGTCTTGGGCTCACGTTTCCGAGGCCAGATCGAGCCCGGCGCCATGACCTGGAGCCACCGCCACATCGGCAACCCCATCCTTACCGGGATGCTCAACATTCTCTTCGGCCTCAAGTCGAGCGACGCTCACAGTGGCCTGCGCGCCTTCCGGCGCGAGGCCCTCCAACAGTTGGGACTGAGTTGCGAGGGCATGGAGATGGCCTCAGAGATCGTCGTCAAGGCGGCGCGTGCCGGGCTCGATGTCGCCGAAGTGCCGATCGTCTACCACCCGCGCACCGGCGAATCAAAGCTGCAGTCCTTGCCCGACGCGTGGCGGCACATGCGTTTCTTGTTGCTGCTCTCGCCGCTCCACGTGTTCATTTGGCCCGGGCTATTGCTGTTCGGGGCCGGTGTCGTCGCCCAAGGTGTGCTGCTCGGGCTGGGCTCCTCGCAACTGGGCCTGCGCTTGAGCGCCCTCGCTGTGTGCGTCATGCTGTTGGGTATGCAATTACTGGTCCTGGGCTTGTTCGCCAAGACTTATGCCCGCCATGCCGGCCTGGAAGCGGAGTCGCCGGCGAGCCGGTTCGTAGAGCGCGTCTTCACGTTGGAGCGCGGCTTGCTGGCTAGTGCGGTCCTCGGCTTGCTTGGGGCCGCCGTCGCCGCCTTTTGTATTTTCGGTGTCGTAGGGGGGAAGTCGTTTGACGAACAGCTGGGCGGGCTCGGGCTAGGTATCGTCGTCCTCGGTGCCCAACTCGCTTTCGGGTCGTTCTTCCTGGCGTTCTTCCGGGCCCCGTTCGACCGCGCCGGCGCGCCCCAGACGATCGTCCTGGTGTGAAGGCCCGCCCGCGGCGGGCCCGTGGGACGGTGGGGTGGTGAGGGCTAGCGGATGCCCGTGAGGACCCTCGTCTTGCTCGTTGTGGGCGTGCTCTGCGTCGCCGGTGGCGTCATGGTGCGCCGTAAGTTGCCCCCTTTTCGTCCCGGGACGGGTAGCGGCCGGGTGGCGCGTCGGTGGCCGACCGAACGTGAGCGTGTCAGTTTCAGCACGGACGGCCTGTTCATCGCCTCGCCCGCGCTCTCCGCCCGGCGCACCCTCGGGGCCCGCCAGCGCGACGCGTTGACCGCCGCCGGCGCCGCCCTGCTCGCCGGTTTGGTCTTGGCGCCGCACGTTGTCCTGCTTGGTCTTGTCGCCGGCTGCACGGTGGCCTATGCGGCGTCCATGCTCGTACGGCTGTGGTTGTTCAAGATCTCGCTCGGGGGCACAGCCTTGATCAGGATCTCTGACGCCGAGGCCCAGGGCGCGCCCGATGAAGTCTTCGAGAACTACACGGTGATGGTGCCCGTTTTCCACGAACCAGAGGTGATGTCATCGCTGGTCGAGCACCTCCGCCGGCTGGATTACCCCGCCGAACGGCTTCAGATCCTCCTTCTCGCCGAAGCCGATGACGCCGCCACCATTGCTGCCGCCCGCATGGCCATCGGCCCCGCGGCAGACCTTCGGATCCTGATCGTCCCCCCCGGGGGGCCACGGACCAAGCCCAAGGCGCTCAACTACGGCCTGACCCATGCCACCGGCACCTTCCTCACCATCTTCGACGCCGAAGACCGCCCGGACCCGTTGCAGCTGCGCAGAGCGGCCATCGCCCTTTGCCGGCTGCCGCCCGAGGTGGCCTGCTTGCAGGCCCGCCTCGGGTTCTTCAACGGCGGCCAAAACATCATCACGCGCTGGTTCCAGGTGGAGTACAGCATGTGGTTCCGCCAAATGCTGCCGGGGCTGTCGAAATTGCGCGTGCCCGTACCGCTGGGGGGGACTTCGAACCATTTCCGCAAGGAAGTGCTGCTCGACCTGGGCGCCTGGGACCCCTACAACGTGACCGAGGACGCCGATCTCGGGATCAGGTTGAGCCGCGCCGGCTATCGCAGCGAGGTAATGGACTCGTTGACCCTGGAGGAGGCGAACAGCGACTTCGTCAACTGGGCCAAGCAGCGCTCCCGCTGGTACAAGGGCTACCTGCAGACGTTCCTGGTCCACATGCGCGACTTCCGTTCCTCACGGCGCCTCCTGGGTACGCGCCGTCTGCTGTTCCTCATGCTTTTCGTCGGGGGTACCCCCCTCATGGCCATGGTGAACCCCGTTTTCTGGACCTTGACCGTGATCTGGTTTGTCGTCAAACCGGCCTGGCTGATGGCGGTGTTCCCCGCACCTCTGTACTTCCTGGGGTTATTTTGCTGGCTGGCCGGCAACTTCCTGTTCACCTTCACCTGCATGCTGGAGGCGATCGAGGTCGACGATTCGCTCTTCGTTGCCGCGCTCTTGACCCCCGTTTACTGGGTCATGATGTCGGTGGCTGCCTACAAGGCCCTACTACAGGTCTTCTTCGCCCCGGCGTACTGGGAAAAGACCCGTCACGGGTTGACGAAGACAGTCCTGGGGGCAACAGCACCGGCTAGGCCGACGCCATGACCACCGTCCTCGCCCGGCCTCGTCCCCTGGTGCGCACCGCCCCCCCGGCGCCGCCGTCCCCGCAGCCAACGGCAACGGCGCCCGGCCGTTCCGGCCCCACTACGGCATTGGTTGCCTACTGGCCCATCGTGCTCGCTGTTGTGGCGTTCGGCGCCTACCTCGCCGCCGGCTGTTACATGCTCTACGCGGTGCACTACGCCATCGGCGACTCGCTGTCGCGTTCCGAGGACGCCCGGGCCGTGCTCTTCAGCCGAGACCCGCACCTGGCGGCTTGGGGCTTTGTCTGGTTCCCGGGCCCCGTAGTGGCCGAGCTGCCCTTCATGCTCATCGTGAGCCCCCTCAACCATGCCGCTCTGGCCGGGCCGCTCAGCACCGCGACATGCGGTGCTCTCACCGTGCTCGTCCTCGTCAGGCTGTTCCGCCGTCTCGGTCTGAGCGAGCCGGTGGTGGCGGGGCTCGCGTTGACATACGCCCTCAACCCCGTGATTATCTTCTACGGCGGCAACGGGATGAGCGAGGGCTCCTTTTACCTGTGCGCCTCGGTGTTCCTCCTCGGGGTCGTCGAGTGGTACCAGGGGGGAGGCCCGCGCTCGCTCATATTGATCTCGATGGGCCTGGCGGGCGCCATGACGATCCGCTACGAGGCGATCGCTATCGTGCCCGTGGTCTCTGCCCTGGTCTCGTTCCGCGAGCGCGGCTGGGCGCGGCGGGCGAAGGTGGCGGTCCTGGTCGCCCTGCCAGGGGTCTTTGTGTTCGCCCTGTGGACGTTTGCCAACTGGTTGATCATGGGCAACGCCCTTTTCTGGTACCAAGGTCAGAAGGCCGAAGCGGTGCCTCCGCCCGGTGCCGCGTGGCTACCCGTACACAGGACGCTGGTCAACGGGATCGCATACGCCGCCGGCTACACGTGGGCCTTTGTCCCCGCCCTGGTCCTTGTCCTGCCCGTCCTTTTCGTCTTGGTGCTGAGGCGCCGCGGCCGCTGCTGGGAATTGGCAACAATCGTGGGCGGTGCAGCCATATTCCCGGGCCAGGTCGCACTGGGCATAGTCGCCGGCACAACCTGGGGAGACCCCCGCTACTTTGCTTCTCTCACCATATTTGCCACCGTAACCCTGGCCTTCGCCGCCCGCGAGGTGGCGTGGGCGCGTTGGCTTGGCAAGCCTACCCGCTGGGCCCTGTCCCTGCTATTGGTCTGCCTGGCGGCGTACAACGCGCTGAGCGGGACGCGCAACGACCTCAACCCCGATAAAACTGCTGTCGAATCGGAGTACGTTGCCTTTCGGGCCGCCTTCGGGTTGGCCCTACCGGGCGGTGACGTCAAGGCGTGGCAGCAGCCGGCGATCGTGACCTGGCACAGGTTCGACGACTACATCGACCCTTACCTGTCCAAGGGCCAGCTGGTCATGTGCGATACGGGGACAGCTTTTCCAGCCGTTCTTTTTTCGAGGTACCCGCGCCAATGGGTGATCCCGAGCGACCGCGACTTCCAGAGTTTGGCCGACAACTTCTCCGGTCAGTTCCAGTGGTTGCTGAAGACACCCTCGTCGGCGACGAATTTTAGCTCGACGCCCGAGATCGACCAGGCGCTCAGCTCTACCGATGGAGGCCACTGGCGGTTGGCCAAGAACTTCTTGGGTATCGGGGAGCTTTACCGCTGGGTGCCCGCCAAGGTGGCCTGACCGGCTCACCGGCGACCTGACGGCCTTCAGTCTGAAGACGGGACCTCTAACGCCATCTCGGCGGTCAGGTTGACCAGGCGCTCCTGCAACTCGAAGTGGGTAACCAGCAACTTGCCGAGAGTACCGAGGCCGTTAGGGGCGTCGGTGCTCATGCCGAGCTCGGCCGCCCGGCGACGCGCGTCCTCGAGGGTGGCGACCGCCTCCTCGCGCGCCCACGACAGCATCGTGGCGACAAGGGCACCTTCGGCCTCCTCGGAGCGCTCCCGGGCCTTTTTGACCATCGTCCCCAGCCGCTCTTGGGCCGCCACGACCTGGCTGTCAAGCTCGTCGGCCTGGTGCTCGAGCTCGGCCTGGCGCGAGCGCAGCGCCCTCAGCAGTTCCTCGTCGGTGAACGCCATCCCTCCTGCGAGCAGCTGCGCCGAAGGTCCGGCGCCGGCGCCCGGTTGGGACCGCTCTTCGGCTTGGGGCTGGTCCGAGAGGTGGGCCTGGTCCGAGAGGTCGGGTTGGTCCGGTAGCTGGGACGGCTCTGACGGCCGGGCCGGCTTGAGCGGAGGCAGGAGCTGGACCGTCCGTTCATAGCTGCGGGCCTCGACCTCGTCCGCGACGAGTGCTTTCACCAGGGCGTCGCGATAGTTGGCCACCAGTACCGGCAGCGGGATGTCAGGGCCCCAATCCGGGGTCTGTGCGCTGATCATGGGCATAGCAGACCGCAGTGCGATGTGGGCTGCCTCCCGGGCCAGCAGGGCGTTCAGGCTGGCGGCCCGGGTCACCTCGGAAATCTCCTCCGCTTGGCGGATCGCTTGGCGGTTCTCGGACTCGGCCGCGGCCAGTTCGGCCTGGAGCTGCATGGCTTGGCGCATGGCGGCCTCGGCGTTGCCGCGGCCATATTTCCGTACGTGGTCGAGAAGAGCACTGACCCGGTAGCGCTGACTGAGCACGCCGTCCAACTTCGCCAGGGCGGTGGCCGCTGCCTGGGCCGCGTCTGTATCAGCGCGGACGGCAACGGCGTAACTGTCCTCGGCATCTGCCAGACGGGCCGCCAGCTCGTCAAAGCGGGCCAGTTGCTTCGTGGGCACGGGGTGCGACGTTTTCAGCTCGACCTCGACCGCTTGCGGCAGCGAGAGCCCGAGCAAATGCTGAGCCGGGGATCCGCTCACAGAGCGGTCGGCCCGCGGCTCGACTTGCACAGGCCCAGCCTACGCTGGCACCGACGCCTCGTCGACTTGCTGGCCACCAAGTCGGCTCGGCGCCCTTCAAGGAGGCTAAAAGGGCTCGTTGCCCTGGCGAGGGGGACGCGGGCCGGGCACGGGGAACACGCCGCCGCCAGGTCGCCCCCGTTCGTCCGTCTGGCCGGTACCGACCCGGGGGTCGAACGTGCCCGTGCCCTCGCTTTCTTCCAGCTGCAGCGCCTTTGTTCCCAGTTCGACGAGGCTCTTTTCGACGTCCGCCAGGGCCTGGAGATGGTGCTCGATAGCTCGAGCGACATCCGTGCCGATGGAGGGGACGTCGGGGCCGGCGGCGCCCGCCTCCCGGCCGCCCGTGGCATTGAGGATCTCTGCCGCCCGCAGCTCGGCTTCGAGAAGGATCCCCGTCGCTTGGAGCTCGGTGGCGTGGCGGCCAGGGGAAGGGCCCAGAGGGGACCCCGGCAGAGATGGCCCCTGGAGCACAGTCTCCAGACGGGCCTCGAGCTGGGCCGCCAGCTCGAGTTGCCGGGTGGCCCGGTCGATGCGTTGCTGAGCCTCGCCCAGCTCGGCGCGTAGTGAAAGAAGCTCGAACGGCTCTGGGGCGCCGCTTACTTCGGTCACGTGTCCGAGCGTAGGCGACCGCCCGGACGCGGGCCGCTGAGCCGGCGCGTAAGCCTTTTGTTCTGGGAACGTTCGCGACCATGACGTCTACCGTTTACCTGTTTTCACTCCCAACGTTTGGTAGCGGTGCGAAAATGCCCTATGTACGTTCGTACCGTCGGCCGAGCGGCAGCGGCCACCGTTCTAGGCGCCGTCACCACTTTATGGGTCGTCCCCGTCGCTGAGGCGGCGTACCCAGGGACCAATGGTGATGTGGCCTTTAGTTCGACGCGCAACAACGACATCGCCATTTACCAGGTCAACCTGGCCGACCCCGGCATCGGTACAGCGAGCGGCGACGCCAGCGCAACGTCTGAGTTGACCCTTGGCGCCGGTGACGTGGAGCCCTTTTACAGCCCGAACGGCGCCACCGCCTACTTTTCCAGCGACCGCGACACGGCCGGTGACTGGGCGATCTTCTCCATCCCTGCCAATGACCCCGAGTCGGCTAGCAACCCCGCCACCGAGCTGTCGGCCATCCCGGGTGCGGAGGCGCACAACGATTACTCGCCCAGCGTCGCCCCCGATGGCGGAACTGTGGTGTTCAACCGTGACAACATCTCGATCGACACCTTGTGGGCACCAGGTGGGGAGAGCACGGTGTGCACTCTCTATACGCCCGGCGCCGGGCTACTGCCCGACAACTCGAGCGACGGCAGCGGCAGCCGGGTGGTTTTCGACCCCGTGGACCCGACCAAGGCCATATATGCCGGTGCTGACGGGAACCTCCATCTCCTGAGCGGGATCAAGTTCACCCCCGGGTCGAACCCGTGCGGCCAGCAATCGACCATTACCGACACCAACCTCTCGGGGGAAGCCTTCCCGGCGGGGTCGCAGTATGCCACGGGCGTCGATGCTTTCCCCGACTGGGGCCCCAACGGGCAGAACGTCGTCTTCAACTCGACGCGCGGCGGAGGGGACACGTTGTTCGTCATCAACGACCCGACGGGCGCCACGCCCACGGGCTACCCGGTCATTGCCGCCCAGGCCACCACCAGCTCGTCGGCGATAAGCACCGAACCCGTTTTCTCGCCCGACGGCACCGAGATCGCTTTCGTCCAGTCCAAGAAGGGCTCCAGCATTTACTCCGAAATGCTCATCCCGCAGACCAACGGCACATGGCAGGCCAGTGACATGGAGGACCTGAGCGAGCAGAACACCACTGGCATCAGCTTCGACAGCGAGCCGGACTGGCAACCGGTCGTGGTGCCGGGAAATGGTCAAGTGCCCGAATCCCCTTACCTGCCGGCCTTACCGGCGGCCGCCGTTTTGTCTGTGGGGTCGTTGCTGGGGCTGCGTTCGTGGCGCTCACGGCGCCGGACCGCTCGGGCCTGAAGGCCCTCAGGCCTCGACCGGGCCACCAGCTAACGGGAAGTCAACTCGCCTCAACGGAAAGGGCTTGGCCGAGGGCGCGGATCCTCGAGCGGTCGGCGACGGGCACCAACTTCTGGTCCGCGGGACAGAGCGTCAACAGGGAAACGGCGTCGATGGCGTTGAAAGTGGTCACGGTCGACGGGAGATGCGTTTGTGGCTCCACGCTTTTCGCGCCTATGACCACCTCAGCCATGGCGTTATCGATGCCCCCTCCGCTCTGCAGGAAGGCGCAAAACGCCGACCCGTCGGTCAGCAGGGCGCGTAGCGCGACATTGCCATCGGTCTGTACGTAAGTAGCCAGCCCAGGGTCGGCCTTGGCCAGGTCGGTAAAGTACTGGCCGTCTTGGACGGCCGACGTCTTTGGGACCAACAGCCTCTTCGGGACTGAAGAGCCGGCTGAGCGTGCTTGGGCCACCGACGACCTGGCCGCTCCCGGGGCCGAAGAGCTCGGTTTGGTCGAGCCGCAGGACGCGCCGACGCCGGCCGCTACCACCAGAAGGCCGGCAGAGAGAGCACGACCGAGAGGACGAGGGACGGTCATGCGCCGAAGGTTACAAAAATCCGAGAGGTCATGTTTACAGCCGTACGTCCGCACCCGGGACATCCGCATTGGTTAATTGGATGTTCACCATGCCGCTGTTTTGTAACCGCCAAGATTTCACTCGAAGTTCACTGTCGGATCTCAGGCTATCCTCAGCAAAAACTCACCCGGCGTTCACGGGAAATGTTCACTGGTCGTTCACCGCCATGATGCTTGAGCACCCCGAAGCTGCCGGGCGGTTCGTTTAGCGTCCGGACCATGTCCAATTTCCGCAAAGCCAAAGGCTGTTTTCGGACGGCCATGGGGGCAATGGTGACAGGCCTGTTCATCACCGGCGCCCTGGTCCCGACCACGGTGGTAACGGCCACACCGGCCGCTGCCACCACCCTCGACACGCTCCCTGTGACCTCGGCACAGATCCAGCACGTGTGGCTGATCATCCTCGAGAACAAGTCCTTCGACGAGACCTTCACCGGCCTGAACAGCAACTCCTACCTGTGGCAGACACTTCCCTCGGAGGGCGTTCTGCTGGAGGACTACTACGGTACCGGTCACTCGAGCATGGACAACTACATCTCCCTGGTCTCGGGGCAGGCGCCCGAAGAGGACACCCAGGAAGACTGCAGTAACGCCAACGTACCGATGGGCTCGAACTCGACCATCATCACCAGTGCCATGGATATCACCGACGGCGGCACCGGAACCGTGGGTGGGGCCACCCCCAACTGGAACTTCGGCCAGGTGAGCTCGCTTTTGAACGCCAGCCAGCCGAGCGGCGCCAACGCCCCCATTGGCAGCACGACGACGACCAACGGCTGCACCTACCCGAGCGAGGTCGCGACCCTGTTCGACCAGTTCAACCTGGCCGGCGTCAGCTGGAAGGGCTATGCCCAGGACCTGGGCGGCGCCCAGCCCGAGGGCTCGACGGCGTGGGTCAGCAATGCGGTGCCCAACCGCGACAACGGGCCGTGCGGCGCCCCCGGCTCGGCGACGGAGAACCCCGTCAGCAACCCGACTTTTCTGAGCGGGGCGGAGGGGTACCCGATCGCCAGCGCCCTGGTGTCGTCCACTGCCATCAGCGGGACCACGACGACCCTGACTGACACCTCCCAGTCGTGGACGACCAACCAGTACGCCGGCGACGAGCTGCTCATCACCGGCGGCACCGGGGCCGGCGAGCACGCCACCGTGGCCTCGAACACGTCCAATACCCTGACGTTCTCGGCCATGACCACCGCTCCGGGCTCGACCTCGACGTACGAGCTCGGGGCCCAGGACACCTCGAGCTACACCTCGGCATCGCTCGAGGCGGGCACTGGGACGACGAACGACCCGCAGTACTCGGACCAGTACGTGGCCAAGCACTTCCCCTTCCCGTGGTTCGAGTCTTTGATCGGCAGTTACAATACGACCACCGGCGCCACCGGCCCGGCGCTGACCAAGCCGGCCAGCGGCACCAACTGCGATGCCAACCACATCGCCAACCTCGACAGCCCGACCGACGGCCTCGTCCAGGACCTGCAGAACAACACGGTGCCGGCGTTCAGCTGGATCACCCCCAACAACTGCAGTGACGCACACGACACCACCTGCAAGGGCAACAACCTCTCGGGCGCCTTCGGCCTCAATTCCAACGGCACCGTCAACCTGAACGACCCGATCTACCGCCCGGCCGGCCTGCCGGCCTTCGACCCCGAGGCGACGACGCCGAGGAACTACACCGGTGGCCTGTACGCCTCGGACCTGTTCCTCGCCTATTACATCCCGCTCATCGAGGACTCGGCGGCGTACGCCCATGGCTTGATCGACATCACCTTCGACGAGGGCGAGCCGTCGTTCACCTACTCGGGCAATAGCTTCAACAACGTGCCGACGACCGGTCCCAACGGGCAGGGGACGACCGCTCCCTCCGGGTTCAGCACTTCGAACCTTCTCGGCAACGCCGACACCCCGAGCACCAACAACCCTAACTACACTCCGTACTCCAGCAACACCCCGACCTTCGCCTCGGCTGGGTCGAGTGCTCCCGGTGCTGACTCGGTCTACGGTGCGTACGGCATAACCGCCGACGCCGCCGGTGAGAACATCGCCGGTACCAACGTCAACGTTGAGCCCTATGGCCCGAACTCGACGCTCGGCACCAACGGTTCTGGCGACCAGCTCTACCCCGGTCCCGGTAATAACTCGTTCATCGACCGCCCGCCGGTGTGCACCCAGACAACTCCGACGCTGGTCCCCGCCGACTGCGTCCCCAACATCGTCAGGGGCGGCTCGGGCACCAGCCCCGCGGCCCGTACCGATGGCTCCTCGGCCGGAGTGTCCGGTAGCGCCAGCTCCAATATCATCACCGACAACTCGATCATCGGTGACGATACCGGACGGGCCGTGACGGGGACCAACATCCCGGCCGGCTCGTTTGTGGGCGCGGTCACCGACAGCGGCCCGCTCTTCCCGACCAGCAGTGGAGGGGCGACCGTCGCTGGCTCGTTCCAGCTCGTCAACGCCTCGGGTAGCCCCGTCGACCCGACGGGCGCCGTCACCAGCATCACGCTGAGCGCCGAGGGCGACCCGAACGACCTGCCCGCTGGGGACACCCCGGACCCGTTGTTCGATGCCACAGACCCGACACCGGGCGGTGGTGACACCGGCAGCGTGCTCATCAGCCCGTACATCACCCCCGGCACCGTCTCGACCACCTATTACAACCACTACAGCTGGTTGCGCACCATGGAGGACCTGTTCGACGTCTCGAGCTGTGCCGGGACCTCGACGGACATCACCCTCCCGGCCGGGACCGTCTGCGGCGGCCTTGACGGCATTGGGCACATCGGCTACGCCGCCCAGGTCGGCCTCCAGCCCTTCGGTGCCGACGTGTTCAGCGCACCGAGCGGCAATGGCTGGCAACCCACGGCACCACCCAACGCCCTGCCCGAAGCGCCGCTGGCCGTCGGCCTGCCGGCATGCGGCATCGTGCTGCTGGGTGGCCTCCTCTTCATGAGCCGTCGCCGCCGGAAGGCGCTCGCCGGCTCATGAACGAAGTAGCTCCCTCTGGAGCCGCAGGGAACGACCGGGCCGTAAGGCCCGGTCGTCCCGGCCGTTCCGGCCCAAAGCTGTCGACAGTTGTGATCGTCGGTCTTTTCGCCGTGCTATTTGCTGTACTCGGCTTTAGTACCTACAGCCTCGTCGTTACGGCGCGTCCCGATCTGGCTGACGCCGCCTCCCGGATCCCCAAGCAGGTACTCGACCATCCGGTCGACCAGGCTCTGGTCGGTACCGTTGCCAGCCCGGCTCTCACCGTCGAGGGCGACTACGTCGAGGTGAGGTCGGCCAAGTTCTCTGTGCTCGCTGTCGTCAATGGGCCGGAAGTGCCCGGTGAGGGCCTTCCCAACCAGATGCCCTATACGACGTGCACGTGGACGATCTCCCTCTCTCACATCATCGGTCGGGTGCCAATCGCCGTCGCCGACTTCGACAGCATCAACCATCTCGGGACCGTGTTCAAGCCTTATCTCGTTCCCGGACAAGCGAAACTGCCTTCTGCCCTCGTGACGGGGCAGGACCTCACCTTCCAGCTCCGGGCCGTGATGCCGGTCGGGGAGGGGCTGATGCGGTGGGCGCCTGATGGTGACCACATCGTCGCCAAGTGGGACTACCAGGTCGAGAACGACTGATCTGGTCTTGTCGCGCCGGCTCGCTTAGGCGGGCCGGCGCAGGCGCGTATCGGCGGAGGCTCTTTGTCGGGCGTACTTGCCGCCGGCACTTTCTCGGGCGTATGGGCGAGGGCCGTTTCCCTTCGTGCTCAGCCCAGCCGCACGGCCTGCAGCTGGGACCAGGGCAGGTTGGCCACAACGCTGTATTCTGGTTGACCTTCCCAGCTGGCCGTAATCGGATCGGTGCCCGAATTGCCCTCGGCCGCCCAATCGCTCGGTTGCTCGGCCTCCAGCATCACGCCGCCGGCATAGTCCGTCACCACCATGCCGTAGGTCTGTATGGCCTTGAAGACCATTTGCCCGAACGGGGTCAGCCCTGACGGCATGGGCAGGTTGGCCGGGAACCGGAACCATTGCCCCTCCGGGGGCTGGCCGGGGACGTTGTCGGGGTGCGAAGGACAATCTTCACGATCAGCGGGGTAAACGTAGCCGTAACAACCCGGGATGGCAACGGCGATCGCATGATTTATGGACCCGGAGGCGATATCGGCTTCGGTTATCGTCGTGCCCAGATAGCTTATGCCCGTGGCCGAAAGGCCAAATGGGTTGGGAAATACCCCGTTACTGCCGGACATGTTCAGTTTGCCGCCCCAGCAGGCCGAGTAGCTTCCATCGGGGTTGCGCTGGACCTCCCAGAACTCCCAGGCAGTACCCGTCGACGGCTGGTAGATCATGAGCGGGTCGTCTGAGGAGCCGTTCAGCGAGGCGTAGGAGGGGATGGGCGCCTCGGTCCCGGTTTCGGCGGTGAAGTCGTTGCAGCCGATGGAGACAGAGATCGGCGAGTCCGCCTGGTCGGCTGAGACCCAGTAGATGGGTGCCGTGTTGACCCCGACGCTCCCGTAATTGTCCTGGTAGTCGCTTACGAAGTCGCCGACGTACTCGGACGAGTCGGAGCTCACCGCCCACTCCTGCGCGTCACTGTTGAACACGCTGTACGCCATGACCCGGGCGGGCGGGGTCAATGCGCTGTCGGCCGGGACCGGCGGGGGCACTGTCGTTGTCGGCGCAACGGTCGTAGTGGCAGCAAGGGCGACGGTCGTCGCCGCCGCAGGAGGGACCGTGGAGGTGGTGGCGGCAGGAGCGACAGTCGTCGGCGGAGCCACGGTCGTAGTGGCCGCAGGAGCCGTACTTGTGCTTGACGGCACGGT
>Ga0181517_10003606_pt1 | contig 14637 bp, 15 predicted proteins | sample PEATcosm2014_Bin_31_FD_119748 | JGI IMG/M metagenome (GOLD analysis project Ga0181517, IMG submission 119748) | Peatland microbial communities from MTU Mesocosm Facility, Houghton, MI, USA - PEATcosm2014_Bin01_30_metaG | ecosystem: Environmental > Terrestrial > Soil > Wetlands > Peat | place... | reverse complement strand
CTACGCATTTTTTACGGCCAAGGGCCGTAAAAAATGCCTTGACAACGCCGACGCTGTCATACACGGCGCTACATTCCGGCGATTACACGGACACGCGGTCGCGGAGCTAGCTCCGGGTCAGCTTCCTGATCCGTTCCGCTTGTGCGGGCCACTGCGAGGCCAACGCCGCATAACTTGCGTTCCGGTAATCGGCGAAGTCGAAGCCGGGGGTTACGGTGCAGCCTAGCAGAGCGACCTTTCCGTCGCCGATGAGACGCGTGCCTTGCCAGACGCCGGCGGGGACGACGAGTTGCACATGCTGCCCGGCCGCGAGATCCGATCCAAGAGTGAAAAGCGCGGAGCGTCCGTCGGGGTAGAGTTGGAGCATCTCCACCGGGTCGCCGAGATAGAAGTGGAAGATTTCGTCGGAATCGAGAACATGCATCTCGGAGAAGGTCCCCGGCTCAAGCAGATAGTAGATGGCCGTGCCCTGGGCCCGCGTGCCGCGCGGCAGGGCCAGAGATCCCGATGAGGTGTAGGTGCGGCGAAAGAAACCGCCCTCCACCGGATGCGGCTCCAGCTTGAGCAGCGCCTTGATCTCGCCGGGAGTTATCAACGTGGTCATCATCACAGAGGATAGCAGCGCAATCGCCGTAAAATATGTCTATGAACGTGGTTGTTTATTCAACTTCGTGGTGCCGGGACTGCCGCGCGGCCAAGCAATTTCTCGATGTGCACGGCATTGGTTATGCAGAGATCGATGTAGACGCCGATCCTGCCGCGTCGGCCGAGGTGATTCGCCACGTGGGCAAGCGCGCCATTCCGCAACTGGTGATCGACGGGGAGTGGTTTCAGCCCTATGCGCCGGGGCGCGGGCTTCTGCTCGACGAACTCTCCAAGCGTTTAGGTATTCCTCGCGTCTGAAGACGTTCCCCTCGTACAATCGAAGAGTTGGCATGTGCGCAACGGAGCGAGATCGGTTTGAGGAATGGCATTGAGGAATAAGCATTCCCTCAGGGGCTAAAGCCCGCGTTCCTATTGCTTAGCTGGATGTACGGGCTAAAGCCCGAACCCTTCAAGGGCCATACCCTTCAAGGCCGCTTTAAACAAATGGGGAAGATGCTTTAAGAGCCCCGCTGCAAGGAGATTACCGTTGATCGAACGCTATACACGCCCGGCAATGAGCCGCATCTGGACCGAGGAGACCAAGTACAAATGCTGGCTTGAGGTGGAAGCGGCGGCCAGTATAGTGCTGGCCGAGGACGGCGTGATTCCCACTGCGGCCGCTGAGGCCATTGCGACCAAGGCCAGCGTCTCCGCGGCTCGCGTGGCCGAGATCGAAGCCGAAGTGAAGCACGACGTGATCGCCTTTACGACGGCTGTTGCAGAAAGTTTGAAAAACCAAGGCCTGGAGGGCCAGTCCCGCTGGCTGCACTACGGGCTTACCTCGAACGACATCGTCGACACGGCGCAGGCTCTCCAAGTCAAAGAAGCATCTGCGATGCTCCGCACCGGGCTGCTGGCGTTTCTGGCGGTGCTCAAGCGGCGGGCTCTGGAGTTCAAGCACACGCCGACGATCGGGCGAACGCATGGCATTCATGCGGAGCCGACGACGTTTGGGCTGAAGCTGCTGAACTGGTATGCCGAGATGGAACGCAACCTGGCCCGCTTTGACGCAGCGGCCGAAGACATGCGCGTGGGTAAACTCTCCGGGGCGGTGGGGACTTTTGGCCATCTGAAGCCGGAGCACGAGGAGCGCATCTGTGCGCGGCTGGGGCTGAAGCCTGCGCCGGTGGCTACGCAGGTGATCCAGCGCGACCGGCACGCAGCGTACATTTCGACGCTGGCGATTCTCGGTAGCACGCTCGACAAGATTGCTGTCGAAGTGCGGCACCTGCAGCGGACTGAGGTGCGCGAGGCGCAAGAGTACTTCAGCGAGAAGCAGAAGGGCTCGTCGGCGATGCCGCACAAGAAGAACCCGATTACTTCGGAACAGATCAGCGGGCTGGCGCGAGTGCTGAGGGGCAACGCGCAGGCGGCGTTTGAGGATATCGCTCTATGGCATGAGCGGGACATTTCGCATTCTTCGGTGGAGCGGGTGATTTTTCCGGACTCGACGATTCTGGTGGATTATCTGCTGGCGAAGGCGACCGATCTCATCGATCGGCTGTTGGTGTATCCCGAGCGGATGAAGAAGAATCTTGAATTGACCGGTGGGCTGATTTTTAGCGGGCAGTTGCTGCTCGACCTGGCCGAGGCCGGGATGCTGCGCGAAGATGCTTACCGGCTGGTGCAGGCTCATGCCATGCAGTCGTGGAAAGAGGATCTGATTTTCCGCGATGAAGTGGCGAAGGATGCGAAGATTAGCGGACTGCTCTCGCCGGAGAAGCTCGCGATGACATTCGATTACACGCGGCAGTTGGGGAATGTGGACGCGATCTTCAAGCGCGTTTTGGGCGAGTAGGAATATGGAAGCCATACTGACTGTCGCATTAACGGGGGCGTCGGGCGCGGTGTTTGGGCGCGAGATGTTGCGCGCGCTGGAGGCGGATAGCCGCGTGACGCGCGTTCATTTTGTGGCTTCAGAGAATTCGCTGCGCGTGCTGGCGGAGGAGCTTGGAGTTTCGGGCAGGAATGGCCTGCTTGAAAAACTGCTGGGCGCCGAGCCGGCGAAGACGGTACAGCTTTCCGATGCGGATATCGGCGCGGCCATTGCCAGCGGCAGCCACCCTTCGAACGGCATGATCATTCTGCCGTGTTCGATGGGCACGCTGGCGGCGATTGCGAATGGGCTTGCCAACTCGCTGATTGCCCGCGCCGCCGATGTCACGCTCAAGGAGCGGCGGCCGCTGGTGCTCTGCGTGCGGGAGACGCCGTTCAATCGGATTCATCTGCGCAATATGACGCTGGCCGCGGAAGCCGGCGCCACCATCTTTCCCTGCATTCCGGCGTTCTACTTCAAGCCCACCGATTCCACAGAGATGGCGCGACAGTTTGTGGATAGGGTGCTGGCGCATATTGGTCTGCCGCAGCCGGGGGCGTATGTTTGGAAGGCGGAGGAGTAGGGTACCCAAATAAGGCAGTCGCTTGGCGGGAATGACATGCCGAAGGATGCGAAAAACTTACTCGGGATTTGGCAGAGTTCTCTTCTTGCGCTGTCCGGTTTGCACACGAAGGAATGGGAGAAACAGTGGGGGGTAGCCGATTCGCTGGATCGTCTCCTGAACGTATTGCCGGCAGTATGGCCAGCAATTAAAGATGGCGTTTCCATCCTTAAACGCTTTGGTCTGCTCCGTCGTCGGCGTGAATTCTGGTCGCAACAGGTAGGTCACTTCGAATGTGCATTCCACGCAGAATGCAGTCTTGTTCTTCGGTTGGTCTCCTTTTCTTGATCCTGCCAGACGAAAGCTAACCTCAACCAAGAGTTGGCCAGCAGGGCCATCGACCTGTTTAGCTTTCACCCCCATCGAGACAGAAACGAGGTCTTTAATGGCAATCTCAGGGCGATCTGTTGTGACCTTTGAGCGCGCAAGGCGGACGTTACTGATTTGTGCGTTCTGATGCACTGCAATTGCCAGTTGCGTTTCTTCTTTTGTCTGGAGAATTGTGAAATTGTTCATGCTGCGTACCCTGAACGAGTGTCGGAACCGCGAGATTTCGATAGAGCAATTCCGGGCCCCTCCCACCGAAAGTTAGGGCCGCAATCGCGCACAGACAGTTGATCGTCCGGCTTGAAGGTCGGCAGGAGGCCCTTCGACGCGAAATTGTAGATCGTGTCGGAGGAGATATGAATTCGGAGGGTGTGCATCTCAGTGTCGTCCATACTTTCGCAGGTGGACTCGCCTTCGTCATTCGCATCGATCTTGACGGTTGCACCAAGTGCATGCACGACCTCTGCAAGCGTCCGGACAGTCATGTTGGCTTTTCCATTCAAGAGTTGCGACACGAACGCGGGAGTCTTGTTCAGCAGGCGCGCGAGATCGGCACGTTTCATATTTCGGCGCTCCAGCAAATCACAGATCAGCTGTGCTGTGTCAGCAATAAGCCCCTCAATTGCATAGAGCTTCCTGAATTCCGGGTCCAACATCAGTTCATCAAATTTCGTGGTCATGGCTACTTTCTCTTCGTTTTCTGATCGGTGATCAAAAGGATTTTGGCTGAGGCTGCGTCTTCGGCAAGGATCTTCCTAGCCCTCTCGATTTGCGAATGCGGTGTCTTGTCTTTCTTCTTCCAGAACCCGTGTGTGATGAGAAGCAGTCCCTTCTCGTATTGCGCGTAAGCGTAGGGCATTCGGATCTGGAACGACTTGAATTCGTAGAGTCCATCTTCGAGGTCGCCGAACTTCTGCGGGTTGGAATACTTTCCATGATCGCCCAGAATTCGAAAGAGACTCACCAGTTTGGCTTGATCGGCTTTGGGCAATTGATCGAAGAACTCCTCCGCAGGATATGAGCCGTCATAGTCGCGGGCGAACGCAATCCTGAACCTCATTCCGGGATATATCACCCTTCGTTCGGCGCTCAATCACCATCCTCCGAATATTAAGCTATAGTTTAACAGTGCGCAAGATTTTATCTGCAATTTTTTTATGCGGAAACACGCTCAGTTCTGTTATAGCTCTAGCCCAAATTGGGAATTGACAACAGCTTACGCCCCAAACCCCAGGGTGTAAACGACATTCGCCGTCCCTTACCGGACCGTTCCGATGGTACCGTATTTGACTTTTGCGACCTCGCCCGTCGATACTTCCAGCAATGCCAAACTCAAGGAAACACGGAATTGCGGTCATGGCCATGTGTATGTGTATGGTATGCGGGCCTGTCCGTGCGGCTTGGGAACGGCGAATGCGCTAGCGCAACCGATCTTGAAGTCAAACGGCCCGGGTCCTGAACAGGATGCGGGCCGTTTTTTGATGCCTGCCGCCACCAAGGACTCTGGCCGCATGATTTCGTGCCTTGAATTTCTGCTATCCCAGGTCCCAAAATCGGGACCTGGGGCACCCAGAGTTGGTACAACTTCAAGCGGTCAGAAACCAAGCGCAATTACCCGCAGCGCCCAGCAATTTTTTGCCACACAAGAATTAATTCACACGAAACTGAAGGAGCAAACCATGTCCGAAGCGAAGCAACAGCTTGCCACCCTTGCCGTCCACGCCGGCCAGGTCCCCGACCCAACCACCGGATCGAGGGCCGTGCCCATTTACCAAACCACCTCCTATGTTTTCCAGGACGCGGACCACGCCGCGCGGCTGTTTGCGTTGCAGGAGTTCGGCAACATCTACACCCGCATCATGAACCCCACTACCGACGTGTTTGAAAAGCGCGTGGCGGCTCTTGAAGGCGGAGCGGCGGGGCTGGCAACGGCCTCGGGCCAGGCGGCGGAGACGCTGGTTGCGACCACGCTGGCTTCGGCGGGAGACGAAATTGTGTCCACCACGTCGCTCTATGGAGGAACCTACAACCTCTACCACTACACGCTGCCCAAGCTGGGCATTACGGTGCGTTTTGTGGATGCCGACGACTTCGACGGTCTGCGCGCGGCCATCAACGAGAAGACGCGCGCGGTTTACACCGAGACCCTGGGCAACCCCAAGCTGGATATCGCGGACATTGAAAAGCTGGCCGCCATTGCCCACGAAAACAAGCTGCCGCTGGTCATCGACAACACCTCGGCCTCGCCGGCGCTGGTGCGGCCGATCGAGTGGGGCGCGGACATTGTGCTCAACTCCGCCACCAAATTTCTGGGTGGCCACGGCACCGCCATCGGCGGCATCATTGTGGACGCGGGCAAGTTCGACTGGGCCGCCTCAGGCCGCTTCAAGGACTTCTCCGAGCCCGATCCTTCCTACCACGGCCTCTCCTACACCACGGCTTTCGGACCGCTAGCATTTATTCTCAAGGCCCGCGTGCAGGGGCTGCGCGATACCGGAGCGGCACTGTCGCCCTTCAATGCCTTCCTGCTGCTTCAGGGCATCGAAACGCTGCACCTGCGCATGGAGCGGCACTCGCAGAACGCGCTGGCCGTAGCCAAGCACCTTCAAAAGCATCCCGGCGTCGAATGGGTGAACTATCCAGGGCTTGAGTCGAGCCCCTATTACGAGCGGGCAAAGAAGTATCTTCCCGCGGGACAAGGCTCGCTGGTGACATTCGGCATCAAGGGTGGTTTCGATGCAGGAAAGAAGCTGATCAATTCGCTCAAACTTTTCTCGCTGCTGGCTAATATCGGCGATGCCAAGTCGCTGGTGATCCACCCAGCCTCGACTACGCATCAGCAACTTTCAGTCGAGGAACAAGCGGCAACCGGCGTGACTCCCGAACTGGTGCGGCTATCGGTGGGTATCGAGGACGTGCGCGATCAAATCGCCGACCTCAACCAGGCCATTGAAGCTGCCAACGGTTGTACCGTCTAGGCCAAAACCGCGAACGATGCTGCACAATAAGAAGTGATATGACCGAAATCCGACCAGGGACCAGCGCCGCGCCTTCCGCGTCTGCCGGCAAAGCGAAGATTCTGGAGCCCACCTACGAAGGCGATTTTGTGCTCAGCGAGCCAATGTCGCTGGAGTGCGGACGCACGCTGGCTAATCCCACGCTGCATTATGCGGTCTACGGCCGACTGAATGCAGCGCGGGACAATGCGGTGCTGGTTTGTCACGCGCTGACCGGCTCGGCGCTGGTGGGCGCCTGGTGGCCGGAGATATTCGCGCAGGGCGCGGTGCTGTCGCTGGAGCACGATTTCGTGATCTGTATCAACATGCTTGGTTCGTGTTATGGCTCTACCGGACCGGGCTCGGTGGATCCTGAAACCGGCGAGGCCTACGGGCCAGATTTTCCGCTGGTTTCCATTCGCGACAATGTTCGGGCCCAGGCCCAATTGCTCGACTCTCTGGGAATTCGAAAGCTGCGCCTGGTTCTGGGCGGCTCCATTGGCGGCATGCAGGCGCTGGATTGGACCATCCTTCATCCAAATCGCGTGGAGCGGGGGCTCATCATCGGCGTGGCGCCGCTGGGGGCCATGGGTTTGGCTTTGAATCACTTGCAGCGCCAGGCCATCCTGCACGATCCGGACTGGGCGGAGGGCCGCTATCTTCCCCAGCGGCCACCAAGGAGAGGCCTGGCGCTGGCCCGCCAGATTGGGATGATCAGCTACAAATCCGCACCTCTGTTTGAAGAGCGTTTTGGCCGCAATCCCAACCGCAGCGGCGACGATCCCTGGTGCGTGGATGAAAAGGGAAGCGGCTTGATCGGCGGACGTTTCGACATTGCCGGCTACCTGGACCTTCAGGGGCAACGCTTCATTGAGCGCTTCGACGCCAATGCTTACCTGGCTATTTTGCGGACCATGGATACCTGGGATCCGCTGCGCGGCTGCTCCTCGGCTGAGGAGGCTTTCGGCCGCATCCGCGCCCAGTTGAGCTTTGTGGGCATCAGCTCGGATTGGCTGTTTCCGGCCGAGACGGTGCGCGAATTTGCCACTACGATTCGCGCCGCGGGCGTTCGAGCCGACTACCGGGAGATGATCAGCGCCCATGGGCATGACGCCTTTCTTGCCGAGCAGGCCGACCTGGTGAGACTGCTCCAATAGGCGGAAATACCCGGCGGGTTCGCTCCGCTGGCCCCAAAGAGGCATTTTCATTCGGTCTTTCCACCTTTTATGGTCGTCAAGTGATTGTCAGGTTACGGTTCGGCCCTACCGGCGGGACAGCGGTACCCGGCAATGGGTGCCGACGGTGTGGCCCGTGTTTGACTTTCCGTACAACTTTGCTTGTCACGGGCGGCGCGGCTTTCTATAATCCAAACCAACACTGCAAAGGAAGCTGTGATATCGTTAATCCGGCACCCCGGCGCACAACCGACACCTAGAATGGTTGCGAATTCCGCTGGCGAGTGCCTGATTATCAATCTCGATTTCTGTAATTCCCAGGAGCACTGCATGAAGAAGTTAGTTTTGGCAGCGGTGATGGCATTGGTGAGCCTCAGCGTTGTTACCGCGCCCACGTTGCGAGCCCAGGATTCCGGTCAGCTCACCATCCAGAACCCCGCCGAATTCAACGCGTATCAAACCGCCAGCACACAGAGCGATCCAGCGGCCAAAGCCAAGGCCCTGGAGGATTTCCTCGCCGCCTATCCGCAGAGCGTGGCCAAGAAACCTGCCCTCGACGATTTGATTAGTGCCTACCAGCAGATAGGCGACGCCGACAAGGAACTCGGCGCTGTTAACCGCCTGCTGCAGGTGGATCCGACCAATATGAAGGCGATCTACATCGCGGTTGCCCTCAAGAGGAGCCAGTGTCTGAAGACCGCTGACCCGCAGACTTGCGATGACGCCGCCGCGCTTGCACAGAAAGGCCTGACGGTTCCCAAAGGCGCCGATGTCTCCGATTCCGATTGGGCAAAGATGACCAGCGCGACTTACCCGATCTACGACTCGGCCATCGCCCTCGATGACCTGAATTCGAAAAAGGACTCCAAGGCCGCTGAAGACGAGTACAAGAAAGAGCTGAACCTGTTTCCGCTTCCAGCGACGACCAGCGGCACGGCGCTGGTGGATACCCTGCAACTGGCCGAGGCGTATGCCAAGCCGGATGCCAGGGACATGGTGCAGGCGATCTGGTTCTATGCGCGCGCGTGGAACTTCGCCCCCCCGGCCTACAAGGCGCAGATCGAGCCCAAGCTGGAGTACTGGTACAAGCGTTATCACGGCAACCTGGATGGCCTGGATGCGGTGAAGACTGCGTCGCAAGCCACGCTCTTCAAGCCCGATTCGTTTACGATCGCGCCTGCTCCGACGCCGCCGGAGATCGTGCACAACGTGCTGGCAAGCACACCCGATCTGACCAAGCTCAACCTTGAGGACAAGGAATTCATCCTTGCCAACGGCAACCAGGCCGATGCCCAGAAGCTGTGGGCCGTGCTGCAGAATCAGGCGACTCCGGTTCCGGGAGTGGTGATCGACGCCTCGGCGACGGTGCTGAAGATCGCCGCAACCACGACGGCCAGCGTCAAGCCGAAGGAGTTTCAAGTCAAGCTGACCACTCCGGTCGCTTGCGCAGCGGCTCCCGCGGCCCCCTCCGACGTCAAGGCCGCGCAGGATTACATTCTCGCCAACGGCGTCAAGGCCGATACGGATGCGCTCGGGGATATCCTGACCGATCCGGCTTCGAAGATCAAGAAGCTGTCGGTTGAGCCCGCGGTTGGCACCATCAATGTGGCCGTCACTCAAGACTCGAAAGACAACAAGAGCGCGGACTTCATCGTCAACCTGAAGGAACCGGTGTCCTGCAAAGAAGCGCCGGTAGCCGGATTCGAGTACAAGCTGCAGCCCGCCGATGAACTGGATGCAACCTACGACAAGTACTCAGCGGTTCCAGCCTCGGGCACCAGGGGAGCCACCGCGCAGATCGTGCTGCGGGATGGATTCATTCAGTCGGAGAAGAAGGCAGCCCCGGTGCACCACCCCGTGGCCAAGCCAGCCGCCGGTCACCATACGGCTCACTGAGCAACGAATAACCGGCCGGCCATCTTTTTTGGCCGGCCGCACAATTCGCCGTTCCGCAATTCGCAGTTCCTGGGATCATGAGGGGCAGTCTGTATCGGGCTGCCCTTTTTGTGCCCGATGGACTGGCCGGGCTGCTTCCCCAGGCTACTCGCCCAGCATGATGCGCTGAATTCGAGAGGCGCGCCCTGTTTCCGGATCGCAGGCAATCAGGGCGGCGCACATCTTCGGGTTTCCCTTGGCGGCCTCAAACTTGCCCGGCATGCCGGTGAGAAACCGGTGCAGCACCAACTCCTTTTCGACGCCGATGACGCTGTCGTAGGGGCCGCTCATGCCCACGTCGGTCTGGTAGGCGGTTCCGCCGGGCAGCACCCGCTCGTCGGCGGTGGGAACGTGGGTATGCGTGCCCAGGACCGCCGTCACGCGGCCATCCAGGTGCCAACCCATAGCCACCTTTTCGCTGGTCGCCTCGGCGTGGAAGTCCACCAGGATCACTTTGGCTTTGACGGTGGCGAGCAGGGAATCGGCAGCGTGGAAGGGATCGTCGGTTGCGTTCATGAAGACGCGGCCCATCAGTTGCACAACGGCGAAGGGCACGCCGCCGCGCGTGACGCCTTCAAAGACTCCGTAGCCGGGCAGGCCCTTTTGCAGATTTGCAGGCCGCAGCACGCGGCGAGGCCGCTCCTGGCTGTCGGCGGGCGCCGATTTCAGGTAATCGACAAGCTCGCGCTTGTCCCAGACATGGTTGCCGGTAGTCAGCACGTCCGCGCCCAGGTCGAAGATGTCCTCGGCAATCTGGGGCGTGACACCGAAGCCGCCGGCGGCGTTTTCGGCATTGATGACGACCAGATCGACTTCGTGCGCGGCGATCACGTGGCCGATGTGCTCGCGCACGATGCGGCGTCCCGCGCTGCCGAAGATGTCGCCGATAAAGAGAATGTTCAAAAGTGCAGCTCCTAGCTTCTAGCTTTCAGGTCTTTGACCGGGTGAATTCGCATCTTGAGTCCGTGCTTTCCCAGGTGCCCAAAAGCGAGGCACCTGGGGCACCCATACTTGGTACAAGAACAAGCGGTCACAGACCGGGCTTTTAGCCAAAGTCGGTGTTTGCGGCGTCAGGCCTTCGTTTCAGTCTCAGGTTCGGTACTCTGCGCCCTGTTGCGCATGAGCGGGAAGAGGATTACGTCGCGGATGGATTTGGAGCCGGTCAACAGCATCACCAGGCGGTCTACGCCGAGGCCCTCGCCACCGGTGGGAGGCAAGCCGTAGGCCAGCGCGCGGACGTAGTCTTCGTCCATCTGGTGGGCTTCGTCGTCGCCCGCGGCACGCTGGGCAAGCTGCTCGGCAAAGCGCTTGTGCTGCTCGACAGGATCGTTGAGTTCGCTGAAGGCGTTGCCTAGCTCAAAGCCGCCGATGTAGAACTCAAAGCGTTCAACCCAGTCGGGATCGTCGGGCGTTTGCTTCGAGAGCGGCGAAACGGCGGTCGGAAACTCGTAGATGATGGTGGGCTGGATGAGGTGGTGTTCGGCGAGCATTTCGAATATTGCCGCGTATACTTTGCCATCGTAATGCTCTAGAGCTTCCTTCAAGGTCCAGCTATTAACATCAGCCTTTCGCTCTTTATCCATGATTGATCGAGCTTCACTTGCTTCTTCGTCGCCAGCGAGCAGCAGAATCATTGGGGCGCCAAGAGCTTCTTCTGTTTTTCCTAGGCGAATGCGGACCCTATTGAAGATCGCAACTCGTTCGGAGGCCAGTCGTTCTGATTCCTGAGCAAAATGTGCTTCGAGAGCATTAACGAACGGCCTGAATTTGCTGAGATTGGAGAGATCGCTGATTGTTGGGGTGGGCTTTGCCTCTTTCGGCCACCACTTGATGATCGCTTCTCGCATGGACATCCGCGTCCACTTGCCGAGGTCGATCTCCACGTCGTTGAACGTCGTCAGCGTCGTTCCGTTTGCCTCGCGGGCAACAAATTCGATCATCTCCTCGGTGATCTGCATCAGGTCGTGGTAGTTCGCGTAGGCCTGGTAGAACTCCAGCATGGTGAACTCGGGATTGTGCTGCGTGCTTACGCCTTCGTTGCGGAAGTTGCGGTTGATCTCGTAGACCCGGTCGAGGCCGCCGACGACGAGGCGCTTGAGGTAAAGCTCCGGGGCGATGCGCAGAAAAAGATCCTGGTCGAGCGCGTTGTGATGCGTCTTGAAGGGCCGCGCCGCCGCGCCGCCTGCGATCTGCTGCATCATCGGCGTTTCCACTTCAAGATATCCGCGCTCATCGAAGAACTGCCGCAGCGCCTTCAGGGTTTTGGCGCGCTTGACGAAGACTTCGCGGCTTTCGAGATTCGTGAACAGGTCCACGTAGCGCTGGCGGTAGCGCAACTCCACGTCCGCGAGGCCGTGGAACTTCTCGGGCAGCGCCAGCATGGCCTTGGAGAGGAAGGTGAGCCGCTCGACGTGCACCGTCAACTCGCCGGTGCGGGTGCGGAACAGGTAGCCGGAGACGCCGATGTGGTCGCCCATGTCGAGGAGCTTGTAGAGCGCGAAGCCCTGTTCGCCGACCGCGTCGAGGCGGACATAAATCTGCAGCCGCTGGCCCTGCTGCTGGAGCGTGGCAAAGCCGGCCTTGCCCTGGGCGCGGATGGCCATGATGCGCCCGGCAACGGCCACGGTTGTGCGATTGGCCTCGAGATCCTCGGCCTGCGCCTCGCCCCACTTCGCGCGCACCTGGGGTATGGTGTGCGAGGCAGGAAACTGGTTGGGATACGCCGACTGGCCCAACTTCTCAATTTCTACCAATTTGGCCTTGCGCAGATCGAAAAGACTGCGCTCAAACTCCGAATCGAACTCCATGTTTCCTTCTTTTGAGCCGTTTTTGGTCCAATCGTCAGTATAGCGTCCGGTATGCGCCGGAGATGAGAGCCTGGAAGCTGGCCACGTCAAAACCGAAATAGACGGCGTGGTGCTTTCGCGTTGGAGCGCCTTGGTAGCCCGTGGTGGAAGTTGAAGCGGTCAAAAACCATCCCTCGGGGACTAGACAGTCTGCGGAAGAAGGTCCGAATTTGATTTTGGCGCGAATTGGAGTTTTGCAGGGGCTAAAGCCCAGGTTCATTTTGCGGTATTTGCGGCACGACTGAAGTCGTGCCCTGTTACAAAGCCCCGAGGATCTGTGTCAATACCTAGTTTTTCCGCAGCCTGTAAAGCCCACATCTTTTTTTTGCGACATTTGCGGCCCGACTGAAGCCGTGCCCATTCAAAGCCCGACTTTCACCACGGGCCGTTAGCCGTGTATAACCACGGTAGATGGCCTTCAACCGCTTCAATCCGCCCAGCAAACCGCGTACAGGGCTCTCCAGCGGCATTGGCGGCCTGATCGAGGCGGAAAAGCTGCTGCAGATTGCCTTTGTGCTGCCAGCGTCGGTGTGCATCGGCTGGGTCGCCGGATGGTGGCTGGGCAACGCGCTGCACCAGAAATGGATCGAGATCGCCGGCGTGGTGTTTGGGTGCGTCTCGGGGCTGGTCTACGTGATCCAGATGGCGGTACAGGCCGAGAAGAAGACCAGTATGGGAGACGAGGGCCAGGACGGGTCCGGAAAGGGAACGCCCGGCCTCAAACAATGACCCAGGAAACGCACCCCATCGTTGAACTGACCAATGAAGATCTGGACGCGATGCTCAAACGCGCCCTGCGCATGACGCTGATTATAGGCGTGATAGCGTCGCTGGCGGTGCTGATCGGCGGGGGCTGGCGGAGCGGAGCCATGCTGCTGACCGGGACGCTGATTTCCGCAGCCAGCATTCTGGAATGGCAGCGGCTGGTGCGCGTCATCAACGCCAGATTGGACAAACAGAAGACTCCGGCCAACGCCGGCGTGGTGGTCCTGTTCTTTGTGCTGAGGCTCACCATCTTTGCCGGGGTCATTTATGTTAGCCTGAAATGTTTCCATGGCTCGGTAACAGCGCTTCTTTGCGGCCTTTGTCTGGCGGTTTTGGCCATCGGCTGGGAAGCACTGCGGTTGCTGCGGGAATAGTTGGCAAGAACCAATTGAAGCAGGAAGAGCAGAATTAAAACGGGCCCCTGGGCGAGGACTGTGAATCGCGCTTTGCGGGCGGAAAGACTCAAGTTTTCATGTCTGAATCGTTTGTATTGACACGTTTGCTGGTTAAGCTCTTCGGCGGCATCCTGGCGGCCGGATTCCATGCCGTGGGCCTTCCCGCCGAAAAGGCATCGGAGCAGGCCTCGGCTGTCCTCAGCGCGTTTTCGCTGGAACTGCTGATTGCCGCCGGCCTGATCGCCTTTTTCGTTTTGGTGCGCGCGACGCTGTCGGTTGAGAAGCCCGGCGTGGCGCAGCATATCGCCGAGATGCTTCACGAACTCATCGGCGACCAGGCGGAGCAGGTCATCGGCCACGGTTACCAGCGATTCCAGGCATACGTGACCTGCATCTTTCTTTTCGTGCTGATCAACAACCTGGCCGGGCTCATCCCCGGCATTGCGGCGCCCACCAGTTCGATCATGGTGACGCTGGGGCTGGCTTTCCCCACCTTCCTCTACTACAACTTCTACGGCATCAAGGAGCAGGGGGTAGTTGGCTATCTCAAGCACATTGCGGGCCCAGTCTGGTGGATGGCGTGGCTGATCTTCCCCATCGAGACCGTCTCCCACCTTGCGCGCGTCATGTCGCTCAGCGTTCGTCTTTACGCCAACATGTTTGCCGGCGACCTGGTCACGCTGGTCTTCTTCTCGCTGTGCCCGGTGGGTGTGCCGGTGATCTTTCTGGGACTGCATTTGGCTGTCTCGCTCATTCAGGCTTTTGTCTTCATGCTGCTGACGATGATTTATCTGTCGCTGGCGGTATCGCACGAACACTGAGAAGCAGCTTTCAGCCTTCAGCTCTCAGCTTGTCTGCTGGGGAACGGGCATGGTCTTGGCTCTCGCAAGGGAAAAGCTGATAGCTGAAAGCTGATAGCTCGTTTTAAGAAAGATTCCGCCGGAGAGCGCTTCCGCTCCGGAGCAACGGTAGGCTGCAAGCGTGAGGGGGCCAGCTCGGTGAGCCTCAACCACCCACTGGCAGCTAATTCAAAGGGAAGCTGGAGAAATATGCGGAAACTACAGTATGTATTCATGGCCCTGGCGGCGCTTTGCTTCGCCATTCCGGCCTTCGCG